>Ga0187894_10000767_pt1 | contig 43269 bp, 41 predicted proteins | sample GBC1701081metaG_FD_136650 | JGI IMG/M metagenome (GOLD analysis project Ga0187894, IMG submission 136650) | White microbial mat communities from a lava cave in the Kipuka Kanohina Cave System on the Island of Hawaii, USA - GBC170108-1 metaG ... | reverse complement strand
GGCCAAGGCGAGCGCCGCCGAGGCCTATCTGCAGACGGCGATCCACGCCATCCAGATGCATGGCGGCATCGGCTTCACCTGGGACAACGACACCCACCTCTGGTTCAAACGCGCCAAGAGCTCAGAGATCCTGTTCGGCGATGCCAACGAGCACCGCGAGCGGATGCTCCAGGCCTGGGGACACTCGGAAGGAGACCGCCCATGAGCGAGCCGACGGAAGACACGGTCCGCACCGAGGTGCGGGCATGGCTGGAAGCCAACTGGAACCCGGACCTGGGGCTGGTCGACTGGCGCAACAGGCTCGCCGACTCGGGCTGGGGCGTGCCGCACTGGCCGAAGAAATGGCACGGGCGGGACCTGCCCCAGGCGATGGTGCCGATCGTCGACGAGGAATTCCGGCGCATCGGCGCGGTCGGCGTCGCCAAGGCCGGCATCCGTACGCTGGCGGCCGCCACCATCCTGGCGCACGGCACCGACTTCCATAAGGAGAAGTACCTGCGGCGCATCCTCACCGGCGAGGACACCTGGTGCCAGCTGTTCAGCGAGCCGGGCAGCGGCTCGGACCTGGCAGGCGCGGTGACGCGCGCCGACTTCAAGGGCAACAAGTGGGTGATCAACGGCCAGAAAGTGTGGACCACCAGCGCCCACAAGGCGCATTGGGGCCTGCTGCTGGCGCGCGCCAACTGGGACGTGGCCAAGCACAAGGGGCTCGCCTACTTCATCCTCGACATGAAGCAGCCCGGCGTGGCGGTGCATCCGCTCAAGCAGATGAACGGCCATGCCTCGTTCAACCAGGTATTCTTCACCGACGCCATCGTCGAGCCCGAGTTCCTGGTCTCCGAGGTCGGCGACGGCTGGAAGGTGGCGACGACGACCTTGATGCACGAGCGGCGCAGTGCAGACAGCCTGCGCAGCTGGGCCACGGCGTCGGACCGCAAGGGCCGCATCTACGAGGAAGAGCGGGCCGAGATCGCCACGACCATGGAGCCCTACAAGTGGTATCCGCAGCGCGCCGGCCGCGTCGACCTGGTACTGGAGCGGGCCAAGGCCACCGGCAAGATCAACGATCCGGTGGTACGGCAGGACATCGCCAAGCTGCTGATCATGGCCAAGACGGCGGAGTGGACGGCACGCCGCGCCCGCGCCGCGCAAGAGCTGGGACGGCCGCAAGGGCCGGAGGGATCGCTGGGCAAGCTGGTGTCGAGCCACGTGGCGCGCGCCGCGGCGCGGGTGCACACGTACATCACCGGCGCCAATGCACTGCTGAGCGGCGAGGACGGCGACATGGATGGCGTGATCGCCGAGATCCTGATCTCCGTGCCGGCCGGCTCGATCGCCGGCGGCACCGACGAGATCCAGCGCAACATCATCGCCGAGCGTGTGCTGGGCATGCCCAAGGAGCCCAGCGTCGATACCGACAAGCCGTTCCGCGACGTGCCGCGCAACATCGTCGCGTCGTGAGTCTTTTACCTCTCCCGCAAGCGGGAGAGGATCAAGAATGAGGAAACGCATGACGTCAGGGATTGCAGCAGAAGACTGGATTGCCCATCACGCGCGCTTCATGCCGCAGGCTGCGGCGGCACACGATCTGGCCTCCGGGCGGCGCTTCACCTATGCCGCGTTCGATGACCGTATCGGCCGCGCCGCACGCTGGCTGAAGGCAGCGTTTGGTGTACGACAGGGCGATCGCGTCGCGGTGCTCAGCATGAACGACACCGACGTCTTCGAGCTGCAGTTTGCCTGCCGCCGGCTGGGCGCGATCTTCCTGCCGCTGAACTGGCGGCTGGCCGTGCCGGAACTCGAGTTCATCTGCAAGGATGCCACGCCGACCGTGCTGATCCATGGCGACGAGTTCGCCAACGAGGCCGCGCAGGTTGCGCGCTTGGCCGGCGTGCCGCACACCGCCAACCTCGCCAACGGCACGCCCAGCGCCTACGAGGCCGGGCTGGCGGCGGCGACGGGCGACCTCGACTCGCTGGTGCTCGATCTCGATGACACCTGGACGATCATGTACACGTCGGGCACGACGGGACGGCCCAAGGGCGCGCAGATCACCTACCGGATGTGCGTCTTCAACGCCATCCAGTGCGCCATGACGGTGGATCTGACGGCGCACTCCAAGAACCTGGTGTTCCTGCCGACCTTCCACACCGGCGGGCTGAACGTCTACGCCAACCCGACCTTCCACACCGGCGGCTGCAATGTGGTGATGCGCAGCTTCGATCCGGCGTTGTTCCTGCGCCTGCTGAGCGACAAGCAGCTGCACCTCACTCATCTGCTGGGCGTGCCGACCAACTTCCTGATGCTGGCGCAGGAGCCCGGCTTCGCCGGCGCCGACCTGTCGCACATCGTCTGCATCGGCGTCGGCGGCGCCGCAGCGCCGCTCGCACTGATCGAAGAGTACGGCCGCAAGGGCATCATGCTGCAGCAGGGCTGGGGCATGACCGAGACCGGGCCGCTGGGCCTGATGCTGTCGGGCGACAAGGCGCTGGCCAAGGTCGGCTCGTCCGGCCTGCCGCCGCTCTATGTGCGATTGAAGATCTGTGATCCTGAAGGCAACGAGGTGCCGCGCGGCCAGACCGGCGAGCTGATGATCAAGGGGCCGACCGTGATGCCAGGCTACTGGAACCGGCCGGAGGCCAACCGCGCCGCCTTCACCGACGGCTGGCTGCACACCGGCGATGCGGCGCGCCAGGACGAGGACGGCTACTACTATATCGTCGATCGCTGGAAGGACATGTTCATCTCCGGCGGCGAGAACGTCTATCCGGCCGAAGTCGAGAACGTGATCTACCAGCTCGACGGCGTGCTGGAGAACGCCGTGGTCGGTATCCCGCACCAGAAGTGGGGCGAGGTCGGCCGCGCCTATGTCGTGCTGAAGCCGGGCGCCAACCTCGACGACGAGGCCGTGCTGCAGCATTGCGGCTCGCAGTTGGCGCGCTACAAGGTGCCCAAGGAAGTGCGCTTCCTCGACGAGCTGCCGCACAACGCGACCGGCAAGGTGCTGAAGCACCAGTTGCCGCGAACGTAATTCCCTCCCCCACGCAGTGGGGGAGGTGGCCGAAGGCCGGAGGGAGAGCCAACGTGGTCCCCGTTATCAAGACCACGTCGGGTCCCCTCCGCCCCTTCGGGGCACCTCCCCACTGCGTGGGGAGGAACTGTTAAACCGTGTTGGCGGCGGCGTCGGTGCGCCAGAGATGGGTGCGCCAGCGCACCGCGATGACCAGCAGGAAGACGAGACCGACCACGCAATAGGTGCTGGCCGTGGCGGTAAAGCCGAAACGCTCGATCAGCGGCCCGGCGGCCAGCAATCCGACGGGATAGCCGTACACCGCCAGCATGCGCACGCCCATGATGCAGCCGCGCAAGGCCGCCGGCACGGTGCGCAGCAAGGCGACCGCCATCGGTACCATGCACAGGCTTTGCACCAGGCCGGCAAACAGCAGGATGACGCAGCCCCACACCGGCTCGCGCACGAAGGCGAAGGCGATGGTGGCGGCGTACCACAGGACACCGAACACCAGCATGATACGGGCCGGACGAATCGCAGCGCCCCGCAGGGTAAGCGCGATCGACCCGATCAGCGCGCCGCCAGCGAAACTGGCGACCAGCCAGCCCAGCCCGCGCTGGTCGAGGTGGTAGATGTCCTTGGCGACATGCGCCAGCAGCGCCCCGGTCAACGGGAACACCGTGAGGTTGACCAAGAACGCCAGGTACATGGTCGCGCGCAGTGGCGGCGTCGCCCAGATATAGGCAAGACCGGCGCGCAGGTCGTGCAGCGGCGACGTTCGTGCAGCAATGACGCCCGACGTGCCGTAGGCGCCGCCACCGGCAACACCCAGGGTCAGCAGAAAGCTCAGCACATAGAAGCCGCACACCGCGATATAGGCTGACCCCATACCCACGGTCGCGACCAGGCCGGCGCCGGCCAGCGCGCCCGCGACACGGGCCGAATCCATCGTGGTGCGCGAGACGCCCATGGCCTGCATCAGCAGGCCTGCTGGCATGGTGTCGCCGATCAGCACGTTGCGCATCACGAGATCGGAAGGCCGAATGGTGCCAGCCACCAGGGCGACGGCAAAAACGGTGGCGGGAGTCGCTGTCCCGCTGAAGAAGAGCACCATCAGGATGGCTGACAGCACGGCATAGGCCGCCCGCATCAGGCACAGCAGGTTGCGGTAGCCGATGCGATCGCCCGCCACGCCGAACAATGGCGCCACCAGGGTGCCAAGAAACTGCAGCGAGCCGAACACCGCCAGCATGACCACGGAGCCGGTCTCGACCAGCATGTACCAGCCGAGAATCAGCGTCTCCATCTCGAACGCCCACGCCGTGGCGAGGTCGGCCGGCCACTGAAACCGGAAGCTGCGTACGCCAAACGGCGCCAGCGCCGGTACGCGTGCTGCAAGACTCATGTGCCGGCGTTCGCCCGTACCTAGCATCATGCTGATACCCTCCCCCAACGCAGTTGGGGGAGGTGGCCGAAGGCCGGAGGGGGAGCTGACGTGGTCTTCAAGTTACGAACACCACGTCGGCTCCCCTCCGCCCCTTCGGGGCACCTCCCCACTGCGTGGGGAGGAAGTCGGGAAGGTCACGCCGCTCTTTTCACCAGCGTCTCGATCTCGGCCAGGCGCGGGCCTACACGCTCGGGTCGCTGGCTGCCGAGATTGATCACCAGACGGTCGACGCCGACCTCGGCGTAGCCCTGCATGGCGTCAACCGACATCGTCACCGGCGGCGTGATGATGATCTCGAACGACTTGTCACGCTTGCGGCCGGCCTTGGCGAAGGCGGCGTCAAGCTGGTCCAGCATCTGCTTGGTGCCGGCGGGATCGCGGTTGAAGCCGTACCAGCCGGCGCCGAAGCGCACGGCGCGGCGCATCGCGGCGTCGGCGTAGCCGCCGACGATGATGGGGATGTGCGGCTTCTGGATCGGCTTGGGATCCATGCGCATGGTTTCGAACTTCACCCACTTGCCGGCAAAGTCGACCACCGGCTCGGTCCACAGGCGCCGCATGACCTCGAGGAACTCATCGCAGCGTGCGCCGCGGTCCTCCCAGCGATAGCCGCAGGACTCGACCTCCTCCTTGTTCCATCCCACGCCGATGCCGAAATCGATGCGCCCGTCCGACAGCCAGTCGAGCGTGCACATCTCCTTGGCGGTGTAGATCGGGTTGCGTTGCGGCACCAGTGCGACACCGGTGCCGAATCGCACCTTCTTGGTCGCGGCGGCCAGAAAGCCGAAGGTGGCGGTGACGTCGAGCATGCCGCCGCCGTCCGGCACGGGGATGCGGCCGTCCTTCGAGCCGGGGTAGCCGTAGGTGTTCTTGTCGAACAGCGCCACGTGCTCACCCATCCAGATCGACTCCAGCCCGATTTCCTCGGCGCGCTTGCCGAAATCGCGGATCATCTGCGGCGTCGCCAGGGGCGACATGAAAGTGGAAAAGACGCCGATCTTCACGGGCCGGTTCCTCCAGGTTTTGATGGCGCAGCTTGGCTGAAGGCGCCGCCGCTTTCTGTGTGCTTGTTTTCATGGCAGGCATTCGACCGCCGGACCGCGACGCCTGATGGCCCGTACCAAGACGCGGCGCGGCGATCGTGTCAGCGCAACGTCCGGAAATAGGTGCGCACATCGTCGACGAACAGCGCCGGCTGCTCGAAAGCGGCGAAGTGGCCACCCCTAGGCATGTCGCGCCAGTGGCGGATGTTGGTGTAGCGATCCTCCATCCAGTGCCGCACCGGCGTGACGATCTCCTTGGGATAGACCGCGACGCCGGTCGGGACCGTGATCTTGTCGAGCACCCGGCTGCCGGGCCGGAAGCTCTCCCAATAGAGCCGAGCCGACGATGCGGCCGTTGCCGTCACCCAGTAGAGCATGACGTTATCGAGCAACTCGTCGCGGCCGAGAACGTTCTCGGGGTGCCCATCGCAGTCGGTCCACGCCCAGAACTTCTCGAGGATCCAGGCAGCCTGGCCGGCCGGCGAATCGGTCAGGCCGTAGCCCAGGGTCTGCGGCCGGGTCGATTGCTGCTTGGAGTAACCCGAATCCCAGTCGGCGTAGTGCTTGATGCCCTCCAGCGCCCGCGCCTCCTGCGGCGTCGGCGCACCCTCGACCTTGGGCCGCGATCCCATGGCAAGCGTGATGTGAATGCCCAGGCAATGCTCGGGATCCAGGGCGCCCAGCGAACTGGTCACCGCGGAGCCCCAATCGCCACCCTGGGCGCCGTAGCGGGCGTAGCCGAGGCGATCCATCAGCGCGGCCCAGGCCCTGGCGATGTGATCGACGCCCCAGCCCGTGGTCGTGGGCTTGGCCGAGAATCCGAAACCGGGCAGCGACGGGCATACGACATGAAACGCGTCGGCCGCGTTACCGCCATGAGCGGTCGGGTTGACGAGCGGCTCGATCACCTTGTGGAACTCCACGATCGAGCCCGGCCAGCCGTGCGTCATGATCAGCGGCATTGCGTCCGCATGCGGCGAGCGCACATGGATGAAGTGGATATCGAGGCCGTCGATCGTGGTGGTGAACTGCGCGAAGCGATTGAGCAGCGCCTCGCGGCTGCGCCAGTCATAGGTTTCACCCCAGTAGCGACAGACCTCCTGGATCCACTTCAGCGGTGCGCCCTGGCTCCAATCACCAACCAGTTCCGCTTCCGGCCAGCGCGTTTTGCGCAATCGTAATTTCAGGTCATCGAGCACGTCATCGCCGACGGCGATACGAAAAGGTTTGATGGTGTCGCTGGTCATCATGGGGGTCCTGTGAAAGCGCTCAGCCCGCCGTCCGTGCGAGCCAGGTGATCGTCACATCGCTGCGCGGCTGTGCGCGACAAGCCAACGTCAAGCCGGTCTTCACCTGGGCTTCACGCAGGGCGGCATCGGCCCGCGGCAACAGCGATACCGTTCCGTTCTCGATTTTCGAGATGCAGGTCGCGCAGTTTCCCGTCGCGCAGGCATAGGGGTAGTCGAGACCGGCCGCGATCGCTGCTTGCAGGATCGTCTGGTCAGACGCGCAGGATATGGTCTGCGCCTTGTTGGCGATCGTGACCTGGAATGCTTCGTGGGTATTGGTCATCTCACGCCTCACGCTGCATGCCGGCGCGACGCAGTCGCGCGCACCGACGAGAACGCCGGATGGAACCAGCTCACGGATGGAAACCGCGCCAAGGCATAGCCATAGAGCGCCAGCTGGACCGACGGTTCATGGCCGACAACTTCGGTGCTGTGGATGTCATGATCGGCCATCGCCATGCCATGGCCCGGCTCCACCACGACCTCGCCCACCTGGATGACCGTGGCGTGCTGCGGCGTACGGCCATCATCGGTGCGTCGATAGAACCGGTTGCGTTCACGTCCACTAATGCCGGCGTTGATGCACCAGATTCCGTGGTCATGCGGTGCGGCTTCCTTGCCTGGCAAGCCGATCGTCAGGTAGAGCCCGTGGCCGTCGTTGTCTTCCAGCAGCAGCGGATGCGTGCGACCCTGCGCCTCGGGCATCGTGAAGTCCGATAGCGGAAAAAGTTCGGCACGCCGCGCGAGCGCCACGAGCTTCAGCTTGATGGCATGCAGCGCCGAGGGCGTGATGCCTTCCTTGTCCGTGATCCCATGCACCTGGGCCAGCAACGCAGCGCACGCCCGTGCCCGTCGTGTCGCCATGTCTGCTCGACTCGCCATTTGGCGTCCTCCCTCAAGGCTTGTCCGCCGGAACAGGTTAGCCGGCGGCCCCGGCGGACCGCAATGAACGTGCTGCCGTCGCGTTGCGAAACGGCCAACACACGATTCCGTAACCACCTCCCCTGGACGGCGTTCTTCAGTCGCGCCACCCTCCGATCCGAAGATGCGCCGGACCGGCGCGGGACTGATACGGGAGGGAACACGGCATGGGCAAACTCGACGGCCGAACCGCCATCGTCACGGGCGCCTCACGCGGCATCGGCCGCGCCATCGCCGAGTTGTTCGCCGCCGAAGGCGTACGGGTCGTGTGCGCCGCTCGTACGCTGAACGAGGGCGACCACCCGCTGGCGGGATCGCTCTCCAGCACCATGACCGCGATCCGCGACAACGGTGGCGAGGCGAGCGCGGTCGCCGCCGACATTTCCGCCGAGCCGGAATGCCTGGCACTCGTCGAGCGCGCCCGCGCGCTCTACGGCCCTATCGACATCCTGGTGAACAACGCGGCGCTCAACTACTACATCCCAACCGCCGACTATCCGACCAATCGCTGGGTGAAGGCGTTCGCCATCAACGTGCACGCGCCCTTCATCCTGTCGAAGGCGGTGTTGCCGGACATGGTGGCATCCGGGCGCGGCGCCATCGTCAATATCAGCTCCGGCGCCGCCATCGGGCCCGGCCGCGGGCCGTATGCCGACCAGACCGTGCGCGGCGGTGTGATGTACGGCGCCAGCAAGGCGGCGCTGGAGCGTTTCACCCAGGGTTTGGCGCAGGAAGTGGCCAGCCACGGTGGCATCGCGGTCAGCTGCGTCTCGCCGTCGCGTGTCGTGCCAACGCCGGGCACGGTGTTCCACAAGCTGGTCGATGGACCCGACGATCCGCGCGGCGAACCGCCCGCGATGATGGCCCGCGCCACGCTACTGCTGGCCAGCGAACCCGCCGGCCGCGTCAACGGCCGCGTCACCTACAGCCAGCAGATCCTCAAGGAATTCGGCTGGATCGACAACGCCGAAGGCCGCGGCGTCGACACGCCGGGCAGCGGCTATTCACAGATCTGACGAACGGCGGCGTCCTGAGCGAAGCAAAGGACCTTGGGGTGGCTACAACGCCACTCGCCACTCGCACCGCCATTGACTGACCCTGCGACCGCAGGGTCCTTCGCTTAGGACGACGCGGGGCACGCGCTTCCCAGCAATCAATGCCGGCGCGTCGTCCGCGGCACGCGCTTCAATGCGGCCATGCGGGCTTCCGCATTACGCGCCTGGTTTCCCGTCAAATCAGCCAGCACTTCCATCAGCGCGCGCAAGGCAACAGGTTTGGGGAAATAGTCCAGCGCCCCTTCCTGGCGCGCCCGCGCGATCTCCTCTTCGCCGGCATGGCCCGACATCACGAAGCTCGCGGGCTTGGGATCCAGATTGAGACAGGCCCGCACGACATCGATGCCGCTGCCGTCGGGCATGCGGATGTCGGTGAGCAGCACATCGAACGGCCCGTTCTGGCCCAACGTGTGGATCGCCGCCATCGCACCATCGACACACATCACGGTGTGACCACGACGGCTCAGGATACCGCGAAGCTCGTCCAGTATTTCAGGCTCGTCGTCGACCAGCAGAATCTTCATGAGCGCTTGTCCCAATGGCATTGCGGCAGAATGGCATTTCAGTAAACATACGAAACGCGACTGAATTGTGCCGACTATATGCTGAAATCCTGCGCCGTCGGCCTCGAAATACTCCAAATTGACGCGATCCAGATCCGCTGCCGGTACGAATGGCCAGCGGCGAATGCTCGCTCATGTGTAGCGGCGGGCGTGATTTTCCCGAACGACTATACCATATTGGATTCGACCCGGCGGCAATCTCGCCGGGCGGCACATATGTAAGGAGGTTGCCATGACACTGCGGGACGCCTGATCGAGGAATACCGCCAGCATTGCTTGGATGCGGATATTCCTCTTGAGATCAACACCTCGGTCCGCCCGCCCGATGGTGATGACAGCACACTCTTCATCTCCGCGGGCATGCAGCGCTTCAAGCCGCTGTTCGCCGACGACAGCTACGTCGGCACTATCGCCAACATCCAATCCTGCCTGCGCCTGAACGATCTCGAAGAGGTCGGCGACGGCACGCACTGCCTGCGCTTCGACATGATGGGGCTGTTCTCCTTCCGCCAGATGTCGGTCGTGGATGGCATTGCGTTCTGGCACCGCTATCTGCGGCGGGTCGGGATCACCCCCACCCATGTCACCATCCATCCCGACAAGATGACGCAATGGCGAGACCTGCATCCCGCCGGCATCGAGGTGCGACCCGATCCCGACTGCACATGGTCGGACGGCGGCACGGGTGGCTACTGCACCGAGTTCTATGTCGGCGATATCGAGATCGGCAACATCGTGAACCCGCGCGGCGATTGCCTCGATGTCGGCTTCGGCCTGCAGCGGCTGGAACATGTGCTGGGCGTGCCGCCACCGTCTGCGGTGGACCTCCTGCGCGAGGGCATCACAGCCATCCTCGACGCAGGCTACGAGCCCGGCAACAAGGCGCACGGCTACGCGCTGCGCCGCCTGCTGCGCACCTTATGGCGACAAGGCGGCACGCTCGGCCATCCGGTATTCCATGCCGAACGACGGCGTCAGACGCGGCTGCGCCAGATGTACCAGCGCCTGGCGCCCAGGCATCCCAACATGCCGGCCACGTGGTGGTTCGACACGCACGGCATCGTCGTCGCCGACGTCGCGGACGCGTAGAGGCCGATCCCGCCGGGTTGCGCCACCGCAGCCCGGCGGGATCAGGCGCTCAACTCCCCAAGTGGTTGGGATCGCGCCAGGCGCGCTCGAAGGGCAGGCGCCAGGCATGCGGCGCGACGAGCTGATGGATGGATTTCGGCCCCCACGAGTCCGGCGGGTAGAGGCGAACGGGTGGCGGCGCCTCCAATAGCGGCGCCGACACCTGCCACAGCCGTTCGATGCCTTCGGCCGTGTTGAACAGCGTGTGATCGCCACGCATCGCATCGAGGATCAGGCGCTCGTAGGCCTCCAGCACATCGCCGGCCCATCCGGTGTCATGCATGGCGAACTGCATGCTCAGCTTGTCCAGGCGCATGCCGGGACCGGGCCGCTTGCCATAGAACGACAGCGACATCTTGGCGGCATCGGCGAGGTCGAAGGTCAGGTGGTCCGGTCCCTGCGCGCCGACGCCGGAGCCGGCCGGGAACATGCTCTTGGGTGGCTCGCGGAAGGCGATGGAAATGATCCGCTGCCCTTCGGCGAGCCGCTTGCCGGTGCGCAGGAAGAACGGCACGCCGGCCCAGCGCCAGTTGTCGATAGCGCACTTCAAGGCGATGAAGGTCTCGGTATCCGATTCGGGATCGACGCCTTCCTCGGAACGGTAACCGGCGTACTGGCCGCGCACGACGTCCCTGGGATCGAGCGGCGACATGCTGCGAAAAACCTTATTCTTCTCCTCGCTGATCGGCGCCGGCTCCAATGAGGTCGGCGCCTCCATCGCCATGAAGGCCAGGATCTGGAACAGGTGGGTCACCACCATGTCGCGAAACGCGCCGGTCGCCTCGTAGAAGCCGGCACGTTTGCCAAGGCCCAGCGTTTCCGGCACGTCGATCTGCACATGGTCGATGAAGTTGCGGTTCCAGATCGGCTCGAACAAGCCGTTGCCGAAGCGGAAGGCCAGGATGTTCTGGGCCGCCTCCTTGCCCAGGAAGTGGTCGATGCGGAAAATCTGCTTTTCGGCAAAGACCTCATGCAGCTTGGCATTCAACGCCACGGCGCTGGCGAGGTCGGTGCCGAACGGCTTTTCCATGATGATCCGGCTGCGCTCGACCAAGCCCGCTTCCGCCAGCAAGCGCACGGCAGACAGCGCGGCATTGGGCGGCACGCTCAAGTAATGGACCCGACGGCTGCCGCTGCCCAACACCTGCTCAGCCGCATCGACTGCCGCCTTGAGCGCGCCGGCGCCGGCCGACAATGGCACATAGGTCAGAGTCTGGGCGAAGGCGGCCCAATCGGCCTCGTTTGGCTTGTGGCTGGAGAATTGTGCCAAGGCATCGCGCGCAATAGCGCGAAAGCCATCGGCATCAATCTCTTCCAGCGACACGCCGATAATGCGACAGCCGGGGATGAAACCGGCATTGCCCAGCCGGAACAGGCCGGGCAGCAGCTTTCGTCGCGACAGATCGCCCGTGGCGCCCACGAGAACGACGACCTGCGGAAGTCCCGGACCAACCTGCGATGCGTTCTTGATCACCGTCGCCACCTCGGCTGCCGTCCTCGTCTGCGCTCAGCATGACAGCGTTGGGCCTATCAGGAAACTATGACACTGCGCGGACTAGAATGGCGGCCGCTCGTCGCGCGCTTCGGACATCAGCGCCCGCATGCGGTTGGCGAAGGCGCGCAGGCAGACTTCCTTGGGCGACAACGGGCCGGTGGTATAGCTCGAGGATGCCATGCCGCCCTGCACGCCCTCGATCAGCGCGGTGTCCTCGGCGTTCACCTGGCGGTTGATGCGCCAGTTGAGATAGCGCGCGACCTTCAGCTCGCGGCTGGCATCGGGGTGGACGTAGGCGATCTCGCGGATCAGGGTCTCGGTCGGCGAGACCGGGATGAACTGCATGAAATCGACCTGGTCGGGATAGACGTCGAACGCGACGTTGGGCCAGAGCTTGTAGTAGGACCAGCGGCGGCGACGGTCGTCAGGGACCCGCGTCAGCGCCGGCAGCAGCCGCTGATAGGCGCGCTCCGACCAGTTCGCCGACTCCCGGGGCTGCACGTCACCCGACATCTTGTCGACCCAGTGGCGCGCCTCGACCGTGTAGCTGGCGCCGAACAGGCGGCTGAGGCCGGGATGCGCGACGCCGATATGCAAGCCATCGGCATAGTTGTCGGCGACGTTCTTCCAGTTCACCGGACGCGGGCGCAGCGTGACGCGGCCGTGCGGCACCAGGTTTTCCAGCCCGTGGGCTTCCAGCTCCCGCGCATAGGGCGCCATCATCTCGCCGACGCCGGGCAAACCGGCCTCGAAGCGCACGAAGATGAAGCCGTGGAAGATCTCCTGCTCCACCGGGTGCAGGCCATAATCCGCCTTGTCGAGATCCGCAAAGCCTTGCCACGCCGGCACGCCAACGAGACGCCCGTCCAGCCCGTAGCTCCAGGCGTGATAGGGGCAGACCAGGCGATGCCCGCAGGTACCGCGCGGCTGGGGCGCCAATCGCGCGGCACGATGGCGGCAGACATTGTGAAAACTGCGCAGCGTGCCAGCAGCATCACGCACGGTCACGATACGCTCGCCCAGGATATCCAGCGTAATGTAGTCGCCGGCGTTGGGCGTCTCGCTGACATGGCCCATGATGTGCCATGCTTGGCGGAAGACCGTCGCGCGCTCGCGTTCGAAGAAGCGCGGATCGCTGTAGGTCCAGGCGGGCAGGCTTGTGTCGTACAACCCCGATGCTCCGTCGCTGATATCCATCCTCCCCGCGCCTTCGTGGGGAGGACATATGATCTGAACTATGCGCCGGGTTCGGGACCCAGCTTCACCAGCAGCTTGCCGAAATTCTCGCCGCGCAGCAGGCCGATGAAGGCGCGCGGCGCCTTCTCGATGCCCTCGACGACGTCCTCGCGGTATTTCAGCTGGCCTGATTTGATCCAGGCACCCATCTGGCGCAACGCCGGGCCATACTGGGCAGCGAAGTCCGTCACGATGAAACCGCGCGCGGTGACCCGCTTGCCGACGAACGTGCCCAGCAGCCGAGGCCCCTGCTCCGCCGTCTCGGCGTTGTATTGCGAGATCGAGCCGCACAACGAGACGCGGGCATAGGTGTTGAGATTGCGCAATGCAGCGTCGGTGATGACACCGCCGACATTGTCGAAATAGACGTCGATGCCGTCGGGACAGGCAGCGCGCAGCGCCACGTCGAGATCGCCGGCCGCCTTGTAGTCGACGCAAGCGTCGAAGCCGAGCGTGTCCTTCACGAAGGCGCATTTGGCAGCACCGCCGGCGATGCCGACGGCGCGGCAGCCCATGATCCTGGCGATCTGGCCCACCACCTGACCGACGGCGCCGGACGCGGCCGACACCACCACGGTCTCGCCCGGCTTGGGCCGGCCGACCTCGAGCAGGCCGAAATACGCCGTCATGCCCGGCATGCCCAGCACGCCGTTAGCGGTCGAGATCGGTGCGATCGTGGGATCGATCTTGCGCAGGGCCGGGCCGCCGCCGATGGCGTATTCCTGCCATCCCAACCGGTCCTCGACGATGTCGCCGACGGCGAAGCCGGGATGGTTGGAGGCCACCACCTCCCCCACCGTGCCGCCGGTCATCACCTCGCCGATACCGACAGGCGCGGCATACGACGCCGCATCGCGCATGCGACCGCGCATGTAGGGATCGAGCGACATGTAGATCACGCGTACCAGCACCTCGCGCGGGCCGGGTTGCGGCACCGGCACCTCCTCGATGCGGAAGTCGCTTTCGGCCGGCTCACCGGGTGGCCGGCGTACCAGGACGACACGGCGATGGGTCTTGGGAATCATGTCGGCTTCCAGACAGGGTGTTGAACGATGCGCCGATAAGACGACTGCAACACCGATGTTGGCAAGCCTACTTCGGCGTGAACGTCACCGGCAGACTGTCCAGCGCATGGATCGCGTTGCCGGGCCGCCAGACGGCCTCACCCGCGAATTCGATGGCGCCGACCTTGTTGGCGATGGCCGTGAGCAGGGCGCTGGCTTCGGCGCGGGCGACGTTCTGGCCAACGCAGTTGTGAATCCCGACGCCGAAGGCGAGATGCCCGCTGGGTCTGCGCGCAACGTCGAAACGTTCGGCGTTTGGCCAATGATCAGGATCGAGATTCGCAGCGCCCAGCACGCACAGGATCTTCGCGTCCTGCGGAATCGCCACGCCATTCACGTCGGTCGCCCGGTTTGCGGTGCGGCAGAAGGAATGCACGGGCGAGGTGATGCGCAGCGCCTCCTCGAACGCAGGCAACGCCAGGCGCGGGTTTTCCCGCAGCCGCTGGAACTCGCCGGGATTGCCGGCCAGGCACCAGAGCGCATTGCCAATCCCGGTCACTGTGGTGTCGACGCCAGCGGACAACAGCGAACGCACCAGCATGCCCGCTTCGGCCTCGGCAATTTCCCCGCTATCGGCCGCTTCGTAGATCATGGCGCCAAATCCGCCGGGCGCCAGACGATCGCGCCGACACTGTTCCATGATCCAGGGAACAACGTCGGGGCCCTTTGCCATCGACCGCCGCCGCAGCGCGTTGTCGGGCCCCAGTGCGTTGAACACCATCGCGCCATAGTCCACGAGCTTGCGCGTGTCGATTTCGGTCAATCCCACGGCCTGCGGAAAAACACCGGTCGGGTAGGCCTCGGCGAGATCCGGAACCGCATCGAACGTGCCCTTGGCCAACAGCGCATCGACAAGCGCATCGGCCGCAGCCTGGAACGATTGCCTGAGGTCGGCGAGGGCGCGCGGCGACATGACCCGGACCATGACCGCGCGCGTCTTGGCGTGATCGGGCGGATCGACTTCGAGGATGATGCTGGGCGGTCGCCACGGCTTGGCCAGCTTGAAATCGGTCAGGCCGACGCCGCGCGACGAGACGAAACGCTGCCAGTCGGAGAACACCTCCTTGGTTTCAGGGTAGCGGCCGCAGGCAAGAAGCGCGTACCGCGGAATGTAGACAAATGGCCCCCGTGCACGCAGCTCGGCGTAGTAGGGTTCCGGATGGGCTAGAACATCGTCGGCATATGGATCGATGTCCCATACCGCCATGCCCTGCGGCGGCGGGACGGCCACATGCTCTGCGAGCATCCGGGTATCGACACTCATCTCGACCTCGCCAGCGCGATGTCCGTCGCATCCAGGTTAGACTCGGCCGGCGAGGGAGTCATCCTATAGACTGCCCGCGATGCCCAGGAAGCTCCACCGGCGCGACAAAGGCCTACCCGAAGGCTTGCGCGAGCCTGTGGGCGATGGTGCCGCCGGTGCGACACGCCGCATCCAGATCGGCCAGGGCAGCGCGGGTATCGAGCGCCTCGAGGCGCATTTCGTCGGCCCGGCGTTTTCGCCGCACCGCCACGATACCTATGCGATCGGCATCACCTTGGCAGGGGTGCAGACATTCCATTATCGGGGTGAGCGCCGGCTTTGCCTTCCCGGGCAGTGCCACATCCTGCATCCCGACGAGACGCATGACGGGGGCGCCGCCACGGCCGACGGTTTCGGATATCGCATCGTGTATGTCGATCCGTCGCTCATTCAGCAGGCGCTGGGCGGCCGGCCACTGCCCTTCGTTGTCGACCCGGTCGTCGACAGAAGTGTCTTCGAGAACGCCCTACCCGCAGCTCTGTGGCATCTGGAAGACCCGATCGACGATGCGGCTCAGGTCGAGCTGACCACCGCCGTGGCCGACATGCTCACCACTGCCGCCGCGCGGACAGGCGCCGCCAAAGGCGGTTCGCTGCGGCTGGCAGCGCTGCAGGCGGTACGCGACCTGATCACCGCCCGTCCGGCCGCGCCGCTGTCCCTGGAAACGCTGGAAAGCGTCTCAGGCCTCGACCGCTGGACGCTGGCCCGGCAGTTCCGCGCCGCCTTCGGCACCAGCCCCAGCAGCTTTCGCACCATGCGGCAGCTGGACCAGGTGCGCCGCCTGATCCGCGATGGCCATCCCCTGGCCGCGGCTGCGTTTGCCGCCGGCTTCGCCGACCAAAGCCATATGTCACGCATGTTCAAGCGCACTTACGGCCTGACGCCGGCCACATGGGCGGCGTCGGTCGCTCATCGTTGAGGCCGCCGCAATCCGCGGCATCCGGATCGAGGATCCCGCGGATGTCGAGAGCGGCATTGCGGCTGCCCTGAAGCACCATGGCCCTGTCCTCTTCGATGCCGTCGTGGCGCGCACGGAGCTGCCGATCCCGCCCACCGTCATGGCGATGGCGGAGGCTGTATGCTCCATGCTGAAAGCGGTGTTCAGCGGCCGCGGTGACGAACGCGTCGATCTCGCCCGCACGAACCTTTGGCACTAGATCCGGACCAAGCTGTCATCCCAAGCGCAGCGAGGGATCTCCTGCAAAGGGCGCACCGTGCGTCACTGCGGGAGATCCCTCGCTACGCTCGGGATGACAGCTGACTCACCTCAGCGCGCCTGCTCGGCAATCTCGCGCTCTGCATCGGCCAAGGCCTTTGGTTCGACCAGCAGGCCCTGCCGCTCGTAGCGGCGACGCGTGCGGCTGAAGCGCACCACCACGGCGTAGCGGGTGCTCTTTGCCTTGGCACGACGCGTGAGCAGGGCGTCGCCGCGGGACAGGAACGCCAGGTCATCAAGACCGGCGCAGGGCAGGCAGGCCGGGCCCGGCTTTTCCATGATGATGAGATCGCCCTTCTGTTTACCGCAACGGTGGCACTTCCAGTCCTTGTTCAGCGGCTGAATGACGACCAGTTCCGGCGCGCGGCTCGTCTTCTCGGCGAGGCGTTCCCGCTTCTTCTCGGACAACGCCGGTGAAATCCAGTGCGTGCGGTACGCCTGCTCGACGGCCGCGCTTCCATCGGCACTGAAGCGCAGGACGTGCCGCTGCGGGGTGCGTGCGACGTACTCCGCCTCACGCGCAATCAGGCCCTTTGTCTTCACCCATGACCACAACAGCTGGATGGCCTCCTCGATGCGCTGCGGATTGATCCGCAGGACGCTTTCGAGGTCATCGGCCCGCCCATGCCGCCAGTCGTCCACCAGGCTGGATGGGAGCCAACCGATTCCCTGGAGCACATCGATGACGCTGACGTAGTTCTGCGCGGCCAACGCAGTCGCGGCGGCCTCGGTGACGCGTTCGGCAAGCGGTCTGGTGTTCTTCCGCTTCATAGGACGAGTGCTTGAGGAACTGGAGCCGTTTTCACATCGTGGCGCCGATCTTCCACGGTTCGAATTCGTCGTCGCCGATGCCCAGGGCTTCGCTCTTGGTCTTCTCGCCCGACGCCACGCGCAGGATGAGGTCGAAGATGCGCTGGCCGGCCTGCTGGATGCTCTCCTCGCCGTCGACGACGGTGCCGCAGTTGATGTCCATGTCGTCGGTCATGCGCCGCCACAGCGCGCTGTTGGTGGCGAGCTTGATCGAGGGCGTCGGCTTGCAGCCGAAGACGCTGCCGCGGCCCGTGGTGAAGCAGAGCACGTTGGCGCCGCCGGCGACCTGGCCGGTGGCGGCCACCGGATCGTAGCCCGGCGTATCCATGTAGACGAAGCCGCGGGCGGTGATCGGCTCGGCGTACTTGTAGACCTCGACCAGGTTGGTGGTGCCGCCCTTGGCCACGGCGCCCAGCGACTTCTCGAGGATGGTGGTGAGGCCGCCGGCCTTGTTGCCGGGCGACGGATTGTTGTTCATCTCGCCGCCGGTCTTGGCGCAGTGATCCTCCCACCAGCGGATGCGCTCGACGATCTTCTCGCCGACCTCGCGGTTCACGGCACGGCGCGTCAGCAGGTGCTCGGCACCGTAGATCTCGGGTGTCTCGCTGAGCACCGCGGCGCCGCCGTGGCGCACCAGCAGATCGACCGCGGCGCCCAGCGCCGGGTTGGCCGAGATGCCGGAGTAGCCGTCCGACCCGCCGCACTGCAGCGCCAAGGTCAGGTGGCTGGCCCGCACGGTCTGGCGCGTGACGGCGTTGGCTTCCGGCAGCATCTCCTTGATGAACCCGACGGCGCGCATCACCGTCCTGGCGACACCACCCTCGTCCTGGATGGTCATCGGGATCATCCTCGGGCCGGTGTTCAGCTTCTCGGCGTTCATCAGGCCGGCCACCTGGTTGGCCTCGCAGCCCAGCCCCAGCACCACGACGGCCGCCATGTTGGGATGGCGCGCGTAGCCGGCGAGCGTCCGGCGCAGCACGTCCATCTCCAGCCCCGCCGAGGCCATGCCGCAGCCGGTGCCGTGCGTGAGCGGCACGACGCCGTCGATGTTGGGGAACTGCTCCAGCAGCGGCGCCACCTTGTTGGCGATCATGCGGCTGGTGGCGGCCGAGCAATTCACCGTGGTGACGATGCCGATATAGTTGCGGGTGGCGACCCGGCCATCGTCGCGCACGATGCCCTGGAATGTCGCGCGCTCGGCCTCCGGCACATAGTCGGTGGGCCGGGCGTCGGCGCAGAAGGCATAGTCGCGCTCGAAATCGCCCATGACGCAGTTGTGGGTGTGGATGTGCGTACCGGGTGCCAGGTCCTCGGTGGCGAAGCCGATGATCTGATTGTACTTGCGGATCGCGGCACCCTTTTTCACCGGGGCGGTCAGGATCTTATGACCCGGCGGCACGCGCTGGGCCGCCGCGACGCCCGGCTCGACATCGGTGCCGGGCAGGATGTCCATGCGGGCCACGACGACGTTGTCGGCGGGATGCAGGCGAATGGCGAGCGGCGCGGTCATGGTTCGACCCTCCGAGTGATCTTCCTTTGCCGCACTTTAGACCGGGCGGGTGGAGCCCGGCCAGCGCAGCACGCGGCTGTGTCGCAATCGCCACGGCCGAATGCCATCAACAAGTCATCTCACTCCACTGAATAAATAAGCGGTTGCTCACTTTAAGGAGACTCACTATATGGGCCTCAGTCAGAAGGGTGGCGCCCCGACGGCGACATCCGGCGACGGACCGAGCGAACGAGGCGAGCGATGTTGGTCTGGGGCAGAGGTGGCAATTCCGTCGAGGCCGTTCGGGATGGTGGAGTTGGCCTGTCCCGTCTGCCAGGGAAATCAACCGTTCCGCATCCTGCTGAACTACCGCTATGCGCATCTCTGGTATCTGTTCAGCTGGATCACGTCGCGGCAATACGTCTGCCAGTGCACGCGCTGCAACAACGGCTACACCGTCGAACCGCGCGCCATCGCCGACAAGCTTGGCAAGACCGATCCCATTCCTTTCATGCGCCGCCGCGGCTGGCTGGTCGGCGTGGCGCTGATCGTCGCGCTGGTCGGCGGCGTGGCCCTCTTCGCGCAGCAGCATGACCAGGACGTGGCGAAATACGTCGACTCGGCACGGGTCGGCGACATCTACCGCGCCGACCTGTCCAAGATCTCCAAGGGCTTCACGCAGTCGCCCGCCTACGGACTGATGCGGCTCGAAGCCGTCGAGGGCGATCAGTTCGTGTTCCGCATCGCCGACAAGGCCTACACCAAACGCACCGGCGTCGGTAAGGACGTCTCCAACCGGACCTACCGCAACGCCCAGTATTTCAGCTCGGAGACTGTGCGCCTGCCGCGACAGCAGGTGCATCGCCTGCACGAGCAATCGGTGATCTACGACATCGATCGCCAGACCGCGACGCCCTGACAGGGAGCCGTCCGGTCAGGCACGCTCCAGCCGCTCGACGAATGAACCGCCGGGACCGCGATCGATGAAGCCGAGCTTGCGTGACAGCGCATCGGCGGCATTACGCAAGGCATCGCCGTAGGATCCGGGCGTGATCTCTTCCACCGTGCCGCGGACGCCCAGAACGGCAATCGCGGCGGCAATGCAGCCCTGGTGATCGAACACGGGTGCGGCCACCGCGCTCAGCCCCGGCACCAGATCTTCCCGGGTGAAGCCGAGCCGGGTGCGCCGAACGTCGGCCACCAGTTTATCGACGTCCTTGATCGTCCTCAGTTGAGGGTCGAGCAAGGAAACGACGCCACGCAATTCGTGACGCACCATGGCGTCCGTCGTCCGTCGCGGCAGGAACGCCAGGAAGAGGCGTCCCGTCGCCGTGCGCAGCAGCGGGAAGATCGAGCCGACATTGAGATTGCAGACGATGATCTCACTGGCATCGTACCAACCGATCACCACCGGGCCTCGCTCGCTCCACACCGTCAGGATCGTGGTGATGTCGAGTTCCTGGTTGAGATTGACGATCGCCTCGGTCGCCAATTGCACAACCTTGAGCCGGCTGACCGCGGCTAGGCCCAGCCGCAGCGCCATTTCGCCCAGATCGTAGCGGCCGCTGATCGGATCCTGCCGTACCAACCCGCTCTTGCCGAAGCTGACCAGATAGCGGTGCACCTTGCTGGCCGTCATGCCGGTGCGCTTGGCAATCTCGCTCAGCGTGCTGGGGCCTGTCGCCGCGGCGAGAGCATCGAGGATCTGCGCCCCGATCTCGACCGACTGCACACCCTGGCGCTCGCGCTCCGCCTCTCCAGCAGCGGCAATCACCGCGCCGTCGGGCTCATGGCTTGGATTGGTGATAGCGCACTCCGTCAATCCGGACGTGACATGGCGAAGACGTCGTCGACGACGCAATAGTCCATGTAGCCCAGGCGTGCAACCTGCCGCAGCTGGCGCGTGTCGATCCGGCCGTCGACAATGAGAGTCGCGTCGAGGTGGATGCCGACGACCTGGCCGATGACCATGTGATTGGCGCCTTGCCGGCCTTCCGGCAACCGCACGATCTGCAGCACTCGGCATTCGAGGGCGGCAGGAGACTGGGCAACGCGTGGCGGCCGGACCTTGCAGGATGGGATTGGCGTCAGGCCCGCCAATGCCATTTCGTCGACCTGTCGTGCCGCGCGCGACGCCGTTCGATTCATCTGCTCGCGCAGATCCCATGTGACCACGTTGGCCACAAACTCGCCGGTCTCCTGCGCATTGCGCAGGCTGTCCTTGGCACCGCCGTCGACATGCGCCCCAGTCGCTGCGAACATCACGCACGGCGGATCGTCGGCAACGCCGTTGAAGAAGCTGTACGGCGCCAGGTTGACGACGCCGTCGCGGTCGATGGTGCTGATCCAGCCGATCGGCCGCGGCGCCACCAGCGCCTTGAACGGGTTGAAGGCAAGCGGCGCGGGACGCGGGTCGACCGCCGGGTCGATGAACAGGGTCATGCCGCCGGCCGGCCCGCACGCGCCTCGCGCATCAGCCGCACCAGCAAGGCCGGCCGCAGCGGCTTGCGGTTGATGTTGATTCCCAGCCCGGCAAGCGCATCGGCAATCGCGTTCACGACTGCCGGCACGGCACCGATTACACCGCCTTCGCCCACCCCCTTGAAGCCGCCCTCGGCGTCGATGGACGGTGACTCGAGGTGGTCGATCTCGAAATTCGGCACATCCTCCGCAGTTGGCAACAGGTAGTCGAGCAAGGTGGCGTTCTGCAGCTGGCCCTCGCTGTCGTAGACCATCTCCTCCATCAGCGCCTCGCCGATGCCCTGGGCCGTGCCGCCGTGGATCTGGCCATTGACGATCATGGGATTGATGATGCGCCCACAGTCGTGAACGACGAGATAGCGCTCGATTTCGACGCGCCCGTCCTCGACATCGACCGCGACCTGCACGATATGGACTGCATTGGCCATGGTGACCAGCGGCGGGTCGTAGAAATCCGTCGCCTCAAGCCCGTAGCCATCACCTTCGGGCAGACCGAAATTGTTCATCGAATAGGCGGTCTCGGCGATCCCAGCAAAATCGAGCCCGACCTGCGGCACGCCAACAACGAAGGCGCGGCCGCCCTCGATGACGATGTCCGCCGGCGCCGTTTCCAGCATATGGCCCGCGATACGCCGCATCTTTTCCTTTACCTTGGTCGAGGCACGAATGAGCGTACCGCCGCCCGTCACGGCGCTGCGGCTGGCGAACGTATTGGTGCCGTAGGGCGTAGCGCCGGTATCGCCTTCGATGATCGTCACGTCGGCGAGATCGGCACCAACGGCGTCGGCGACCACCTGAGCGAAGGTCGTGAGATGGCCCTGCCCGCCATTGGCATGGCTGACATAGGCGGTGACTTTGCCCGTCGGCTCGACCTTGACGATGCTGCTGTCGAACCCCGGCATGCGGACCAGTCCCCGCGCGCGCCAGCCCGGCGCGCCGGTGCCGCTGACCTCGGTGAACGAGCAGATTCCGATGCCGCGATACTTGCCGTCGACCAGGCGATCAGCCGGCTGCCGGGCGCGGAAACCAGCATAGTCGATCACCGCCAGAGCGCGTTCCAGCGACTCCACGAAGCTGCCTGTGTCGTAGCGCACGCCCACGACGTTGACCCAGGGCAGGTCCTTGGTTGGCACCATGTTGCGCAAGCGGACCTCGGCTGGATCGATGCCGAGCTTGCGGCCGATGCGATCCATCAGGCCCTCAATGGCCATGAAGCAGGTCGGCTGCGCCACGCCACGATAGGCACCCGAGGGACAGGTGTGGGTCGCCACCGCGTGGGTCTCGTAGGCGTAGTTCGAGATGCGATAGGGACCGACGATCATGCGCGCGCCGCCCGTCGCCTCCAAGGTGCAGCCGAAGGGCAACGTCGAATAGGCACCGGCGTTGGTCCACAAGCTGAGCTTCAGGCCGTGCACGATGCCCTGGTCGTCAAAGGCGATCTCGACGTCGTAGATATGGTCGCGGGCGTGAATGTCGGTCAGCAGCTCCTCGCGCCGGTCCTGGATCCACTTGACCGGGCGGCGCAGATCGAAGGACAGCGCGGCGACGACGAACTCCTCGGGATAGATCTGGGCCTTGGTGCCGAAACCGCCACCCACTTCCGGCACCACGACACGGATGCGGGACTCGGTCACGTCGAGACAACGGGCGAGTGCCGTGCGGACCAGGTGAGGAATCTGGGTCGACGAATAGAAGACGATGGAGTCGCCGACATGATCGGGCAGCGCCAGACAGCCGCGCGGCTCCATCGGCACACCGGCCACGCGGCCCGACCGGAAGCGCTCACGAATGACGTGCTCGCCGCGGGCGAATCCGGCCGCGAACTCCTTGGTGCTGAATTGGCCCTTGAAGATCAGGTTGTTGGGGATTGCGTCGTGGACCAGCGGCGCGCCGGGTTGCGTCGCCGTCTCCAGATCAGACGCCACCGGCAGCGGCTCGTACTCGACGTCCACGAGCTCGATGCCGTCCTGTGCGGCATAGGCGTTCTCGGCGACGACGACGGCGACATGCTCGCCGACGAAACGCACCTTGCCGCGAGCGACCACGTCACGACCGTGTCGGTGGTAGCCGGGGAACTCGATCTCGGCAACGATGGGCTGAACCAGTTTCGCGATGTCATCGCCCGTATAGACAGCGATGATCCCCTCGTGCGCCAGCGCCCGGGAGACGTCGATCGTAACGATCCGGGCATGCGCGTACGGGCTCATGACGAAGCCGAGATGGACCGTGTCGGTCGGCGTCGGCAAATCGTCGACGAAGCGGCCGCGGCCGCGCAGCAGGTACTCGTCCTCGCGGCGCAGGACGTCCTGCCCGATATAGTGTCGCCGGTCGGCCATGGGCGCCTCCCTCATGCGGCCCTGCCGGGCACCGCGCGCATTGCGGCGGCCGCGCGAACGGCCTTCACGATGTTGGCGTAACCGGTGCAGCGGCAGATGTTGTTGGTGAGCGCCCGACGGATCTCGGCTTCGTCAGGGTCGGGGTTGCGCGCCAGCAGTTCGACGGTGGTCGCCAGGAAGCCCGGCGTGCAGTAGCCGCACTGCAGGCCATGCGCCTTGTGGAAGGCCTCCTGGATGGGATGCAGGGCATCGCGGCTACCAAGACTTTCAACAGTGGCGATATCGGCCCCCTGCACCGCGACGGCGAAATGCAGGCAGCTGCGCGCGCTGCGTCCGTCGATCAGCACGGTGCAGGCGCCGCACACGCCCTGCTCGCATCCGATATGGGCACCCTTGAGGCCGAGCTCATGGCGCAGGAAATCGACGAGCAGCAACCGTGGCTCGACCCGACGCGTCGCCTTGCGATTATTGACCTTCAGCGTAACCTCGACCGTATCGGTCATGGTGCTCCCTCTCCACTGACGGGGCGCGCCTCCAGCGCCTGCCGCAACGCGCGCTTGAGCAGCACACCCAGGACATGCCGGCGATAGTCGGCATCGGTGTGAATGTCGATCGGCGGCCGCACGGCGGCCACCGCTGCCGCGGCAGCCGCACGGATCGCGGCTTCACCAACGACGGCTCCGATCAGGACCTCTTCCGCGAGCCTGATGCGTGACGCCACCGGACCGGCGCCTATCATCGCAATGCGCGCGAAGTCGCAGCGGCCGCCAGCGTCGAGCCGCAACCGCAGCGCCACGCCGGCGACGGCAAAGCCGTGCCGTCGGTTGCTGACCTCCAGGAAGGCACAGCGCTCACCGGCTGCAGCACGCTCGAAGCGCACGGCGGCCAGCATCTCGCCGGGCTCCGTGCTATTGGCCAACTCGCTGATGAAGAACGACTCGGCCGGTACGCGGCGCGTTCCCTGCTTGCCAACGATCTCGAACTCGGCGTCCAGCGCCGCGGCGATGGCCGGCAGCTCCGCCACCGGATCGGCATGCGCCAGGCTGCCGCACACCGTCGCCCGATTGCGCGTTGCCTGCGGCCCGCAGTATGGCAATGCCGCTGCCAGCAACGGGCATTCGCGGCCGACCAACACCGATTCCTCTGCCTGTACCTGACGCACGCGAGCACCGAGTGCCAGCCGGCCGTCTTCGACGCGGATATAGTCCAGGTCATCACAGCCGTTGATGCTGACCAGCGCCGCCGGCCGAACCATGCGCAGGTTCATCAGCGGAACCAGGCTCTGGCCGCCCGCGAGCACGCGGGCGTCCTCACCGAACGTAGCGAGAGCATCGAGCACGCCCGCAAGATCGCGAGGCGCAAGGAATTCAAACGGTGCCGGCTTCATGCGTTACCTGCCGTAGAGAGGCGTGAGCTGCTCGGCCAGTCGTGCCAATTCTGACGGACTGACGATCGCGCCGTCTTCGACAATGCGCTCGCCGTCCAACTCGATGCTCTGCATGCTCAGCACGGCGTCGGGATGGTTCTCGCCGCCGCCCGGGACCCAGAACGGCAGTCCCAGACCGACCGCGTTGTTGCCCACAGCGCGCATGTCCTCGATGAAGGACTGCCCGGTGACGCGCGCCGCCGGGTGAATCCCGTGCGTGAAATGGATGACATAGCCATACTCACCGCCACCCGCCCGACGCAGCGCCCGGTCCGCCACCTTGCGTTCATTGCCGCCACCGCGGACGGCGCGGATCTTGCCATCGACCTCCAGGGTCATCGGCTCGGCCAGCGGCGTATAGTATTCGTGGAAGATCGAGCCGACGCAGATCGTGCCTTGCACGCTCTCGACCTCGGGAAACATCGTGCACGAGCCCGGCACGATGTAGAGGCCGGGCTTGTCCGCACGTCTTGGTTTTTCAAAGGCGCGTTGACCGAGGCGGAACGTCACATCGGTTCCCAGGGCGTTGCTGATGCGCAGCGGCCGCCCGGTCGCGGCGTTCATCAGGTCGTCGAAAGCCCGATGCACGGCGTAGTAACGGTCGAGATCGACCCGGCCGAACAGCCGGATCAGACCGTCGGTGGTCATGTCACCGCCCAGCATGTAGCGCACACGGTTGGCCTTCAGCGCCGAGTCATAGACGTGCGAACCGGCGAGATAGGGAAACGTCAGATCGATCCAGACGTCACATCCCACCACGGCGCCGGCCAGTGTCGGCGTGACATAGGGATCGGCCAGCCGGCCCTGAAAGGGAAGCTGCGGCGAGATCAGCAACGCGGCACGCGCGCCGGCCCGCTCCGCCGTCGCGAACAACGCCTGGGCCACGTCAGGATCGCCCGCCGTATCGGCAGTGATCAGCACGGTCTCACCGGCACGCACCGCCATGTAGTCCCGGATGGCGACCTCGGCGGCCTGGCTCAGTTCCGGCGCGCTCATTGGGCTGCCTCGCGCCCGCCGAAGATGCGCTCGATATAGCCGTTCAGGAAGTTGTGCAGCGGCTTCTCCAGCACGCTCATGCGGCCCGGCACATACGCCGGCGAGGACATCGCTTTCTGCATCGACTCGATCATCGTGCGATCTTCCTCCAACACCTGGATCTGGTAGTCGCGATAGATCTGGAGCTTGTCCTGGAAATCATCGCGCGCGAAGAAGGACTCGGGAAACAACTGGTAGATGATCAGCCGCGTGCGGCTTACCGACAAAGGCCAGGCAATCATCGGGCGGACGCAATCGATGCGGCCGAACACGGTGAAGTTGGGTGCCAGAAAGCCGGTGCAGGCGAAGCTGTCGGGCTTGTCCGCCAGCCAGGGCATCTTGCCCAGCAACGGCTCGGCGCCCGGCGTCGGCGGGCCGGCGTCATACCAGATCGCGAGGCCACCGTCCGGTTTCAGCGTGACGTTATCGTTGGTCCACGAGAACTTGGCGCCGAAGGTTTTCGCGTGCAGGACTCGCACATGGTAGAAGTCCATCAGGTTCTCGTGGACGAACTTCCAGTTGCACTCCACTTCGATCTCGATCTTGTTGCCGAGCCGGCAGTTCTCCATGCCCAGCAACGCAAATTCCTTTTCGAACTCGGCGATGAATTCGGCCAGCGGCCGTGCCTGAACGTTGAAATTGACGAAGATGTTGCCGCGCCAGACATCGAGCAGCAGCGGCCGCATGCGGCAACCCACCGGATCGAAGCCTTCGCTCTCTTTCATGAAAGTCGCGCCGGTCAGCCGGCCCGACAGGTCGTAACCCCAGCCATGATAGGGGCAACGGAACGAGCGCGCGTTGCCTGACCCGTGCGCGACCTGAACGCCGCGGTGGATGCACATGTTGTAGAAGGCGTGCAGCGCCCCGGCGCGGTCGCGCGACACGATGATCGGCTCGCCGGCCGGCCGCAGCGCCATGTAGTCACCGGGATTCGCAAGCTCCTCGACCCGCGCGACGTAAAGCCAGTCGCGCATGAAGTACTCCTGGATCTCACGCTGGAGAACCTCGGGCGCGGCATAGATCTCGCCCGGCGCGTGGAGCGCGCGATTGAGCACCTGACGCGTCGGCGCGAACCGATCGCTCGCTCCACTGTCCACGTTCATCACTGGCTCCTTCCTCTCTCTCCCGTTGCGCTCACTGTCGCATATCATGAATTATGGAATCAATATCTTAATATGGAATAACAACCCTGGACGATGTGCATCCCGGGCTGCCCGAACTCACGCTTTGCGGAACCCGGGATAGGGATGCACCGCCGTGGCCGTACGCGAATCGGCCGGGTAGACGAGTTGCGGCCTGCCGCCCTGAAACTGGCTGGGATAGGCGCCGCCGCGACGGTTCAGCCCGTCGTCGCTGAACTGAACGGCGGAGAAGAACGTCTCGGCGTTCATGGCGCGGAAAGCGGCGTTGATCTTCTTCGGATCGTCGATGGCGCCAGCCGCCTTCAGGGCCTCGACGTAGATCACGACGTTGTTGGCACCGCAGGCCGCCACGAAGTCGGGTGGCGCTTCGCCGTGCTTGGCCTGATAGAGGCCAGCGAAGTCGCGGCTGCTGCCGAACCAGACATCCTTCGTCTTGTCGAGGCTGGGATCCCAGAAGCTCGGCGCAAAGACGCCGTTGATGGCGTCGCCGACGCTCTCGTGCAGCTTGGTCGGCGCCTCGACCACGATCATGGCCGGGAAGTACTTCAGCGCCTGCATCTCCTTGAAGACACCGATGATGTCGGGCGTGTAGCAATTGATCACGAGCATGTCGGACGCCTTGCGGCGGATGCGCTCCAATGCCGGCGCATAGTCCTGGCTCTTGGGCGGGAACATCTCGACCGCGACCAGCTCCAAATCCGACTTCCTGACGTCGCTGGGCAGGTAGTCCTTGGCCGTGAACACGCCCAGTTCATCATTGGGCGTGATCATCGCCACCGTCTTGACCTTCGGATTGTCGAAGCCGGCCGCCATGCGACAGATGTCGGTGTAGTAGTGGCTGAACGGCGCCATGGCGCCATACATGAAGGGCGCACCCTTCTGGCCGGCGAAGACGCCATCGATCTGCGCCCAATGCGTCATCATCGGAAACTGCAGACGCTGCGCTACCGGGATCGACGCCTTAACGACGATGCTGCCCAGCCCGGCCAGCACCATGTGCGCCTTGTCGCTGGTCACGGCCTTCTCGACCAGCTTCGCGGATGTAGCGGCTTCGGTCTTGTCGTCGTAGACAGTCTGCTCGATCGCATGCCGGCGGCCGCCGATCTCGAGCCCCTTGGCGTTGATCTGCGCCATGGCGAGGTCGATGCCGCGCTGGAGTTCCTGGCCGTACCGCGCAAAGCCGCCGCTCATGCTGGTCACGCTGGCCAGTTTGATCGCGACCGTTGCGCCCTGCCCCCAGACTGCGGGCGCAGACAAGGTGCTCGCCGCGGCAGCACCCGCCGCCGCATTCAGCAGGCGACGCCTACCGAGATCATGATCCTTCATCGTTTCCTCCTCCCAGGTATGACCTGATCACGGCGTCGTCCTGGGCGAGGTCCTGCGCATCGCCCTCGAGCACGACGACTCCGGTTTGCAGCACGAGCGCGCGATCGGAGATGGCAAGCGCGACACCGACGTCCTGCTCGACCAGCAGGATCGCCGTACCGTCGCTGCGGATCTGGTGTAGGATGCCGACGAGCTCTTCCACCACCCGCGGCGCTAGCCCGAGCGACAGTTCGTCGATCATCAGCAGGCGTGGCGCCGCCATCAGCGCCCGACCGATGGCGCACATCTGCTGCTCGCCACCGGACATCGTTCCGGCAAGCTGGCGGCGTCGCTCGCGCAGGCGCGGGAAATACGCAAAGACGCGTTCCAACGCGTCGGCTGTCGCGCGACGAGACTTGTCGCGGCGGCGATAGCCACCCAACCGCAGGTTCTCCTCCACGGTGAGCCCGTTGAACAGCCGGCGGCCTTCGGGAACCTGGCACAGGCCCAGCGCGACGATCTCGTCCGAACGACGCCCGGCAATGTCGGCCCCATCGAAGCGGATCGCACCGGAAAGGGGCAGCACGCCACTGATGGCACGCAGCAGCGTCGTCTTGCCGGCGCCGTTCGCACCAACGAGCGCCACCATTTCATGCTGCCGCAGCGCAAACGACACGCCGCGAATCACCGGCGCATCACCGTAGCCCGTGTGCAGATCACGTACATCCAGCATCGATACACGAGCCTCCGCGATAGCCGACGCGTTCATCCGGCACGCCTTTGCCGTGCAGCGCGAGACCGGTTGACGGCACCTTTGACGTCACCGAGGTAGGCGCGCTGCACCGTCTGGTTGGCGAGGATCTCCTGCGGCGTGCCTTCGGCGAGCTTGCGCCCATCGGCCAGCACGAAGATGCGATGGCTCACGCTGATGACCGCCGACACGATGTGTTCGATAAAGACGATGGTCACGCCGGACGCGTTGAGTGCGCGGATGAGATCCAGTGCCTCCTTGACCTCGGTGGGATTGAGACCACCCAGCGGCTCGTCGAAGAACAGCAATGTCGGATCGGCCGCCAGGCACCGCGCGACTTCCAGGCGCTTGCGGCCAGCGACGGTGAGCGTGCCGGTCGCGCGGTCGCCCTGGCCCGCCAGGCCCACACGCTGCAGTGCCTGCTCAGCCAGTGCGCGCGCTTCGGCCATGCCGACATCGCGACCGGCACGACCGAACAAGGCGCCGAGCATGACGTTCTCACGGATCGACACGCCGGCGAAGGGCCGCGGAATCTGGAACGTGCGCGCAAGACCCAGGCGCGACCGTTCATGCGATGCAAGCTGCGTCACGTCCCGACCGCGGAACTTGATCCGGCCGGCCGTCGGCAGCTGCACACCAGTGAGCAGGTCGACGAAGGTGGTCTTGCCGGCGCCGTTGGGGCCGATCAGGCCGATGATCTCACCAGGCTCAGCCGAGAAGTCGACTCCGTTGACAGCCGCCAGGCCGCCGAAGCGCTTGGTGAGACCTGATGTGGCGAGCAACGTCATGTCTCAGCTCACGCGATAGCGCCGCACGTTCTCACGCAAGCGACGCAGGCTCAGCGCTTTCGGCCCCTCGGTCAGGGCTGCCATCAGCCCCTCCGGCTGAAACAACACGATCAGCACGACAATGAGGCCGGACACGACCTGCGTGACTTCGGCGAACTCGACGCCGATCACCTCGTTCAGCAACAGGACGAAGCCGACGCCGATCGCCGGACCCCACAGCGTTCCCTTGCCGCCCAGGAAGACCATGACGATCACTTCGAACGTGATCAGCAGACTGTAGGCATCGTTCGTCTCGACGGTGCCGATCCAGAACGCCGAGGCCGTCCCGATCAGCGATGCCATGCCGGCGCTGAGCAGAAAAACGACGAGCTTCAGGCGCGCGGCGGCGACGCCGAGCGCCGCGGCGGCGGCCTCGTTGTCACGGATCGTGCGCAGCGCCAGACCCCAGCGCGACCGATCGAAGGCCAGGACGACGGCCATCGCGGCGATCGCGAGGCCGAGCATGAGGTGGTAGAAAAACCGGTTATATGCCTCGGATCCCAGCGCCGAGACTCCGACGTGACTCACGATGTTGACAGAAACGCCGCCCTGAAACCCGAAGGCATCGAGGTTCAGGACGAAGTTGCGCAACGCCTCAGAGACCAGCAGGGTCGCGACGACGAAATAGTGCCCCTGCAGACGCAGCGTGGGGGCTCCAACCAGAAGCGCAATGCTGAGCGACAGTGCGAGCGCCACCAGCGCCGCTACGGCAATCGGCAGGCCGTTGATCAGGCAGATCGCGGCAGCCACGGCGCCGGTTCCGATGAACGCGGGATGGGCCAGGGAGACAAGTCCGGCATAACCGCCGATCAGGTTCCAGGATTGCGCCAGCGCGAGATACATGCACGCCGTCGTCGCCACGCGAAGGCCGTAGGGTCCGAGAACCAGCGGCAGCAGCGCCATGGCGCCGGCCACACAGAGCAAAATCAACAGCGGCTGTGCCACCGACGACAGCCGCTTATCGCCGTCGCCCGCCCGGCGCAGCGTCAGCACATCAACCTTCATAGAAGCGCTTTCCCATCAGACCGGCAGGCCGCACCATCAGCAGCAGCAGAACCAGAAGCGCGCCGACCGCCGTCGCATACGTTGCACCCCACAATGTCGCGACAGCGCTGGTGCACACGCCCAACACGGCTGCCCCTGCGAGGGGGCCCAGCATGCTGCCTAAGCCACCCAACACCGTGACGATCAGGATCTGCAGGAGATACTGATCGCCCATCGCCGGTGTTGCGCTATAGAGCACGACGATCAGGCCGCCCATGGCCCCCGCCAGCGCGGCCGACAGCGCCGTGGTCAGATTGAAGATCGTGCGCACACGAATGCCCACGAGGCGGGCCGCTTCGGGATCGAGGCGCGTGGCGCGAATCGCCGATCCGATCTCGGTGCGGTCGATGAACCACCAGGTTCCGGTGGTCAGCGCCAAGGCCATCGCGGCGACGGCGGCGCGGGCGTTGGTCAACCGCGCGCCACCGATCTCCGTGTAGCCGCGCAGATAGTCAGGCAGAACGATGCTGCGGAACTCGGGCGTGAAGACGTAGAGCGCCAGGCCGACGATCACGAGGTTGAGACCGTAGGTCAGCGCAATGCCAAGGGCGTGCGGCCCGCGCATCACGTGATCGACCAGGATGCGCTGCACCAGCCAGCCGACGCCGAACATCAGCGTCATGGTGAACGGCAAGGCCAGCAGCGGATCGAGACCCAGCTGCCACAGCATCCAGCTGCAGTAGCCGCCCAGCATGATAAAGGCGGCGTACGCAATATTGAGAACGTTGAGCACGCCCCAGATCAGCGCAAACCCCAGCGCACCGATGGCGTAGAGGCCGATCAGCAGCAGCGAATCGAAAATGATCTGCAGCGCCGTGCTCATCCGCCTCCTCACGTTTCTTCCCGTTGTTGGCGCCGTGCCGCAATCACGTTCGCCCGCGCACTGTGTCTCGTATTTCCATTATAGTCAATTAATTTCATATATAGCAATATTGTGTAAAAAATTGACCATTCATGCCCATAAACCAATCAACAAGCAGAATTACTTTCTCAAAGTAGAATGCCCGAACGACAAAACACTGCGGACAAGCGCATTCATGAGCGCCATGACCAGCCGGCGCATGACGACTCAACCCAACCGCACTTAGGATCCGTCGCGCCGCCTGGGACGTTCCCGGGCGGCGGTCGAGCACCGCATCAAGGAGAGAGGCTTCTCATGCGCGGCGCCATCCACCACCTCGACCTCACCGTGAAGGATCCCTGGGCATCGCACGCGTTCTATGACGCGGTGCTGGGCTTCATGGGCTACCGTTGCGTCAAGGAAGATGACCGTGGCTTCGATTGGGATCTCCCGATCCCGGGCGACGGGTTGTGCTCGATCGGCATCGTGACGGCGAATGAGGCCGGGCGCGCCCGCGTCCACGATCGCCATGCGCCCGGCCTGCATCACGTCGCCTGGCAGGCCGACAATCGTGCCGACGTCGACCAGCTCCACAAACGCCTGGTGGCGATCGGTGCCACCATCCTCGACCCGCCGGCCGAATATCCGCAGTACAGCCCCGGCTACTACGCCGTCTTCTTCGCCGACCCGGACGGTTTGAAGCTCGAGTATGTGTACGCACCCTGACTGGCACCGACATCGCTGGACGTCCGAACCGCGCAGGCGCACACTCAACAGGTCCCGATTTTTCCGTGAACCGCGCGACCCTGGTGTCGCCACCGACGGAGGGACCGATGATCAAGATCACCCACTGGCGAGGCTGGGCAGGACGCCTCGAAGAGGAAGCGTTGGCCATCTGGCTGGCGGCACAGGATCCGCGCATGCCCTGGGGCGCGCAGCTCTTGGCGCTGCTTGCGACCGCCTATGCCTTCAGCCCCATCGATCTCATCCCCGACGCAGTCCCGGTGCTGGGACTGCTCGACGATCTGGTGCTGGTGCCGCTGGGGCTATGGCTGGCGCTGAAAATGACACCGCCCGTCGTGCTGGCCGATGCCCGCACTGAAGCGGCACAGCGCCTCGATGCTGGGCTACCGGTTTCGCGGACCGCCGCGATCGTGATCGTCGGCCTCTGGATCCTTTGCTTGGCTGGTCTAGGCTGGTGGATCTGGACGTGGGTTCGCTGATCCCTATCCCACCGACGTCTTCCGGACAGTTCACGTCGTCACACCGACCGCCTGGCGCAGGAAGTCCAGCGAGCGCAGGCGATCCTCCGGCCGCACCAGCGCCGAAAAGCCTGCCAGCCGCTTGGCGAGCCACTCAGGCGCCACCCGGCGCAGGGCCTCGATCTCACTGGCAGCGCGCTGGAGCTGGCCGAGGCCGACATAGTTCAGTGCCAAGAAGTGGCGGATCGGTGGGTAGTCTGGGTGCTGGCGTATGCCGATGACACCCCATTGGACGCCCTTGGCATAGTCGCGGTCTATAAAGGCGGCTGCGCACAGGCAGGTGTAGACGTTGTACTGCTGCGAATCGCGCGGGCTGATGCGCAGCACGTCCGTCAGCAACCGTACGCCCATATCGGTATGGCCCATTGCCACTTCGCCCCAGCCCAGCGCAATGAGAGCGCTGGGGTCACTGGGATTGAGGTCGTAGCCGTGGCGCAAATCCATCAGCGCCTCGTCGAAGCGCTGGGCCATCCACAGCCCAAGGCCGCGGAAGATAAAGGCTTGATGGTTCAATCGGTCGAGGCTCTGCGCCCGGGTGGCGGCCTCGATGGCTGCCTGCACCGACGCCGGCGCCGACTCGCTGGTGTGGAAGTTGGCGTGCTGCCAGTGCGCCAGCGCCAGGGTGACCAGCGCGCGCACGCAATTGGCGTCGATGCGCAGCGCCTCTTCCGCGCGAGCAATGGCGCGATCACGCAGCTCCCGGTCGGGCCGCGTGTAGGAACCCAAGGCGTCAGCCCATGCCTGCAGTGCTATCTCGTGCGCCTTGAGATCGGTCGGACGGGCGCGACGCACATGGGCTAGTTCCGCACCCTCGACTTCCGGCGCCACGGCGGCAACGATGCTACGCGTGATCGCGTCCTGCACATCAAAGATATCCTCAACGATGCGATCATAGCGCTCTGTCCAGAGATGCGCACCGGTCAGCGCCGCGATGAGCTGCGCCGTCACCCGGACCCGGTTGCCGGCACGGCGGATGCTGCCTTCCAGCACGTAGCGCACGCCCAGCTCGTGACCCACGCGCCGGACATCGACCGCCTGCCCTTTGTAAGTGAACGCGCTGTTGCGCGCGATCACGAACAGGAAGCGAAAGCGCGACAACTCGGTGATGATGTCTTCGGTGATCCCGTCGACGAAAGCCTGCTGCGCCGCATCGCCGCCCATGTTGTCGAACGGCAGCACAACGATCGACGGCTTGTCGGGCAGCGCCAGTGCCTGCGACTCCGTGGGCGCGCATGGTCGATCATTGTGACCCCACGACCAAACCCGAATCGGTCGCGCGATATTTTTCAGGCGCTGCTCGCCCCTGTCGCGGAACGGCAGATCGAGCTTGCCCTGCAGCTCTTCGTGCACGCGTCCTGCGATACAGATGCCGCCTGGTTGCGCCAAGCCCTGCAGACGCGCCGCGATGTTGACGCTCTCGCCGAAAATATCGTCGCCATCCACTACCACCTCGCCGATATTGATCCCGATGCGCAGTTCGATGCGGCGGTCGAGCGGCATGTCAGCGCCGCGCCGTGCCAAGCCTTCCTGTAGTTCGACCGCGCACTGGACCGCATCGACGATGCTGGCGAACTCCATGAGCAGTCCATCGCCCGCGGTCTTCACGACACGGCCGGCCCATCTCGCCACAGTTGGCTGCACCAGTTCATCGTGGTGCGCTTTCATGGCGAACAGTGTGCCGACTTCATCAAGCCCAACGAGCCGGCTGTAGCCAGCGACATCGGCGCAGACGATGGCGGTCAATCGTCGCTGAACACGTGCCAAACGATGCTGCGGTGCTTCAGCAGACAGCCCTGCACGGCTTTCCAGGCCTATCGTCGAACTTGCCGGGCCGGCATGACCTGCTTGCGTCATCTCCACGATCCGACCCTCCCCCGGCGACATCGCCCCACAGTAATGAGACTTCTGTCTCATTACAACATAAATCTTGCAATAAGACGATAGTCTTACTATACTCGACAGCGTCAACCGCGTCTTGGGAGAACCGATCGTGACGATCTCGCAGGCAGAGATGGATCGCAGGATGGACGAACATTTCGGGTTCGAAGCACGCGATGACGTGCCGGGTGTACTGGCCACCCTGTCACCCGATGTGGAGCACGACATTGTCGGCGCCCCATCGGGACCAACGCATGGTCGTGATAGTGCACGCCCTTTCTATGAAGCCCTGTTCGCGGACTTATCCGAGGGCAAGATCGAATGCGTGAGGCGGCTCTATGGTACTGATTTCCTGATCGACGAGTCGCTATGGAAAGGACGGGCGCCAGGCAGGCCGTTTGGCCTGGACGGCCGAAACCGTTCACTCGAATTCCGTCTGCTGCACGTGATCGAGTTCGCCGAGACCGGCGATATCAAGCGCGAGAATGTGTGGGTGGACTTGGCGGCCATCATCCGGCAACTGCCACAGGGCTGACCTGATGGACACTGCAAGGATAGGGCGACCGAACCAAAGGAGACGCACGCGCAAGGACCTCTTGCAGGCCGCAGCGCGCCTTATGAAGCAGGGGCGCAAGCCAAGCCTTGAAGAGGTTGCCGAAGAGGCGTTGGTGTCGCGTGCAACCGCTTATCGCTACTTTCCCACCATCGAGGCACTTCTGCTGGAAGCATCCCTTGATGTCGTGGTCCCGGAAGCCCAAGACCTCTTCCGGGGGCAGTCATCGACCGATCCCGTTTCGCGTCTTCATCGCGTCGATATTGCTCTCCACGACATGATTATCGCCAACGAAGCGCCGCTGCGGCTCATGTTGGCGCAATCATTGGAGCGCAGTGTGCGCAGTGACAAGGATCGGGACCTTCCCGCGCGGCAAAACCGGCGCACGCCCCTGATCGAGGCTGCGCTCGAGCCGGCAAGACGCCAGTTCGAGCCGGCGACTCTCGAGACACTGAGCAGGGCGCTTGCCCTGATCATCGGCACGGAAGCGATGGTGGTCTTCAAGGACGTCCTGCAACTGGATGATGCCGAGGCCCGCAGGGTGAGGCATTGGGCGATCCGGACCTTGGTGGAAGCAGCACGGCACCAGCAGCGAGCGTCTCAGGCGGAAGCTGCGCGCTGAATAGTCGACAGGGCGCAACCGAGGTATGTGTACCCAGACAATTTCTGACTCGAATAGGTCAGCAAAGTTGCTAGTTTCCGTCCTTCGGTTCAGCCCGCAGGGGCGGAGGGATAAGAATGGACACGCTGACGTTCTGGGAGGGTAAGTGGCACGAGGGCAACCCGGCGTTGATGGGGCCGCGTGACCACGGTTTCTGGCTCGGCTCGATCATCTTCGACGGCGGTCGCGCCTATGAGGGCTGCGGTCCCGACCTCGACCAGCATTCGGCGCGTGCCGTGCGATCGGCGCGGACCCTGGGCCTAAACCCGACCAAGACCGCCGAGGAGATCCTGGAACTCTCGAAGGAAGCCGTGCGCAAGTTCGGTGACAAGGCCGAACTGTACGTGCGGCCGATGTTCTGGGCCACCAAGGGTGGTCAGGGCCCGATTTCGGTCGATCCGGACAGCACGAAGTTCTGTCTCTGCGTCTATGTCTCGCCAATGCCGAACGGCCCCGGTCAGACCATCGGCCTGTGCCGCTCCATCCGGCGGCCGACGCCGGAGAGCGCCCCGACCGATGCCAAGGCGTCATGCCTCTATCCCAACTCCTCGCGCGGCGTGGCCGAAATGCTGGCGCGCGGCTTCCAGAACGGCATCGTGCTCGATGCCCTGGGCAACGTGGCCGAGACCTGCAGCTCAAACATCTTCCTGGTGAAAGACGGCGTCGCCATCACGCCGGTCGCCAACGGCACGTTCCTTGCCGGCATCACCCGCAGTCGTACCATCAAGCTGCTGCGCGAGTCGGGCGTCGAGGTCGCAGAACGCACCGTGAAGCCGGGCGAGTTCGATACGGCCGACGAGATCTTCACCACCGGCAACGCCGGCAAGGTGCAGACCGTGATCCGCTACGAAAGCCGCGACCTGCAGCCCGGCCCAGTGTACCGCAAGGCGGCCCAGCTCTATCGCGACTACGCCCATACCCAGAGGGTTTGCTGAGGCACAGACCAACTGCTGGCGGTTGGTCTGCCAGGAAAGGGGCTAGGCATTACGCTTGGCCCCTTTTTCATTGGGAAATCAGTATCCTCAAATAGGAATGCTTATTAAATCCATTCTAAAAAAATGGTTGAATGGATGTTAGCTGCCCTCTAGTGACCCAGGTGGGGACACCGCCGTAACCGACGGCAGTGCGAGCGTTGGGGGGCGTGGTGATGTGGGGTCGACGGGGAGTTTCCCGGGCAGCGCGATGCATCGCATTGATGGGCGGCGCGGCGCCGATTGCGTTCTTCGCCCCTGTCTCGGCACCATCGGCGCAGACAGCCGGTCCGGTGATCACACTGGATCCGATCGAGGTGCAGGCGCCGACCTACGGCACCAGCGGCATCGTGGCGACGCACTCGACGACGGGCACGAAATCGAACACGCCGCTGCGCGAGGTGCCGGCAGCGATCAGCGTCGTAACCCGCGAAGAACTCGACCGGCGCGGCGTGCAGGACTTCAACGCCGCCGTCGGCTACACGCCCGGCATCCGGGTCGTCGACTACACCGGTGGCCAGGGCGCACCCGACATCTATATCCGCGGCTACCGCGCCATCAATTTCCTCGGCATCTATCAGGACGGCGTACGCGGCGGCTTCAATAGCTATGACTCCAACCTTGAGACCTACGGGTTGGAGCGCATCGACATCATCAAGGGCTCGGTCTCTGCTTTGTACGGCCAGGGCACGCCGGGTGGTATTGTAAACCTGCTGACCAAGCGGCCGCTGTTCGAGCGCCTCAACGAGGTGCAGGTGCAAGGCGGCAGCTTCAACCGCGTACAGGGCGCATTCGACCTCAGCGGTCCCGTCAGCGACCAGTTCGCCTACCGCCTGACCGGCCTTGCCCGTGACGCGGATACCCAGGTCGCCCACTCTCCGGATCGACGCCTCTACATCGCGCCGGCCTTCACCTGGAAGCCGAGCGCCGACACGTCGTTCACCGTGCTGGCCAACCACCTGCGGCTGCGGCGCGGCGGCTCCGAGCAGAGCCTGCCGATTTCGGGCACGCTGCGGTCCAATCCCAACGGCCGCCTGTCGCGCAACCTCTTCCTGGGCGAGCCCGACTTCAACAAGGAAGCGGTCAGCAGCACATCGGTTGGCTATATCCTGGAGCACGCCTTCAACGAGTCGTGGCGCCTGCACTCGATCGCGCGCTACAGCGTCACCGACACCCAGTACCAGGCCATCGGTGCCCGCAACGGCGGCACGCTGGTCAGCGGCCGGTTCTACGAGCGGCTACCCTATGCGCGACGCCAGGATTCCGAAGGAGTCCTGACCGACAACCACATCGAAGGCAAAATCACGACGGGACCTCTGCAGCATACGATGATCGGCGGCGTCGACTTCGCGACCTACGTACGGAACGATCGGCGCTGGCTCGGCACCACGGCCCGACTCGACGTCTACAATCCGGTCTATGGCGCGCCGATCATCCTGCCGGCGGCACCCAACGTCCGCGCCACCCAGAACATCCAGCAGCTCGGCGTGTACGTGCAGGACCAGATCAAGATCGGCCGCCTGATGGTAACGCTGGGCGGACGTCACGACTGGGTCACCAGCCGCACGAAGAACGGCATCACCAACGGCGCCGTGCATCGCGAGGACAAGGCGTTTTCCTATCGCATTGGCGCCGGTTACCTGTTCGAGTCCGGCATCATGCCCTATGCCAGCTACTCGACGTCGTTCAATCCGCTGCCCTTCAACCGCTCCGACGGCAAGCCATTCGAGCCCAGCAAGGCGCGGCAATTCGAGGCCGGCGTGAAGTATCAGCCGCCGGGAATCAACGGCTACGTCACGGCGTCGGCCTTCACCATCACGCAGACCAACGTGGCGACCGCCGACCCCAGCAATCCCGGCTTCTTCACGCAGGCCGGTGAAACACGTTCGCGCGGCTTCGAGGTCGAAGGCAAGGCGACCTTGACGGACGGGCTGAGCGTGATCGGATCCTACGCCTACCTCGATGCCGAGGTCACAAAGGACACGACGCTCAAAGGCAAGCGCCTGGAGAAGGTGCCGCGCCACAGCGCCTCGCTGTGGCTCGACTATGCATTCCAGAGCGGGGACTTCAGGGGGCTGCGCCTGGGCGCCGGTGCGCGCTATGTCGGCCCGACCACGAACGCCACCAATGTCGACAAGATTCCGGGATACGTGCTGGTCGACGCGTCGGTCAGCTACGAGGTCGGCAACCTCATTCCCTCGCTGGAGGGCCTCAAGTTTTCGGTCAGCGCCGCGAACCTGTTCGACAAGCGCTACTACACGACGAGCTTCTATCAGGGCACCGTGCTGGAGGGTAACCGGCGGACCGTATACGCAACCCTCAGCCACCGGTTCTGATTCAATCGGAAGAAGTCACCGGTTGTCGTCGAGCCAGATCTTCAGCCGGTCGAGCTGGGCGAACAGCTGCTGCAGCTCCATCGGCGACCAGCCATCGAAGGCCGGCGCGAGCTGACGCGCAAAGATCGCCACGGCTTCGTTGTGGCGGGCGAGACCGGCCGGGGTCAGGAACAGCATCTTGGAGCGACCATCCTCGGGGTGCACTTGCTCGCGCAGCCAGCGCTTGGTCAGCAGTTTCTGGATCGTCTTGGTGACGCCGGGCTGCGGCTGCTGCAGGGCACGGGCGACGCTGGTCACCGTCTTGCCTTCGGCCAGGCGATGACTGAAGTGGTTCAGCATGACGAACTGCGGCAGCGGCATGCTCAAGGGCTTCAGCAGGCGGTTGGCTTGCGTGCCGACCAACTGATCGATGATGCCGATCCAGTTGATGATCCGGAACGGCAACGGTGTCGGACTGGCCGGCACCAGCGCGGTCGCTTCGGTGCTGGTGGCCGGGCTCGACGTACGGCGTGCTGCCACCATGCTCAACCCATCACAATGCTGTCGGGCGACCGACGGGGCGCCGGCCCAGGGGTGTCAGCATAGCCGAGGCGGAAGAACATCTGCACCGTCAGGCCTTCGGGCGTGATCGTTGCTTTGTGGATGGCGCGGTAGAGATCGGCCATCTCAGGGTATTCTTGCAGCGCCTGGCTGTGCGGCTGCATGGCCACGCCCAATTCCGTCGCCTTCAGGTTCAGGCGGGCATAGGCGCGGCCGGCCACCACTTGTGCCGCCCGCGAGTTGCTGGGCGCCGAGATCCAGCCGAAGGATGTCGCGTTGGCATAGGGCGCCAGGATGTAGTCGCGGCCGCCCTGCCAGGCGGTCGTGCCCGGCGTCATCGCTTTTGCATGGGTGAGAAGCCCGAGCTGGCGCCCGAACCACACGCCGGGACCGCGCAACACCAGGCCGTCGCGATGGGCCGCGATTTCGGCGGCACCGATCCGCAACCGGTCGATGCTCTCCTTGTGGGTACGCGGCGTGTTCATTTCGACGTCGCTGGCCTTCGTTGCGATGTCACGCAAATCGCCGGCACGTCCGTCGCCAACCGCGAAGCCCAAGGGCAGCGCACTCGCCGCATTGTGCGCCGCGATCAGCGCCTGCCAGTGCGCCTCGGTCAGGGGACGGGCCTCATACGGCGTCTTGGTCGACCGTCGGCGCGGAATCTGGGCGAACAGCGGATCGACCTTGATCGCCGGATCCTTCACCATCCTGACGCGCGCGACCGGCCGTCCATCGATGCGGTCCATGGCGAACTCGCCTTCGGGGAACAAGGCGATGTCGGCGCGATAGCCTTCCGCCGCCAACGCCAGGTTCAACAGCTCGAGAAAAGCGCCCTGCCCAACCACGATCTGGCGACCCAAGGGATCGGTTTCCGGCAGCAGCCGGTCGCGATCGACATAGAGGACGATCTCATCGGGCCGCTTCAGGTCCACCAGCCAGGACTGCATGTTGTGCGGATTGGGCGCCAGTATCGCCCACGCGATCGCGCGCCGTCGCGGATCGCGCTCCTCAGCCTTGGGCCCGCCCCACCCCTCGATCGCCGCGGCCGGCATGGCGTCGAGCCGCGGCACCGCCACGGCCGCTCCCGCCGCCACGACCACACCACCACCCAGAACGCGGATGAAATTGCGCCTGGCCATGGCCATTCCTGCCTCCTATCCATTCCATGGAATAGATATATATTCCATGGCATTTAATAGCGCAACACAAAAACATTCTGAGGAATATTATCCGTTGGAAAATGGCAGCCGTGGTGCCGTCAGGCGTCACCCCTCTCCCGCAGCGATCTTGCCCGCGAGCGCGATCGATCAGGCGCACGATATCGTCGTGGACACGCTCGAGCAGGGTCCTACGCGGGCCTATGCGGTTTGCCGCAGGGCTGACGCCTCGATCAGCGGTGGTCGACAAACCTTGCGCATCCGCGAGGCAGCCGCCAACCATATCACCAACGCGATGCAGGCAATGCCGCCCAGGACAAGGAACGCCGCGTCGTAGTTGACGTGCTCGGCGACATAGCCGCCCACAGTGGTGCTCAATGCGGCCCCGACACCCTGTACCGCCAGGACGACACCCAGGCCGGCGTTGACGTGCGGGGTGCCGGCGAGAATGCGCGCCACGAGACCGGGCGTCGCAACACCCAGCAGGCCGGCGCCCACGCCGTCCAGCACCTGGACCGGCAGAAGAACCCAGTCCGCCGTGATGGCACCGGCAATCGCACCGCGCACGGGCAAGACAAGCAGGGCCAGCAGCACGACTAACCAGTAACCACGCGTCTGCGCCAGCCGAGCCGCGAGCAATGCCATGGGGATCATCGTGACCTGTGCCACGATGACCGTACCGGCGGTAAAGGCGCTGGGATCGCCAGCGCCGATCGCGACTGCGCGCTGCCCCAGGAGCGGCAACATGGCCGCGTTGCCGAGATGAAACAGCGCCAACGTCGCGGCAAGAACCAGCAGCGGCACAGATTGGATGATGATGCCGAACCGGGATGACCGCTGTGGTTCGTCACCGCCAAGACCACGGGCTGCGTCGTGGTCGATGTGAGCCGGATCAATCATGAGGGCTGCCACAATCGAACCCACCGCCATCGCGCACATCAGGACAAAGACAGCAACCAGCCCCAGCGTGTAGCCGGCGACCCCGCCCAGGATGGCGGCGACGGCGTTGCCGGCATGGTTGAAGGCCTCGTTGCGCCCAAGCTGATGGGCAAAACCCGATGATCGGACCAGCCCCAACGTCGTCCCGGCAATCGCCGGAGCGATCACGGCTCCGGCGATACCGCTGGCGATCTGTGCCACAGCCGTCACCAGAAACGCCGGCCAGAACAAGACGACGAGCGTCGCCGCCGTCATCATGAGAGCCGACGCCACGAGCAGTCTACGCTTGGCGGTCGTGCCGTCGACGAGTGCGCCGGCCAACGGCGTTGCGATCATACCGGCAAGGCCGCCGATGGTCATCACCACGCCGATGGTGCCCGCCGACCAGCCGTGTTCCTGCAGGAAGACGCCGAGAAACGGACCAAGGCCGTCGCGGACGTCAGCCATGAAAAAATTGAGCGCATTGAGCGCCGGAACCGAGTTGCGCATGTCCGCCTATCGCTTGTCAGCCGAATGGACCCTTGAAGATGAAGTAGGCGCCGCCGGCGATCAGGATGAAGCCCGCGATGTGATTGAGTGTCAGCGGCTCCTTCAGATAGAGGACGGAGAAGCCGGCAAACACCGTGAGCGTGATGACCTCCTGCATGGTCTTGAGCTGGGCCGCCGAATAGACGGCATGCCCGATGCGATTGGCCGGCACAGCCAGTGCATACTC
>Ga0187894_10000766_pt1 | contig 43270 bp, 43 predicted proteins | sample GBC1701081metaG_FD_136650 | JGI IMG/M metagenome (GOLD analysis project Ga0187894, IMG submission 136650) | White microbial mat communities from a lava cave in the Kipuka Kanohina Cave System on the Island of Hawaii, USA - GBC170108-1 metaG ... | reverse complement strand
GGGCATGCTAAGAATGTGGCGAATTTTGAGGAGATGATTTCGTTTTGCGTTGGTTATGGTGGTGGTTATAAGCCTACGAATGCGGTGATCGAGTTGGCGGGGTTGCAGGCGGCGTTGGCGGGTGCGCAAGGTGCGATCGATGACGTGACGACGGGGATTGTCGAGTGGAAGGTGAAGGTCAACGGGCGCGAAAACGAGTATGCGGGCGTCGGCAAGTTGGCGACTCGCGTTGTTTCGTCATATGCAGCGAGCGGAGTGACGGCGAATGCGGTCGAGGACATGCAGGGTTTCGCGCGCAAGATCGCCGGTGCGCGAAAAAACAAGATCGAGGTTGACGACCCGAACACGCCTGAGAACGAGGCCGCTCACAACAGCGTTTCGCAGCGAAGTTACTCGAATGTCGCCGAGCATTTCGACGCGATGATCGAGATGGCAAAAAGTGAGCCGCTCTACGCGCCGAACGAAGCCGATCTCGCGGTCGTCGCTCTGGAAGCAAAATCCGCCGCGATGAAGGCCGCCAATTTGCAAGTCACCGACAAGGTCACGGCCCTGAGCAACGACCGCATCACACGCAACGACGTGCTTTACGGCGAAACGGATGGCATTTGCGAGCTTGCCCGACTCGTGAAACTTTACGTCAAGTCCGCCTTCGGCGCGACCTCGCCCCAATACAAACAGATCAGCGGTCTGGAATTTACAAAACCGCGAACGCGCTAAGGCAGTGCGAACCCTTGCAGAGCGTTGACGTGACTCTGCGACGCAGCGCCGAAGTCTCTCGATAGCTTGTCCGATCGGCGCTTTGCGGTCACGGACAAGCGCAATTCGAGTCCGAAACTGCACAATTCAATGCCCGATTTGCTCAACTCCGCGCCGAAAACGCGCTCTTTTGCGCCAAATCTTCACAACCTTGCGCCGGAATCTCACAATTGAATGCCGGACTCGCGCAATCGTGCGCCGACCGCGCGCACTCGTGCGCAGGAAACTCACAGTCAGATTGCAAAAAAAATCAGTAATGTCCCAATCTTGTGGTGTTCAGTCTTTGTGCCCTTTGTGTCCTGCCTTCGTGAACTCTGTGATTAAAACCGGAAGTGATCACAGAGTGCACCGAGCGCGGGACACAAAGAGCACAAAGGGAAACGTCATCGGACAACACAAGTTTAGGACAATAACAAAGACTCGTCGGATGACCGCCTGCCTTGCCCGTCGTCCGTTAATGCACTAGAATTATCGGTTTCTGATTTAAGAAAAATTTAATAGCGAGTGATTTACAATAAACAGGCATGAAAAAAGTAGGAATTTTGGTCGGGCGTGAGGTTACGTTTCCCGAGGCAATGATAAAGGCGATCAATGAAAAGGGCGGCGGCGACGTTACGGCCGAGATGGTCACGATCGGCGGCATTCGGCTCGACGAGCCGTTGAAATACGACGTAATTATCGACCGCATTTCGCACGAAGTGCCGTATTACCGGGCGACCTTAAAGCGAATGGCGCTCGAGGGAACTTACATTATCAACAATCCGTTCTGGTGGTCGGCGGACGACAAGTTTTTTAACTTTTCGCTCGCGGCAAAGATCGGCGTCGCGATCCCGAAGACCGTTCTGTTGCCGCAGCACAGCTACATTAAGGACATCACGAGCGAATCGCTTCGCAATCTCGAATTCCCGATCAAGTGGGAAGAGATCGTCGAGTATGTTGGCTTTCCCGCGTTTTTGAAACCATTCGACGGCGGCGGCTGGAAGAACGTCTCGAAGATTCACGATCTTGAAGAGCTTTTCACCGAGTATAACGAATCTTCGACGCTCTGCATGACGCTGCAAGAGGGCATCGAATACGATCAATTCGTCCGCTGTTATTGCGTCGGCAAAGAGAAAGTTTTGATCATGCCATACGATCCTTCGAAGCCGTATCTATCAGGAATGCAATACGTCAACGTCGCCGATTATCTCTCGCCGGAACTGCACGAGCGCGTCGAAAAAGATGTGATCACGATCTGCACCGCGCTCGGTTACGACCTCAACACCGTTGAGTTCGCGATCAAAGACGGCATCCCGTACGCGATCGATTTTATGAATCCCGCGCCCGACGCCGAGCTCGCCTCGGTCGGCGAATCCAACCACCGCTGGATCGTCGATAATATGACGGACTTTATCTTAAAGAAGTTAAAAACCGGCTGGGACACACCCGAATACCGCTGGTCGGCAATGCTAAACCCGCCGGAAAAAGCCGCGAAACGGGGCTAAGAAGTTTTAGCCACTAATTACACAAATGGCACGAATTAAGAGTTAAATCTTCATTCGTGCCATTTGTGTAAATTCGTGGCCAATCTCTTAGTCTTCGTCGTTCATCAGTTCGTACGGAATTCTCTGTGCGAGCATTTTTGCGGTGACGATCAGGCCTGTCCAGATGAGAAGCGAAACCGTCGAGACGGCCCAGCCGATGTTGGCGATCAGGTTGTCTTCGAAGAGAACGCCGATCATGATGGCAGGGAAAGCGAGGATGGCGATTCGCAGAGCCGTCTTTTTAGAACCTTCGACCGTTTCCAGCAGATTTACGCGACCAATCTCCATCTCCATGTATTCCTCGTCGTCATTTAGCCGCGAAAAATAATCGGTCTCGGTTTTTGACCGGCGTCTGAGAGCCGAGGTCGATGCCAGACGATGAGCCGCAGCGAAATGATGAATGACGTGTGCGATCTTACCTTCGCTCAGAGCGAGTTCGGCTAATCCGAGAGCGGTGCGAAAACTTTCGCCGAGGCGGTCGCGGACAAATTGAAATAATTTGCCGGCACGCGTAACTTCGCCGATCTGAAAATACCACTCTCCTATGCGAGCCAATAATTCACCGTCAGTCGCTCCGTGACGTGCGGATAAACGTAATGCTGCGTATGCACGACGTTCGAGCTTTGGTTCGCGGCGCATGCCGGCGAAAGCGTGGAGACAGCGTGCAAATTCGAATAACAGCCAGCCGTCTCGTGGCCTTATTAACAAGGCTCGTCGAAACGCCTCGAGCGCCCGCGGCAGTTGTCCGGCCACTCGCAATTCGTTTCCAAGCTGGCGAAGGTCGTCAGCCTTATCTTCCTCTCCATGAACAGTTACAGCGTTTTGTCGGAGTGATCTCTTAACTCCACGAAACGAGCTGAGCAGCACATCGGACGACGGAATTCGCGAGAATTCGGCCTTTGTAAGTATCTCTTTTATGTCGCCGAGATGGTCTCTTAACTCAATTGAACGTGTATCCAGCAAACTATCGTCGAGCTTTGGCAAAATCGTCTTTATCAGGTTTCGATAATCGTCGCCGCCCGACGCGAACGCAATGCTGATCCCTCTGCCGCGAATCACGGTGCGGTAGCGGTAATAAAGATTGCCGCCGCGACGAAGAGCCCTGATCGAGTGAGTTTCGACCTGCTCGATGTCCGAGAGTTTCAGACGCCGACGCGATGCGTTGAACCACGCCCACAAACGCGGCATCAGTCCCGTGCGTTCGAGCCGTCGGCCGTCGAACGCGATCTTGTCATTCATCGCGAATAAGGGAATAAAAAACCAGGCAAGCGCAAGCACGACAAATCCCGCGACATCGATCTCAAGGTAAAACAATTGTCCGGCAGCGAATGTGGCGAGAAAGAGAACGGTGAGATAGCCGTGCGGCGAAACGCGTATCGAGACATGTTCGCCTCGTGTCTGTTCGACGATTTCGGCTTCGGCTTTGAGAGTTTTTAGTTTTTCGAGATCGTTCATTCTAGGTTACCAGGAATAAAAAAGAACGATTAGCTTTTGTCCGCCAGAATTATCCTATCGGGCCGCCGAAAGGCGAATCGGGCGCCGATTCGGGAATCTCTTTCGCCTTTTCCGGATCGAGTTCTTTTACTTTAGCTTTGGCCTCGGTGGCCGTTTCGCTCGGCGAGACGGCTTTGCCCTCGGCGTCTTTTGCCTCGCTCGCTGCTTTTGCGATGCTGAAATAGAGTTCGACGGCTTCTTGCTTTTTGCCTTGCTTCTCGTAAATTTTGGCAAGCTCGAAGTTGATAGTCTCTTTTGCAATGACGGCGTCGCTCATTGCGGCGAGTTCCTGATAGAGCGTCGCGGCTTCGTCAAGCCGATTATCGCCGACGCGTGTCTGGGCAAGCGCAAATTTGGCGAGCTTGCTCGTCTCACCGCTCGAATTCGCAATTGTTTCCAACTCTTGCACGCCGGTTGGGCGGTCGGTCGAGAGGCGGTTGATCGCGATAAAGTATTTTGCTTTTTCCGCAACGTCGCCGCCAAATTTGTCTATAACCGCTTGAAACTCGGCGATCGCGGCCTCGGCACGTTCTTTCTCGGTTTTAAATGTTTTCTGTGTCGAGCTTGCGGGAGCCGGCGTATCGGAGACTCGTGCTTGCGATGTCTCCATCGCTTTACCGAGCGCGGCCTGAGCAGAACCGCCGGAGCGGTTATTCCATCGCATGAAAACCGCGAAAAGTATCGCCAAAATTACAAGGGCGGCAATCCCGTAAAGTATCGTCCTGCCTTTTCCTTCGAGTTTTGATCCCGCCCCTTCCAAGCGTGGAAGTACTCGCTGCTGAATCGGGTCAACGTAGGTTTTCTTTTCCTTCGGAGCCGCGGCGGCTGCCTCTAGTTGTTCAAATCGTCTCTTTTTCCGTGCCATGTTGTAAAAACTGCAAATTCGCGTCCGTCAAAGCGTTGTATAATTGCCTTGGACAGGCTTTTTCCAAAAGGACTAATTTAGCCTAAAAGATAAGCAAGGGCAATAGCGGCAAGACAAATGTGGCAAACAAGTTGCAGCAAGAAACTAATCGGGAACAAATTCGCAGCGGCGGTGTCTAAACCTCAGGCACGTCGAAAAACGTGCGGGACATTTGACAGCTTCTCGCGTTTGGGAAGTTTTATAAAGGGCGGGCGATGATCTTTGGCGAATCAATAACGCTTGACGACGAAGAAATTGGGCGGACAGTGTCTGCCACGGCAGGTTTCACGTCCGTGTCGGATGATCCGATATTTGTTGAAAAATTAAGAGCGGGCGACGCGACGGCGTTTGAAACACTGGTCGATCGACATTCGGGTGATATTTACGCGTTGCTATATCGATTGACTGAGAACGCCGAGGAAGCTGCCGATCTGACGCAGGACACGTTTCTAAAAGCGTTGCGATCGATAAAAGGTTTTCGCGGCGATGCAGGTTTGAAAACGTGGCTGTTCCGAATCGCGATAAACGAATCGCGAAACCGATTCCGCTGGTGGAAACGTCGTCGCAAAGACTCGACGATCTCGCTCGACGCCTCGATCGGCGAAAGCGAGAGAACGTTGTCCGACACGCTGGCGGACAGCGGCGTGAGTCCCGAGGACACGGCGCTTGCACACGAACGCGAATACGCGCTGCAAGCCGCATTGCTCGATCTGGCCGATGTTTACCGCGAGGCAGTCATACTTTGCGACATCGAAGGTTGTAGTTACGAGGAAACCTCCGTAGCACTCGGCGTCGGAATTGGAACCGTGAAATCTAGGATTTCACGCGGAAGAGAGGAGCTGAGAAAGCGACTCAAAGATTTTTGAAAATCGAAAGTGAATGGCTGACTCGCCCCGGTCTCTGAAGACTAAATAAAATCGGTGCCAAACGATAGGTCGAGAGAACGAGGTGAATCTAAGCCGGCAAAGCGTCGAGTCGATTTTGAAAATCGACCAGCAACATCGATTGTTATCGGTTCGACGCGGAGTTAGTTACAGTTCACGATTTCGTCCGTCCCAAACACGGGACAGCCGGGGTCAGTCAGTCATTCGCTTTCGACAGAGCAATAAAATGAAATGCTCAGATACAAAATTTGAACTCGCGTTTTACGCCGACGGCAGCTTGCCGGAATTATCGGCCGCAGCCGTGCGCGATCATTTGCAAGTTTGTCCGGTTTGCCGGCAGACCTACGCCGAAACGGTCGAGATGCGAAACTCGCTTCGTCGAATGCGTCGCGTCGATATGCCCATGACTCTCTCGCGTTCGATAAAAGATGCGGCGATCGACGAACGTCGAAAGATGTCCGATTCGCTGTTTACATTTCCTTCGGACGTACGCGAGTGGTTCGAGATGCAGGTGCTGCCTTATGGCGTCGGTGTGATGGCGACGGTGTTGGTTGGCTTTACGTTTGTGGCGATGTTGTTTTCGAATCTGATCGATCACGGACAGAATGCGGCATCGGTTTCGTCGGTCCTGCTCGCGAGCAATCGTGACATATTTGACAACAGCAAGATCGGTCCGGTCTCACCCGAAGAATACGCGCAAACGCGGCTCGCCTTCGCCGGTGAATCACCCAGCGTCAACCCAAACGGCGCTCTCATCGCACTTACAAAGACGCTTAATAACGGCGATATGAAGGATGACGAAGTCGTCGTCGTCGCCGACGTGTATGGCAACGGGCTGGCTGAGATCACCGAGGTTGTCGAACCTTCGCGCAACGAGCGAGCGGTCGTTGAGCTAGCAAAAGCTCTGGCAAATGATCCGGCTAAAGCTCCGTTCGTGCCCACGAAATTCGAAAACCGCCCCGAAAACATGCGCGTCGTTTTACGCTTCCAAAGCGTGAACGTTAGCATGAGCCAAAAGCGACGAAGATAATTTTTACAAGTTAGCTTGCAGAACGCGGACGTGCGCAACGACGGCTCGAATCTCTTCCGCAGTCATTTTGTCTTTAAAGGCCGGCATTCCCTCGTCCTCGACACCGTTGGTGACGTATCCGATGATCTTTTCGTCTTTCATTTTTACAAACTTATCAAGGGTTAGGTCATCGGGATTGATGGCTTTGCCTTCGACGGTGAGCTTACCGCCTTTGCCATTTTCCTTGTGACAGATCATGCAGTTAAGCGCGTAAAGCTCTTTGCCGTCGGGAGCTCGGCTGACGACCGGCGTCGGTGCGGGCGTAGCCGAAGTGTTCGCTGTGTTCGTCCGCGAGTTAGAGGTGTTCGAGGCTTGTCCGCAAGCAACCGCGAACATCGCAACAAAAACCAAAGTCGTTACAAATTTAATTTTACTCATCATCATTTCCGCCAGATTGAATAGCTAGTTTGAAAAGTTTAACTTAATGAATAGCCGACGACAATCGCGTCCATCTAAATTATGAAACTCATTTATCTTCGCGTTTTACTATTACTATTGCTGCTGTCCAGCTCTGCGTTCGCACAACCAACCACGACAAAACTCGCTGTGAATGGCATTAAAAGTGAGGTCACTGTTCGTCGCGACGCTCGCTCGATTCCTTATATCGAAGCGAAGACTGACGACGATCTTTACTTTGCACAAGGTTACGTCACGGCGAGTGACAGGCTGTGGCAGATGGAGCTGCTGCGGCGGGTTGCTCGAGGTGAGACGGCGGAGATCTTTGGCAACGCTGCTCAGGAAGAAGACAAGCGCTATCGAAGATATGGTTTTGCGGCGGTCGCGGAGAAAAGTTTGAGCGAAATGTCGCCGTTGTTGCGTGCGGCATTGGACAACTACGCTCGCGGCGTTAACGCTTACATTGCAACTCTCGACGAAAACACGCTGCCGATAGAATTCAAGATCTTGCAATTCAAGCCGCGATCGTGGGCTGCGGCAGATTCTATTGTTATCGGTAAGATACTCTCCGAGGCGCTGAGCGCGACGTGGCGAAACGATATTCTTCGTGCTTCGATGCAGTCGTTGCCGAAGGAAAAGTTTGCCGATCTCACAAATCAAATCACGCCGTATGACGTGATCTTGTTTGGGAAGGATAAGTTAACCGCAGAGACGCAGAGAGGCAAAGATGAAAAGGAAGCTTTATCTAATTCCATTCTTTCTTCGCGTCTCAGCGTCTCAGCGGTTAATGATTTAGAAAGAGAAGATCGACTACGAAAATCTTCTTTAGAACGTGTCGGACTTTATGCCGAAGAACTTGCTGCGAGCAACAACTGGGTGATCTCGGGCAAACACACAGCCGACGGCAAGACGCTGCTTGCGAACGACCCGCATCTCGCGCCGGCTGCGCCGGGCATTTGGTATTTGGCACATCTTTCGACGCCTGCCATGCGCGTTTCCGGCGTCACGATTCCTGGCACGCCCGGCGTTATTCTCGGTCACAACGAGCACATCGCCTGGGGAGCGACGAATGTCGGGCCGGACGTGCAGGATCTTTACGCGGAGAAAAAGGCGGAGGTTGATCCCGGTGGAAGCTATTGCTATGAAACACCGACTGGTTGTGAGCGACCAGAAGTAAGAAAAGAACTTATGCTTATTCGTAAGTCTTTGACCGATACAGCTAAACAAGTAATCGAATATTCAGTTGTTGTGACGAGAAATGGGCCGATAATAGTTTCGGAGAATGGAAAAGACTATTCAGTCAAATGGACGGCTCTCGATCCGAAGAATCTCGAATTCGAAGCTTTCTTCAATCTTAATCGCGCGCGTAATTGGGAAGAGTTTAAGAACGCGTTAAAAACTTACGGCGGTGCAACTCAGAATTTTGTTTATGCCGACACGAAGGGAAATATCGGCTGGTACGCCGCGGGCCGAATACCAATAAGACGCACCGGCGACGGCGGCTTGCCGTATGACGGAGCGACGAATGACGGCGACTGGGTCGGTTACATTCCGTTTGACGAGCTGCCGCATCTCTACAATCCGCCAAGCGGTCTTATCGTCACCGCCAATCAGCGCATAGTCGGCACCGATTACAAATACACGCAAATGTCGCGTGACGCAGCTCCGCCATGGCGAGCGCGACGAATTTACGACGAGTTAAGTTCTCGTAAAAAGATCACGATGGACGACGTTCGCGATGTGCAATATGACGCTAAGAACATGCCGCTTGCAAATCTTGCAAAGCAGATCGCCGCTCTTAACGCCGCTTCGCCTGAAACGCTTGCTGTCCTCAAAGATTGGGATGGGCGAATGACGGCTGACTCTCGTGGAGCATTATTGGCAAACGAAATTCGCACTTGTCTCGCAAACAAAATCGCCGATGACAATAAACCTGCACCGGCATTTCTGATTCGCGAGCGGATTCTCGACTGGGCTATCCGCGATCAGACTGCTCGTTGGCTGCCGAAAGGTTTTGCGAATTACACGGAATTTATAAAGTCATGCGATGCGAGTTCACGTGCGAGTCTAGGTGACGCGAAACGATTTGGGCCTGACTCATCGACATGGACGTGGGGCCGCGTTTTTCAATCGCGTTTTCCACATCCGCTTGCAGCCGCTCCGCTAATTGGAGCTCAGTTTGTTGTTACTGCTGTTCCGATCGACGGCAGCGGACAGACGCCGAACGTCGGCTCGAACGTCTCGATGCGTCACATTGCAAGCCCCGGCAATTGGGATGCGACGCGTCACGTCATTCCGCTCGGTCAAAGTGGCGACAATAAATCACCGCACTTCAAAGATCAGTTCGAAGCCTGGCGAACAGGCTCTCCTGCGGTCTTTCCGTTTACAAAAACGGCGGTCGCGAACGCGGCGAAGTCAGTCACGATGATGACGCCGCGATAACTTTTACGCGTTATGCTTGACTAAGAGAAACGTTTTTCGTAAGGTTGTCATTCGCTTTTTGGTAAGATAAATAGCGGTGTTTATTTGATAATTTATTCGGGCACAGCAAAGTTTTCGGGCACGTACGTCAATTGGTAGACAGCCTCCCTTACAAGGAGGAAGTTAGGGGTTCGAGTCCCTTCGTGCCCACCAGTTTGCAAGGCAAAAGGAAAAAGTAAAAAGGCAAAATTTTGACTTTTGCCTTTTTACTTTTGACTTGTTTTTCGCGGGGTCGTAGTTCAGTTGGTTAGAACGCCAGCCTGTCACGTTGGAGGTCGCGGGTTCGAGCCCCGTCGGCCCCGCCACTTTTTCTAAATCACAATGCGCAATGAAGGCGATCTTCATTGTGCATTTTGTTTTTCGCAACTGCTTCTCAAAGTAACCCAGCCTACATTAACTTTTCTTTCCTGAATCTAATAATGTAAGTGGTTCGAAAATAATATCGAACTGACACCGTTTGTGGATAGCGGGCTTTTGTCGTTTAGGACGATCGCCCAACCAGGAAAGAGCATTCTGCTGCGGGTCGGATCAACAAACTATTCTTTGGGAGACATACGATGAAATTTACATTAACTTTAATTATCGCGGCTACGATGGCTCTTTTGGGGGCTTGTGGCGGCATGGCGACCAATAATTCAAACTCGATGGCAAGCAACGCGATGAAATCGGGCAACAATTCGATGGCTAATAATGCAATGTCGAACACTGCCACTGCTCCGGCGAGCGATAATCCGATGGTCGGCGGCGCTCCGATGATGAAGAATAAAGACATCATCTACAACGCCGTGAATTCGAAAGATCACACGACGCTTGTCGCGGCTGTGAAGGCGGCAGAGTTGGTCGAGACTCTTAAAGGTGCGGGACCATTCACGGTTTTCGCTCCGACGAATGCCGCGTTTGATAAATTGCCGGCGGGCACGGTTGATACGCTTGTGAAACCTGAAAACAAGAAGAAACTTACCGGCATCCTGACCTATCACGTCGTTGCCGGTAAGATGGACGCTGCTTCGATCGCGAAAGCAATCGAAGAGGGCAAAGGTAAAGCAACCTTGAAGACGGTCGCCGGTGGCACGCTCACCGCTTCGATGGAAGGCAAGGACGTTATCATCACCGACGAAAAGGGCGGTAAGTCAAAAGTGACGATCGCCGACGTTATGCAATCGAACGGCGTGATACACGTCGTCGATTCGGTTTTAATGCCTAAGTAGTCATCGCTGCGAAGGCAAAAAGAAAAAGACGCGGGCTTCCTGTTGCCTCGCGTCTTTTTTTGTTTCTCTTACTATTTAAATTAACCTTTTCTCAATTCGGTCAGAACTTGCTTGGCGACCGCTTTGAGCGTGTCGAATACGCCCGAGCCGTTTGTCGCGACGGCTTCGTAAACCGGCTCGCCTTTTTTCTGCAGCTCGTTTGTAAGTTCGTCTGCGGGCATCACGTTTGGCAGATCGCGTTTATTCAACTGTAGAACGTAGGGAATTGAGTTGAGTTCATAACCTTGTGTTTGCAAATTTTCTTCGAGGTTGTAGAGCGATTCGATGTTGGCATCCATTCGCTCTTCTTGGCTGTCGGCGACAAAGACGACGCCGTCCACACCTTTTAGAATGAGCTTGCGCGACGCGTCGTAATAAACTTGCCCCGGCACGGTGTAAAGATGAAAGCGCGTCTTAAAACCGCGCACGGTGCCGAGCTCGAGCGGCATAAAGTCGAAGAACAGCGTGCGGTCGGTTTCGGTGGCAAGCGAAATGAGTTTGCCCTTCGCCTGCGGCGCCGTCGAATCGTAGATGTATTGCAGATTCGTCGTCTTGCCGCAAAGGCCCGGCCCGTAATAAACGATCTTGCAGTTGATCTCTCGCGATGCGTAATTGATAAAAGTCATAGTTCAGTAAACGGTAAACAGTGACAGGTGACAAGCAAGAAGTTACTTGCCGCTGTGTTTACTCCTCAAATGTTTTGATAATCCGACCAGCATACGTCCGATCGAATCCGCGGCTGTTTTTAACTCTGTATAATCGGGCTGCGATAAAAAGCCCAGTTTAAAACCGATCAAGAGTTCGGTTTCTACCTCACTACAGGAGCCCTGTGCAATAGCAACAAACTGTAAGAATTCCTTATCCGATTGTCGGGCCGCACCTTCTGCGATATTGGCTGGAATCGAAACCGACGCCCGGCGAATCTGCGACGTGAGGCCAAATCTTTCGTCAGCGGGAAAATCCTTCGTTTGCTGGTATATCATCAGAACGAAGTCGATCGCCCGTTGCCAAACCTCTAATTTCTCGTGTGGCCTCATATCTTACCTGTCACCTGTCACCTGTTACTTAACTAGCTGAATAGACTGTCGATGTCTTCGTCAGTGATCTCCGAGAAAAACGAATTATTGTTGAGCTTGTAATTTGCCGATTGACTGACGGCTTCGTCAAGGATAGCCGCGACTTCGAAGCTGCCGCGTTTTGTTCGCAGCTTAACAAGACTCAACGTCGAGCGCTCATTAAATACTACGACGAGCAAGCTGCGGCCGATCACGCTGATGAAAATGCTTTCGCGTTCGCCCTCGTGAAACACGGAAGGGAAAACGTCCTCGCCGATCAGCTTCGCCATCGAACTGGTCGCTGCGACGTTACCGGCGGCGAGCGACGAAAAGCTCGTCGTGTCCATGTCGCCGATTTCGCCGTGAAACGCGATTGTCTGGCCGTCGCGGTCAACGAGGAAAACGACGCGCGCCGCACACTCGGCGCAAAGCCGTTCTAGCACGTGCTTGAGTCTCTGAAACTGATCTTCTTGTAAAATGAAGGGCGATTCTGCCATTTGATGTTCTCGTGAGGATTGAACCGATTTGGGTCAGCCTTATCCGAGCGAATTGTATAGGCTTTGCGGTCGAATGCCGGAAAGCAAGCCGCAAAAGTAAATCTAACACACCGCAGCAAATATCTACAAGCACTTTTTGGTCTTGGGCGCAAAGTTAGCCACGAATGCACGAATATTTTTTCTGCTGTTATTCGTGCATTCGTGGCTATGCTATTCGTGTGGATAATTCATTGCCCGTAATTGTTTTGAAGTGTTAGAATTTCTTTGCCGGTGAATCGCGCGCTTTGCTCGGCAGAAAAATCTTTCCGACAGTTAACTGCATGATGAGTCGTTTGTGTTCGAACGGCGATCTTAATGAAACACCATCTATTCAGCGATAGTTCGAGCGGATTAAACTTTGTCGCGATCGGCGGCGGCAACGGTCTTTCGACGCTGCTTTCCGGTCTGAAAAGATTTGTTCACGCAAGCGGCAGCGAGCCTGTTTGGCTGCAAAATCTATCGGCGATAGTCGCTGTAACAGATGACGGTGGAAGTTCGGGTCGGCTTCGTGACGAACTGCAAATGCTGCCGCCCGGAGACATTCGCAACTGCATGGTCGCACTCAGCGAAGACTCGCAACTGCTGTCGAACCTATTCAAGCATCGCTTTCGCGGCGAAGGCGATCTTGGCGGCCACATCTTTGGAAACATTTTTCTTGCTGCGATGACCGAGGTCACCGGCGATTTTGCCGAAGCCGTAAAACTCTCGAGCGAGATCATCGCGAGCAAAGGTCACATCTATCCGGCTACTGTTTCCGACGTTCGACTCGCGGCAAAACTCGCCGATGGCAGCATCGTCAGCGGCGAGACAAATATTTCTAAAACCGGAGGAAAGATCGAGCGGCTTTACCTCGAACCAGCCGATTGCAAACCGATGCTCGACGCGCTAAAAGCCATCGAAAGCGCACATGTGATAACGATCGGGCCGGGTTCGTTATTTACAAGCTTGCTGCCGCCGATTCTTGTCGATGGAGTCGCCGATGCGATCGCGAATGCGCGTGCGACGAAAATTTTCGTTTGCAATCTGATGACACAGCCGGGTGAGACGGACGGTTTTTCGGCGCTTCATCATCTCGAAATTTTTCGTGAATACGCGCCGCAGATCGAATTTGATTACGTTATCGTCAACAGCAAACCGATCACTGACCGACAGCAAACAAAATACACCGGAATGGGCGCCGAGCAGATCGGCGTTCACGGCTCGGTCACGCCGGCCACGATCGACTCCGCTGAGATCGTATATGGTAATCTGTTGGACGACGGCGAGATGGTGCGTCATCATCCTGATAAACTCGCCCAAGTCCTTTTATTGTGTGCTCTACAGGTGCGAGTGAACGAGGGCGTGCTCGGCTAAATTTCTTTACGTTCTTTGCGGCTTTGCGTGAGAAAATTTTATTTCACGCAAAGCCGCAGAGAACGCAAAGGAAATCGAAAGAATTGTGAATATCGATCTGAACATTCTCATTATGGCCGCCGGACTTGGCACCCGAATGAAGTCAAACCTCGCAAAGGTTCTGCATCAACTCGATGGCCGTCCGCTCATAAATCATGTTGTCGAAACCGCGATGAAGCTCGATCCGCGTGAAGTTTGCGTTATCGTCGGACATCAGGCTGACGACGTGAAGGCCGCTGTCTTGAATGATTTCGACGCGGCAAAAGTAAGTTTTGTAATTCAGGAAAAGCAGCTCGGCACCGGTGACGCAGTGAACGCTGCTCGTTCGCAATTTGAGAAGGCTGACTCGACGCTGATCGTTCTCTCAGGCGACGTGCCGATGATAACGAGCGATACGTTGACGGCGTTAGTAAAAGCTCATTCGGGCGCGGCTTGCACTGTGTTGAGCGTGAATTTAAAAGATCCGACAGGTTATGGCCGCGTTGTCCGCGACAAGCATGATGAGTTTGATCGCATCGTCGAACAAAAAGACGCAAGTGATGAAGAGAAAAAGATCGACGAAATAAATTCGAGCATTTATTGTTTCGATAGCAAAAAACTTTACGCCGCTTTATCTCAGGTTGTCAATCACAACGCTCAAGGCGAATATTATTTAACCGATGTGCCGCGAATTCTGCGCGAACAAGACGAAAAGATCGCGATCTTTCTTTGCGACGACAAACGCGAGGTCGAAGGCGTCAACGATCGTCGGCAACTCGCCGCGATGGAGAAGACGATCCGTAAAAAAACTGTCGAACGGCTAATGCTCGAAAGCGGCGTGACATTCATCGACCCAAAATCTGTTTATGTCAGCTCATGCGCCGAGTTCGGTCGCGACACGGTGATCTATCCGAATGTCACTATCGAGGGCAAATCCGTTATCGGCGAAAGCTGCGTCATTCGAGCAGGCACGCGGATTAAAGATTCGAATATCGGTGATCGCGTCGAGGTTCGCGATAACTGTCTGATCCGCGACTCCGAAGTTGGCAGCGATTGCACTGTCGGTCCGATGGCGCACCTTCGCGGCCACGCCGTTATGAAAGATGGCTCTAAAGTCGGTAACTTTGTCGAACTAAAGAAAACAACTCTCGGCAAAGAATCGAAAGCGAGTCATCTCACATATCTCGGCGACGCAACCATCGGCGAAAACACAAACATCGGCGCCGGCACGATCACTTGTAACTTCGACGGCAAAAATAAACACGAGACTCACATCGGCGACAACGTAAAGATCGGCTCCGACACAATGCTCGTCGCACCGATCAAAGTCGGAGACGGTGCCGCAACCGGCGCGGGAAGTGTGGTGACGAAAGATGTGGAAAAAGGTGAGCTCGTAGTCGGGATTCCTGCTAAAAAAATTAAAGCAGGGGAAGAAACTAAGGCGTCGGGTTCAGAATAATTTATGTGCGGAATTGTCGGATACGTTGGAAATAAACAGGTCGTGCCGTTGATCATCGACGGTTTGCGCAAGCTCGAGTATCGCGGTTATGACTCGGCGGGGATTGCCGTGGTCGATGACGATCATCAGTTGGCGTTGCGTCGCGCCGAAGGCAAGTTGCGAAATTTGGAAGAGGCGATTCGGCTGAATCCGCTCGACGGAAATTACGGCATCGGGCATACGCGTTGGGCGACACACGGGCGGCCGACCGAGGAGAACGCGCATCCGCATCGCGATCAGTCGGGCAAGGTCGTCGTCGTTCACAACGGCATTATCGAAAATTATCTTCAGTTGAAAGAGCGGCTTGCGGCCGAGGGGCATGATTTCAAAACCGAGACCGACACAGAGGTCGTCGCGCATCTGATCGGTCATTACAAAGACACGGAAAATTTGTCGCTTGAACAGGCTGTTCGCAAAACTGTCGCCGAGCTTCGCGGTATTTTTGCTTTGTCGATCATCTCGGTCGATGAGCCTGACACGATCATCGCCGTTCGCGAAGGCCCGCCGGTCGTCATCGGTCTCGGCGACGGCGAATTTTTTGTCGCGAGCGACATTCCGCCGATTTTAGCTCATACGCGTGACGTTTTTTTCCTCGGCGACAAAGAGATAGCTGTTCTCACAAAAGACTCGGTTCGCGTGACTGACTTTGAAGGAAATGTCGTAGAGCCCGAGCAGCAACGGATCACTTGGGATCCGATACAGGCGGAGAAAGGCGGCTTTAAACATTTCATGTTAAAGGAGATATACGAACAGCCTCGTGCCGTGCGCGACACGGTGCAGGGCCGCGTCTCGCTCGACACGGGCAAAGTTTATCTCGATCCGATGGATATTTCTGAGGATGAATTCAAGTCTTTTTCGTCTGTGAAGATCGCCGCCTGTGGCACGTCTTGGCACGCAGGTCTCGCCGGCAAATATATGATCGAGCAGCTCGCACGCGTTCCGGTCGAGGTCGATTACGCTTCCGAGTTTCGTTATCGCGATCCGGTGTTGACGGAAAACGATTTGTTAATTGTGATCTCGCAATCGGGTGAAACCGCGGACACGATCGCCGCAATGCGCGAGGCAAAACAGGCCGGCTGCAAAGTTCTTGCCGTTTGCAATGTTCACGGCTCGATGATCACACGCGAGGCCGACGGCACGATCCTCACGCACGCAGGACCTGAGATCGGCGTTGCTTCGACTAAAGCGTTTACGGCGCAAATGATCGCGTTGTATTTGTTTGCTCTTTATCTCGGCGAAGTTCGCGGGCAGATCGATGGCGAACGCGCCAAGAAACTCGCACAAGATTTAGCAGAGCTGCCGTTAAAGATCGAGCAGCTTTTAAATGACGCGGATTCGATCGAGGAATTGTCGAAAGAATTTTTCCGCGTTCAGGATTTTCTCTATCTCGGTCGCGGCATTAACTTTCCCGTCGCTCTCGAAGGTGCACTCAAACTAAAAGAGATCAGCTACATTCACGCAGAAGGTTATCCGGCAGGCGAAATGAAACACGGCCCGAACGCGTTGATCGACGAAAAACTGCCGGTCGTCGTCATTAACACAAAAGAAACAGGTAACACGGGCAGCGAGTTGCGTTACGAGAAAACTCACTCGAACATCGTCGAGGTCAAATCGCGCGACGGCATCATCATCTCTGTTCTGACCGAGGGCGACACTATGAGCAGCAAAGTCTCGAGTCACGTCATCGAGATACCGGAAACTTCCGATCTGCTCGGTCCAATTCTCTCGGTCGTGCCACTACAATTACTTTCTTACCATATCGCCGTGCGCCGCGGCTGTGACGTCGATCAACCACGAAATCTAGCGAAATCGGTGACGGTGGAGTAGAATGATTGCGATATGAAATGGCGAGTTATTCTTGAACGAGACGAAGAATCGGGTGATTGGGCGGCTTGGTGTCCGGAACTTCCTGGTTGTGCAAGTGCAGGTCTAACCGAAGAAGAGGCATTGTCAAACATCCGCGAGGCCATCGAACTTTACCTTGAGCCGGACGTCTTCCCAATCGCTCCCGCTGCACTCATTCGTGAGGTTGTCGTTTAGTGGGCGAAAAAATTCGCCAGTTTACAGCGCGAGAACTTGAACGACTTCTCTCTCGTTTCGGATTTATTCTAATTTCTCAGAAAGGCAGTCATCGTAAGTGGCGCAACATTTCCACCGGACGTCAAGTGATCGTGCCATCACATGCTGCAAGAACTATTCCGCTAGGCACGCTGCGAAACATACTGTCTAACTCAGGAATTCCAGAGGAAGAATGGAAAGGATAACTAGGTGAAAGCAATCATCGTCCATGAATTCGGTCCGCCCGAGGTGATGAAGCTCGAAGAAGTCGATACGCCTCAGCCGATCGGTGATCAGGTTCTCGTCAAAATTCACGCGGCTGGGGTTAATCCTGTCGATACATATCTTCGTACCGGGATTCACGCACGCGCGCCGAAGCTGCCATACACGCCTGGTAATGACGGCGCTGGTGTCGTCGAGAGCGTTGGCGACGACGTAACTAAATTCAAAGTGGGGACGCGCGTTTATACGGCGAACTCGATCAGCGGAACTTACGCCGAATACGCGATCTGTAATGAGGTCGATCTCGGACGACTGCCGGACAACGTGAGTTTCGAACAAGGTGCGGGCATCTGGACGCCTTATGCGACGGCGTATCGCGCGCTTTTTCAAAAGGCGCAGGCGAAGTCGGGCGAAACTGTTTTGATTCATGGAGCGAGCGGCGGCGTCGGTCTCGCGGCAGTTCAGTGGGCTAAGAACGCGGGACTGACGGTCATCGGAACGGCGAGTTCGGACGAGGGCAGGCAGCTTGTTGCAGAGCAAGGTGCGGATGCAGTGTTCGATCACACCGATGAAGATCACCTCAGCGAGATATTCGAATTCACCGGCGGCAAAGGCGTCGATGTCGTCATCGAGATGCTCGCAAATGTAAACCTCGAACGCGATTTCGAAGCGCTCGCGATGTTCGGTCGCATCGTCGTCGTCGGTAGTCGAGGCTCGCTCGAATTCACGCCGCGTCAAGCGATGACAAAGGACGCGACGGTTTACGGAATGTCGCTATTTAATTCGACGCAAGCGGATCGTGATGAGATCCACGCTGCAATTTTTGAAGGTTTGTCGAACGCTAAGCTCGATCCGATAATTCGCAAGTCGTTCTCGCTTGCCGATGCCTCGACATCACATCACGAAGTCATCGAGAACAAAGCTCTAGGCAAGATCGTTCTAATTCCTTAACTACGGAATCACTTTTTGTAAGAAGATCTCCGGCTCGCGGGCCGAATCAAAACTAAACCGCGTCAGCTTCATCGACCACTCGAATTCATTCGCTCTCTGCGCCGTTTCAAAACGATAAGTGACCTTGTAACTCGTCGGCAACATAAGATCGTTCACTTTGCTGAAATCGGCAAAGTCCTCGATCAGTTTGTAGCGGTTTTCGTTCAGGCGGCCTTCGTCCGATCGAACGGTTCCGGCTGTCTCGGTGCGAGTATATTCGGTTCGGATGTGTCGAAAGGTCGTGGCGTCAAAAAACATTTTTATCGTCAACGACGTGCCGCCCTTTGGAACAAATTTCATTTTATAAGTTTCGACGCCATCGATCTTTTCTTTGCCCTGCAATTCAAACTTACTTACCTTAGCAGCATCAAGCAGAGACCAGGAGGAGAAGAGCGTGCCACCAAAAATGTAGCCTTTCGAAATCTCGGGATATTGAAAAATGAATGTGCCGGTCGGCGAGCGTTCGGCCGCGGTGACCAAAGTTATCTCGAGTTTTTTGCCATCAAAATTTATTCGCTCGCCGCTGTAGTCACCCGGATTGCTCGTCTGAAACGCCATTAAAGTTACTTGTTTGCCAGCTGCACTAGCGAGAAACGCGCCGCCCGTCACCGTGGCTTTGGTCACGCGCAAATTTCGCACGGTTGCGGTGCCCTCGATCTTTCGATTGACAGCGGCAGTGAGCGCGTCTTTACTGCCGATCGATTCGATGTGCTTAGCCAAAATATCTTCGGCTTTGAGTTTAGTTTTGTCCTGAGCCGATGCCACCGTAACGAACGCAGCTATAAAATACAATGTGAAAAGTCGCGAACCGTAATAACTTAGATATTTCATAGTTTTCGTGGAAATTATCATAGGTTTTGCATCCAGTCAATACTTAACGTTATTGTGAATTTTTGATAAGATGCTTCTAATTTCACAATGTTGTCTCGACTGCTCAAATCTTCACTCTTTATCGCGTTACTTTGGCCGCAAATTTTATTCGCACAGACGGAATCGCAGGACGAGACAATAAAGATCGATACGACGATGGTTCTGATACCGGTGAGCGTCAAAACTGCTAAGGGAGTTGGAATTGCGGCACTCACAAAAGACAAATTCAGAGTATTTGAAGATGGCGTCGAGCAAGACATCGCTCTCTTCGAAATGCCCGGTCAGCCGATCACGGTTGCGATCGTGATCGATATGAGCGATTCGGCGAAGTTGAGCCTCGCCGAGATGCGAAAAGCTGCATCGGCCTTTATCGACAAACTCGAATCTCGCGACAAAGCGTTGATCGTTGCGTTCGACAAGAACATTCACCGAGTACTCGGTGCGACGAATGATCGAGATGTGTTAAAGCTCGGCCTACTTGGCATAAGTTCGGGCGGCGGGACCGCTCTATATGACGTTGTTGACGATGTTCTTCGCACGTCTTTTAAAAATGTCAGTGGACGAAAGGCTGTGATATTGCTCACAGACGGCATCGATACATCGAGCACGAAAGCTACGTTCGAAACCTCAGCGTCGATCGCTGGCGAAAACAACATCGCAATTTTTCCGATCCAATACGAACCAGAAAATCTCGCGACGAAACCGGTCTCGCCGGGAACTTATCGTGAAGGATTATCGATTTACACAACGCCGAGCGGCGAGACGATCTCATCCGCCTATCAACGCGGCACGAGATATCTTCGCCTTTTGTCGGACTCGTCCGGTGGACGTTTTCAATTCGCCGACTCGGCCAAAAAACTACGATCTGCGTTCGAACAAATTGCCGCCGAGCTTCGACAGCAATATTATCTCGGATTTTATCCCGAAAGATCGGCGTCAAAGCGCGAAAAACGTAAATTGAATGTCACCGTCGATGTTCCGGGAGCGAAGATCGAGAGCCGCGAAAGCTATATTGCCCTGCCGTAAACCACAAACGATCTATCGACCGCACGCTCGGCACCCATTGGTTCTAATCTACACGCTCGCGCGTGCGACTTAATGATGGTGTTCGCAAAGCGGACTTTTCACACCGAATCTTTTTTGAACTGATCGAGCACTTCAAACACTTGCAGCGCATATTTCACGTTCCCGAACGGCGCCGAGACCTGAACGCCCTGGATAACCTCGCGAACTTCGAGTAGCGATTCGCGGGCGATGGCGATGCCTTCTTCGCGGGCTTCTTCTTTACCTTTGTCAGAAGCGACACGCATGCGTTCGAGTATTTCGGGTGTGACTTCGACGCCGGGGACTTCGTTATGTAAAAACTCGGCGTTGCGAAAGCTCACCAGCGGCCAGATGCCGGCGACGATCGGAATGCGAACATGCTCGATCATCCCTAAAAACCGCTTTAGCTGAGCCGTGTCGAAAACCGGCTGCGTGATCGCATATTCGGCTCCGGCCTCGACCTTCCACTCGAAGCGTTTGATCTCTTCTTCCATGTTCACGGCACCGGGATTTACACCGACGCCGATAGAGAAGGCGGTCGGTTTACCTATCGGATTGTTGCCTAGATCGAGGCCGTGATTCAACTTGTTCGCCATGTTCGTCAGTCCGATCGAATCGATATCAAATACAGCGGTCGCATCGGGATAAGGCCCCATCTTTGGCGGATCGCCGGTGATAATGAGCAGATTGTGCAGTCCCAATGCGGCGGCGCCGAGCAGGTCACTCATCATGCCCAGCAGATTGCGGTCGCGACAACAATAGTGAAGCACGGCCTCGATGCCTATCTCACGTTCGACGAGCACGGCCGTCGCCTGAGCGCTCATTCGTGTTTGCGCACGCGGCCCGTCGGGGATGTTTACGCCGTCAACGCCGGCGTCTTTTAGCAAGCGAATACTGTCGAGCGTCTTTTCCGCGTCGCAGCCTTTGGGCGGAAGCACCTCGACCGACGTTACGAATTCGCCGCGAGCAATTTTCGCAGCCCAATTCGAACGCTCCTCGGCGGGCACGACCTGCACGTCTTCCGGCGTCAACTCAGCTACTGTAGCGGGCTGTGCTACAAAAGTTTTCGCCGTCTGTCGCGGGCTGTCCGCACGAATTGCGCTTGCGATCAGCTTGATATGCGTCGGCGTCGTTCCGCAGCAACCGCCGACAAACTTTGCACCTGCTTGCACAAACCGTCGCGAAAACTCAGCCATATACTCAGGCGAACCCATGTAAAATTGTCGGCCTTGAACATCGCGTGGCAAACCCGCGTTCGGTTGGGCGGACAAAGGCTTATCGGTTACGGCGCGCATCTTTTCTAACGCGTTGAGAACGTGATTCGGTCCCATGCCGCAGTTTAGACCGATGACATCGACGTTCAGGTCATCGAGGCTTTTCGTAAATGTCGCAGGCGTCGTGCCGAACGTCGTGTTGCCGTCCATCTGAATCGCCATCTGCGCGACGATCGGCAGATCGCAAAGCTCGCGAACCGCGCGGATCGCCTGTTCCATTACCGGAACTTCGGAAAAAGTTTCGAGCACAAAAAGATCGACGCCGCCTTCGAGCAATGCCTCGACTTGTTCCTTGAACATGTCCTTCGCTTCGTCGAACGACGTCGGTCCAAACGGCTCGATCCGCAAACCGAGTGGCCCGATCGCACCCGCAACAAACACGCGCTCGCCGGCCGCCTCGCGAGCAATTCTTACGGCCGCTACATTTATTTCACGAAGCTTATTCTCGAGTCCGTAAGGCTGCAGCTTATGCCGCGTCGCACCGAATGTGTTCGTCTCGATGATGTCGGCACCGGCGTTGATGTATTCGTCATGAACCTCACGAACCAAATCCGGCACAGCGATGTTTAGTTCATCGTAACTGCGATTGATATAAACGCCCTTTGAGTAGAGACGCGTGCCGACTGCACCATCAAAGACGTAAATGTGATCGGTTTCGAGAAGTTCGCGAAAGTTTTTCATAAAAAATATAGCCACCGAGACCACCGAGAAGAACTTTAAGGTCTCGCATTCTCTCATCTAACCCAATTGCATTTGTCAAACAAATTAATGGGTTCAACTGATAAACTGACAAAACCGAGACGCCGAGTGTTCAATTCCCTGCCTCATACTCTCTGTGTCCTCTGTGGCAAAAAATAAAAGCCTCGCCCAAAACAGCGAGACCTTTCAAAAATAGTGAATTGTCGGTTTAGCTGTTTAGCGGTTTATTTAACGTGGTCGCAAGTCGCAATAACTCACCACGAATTACCTTAGATAATCCGCATTTGCAACGCGCGTGTCAAGCACGCTGGCAGCGTCGGCAATAATACGTCGAGCGTCCGCCTTGTTTTAAACGCGTGATCGGAGTTTTGCATCTGCGGCACGGCTCGCCCTCGCGATCGTAAACGAACCAGCTCGAATTATCGTTTGCGCTAAAGTAGTTACCTTCGAGATTTCGAGGGTCGATCTCAAGCGAATCTGCGTAGGAAATTGCTTCGAGTAAAACCGCACGAATACTTGTGTAAAGTCTTGAGACTGCTAGCTTTGACAGCTTGCCCGCTCTCTTCGCCGGATGAACGCCCGCTGCAAACATTGCCTCCGAGGCATAAATGTTACCAACGCCCGTGACCTTTGTTTGATCGAGAAGAAATTCCTTGAGGACTCGATTTGAACTTTTAATTACGGTCGTCAAATATTCGACCGTGAACTCCTCTGAAAAAGGTTCGGGTGCCAGCTTTTTTAACTCCTTTGCTTCATGCAGCTCACTTGTTTTGGCTATCTTCATCAGCCCAAAGTGGCGCTGGTCGTCAAAAACCAGACGCCTCTGATCGTCGAGATGGAAGATCGCATGTGTAAATTTTGGATTCTCGTCCTCGAGTTCGAGCAGAGAAAATCTTCCGCTCATTCGAAGATGTACGATCAAGGTTTTACCGTTATCGAGATCGAAGAGTATGTGCTTTCCGCGTCGATGAACAAAATTTATTGTTGCGCCACTCAGGTTTCGGGCGAAACTTGCCGGTGTCGAGTCCGGCGCTAGACGTTGGCGTAAAAGCTGTGCTCTCAGTATTTTGCGGCTCGTCACGAGCGTGTTGAGCGATCGTGAAATGATTTCAACTTCGGGTAGTTCCGGCATTTCAGACTTTCGAGTAATCGGTGAGCGTGGTTTTGTCTCCGAGCATCGTCCCGACGCCGACGACCGCATTGCGACCGACATGGCAACTGCGACCGATCACGGAATTTCGAATCTCGGCCCCGCTCGCCACACGAGTGTGCGGCCATATAACCGAGTTTTCAATAACGGCTTTTTCCTCAACATGAACACCTTTACCGAGAACGGAATTTACAATTTTTGCCCCCGGTTTTATCGTGCAGGTTTCACCGATAATCGAACGCTTGTCGATCTCGGCGTGCGTGGCGACATCCGACTGGTCGGCCCGACCAATCTCAAAACCTTTGATCCTGCCGCTCAGGAAATCGTGATGAGCCTTGAGATAACTGTCCGGCGTTCCGATATCGAGCCAATATTCGTCCGTCATCACATGGCCGAAAAAGGGAAGTTTGCGATTCAAGATCTCAGGAAAAACGTCGTATTCGAAGGAGTGATTTGCTTCTTGCGGCACCAAATCCAGCACTTCAGGTTGTAGAACATAAACCCCTGCATTGATTGTGTTTATCCGAAGCTCGTCAAACTCTTTTTCCGATGGTTTTTCAACGAATCGCTTAACCTCACCGTTCTTATCCAGTTCGACCAGACCGTAACGAGTTGGGTCTTCGACGGGGACGAGAGTGATCGTCGCAGTTGCCTTTTTGTCTCGGTGAACTGCGACAAGCTTGGCAATATCGAGATTCGTGAGGATGTCGCCATTTAGGACGACGGTCGTGTCCCGTATGGTTTCCGCGGCAAATTTGTAGGCGCCACCTGTGCCCATAGGGCTGGGCTCGGTTACATACCGTAGCGAAACTCCAAAGTCCGAACCGCTTCCGAGCACTTGCTCGATCTTATCCGGCTGATAGCTCAGCGAAAGCGTAATATCGGTGATGCCCGCCGCACGCAAAATATCGATTTGATACAGCAAAAAAGGTCGGTTTACGACTGGAACGATCGGCTTCGGAGTGTAAACGGTCAGCGGCCTGAGTCGTGTGCCTTTGCCGCCTGCGAGGATAAGTGCTTGCATCTTAAATGAGAACGGCCGTTTGCGCGCCCGAAAACCAAGACTAAAAAAGTGCGGTCGAAATTGCAAAGTGGACACTAAAGCGAATTATGTTAAAATATTGCCAACGTTGGCCAAAATACGTTGACACTAGTTTGATCTCCATGCTAAATTTAGTCTTGCCAGTCGTTTGCCGCGACTCGCGTCTCCATAAAAACCGATCTTATCTCTTAACGGGTCACTTCTTTCTTTAATGAGTTTCGATAAATTAAAAGCGATGCGCAATGCGGAGCGTTTTGTTGCGCAGGGGAATCTTCGCTCGGCGATTGCGGAGTATCGCTCGGTCGTAGATTACGACCGGCGCGATATTTCGACGCTAAACATGCTCGGCGACCTTTACGCAAAAACCTCAGACAACCGCGAGGCCGTGCGTTGTTACATGCAGGTGGCCGATCATTACAACAAACAGGGTTTCACGCAAAAAGCGATCGCGGTTTACAACAAGATCACGCGACTCGACTCGAATAATATCGAGGTTGCCGAGCGACTCGCCGAGCTTCACAAGAATAAAGGAGCTCTCGGCGAAGCGCGTTCACATTACATGATCGTTGCCGAGAGTCATCAAAAGGCCGGTCGTCGTCTCGAAGCGTTAGCGATGTATAAGCAGATCGCGATGCTCGACCCGAACAACACCGAGGTTTGTATGAATCTCGCCGATTCGTATGTTCGCGAAGGGCAAACTGAAGATGCTGTTGAGGCTTATGCCGAGGCGGGCGAGCGTTTTCTGCGTCAGGCACGTCACGAAGAGTCGATCCGTGCTCTGATGCGCGGGTTCGATCTGAAGATGAACGACCTGCGAATTTTGAACGGCCTCGTCAAAGCTCAGTCGGCGTTAGGTCGCGCGAGCAAGGCGTCGCAATTGCTCGAAGAGCTTCTCGAAGACGAACCATATAATCGCGACATTCTGTATCTACTGATCGATTGCTGTGTCGGTGCGAACAATGCCGCCGGTGCCGAAAAGGCACTCGTTAAACTGGTCGAGATCGAGCCGGCAAACTATCCGCGGTTTCTCGATCTGATACGAATTTATCTCAATACGAACGACGCCGATTCGGCGGCACGCATACTAACGATGTCGGCGGAGTATCTGCTCGCCGGCGGTCAGTCGGAAGAGTGCGGCAAATGGATCGACGAGATACTGGAGCGCGATCCGTCGCAGCTCGCGGGTTTGCGTCTTCTCGTTCGTTACAACTCGTGGCTCAATGACGGGAACGGCAGCCGCCTTGCTCTTGAGCGACTCTATGCAGCGGCCTCGACAAAAGAATCGGTCGAAGACGAGCGATACGCGCTTTTGAAACTGGTCGAGATAAAGCCGCAGGAAACGCGGTATTGTGACCGTCTCAACGAGATCAACGAGAAACACGGATTTACCGACGAGCCCGTCGATGACGATCTGCCAGTTGCCGAATTTCAGGCAAACGACGCCGAGAAAGATAACGGTGTCGTCGAAGTCGCGATCGCCGATGACGCGATCGAGTCGGTAAATTCAAACGGCAATGCGAGCATGGCCGCCGAGCTTCCCGAACTAACACCGTCGCAGCTTGATAAGTTTCAGAAGGAGACCGACAGCATTTCGTTTTACATCGAGAACGACTATAACGAGCTTGCAGAGAAAGCGATCGCCGAGGTCACCGCTGAGTTTGGAGATCGTCCTGAGATCGTCATTCTTCGCAAACGCATCGGTCTCGAAGGTCCGTCGGACAACGTCGTGACAATCGCGGAAACAGAGAAGGTCGAACCTGAAATTTCGCAGCCAGAAACTCCGGAAGAAACAACGGAAGAAATTGAATCCGGTGCATTCAGCATCGACGATATTCGCTCCGAGTTCGGTCTTGAGGGTGGCGAAGAAGCGACGGACGACGGCGATTACGAAACGCATTATCAGATGGCGGTTGCCTATCAGGAAATGGGGTTGATGGAGGACGCGATACGTGAGTTTCAGGACGCGATTCACTTGACTCAGCCAAACGACGGCACGCGACGCTTCTATTCCTGCGCGACGTTGCTCGGACATTGCTTTCTACAAAACTCGATGGCGGCACAGTCGGTCACGTGGCTAACACGCGCGCTCGATACCGACAATCTCAGTGACGCCGAGAATCACGGCCTGTGGTATGAACTCGCCCTCGCCTACGAGGCAAACGGCGACGAAGACAACGCCGCAAAATATTTCGAAAAGATCTACACCGAGAACGTCGATTTTCGCGACGTCGCCAACCGCGTCAAAAACCTCGCCCTCACGCATTAAATAATTAACGTCGGAACGCGGACGCCCTCGTCCGCAACGGCGGTTCCTCCGCCGGATAATGTTGTCCTTAGGTCAACGTGGTCTGCCGACCAGTCGGCATTGCGGACGAGGGCGTCCGCGTTCCGTCCATTTGGCCGCGAAATTCACGAGAGGTTATAATCGAGCCGTATGGTCGAACGTCTGACGGTCGTGTTTTTTATTATCCTGTGCCTGCTGCTCGGATTATATCTGATCCTGTCGCCGTGGGACGCGCTGTTCGGGCCGTGGAGCGAGAATTATCTGCTCGCGTTTCTTGTTGAGAAAACGGGTGCGCCGGTCGTGCAGCGTGTGGTGGCTTCGACGTGGTTTCGCGGCGGCGTGACGGCGCTGGGCGTGCTCAATTTGTTGATCGCGTTCTGGGAAATGGCCCACTTCAACCAAGCGGTGAAGATGCTCGAGGGTGAGCAAAAAGAAAATTAAGTTGCGGTTTTGAATTGCCACGCACTTTAGTGCGTGGTTGTGAACAGAGAAAGCTTCCGGCTTTAGCCGAACATATTTAGTTTTGCCATCTGCCTCCAGCTAAAGCTGGAGGCAATTCACAAAACCATTCTTTCAGATTTATGCGGCCCAGGACACAAGATTGATTCCAGCCAAATCAATAATTTACTTGATCACAAGCGGGGAGGCGACAGATGCAAACTTTATAGCTGCTAAGTCACGCATTGTCGAAACCGCAGCAGCCGCAGCCGACGCCGGCGTGTCGCTGATACAGATCAGAGAAAAGAATTTGTCGGCGAGGTCGCTGTTTGAGCTGACGTGTTCGGTCGTCGAAGCTGCCGCCGGAACTGCAACGCGGGTTTTGGTCAATGACCGAGCGGACATTGCGTTCGCGGCTGCGGCCGACGGCGTTCATCTCGCAAGCAATTCGCTCTCGGCAGCTGTCATTCGCGAGAATTTTCCGCGCGAGTTTGTGATCGGAGTTTCAACGCACAGCATTGACGAGGTCGCGGCGGCCGCCGGCAGTGGTGCGGACTTCGCGGTGTTTGGGCCGGTGTTCGCAACGCCGGGTAAAAGCGATGTAAAAGGCGTCGATGCGTTGCGAGAAGTTTGTGAACGCGTCGCGCCGTTTCCCGTGCTTGCGATCGGCGGTGTCGATGGGAACAATGTCGAAGATATTTTGAACGCAGGTGCGAGCGGCGTTTCCGCGATTCGCGCGTTGAATGACGCAGATTCGATGCGACAGCTATTAGAGTCTTTGAAAAAACCCTTCGAAATAGATGATAGGTGATAGATTTTAGATGATAGATCTATCAGTTGACATCTATTATCTCTAATCTATTCCGAATAGATCGATCGATACGGTTAGGCTTATCAAAGAACTCTATTAACGAAATTGAAATGACAGCGACGAGCAACAAACAACCGATCTGTCTGACCATCGCCGGGCTCGATCCGTCGGGCGGTGCGGGAATCGTCGCGGACATCAAGACTTTTAGAAGGTTCGGTTGTTTTGCGGCGGCGGCGGTGACATCGGTTACGTTTCAGAACACGCAAGGCGTCTTCGGCGCCGTGCATCAGACGGCGGAATCAGTTCGCAAACAATTAGAAGCCGTGCTTGACGATTATGAAGTCGCGGCGATTAAAACAGGTATGTTGCCGACTCGTGAGATTATCGAGACCGTTGCCGCGTTGATCAAGGAACGTGGGCTAAAAAACATCGTGGTCGATCCGGTCGTGCGTTCGACTTCGGGTTACGATCTGATCGACGACGCGGCGCTCGCGGCTTTGATCGAGAAGCTTTTTTCACTCGCTGACATCGTTACGCCAAATCTGCCGGAAGCCGAACGCATTGCGAAAATCAAGATCACAGACGACGAAACTATCGCAAAAGCCGCCGCGATCATGCAGTCATTCGGTGCTCGCAACGTGCTCATCAAAGGCGGACACTTTGAAGGCAAAAGGCAAAAGGCAAAAGGCAAAATTAGAAAGGCGACGGATTTTTTGTTCGTAGGTGACAAAAGGGAAGTTTTTGAGGCGGAGTTTATCGACACGACCGCTACGCACGGAACGGGGTGCACGTTGTCATCTGCGATAGCGGCGAATTTGGCTTTGGGAAAAGAGATTGTCGAGGCCGTAGCAATCGCGAAAGCCTTTGTGACCGAAGCCATCCGAACCGCACCGCACATCGGTCACGGACATTCGCCGATAAATATCTAGTGAACTGAGTGTCAGTAGGCGCGCACGTAAGTAAGGGCTCCTTTCGGCCAAATTGAGCCCTTACTTACGTGCGCGCCTACTGACACAGATCGTTTATTTTGCAGGTGTGAAGATATTCGGCGTTTGATAAGTCACGCCAAAGATGACGCCGGTGCGCGGGCTGAATTTTGTCAGACCGAACGCAGCGGCGGCGTCGAATCGCAGGCCAGACGCACGAACTTGTGTGCCGATGCGAAACTGGCCGAGGCTTTCCGTGCCGAGCGGAGCGGTTCCGCCGCGTGTGTTGACGCGACCGTTGACTTCGCTCGCGATGTTGACGTTATCGGTCAGCCGGTAAATTCCCGCGAGTCCGTAAAGCATGAGATCGTTCTGCGTAAAACGCTCGATTGGCGCGGTCATGATCTGCAAACCGAGATTGCCCATCAGATTAAACTTTGGCGTGCGTCCGCGTACGGTGCCAAACTTTTTCTGTAGCAAAACTTTTGTGAAGATGTTTATCTGATTCGTGCCGATGCCGCGAGCCTGATCGGTATTCGGCATTTGATAGCCGAATTTTAAACCGAGGGCCGGCAAGAGCCGCGTCTCATTACGGAGTTTGACCTTTGCCGAGACGGTGTAATCGTCAAAATCGTTGGTTGAGTTGCCCGTGACGCTTAATGGGATCGCGGACGGGCCGAGTGAATTGATCGCGACGTAGTTTTGTATCGTTCCTTCGATTTGCAATTCGACATTTGGCGCAAATCCGGTTCGCAATCTGATGTCGCCAACCCGCGTGAGATCGCCGTTAATGCCCGAGAGCGGAAATTTCGCATTCTGAAAAAAATCGACGCCCACAGAAATCTCAAGCGAGCCGGGCGGAGTAATATCGACGTCGTCTGTCAGCAGCGGGCGTTGCTGTGCAAACGCGACGATACTTGTCGCGAATAGCAAAACCAAACAGATGATGAACCGATTCATTAAGCACATTCTTGCATTAAATTCTGTGATTGTAAATTTATCGACGCGATGTAGGAGAGTCGCGAAGCGGCACATAGTCACGTCTTCAGAGGTAGTTTAAAAAACTCTGTAGCCGTTATTTAGCTGCGGAGCAGCGCCATAAATGTCATGACGATATGCTCTGCGGGACCTTTCGGAACAGATCATCTGCGCGAATCGAAGGAACTCTTTTCGCTTGAAGATCAGCCAACGGTGCCCTTACTTCGTGCGAGCTTCTGCAACCGTGAAAGTTGTTGATTTGCTTATCGGCGGCGAAACTTGCCAAAATGTTGAAAAGAGTCGATGAGCGTGCAAAATTTTCAAAAAGAACACGACGCCGCGGGGCCGCATCTCGTGCCGGACAGCAAGGCTCATGCCGAGCGGCGAGAGCTGGAAAAGCAGTTCGTCAATTTCATGTTCTTTCGTGTAAATCCCGAGTGGCGAAAGCTAAATCACGAGACAAAACGCGTTCTCAAAGGCGAATTTCAAAGCGTGTTCGACACGTTTCGCGACGACTTTTTGCTCTTCAGCTATTCGCTCGTCGGCTTTGATTCTAAGGCCGATTTGATGTTTTGGCGCGCCGGTCCGTCGCTCGATCTCGTGCAGGACATGACGGCGCGTCTTTATCGCACGAACCTCGGCAGCTATCTCGAAACGGCGGATAATTACCTTTCAATCACGCGAAACATGATGTTTGTCGGTTCGGCAAACGAGGACAGATTTCAGGTTCAGGCGGGCACGGCGAAGTATCATTTCGTTTATCCATGTGCGAAACATAAAGACTGGTTCGATATTCCCGCCGACGAGCGCGACGCGATGATCGAAGAAAATTTTATGATCGGACAAAAATTTCCGAACATCAAAATTCACCTGACTCACGCGTTCGGTTTTAACGATCACGAGTATGTGATTTCGTTCGAGACCGACGAGCCAAAAGATTTTCTCGCCCTAGCCGAAGAGCTGCGGCAAACACCGGCGAGCAAGCTAACGCTTCGCGGGATGCCGATATACACTTGTCGGCAACGCACATTGATGGAGTGTCTCGACGCACTCGGCTAAGCGATGATCGCGCGAAGATTTTACATCAGCGGCGAAGTTCAAGGCGTTGGATACCGCTATTTTGCACAACGCTCGTCGGCGCGTCATCAGGTTCGCGGGTTTGTGAGGAATCTCGCCGACGGTCGCGTAGAAGTCTTAGCAGAAGGAACGGCGAACGCCGTCGAAGCGTTCAAACATGATCTAGCCGCGGGTCCGGCGTATTCAAAGGTGACCACGATCGAAGAGATTGTGCTCGATCCGAGCGGAAGATATTCTACGTTTAGAATTGAAAGATGAAGGTGATCGTTGTTCGTAGTTCGTCGCAAAGAAGCGAAGCTCCGACCAACAACGAACGACGAACAACGATCAACGACCAACGAACGACGAACAACGATCCACGAACGACCAACAAAATATGGAAAACTTAAAAAAACTTATTCGCGAGGTGCCTGACTTTCCAAAGCCGGGTATAAATTTTTATGACATAACGACGCTGCTGCTCGACGCTGAGGGCCACGAGCAGACTATCGACGCGCTGACCGAGCAGTGTCGCGGAATGAACATCGACACGATCATCGGCATCGAATCACGCGGCTTCATATTCGCGTCGCCGCTAGCTTATCAACTCGGCACCGGTTTTATTCCTGTCCGTAAACCAAACAAGCTGCCCGCCGAAAAGATTTCGATGTCCTATGCGCTCGAATACGGCAACGACACGCTCGAAATGCACAAAGACGCCGTCGGTCACGGCCACAAAGTCCTGATCGTCGATGACCTGCTCGCGACCGGCGGCACCGCTCGCGCCGTAGTCGATCTCGTCGAAAGCGTTGGCGGCACCGTCGCGGGATTGCTGTTTGTAGTCGAGTTGGATTTCCTCGGTGGCCGCAGCAAGTTTGACGGCTACGACGTTAGGTCACTCGTTCATTATGACTCTTAAAACAGGTTTTGGGTTTTAGGTCTTTGGCTTTGGTTTGTAAATCTGCAATCCGCGATCTAAAATCCACAATCGACAGGGTCCCGTAGCTCAGCTGTATAGAGCGTCCGCCTCCTAAGCGGAAGGTCGCTGGTTAGAATCCAGCCGGGATCACCATTTTTATGGAAAGCCACACCAAATAGCCGTTTTTATTAATTGAACGGAAGAAAAAAGTAAAGATCACAGTGGCAAACAAAATGGCTGCCGACGAATGTCGGTGGCCATTTTTATTGTGATAGATTAATGGCAGATGCAAAAAGTGCTCACAGCCGCCCAAATGCGTGAGGTCGATCGCCTGACGACCGAGCGATACGGCATTCCATCGATCATTTTGATGGAAAACGCCGCCCACGCGACGGCGCGCGTCATCACCGAAAAACTCGGCGGCTCGGTCAAAGGCAAGTCTATCCTCATCCTCTGCGGCAAAGGCAACAACGGCGGCGACGGCGCAGCTTTAGCGAGAATCCTTCATATGAACGGTGCAGTCGTTATCGTTGATGTGTTCGGGAGCTTGAGCGACGCCGCAAGCGACGCGAAGACGAACTTCGAAATCTTAAGTGGTCTTGCGCGTGCGACAGCGCGAGGCTTTTTTCGCGAGCAAGATATCCAAGATGTGGATGCGTTCGACGACTGGCTCGCTGCGACTAATTTTGATTTCGCCGACGTTGTGGTTGATGCGCTGTTTGGGACGGGACTAAATCGCGAACTCGATGGTTTCCTCGGCAATTTAACAGGGTGGATGGGAAACTGGCGGCGTGGAAACGAAAAACCTTACATCGTGTCGATCGATCTACCGTCAGGGCTTTCCTCGGACACCGGTCAGGTTCTGGGTGCGAATGTTCACGCGCACACAACTATCACCTTTACCACGCCGAAGATCGGAAATGTCGTTGCACCCGCCAGCAGCTTTAACGGCGAGCTTATTATTGCCGACATCGGCTCGCCGCAAGTATTGATCGACGAACAAGTATCACAGTTGTATGTCGCTACCAGAGCTGATGTTTCGACATGGTTCAACAACAGCGAGTTTCTTGACTCATCTTTCAAAAACAAACGCGGCCATGCGCTGGTGATCGCCGGTTCGTCGAATTATTCCGGCGCGGCGGTTTTGGCGGGGAATGCCGCGATGCGTTCGGGTGTCGGGCTTGTTACATTGGCGTGTCCGACAAATGCGAAAACGGAGATCGCGTCGCGGCTGTTGCCCGAAGTTATACTCACGACGATCGAGTTGCCGGACTTCGACGAACACGTTTCAAAAGCCGACGCGGTCGCGGTCGGATGCGGGCTGGATGCGAATAATGCTGAGGTTGAAACGCTTGTTCGCAAGATTATTGAAACGCGAACAAGACCGATTATTGTTGACGCCGGTGCATTGTGGTTTTACTCACCGGCAGAAGACTCGTTGCAGAAGCCCGCACGAAGTAAGGGCACCGATCAGCCGGATTCAACCGCGAGAAACCCATTGATCCTGACACCGCACGAGGGCGAGTTTTTGCGATTGCTCGGAACTGACGATAAAGCTGCGATCAAAGACCGTGTCGCTGCGGTTCGCGATTTTGCGACAAAGCAAAACGTAATTCTCGTGCTAAAAGGCGAGCGTGTTTTGATCGGAGCACCTGACGGTCGCGTCGTCGTTAATCCGACCGGCAACAGCGGCCTTGGCAAGGCTGGCAACGGCGACACGCTGACAGGCATTCTCGCAGGTTTTGTTTCACAAGCCGCGAAAATGAATATCGATTTTTTCGAAACGGTCGTCGCTGCGGTTTACATAGCGGGAATGGCAGGTGATATTGCTGAAAAGAAATTCGGAAAGCGAGTTATGACGGCGTCGGACGTGCGCGAGTGTTTGGTCGAGGTCTTTGATTCTTTGGAGGTCGCGGATTGAAGCGGAAAAACCACCCCGTCGGCGAAACGCCGCCACCCCTCCTTCGTAAGGAGGGGAGCTTTGTGTGCGAGTCTCCGGAACACACTTTTTCCCTGGGCGAGCAGACTGGCGGCGAATTGTCTGGCGGCGACGTTGTTCTGCTTTACGGCGGGCTCGGTGCGGGCAAGACACTTCTCACGAAGGGGATTTTGCACGCTCTCGAATACGACATTGACGAAGTAACGAGTCCGAGTTTTACGCTGGTCAATCTTTATAAGACTGCGAAACTCGACGTTTACCACATCGATCTTTGGCGGCTCGATAATAATGCAGATGCAAGCGAAGCGGTCGGGCTCGATGATATTTTAGAAACCGAAAACGCGATTGTCATAATCGAGTGGGCGGATCGTTTAGCCAAAAATGCGTTGCCTGGCTCTGCAATCTCGATTCACATCAAAGGAGATGGTAACGAGCCGCGTCGAATAGATATCGAAAGGAATGTGTCAGCGAATAAAACTAGGTAGTGTCCTAAACTTGTGGTGTCCGATGACTTTCCCTTTGTGTTCTTTGTGTCCTCGCTCGGTACACACTCTGTGATTACTTTCGGTTTTAATCACAGAGTTCACGAAGGCAGGACACAAAGAGCACAAAGGCTGAACACCACAGGATTAGGACATTACTTAAAACTAAGACGAGATAAAAATACTTGGTTTGCCAAAGCATTACGCCTATAATTTAGAAGCCGATGACTTTAGATTTCACAAAACAATCGAAGACGGATAGCGCGAACCGCAACGCTTCGACGAATGGCAAAACAATCACCGCTCGTTATTTTAATCGTGATCTCAGCTGGCTCGAGTTCAATCGCCGCGTGCTCGACGAAGCGACCGACACGACGTTGCCGCTGCTTGAGCGTTTGAAATTTCTGTCGATCTTCTCGACAAATCTCGACGAGTTTTTTATGATCCGCGTCTCGGGCTTGAAAGAGCAGATCGCCGAGGGCATCGGCGAACTTTCGCCCGACGGAATGACCGCATCCGAACAGTTGCGTGAGATTTATAAACGTCTGCGACCGATGCTGGAACAACAGGTCGAATACTTGACCGAAAATATTTTCCCAGCACTCAAAAAGGAAGGCATCACGATCGAGCCTTACGCCGAGCTGACGCAGAAAGAGCAAAAGCGGCTCGACAAATATTTTCGCGATCATGTGTTTCCTATACTGACGCCGCAGTCGGTCGATGCGAGCCATCCGTTTCCATACATTTCAAATTTGAGTTTGAATCTCGGTCTTTACATCGAACCGAACCGTGCGTTCACGCAGTCGAACCTCAAACATCTATTCCGTCAAAAACGTTTTACGCGCATTAAGCTGCCGCCATCGGTGCCACGTCTTATCGCGATCGACAAGGACAGCGATCGATTTGCGTTGCTTGAGGAGATCGTCGCGGCAAACGTCCACGACCTTTTTCCGAATATGAAAACCGGCAAGGCGTTTCTCTTTCGCGTGACGCGCGATGCGGATATCGAACTTCGCGAAGACGAAGCCGGCGATCTTCTGCGTTCTCTCGAACTCGAACTCCAACGTCGTCGCGACCGCTTTCCTGTTCGTCTCGAAGTCGAAGCTGCGATGCCCGACAAGATGGTCAAGCTGCTTGTAAACGGAATCGGCCTCAGCGATCTCGAAGTCGAACGCATCGACGGTTTTGTCGATATTCCAGATCTCATGCAGATATATTCGCTCGACCGACCAAAGCTCAAAGAGCGTCAGATCACGCCGATGTTTCCGACGCGGCTGCGCAAAAACCCGAATATTTTCGATGTGATAAGGCAAAAGGATCTGCTCGTGCATCATCCTTACACTTCGTTCAGCGCGGTTAGCGATTTTGTCGCGGCGGCGGCTGATGACGACGCCGTGCAGGCGATAAAAATTTGTTTGTATCGCACGGGTAAAGATTCGCCGATCGTAAATTCGCTGATCGATGCCAGCCGTAATGGCAAACAGGTCACCGCACTTGTCGAGTTGAAGGCGCGTTTTGATGAGGAGAACAACATCGAGTGGGCCCGGCGGCTCGAAGATGAAGGCGTGCACGTCGTTTATGGTATCAACACGTTAAAAACTCACTCGAAGGTGCTGCTCGTCGTTCGCCGCGAAAAACAAAAGCTCGTTCGCTACATTCATCTCGCGACGGGCAATTACAACCCGGTCACATCGCGAGTTTACACCGATCTCGGATTGCTCACGGCGAACGAGGAGATCGGTGCAGACACGTCGAGCCTGTTTAATTTTCTCACCGGCTATTCGCAGCACGCCGATTATAAACGGCTATTGGTCGCGCCGCTCAACCTGCGCGAGAGTCTGATCGCTCTCATTCGACGCGAGCGTAAAAACAAACTCTCGGGCAAACCGGCCCGCATAATTATCAAGGCAAACGCGATGACTGACGTCGAATTGATCGACGAACTTTACGCCGCGTCGAAGGCGGGCGTTGAGATCGATCTGATAATTCGCGGCATTTGCAGTCTGCGGCCCGGCGTGAAGGGAATGTCGGAGAATATTCGCGTGCGTTCGATCGTCGGACGCTTTCTCGAACACAGTCGAATTTATTATTTTTCAAACGGCGGTGGCGAGGCCGACGAGATCTTTATCGGCAGCTCGGATCTGATGAACCGCAGCTTCGACCGCCGCGTCGAAGTCGTCATTCCCGTGCTCGACGCCGACATAAAAACTTATCTCAAGGGTGTCGTGCTCGACTCTTATCTCAAAGACACCGCGAATGCGCGCACACTACAACCCGACGGCAACTACAAACGCTTGGGAACGCGCACAACAAAAGCTTTCGACTCGCAAATGTATTTTGTCGGAAGTGATGTTTACGTTTAAATCATAAAAAACGCTCCCCTCCTTACGAAGGAGGGGTGGACGCCGCTTTGGGCGGACGGGGTGGTTTTTACGTTGCGGAGAAAATTCGTAGCCTGAACAAATTATCCCGGATTAAGCGTTAGAAGATTGAGCCACGAATGCACGAATAATCTGAATTAAAAAGTTTATTTTTTTGAGTTTACGTAATTTGTCTTTGGAAAATTTGTGCATTCGTGGCTATTTTTTTCCTAATGCGTAATCTGGGTTTATCTAAAAACCACCCCGTCATCCCGATAAAAAACATCGGGATGCCACCCCTCCTTCGTAAGGAGGGGAGCTGCGGAGCGGTCTAGGTCGCGGACTTTTTCTTGAATCTCGCTTCGAACACGCCGTTTTTATCTTCGCCGAATTTTAACGTGAGACGAGGATAGCCGCGAGCCTCGGACTGTAGGCTCGTCGCACCGAGGAGTTTTTCCGCCTTGAGAATATTTTTCACCTCGCCCTCGATCTCCATGTAATAGCCGAACGGCAGCTCGTCCAGCACGACCTCGACCTTGCCGAAGTGCCACGACTTACGATGTTTTTCGTAAACGACAGAGAGATGATAGCCGAGTTTTTCGATAATGCTCTCCATCGCATCGACATTGGCGACGACCGTTTCGAATTCGATCTGGTGTTTGATATCGCCGTCGGTCGTGAGTTTTTCTTTGTAGGTGAGCAAAGTGCGCTCGTTGGTTTTTCTCAGGCGAAGTACGGCGTTACGTTCGTCGAGAATGCCGCCGCGGTGAAGATAGTTCTCCTCAAATGTTTCATACGCAAACTCCGCACCTAGCTCCGCAAGCCTTGCCGTCATCTCGACGATCAGCTTTTTGTCCAGAATATATTTTTTTTCGATCTCAAGCGCCATGTGCGTTCCAACAATCATAGCGCAACGTGTCCGTAGCCCGCACGTAAGTAAGGGCTCAACGTTGTTTGCATTATGCGTTGAGCCCTTCCTAACGGTCGGGCTACTGACACAGACTTCCTTGACTTCCCACTGACCGATATTCGACACTTAACGCAAGAGGTAATTATATTTATGCCATATCCAGAAATGATGATTCACGGAATGCGTGCGGAGCTCGCACAGCTTGGGATCGAAGAGACAAAGACGACCGACGAAGTAAATAACGCGGTCAAAAACACCGACGGGACGCTGATGGTCATCGTTAATTCGGTTTGCGGGTGTGCCGCGGGCGGCGTTCGTCCGGGCATCGCGATGGCGCTTGCCAATTCCGAAGCGAAACCCGACCGCGCCATAACCGTTTTCGCCGGTGCGGACATCGATGCGACAGACACAGCCCGCGAATTCTTCACGGGCTACATGCCTTCGTCGCCGTCGATCGGGCTGCTAAAGAACGGTGAGCTCGTCCAAATGTTCGAGCGTCGCGATCTCGAAGGCCGTCCGCCGCAAGTTATCGCACAAAAACTCATCGAAGCATTCGGCGCCCACTGCTCTAAAACCGACGCCGCGAAGAATTGAACCGAAATTACGTGTTATGCAGAACGAGCTTTTGAAGCGAATTACTATAAATCCTGACATCTGTCACGGAAAGCCGACGATCAGAAACAAACGCTATCCGGTCGAGAATATGCTGGAGTTGATGGCGTCGGGCATGACGAAGGAAGAGATACTTTCGGACCATAAAGATCTCGAGAGAGAAGATCTTGATGCATGCCTGTTGTTCGCCGCCCGGCTTGCTAATGTCGGATCGATCACCGAGCTGGTCGCATGAAATTCATTGTGGACGCACAATTGCCGCTTTCGTTAGTGGAATTCTTGCGCAACAAAGGATTTGACGCAGTTCACACAAGCGAACTTTCTCAGGGAAACGAAACTTCAGATCGAGATATAACAAAACTCTCACTGGCCGAGAATCGAATCGTCATTTCGAAGGACGGTGATTTTTACGACAGCTTTGCCGCAACAAAAGAACCTTTATAAATTGCTGCATGTCAGAACGGGAAACATCACAAACTCGCGGCTAATCGACTTGTTCGATAAAAATATCGAGGGAATTATTAGAGAGTTAGAGGAGAATGATGTGGTCGAGATCGACCAACATTATTTGATCGCGTTGCATTGATGCTTCTTTATAGCTTATGAAAACACGTGTTGGCGTTATTTTTGGCGGGCGTTCGGGCGAGCATGAGATTTCAATTCGCTCGGCGAAGAGCGTTATCGAGCATATCGATGCTGAGAAGTACGATGTTGTGCCGATAGCGATAATGAACGACGGGCGATGGCTCTCGCCTGTTGAGTCGGTCAAACAATTTCCTGAGCATACGCAAAAGGTTTTTCGCGATAATTTGGGTGAACCGAGCGGGGAAGGCGGGTTGTCGAGTGTGATGAGTTTGATGAAGGGTGACGCGGCCCTTACTGATGTGCGGGCTACGGACACAGCGGCGAGTGGCGGCGGAATCGACGTTTTTTTTCCCGTGCTGCACGGAACGTTTGGCGAGGACGGGACGATTCAGGGTTTGTTCGAGATGGCGGATGTTGCTTATGTCGGCTGCGGCGTGCTCGCGTCGTCATGCGGGATGGATAAGGCGTTTATGAAGACGCTCTTTCGCGACGCCGAGCTGCCGATATGTAATTACGTGTGGTTTCTGCGTGACGAGTGGGCCGCAAATAACGACGCGACGCTCGCACTTGTCGAGTCGAAGCTCGGCTTCCCGTGTTTTGTAAAGCCCGCGAATTTAGGTTCGAGTGTCGGAGTTTCTAGAGCAATCGACCGCGAGAGTTTGGCCGATGCGATCACTCTCGCCGCAGAATACGATCGCAAAATTATCGTCGAAGAAGCGTTAGAGATGCGCGAGATCGAGTGTGCGGTGATCGGCAACGACGCTCCGCAGGCGAGTTTGCCGGGCGAATACATCATTCGTGATTCGACGAAGGCGTTTCTCGATTACACAGAGAAATATTCAGGCACGGGCAACAACGAATTCGTCGTTCCGGCACCTGTTTCGGACGAACTTTCGGGGAAGATCAGACGAATGGCGATCACCGCATTTAAAGCGATCGACGGCAGCGGACTCGCACGCGTCGATTTCTTTTTGCGCAACGACAACGGCGCACTGCTGGTCAACGAGATCAACACAATGCCGGGTTTGACGGACGCAAGCGGCTTTCCAAAAATGTGGCAGGGAAGCGGAAAAACTTTCACACAGGTCATCGACGAACTAATTCAACTCGCCATCGAACGCCACGCGGATAAGAAAAAGAATAAGACGAGTCGCGGGGCGTGAGTCGCTAGTCGCGCGTCGCTAGTCGCGAGTCAATCGGCTGTTCGACTCACGACTCGCGACTCGCGACTAACGACTATTTCTTCGGCGCGTTGTAACCTTTGCGGGTGCGGATGGTGAGGTTTGGACGCGAGATGCGAAGTTCAATTGTTCGCCATTTGCCGTCCTTATTCGAGTTAGACGGGCTGTAGGTGATGGTGTATTGTTGGCCCAGTTCCTCGACGATACGCGTGAAAGTGTCTCGCATCGCGACTCCGCCGGGCGTTGCGACAAACTTGCCGCCGGTTTTCTCCGCAAAGTTTTTTAGCACGCCCTGATTATGCGCTCGATCTTTCGCTGCTGCATTCGACGCCGACATATCGACCGTATAAATGGTCGCATTTGCGAGCAACGCGGCCTTTAGCGCTTTGTCGCTGTTGCGTTTGCTCGCCGTGTCGGCTCCGTCGGAGAGCACGATGATCGCACGGCGTTTTTCGGGGCGCGTCGAGAGATCGACGGCGGCTTTGTAGATCGCGTCGTTGAGCACGGTCATTCCTTTCGCCCTGAGATCGAACGCCTGTTCGCGGAGGTTTTGTGTGTTTGAGAAATCCTGCACTAGCTCGAGCTTCGAGTAAAAGTTATAGATCGCAACGTTGTCTTCGCGACGAAGCCCGTTAAGAAATTGTATCGCCGCCGAACGCGCCAACGTCACGCGTTCTTCCATGCTGCCCGACGTGTCGAGCAAAATTACCGCCGCGAACGGCGTCTCTTCGGTCGTGAAAGATTCTATTTTCTGCTCGACACCGTCCTCGAATACGCTGAATTGTTTTTGCTTCAACCCGCCGACGGCTTTACCGGCCGAATCGGTGATCGTTGCGTTCAACACGACGATAGACGAATCGACCGTGATGACGTCGTCGTCATTCTGAGCATGTAAATTAAACGTGAAAAAAACGAGAGCGGCAATGAGCAAGATGTGACGGTGCGTCATGAATGGAAATGCTCAGTTCGAAATTTTTAGAAAGCGTGCGATCTTTAGCACGGCGTTTGTGCCCTCGATCGCAGCGGCCGAGATGCTGAATCGCGAGGTCTTTTTGAGCGCATCGTAGAGACCGACGACGCGTTCACGCAGATTTTTCACCGCGTCGGCCTCGGAGAGTTTCGGTTGTTCGTCTTTGTCTTCGTCGTCATCGCCGCCGCCAAGCTCGCTGCGAATCTTCTTTGTAAGTTTTTCGATTTTAGCGATCTGTTCGAAATTGTCTTTGGTGAGTCTGCCGCCGGCTGCGAAAGATCTTTCGAGCTGCTCTGAGATTTTCAGCGCCTCTTCGCCGCGCTCGACCATTTCCTCGTAGTCTTTTTTCTCGCGTTCGATACGCATCTTCGCCAACGTCTCGCCAAACCCCTTTGGCCTTTGGATGTCTTCGGATTTACCGAGCACTTGCGGAGTGTTATCCGGAAGCTGCTGCGCGACCGATTCACTCGCCAAGGCGATAAAGCAAATTACAAAGATGTAAATCAAATAGCGCATCGTCTAATTGTTCGTATCCTGTGTCGGATCGGGCGAAACGCCAGTAACCGTCTCGATCAACTTTGCGAGAAATTCATCTTCGGCGACGCCCGAACTGCGAACGGTCAGCCACTCGCTCATCAGACCGTTGCCGGCACGACCCTCGACTTTGGCATTTACGGTCACATTATTCTGCACGCCGTCGATCGATTGAACTTCGATCGTCAAAGTGTATTGCGCCCGCGACCAGGCGGTGGCGGGATCTTCGAGAACGCCGTATCTGCTCAATTCGCTGCGTGTGATCACCGAGCCTTTTGCAAAAACAAACGGCTGCGTGACGATGATGCCGTCCTTTAATCTCGACGAGGCCTCATCGACGACGATCTTTTTTTCGCGCAAAGTTTCGATGATCGTCTCGATCAGCACATCGCGACGACCGGCGAGTTTGTATGGATTCGGCAGCCGTTCGCGAACCTTGGTTTTTCCTTTTCCCCAATCGAACGCGCGACCCGCGTCGTTTGTTCGCGTGGTTACTTTATTTCCCTCGTCCTTGATTTTTTGAGTTTGCGTATCGACGCCCTTCTGTGCGCCGGTTGCCACGGCGGCGAAAAAAACAAAGGAAATTGCGAGAAGATTTTTCATGTCTGACTAAGAATAGCGCATTAACCGACGCTTTTGGAAGATTTGATGTGTCGGCAGGTGATGCGGTTGTATTAGCGGCTCTTTTCCCAAACTTTTGCGTATTTGAGAAAGACGCCATACGCCGTGAATATCGAGATCATCAAGCCCGGCACGCCGTCGCGAAAACCTTGTTTGAGAATGTATGTGCGAACGAAGGCCGCAATCGTGCTCGTGAAAATCTTTAACGCACCGACCCGTTCACCTTTCGACGCTAAATGCCCGGCAGCTAAAGTCGCATACGAATCAAGCACACGATGATACTCACTCAGATCGCGCTTTGTGTAATGCAGCAATTCACCGTCGAGCGTCTCGACTCTGCCCGGCACGCGCGCCGTCTCGTGCGGAGCGACGCCGTCCCAGTGACTTTTGTCCTTGCGATACAGCCGCATCTGAAAGTCGGGCGACCAACCGCAATGTCGTATCCACTTGTCCATGAAGAAAGTTTTGCGTGCGATCTTATAGCCGTCGGCGAGATCGTTGTCCGGCTTCGTTCGCAGCTCGTCGATCGATTGTCGAAGCTCGTCGGTCACACGCTCGTCGGCATCGATCCAAAATATCCAATCGCCCGTCGTTTGCGCGTCGGCAAACTCGTGCTTGTCTTTGTAACCCGTAAACTCTCGATTGAAAATCTTGTCGGTATATTTTTTTGCGCTCTCGACCGTTCGATCGGTCGAATCGGAATCGACGATGACGATCTCGTCCGCCCAGGCAAGACTGGAGCAAAGGTCGGCGATGTTCGCTTCCTCGTTGCGCACGATTATCGTAGCGGAGATTTTCATCTCATCGATTTTAACCCAGATTAAGCATTAGAGAGAGTAATGATTTTTCTTCTTCTTTCTTCTTTGTGATTTCTTAGCGTTCTTTGCGGCTTTGAGTGAGATAAAAGAATTTTTCACGCAAAGTCGCAAAGGACGCAAAGGAAGAAAAATAGGATGAAAACTCCTATTGCGTAATCCGGGTTTAACCCGGATTACGCGATAGGAAAAAAAGGGAGTAGAATTCTAATGCGTAGCGTTAGGAGGTAGAAAGGGTGGAATTCGAGATAAGTTATACAAACAAAGAGATTACGCCTTGGGGTGG
>Ga0187894_10000765_pt1 | contig 43282 bp, 41 predicted proteins | sample GBC1701081metaG_FD_136650 | JGI IMG/M metagenome (GOLD analysis project Ga0187894, IMG submission 136650) | White microbial mat communities from a lava cave in the Kipuka Kanohina Cave System on the Island of Hawaii, USA - GBC170108-1 metaG ... | reverse complement strand
TGCCCGGCGCCCGATGCGCCGCGGAGGCCGACGCGGCCCTGATGGATGGACACACAAGACGGGCATACGGGTTCGCGGCGTCAGCGGTGCCGCGGAGGCCGACGCGGCCCTGATGGATGGACACTCACTCCACCGAACCAAGCCGATGATGGAAAGGGAGCCGCGGAGGCCGACGCGGCCCTGATGGATGGACACGCAGACCACCACCACTACCACGGTTGGGGATATCGGGCCGCGGAGGCCGACGCGGCCCTGATGGATGGACACAATCTGCGCGGCGGCCCCTGAACGTGCACTACCTCGAGATCGTGACCCATTCGGTCAACGAGACGTGCGAGATTCTCGCTAAGGCCAACGGCGTGACGTTCAGCGAGCCCGTCGCCGAACTCGGCGACGCCCGCACGGCGCCATTGAAGGGCGGTTGGCGAATCGGTGTGCGTGCGCCGCTGGGCCAGGAACAGCCAGTCGTCCGGCCGTATGTCCTGGTGGATGACATTCACGCGGCGGTCAAGGCCGCCGAGGCGGCCGGCGCCGAGATGCTGATGCCACCGACAGAGACGCCAGGCCTCTGCACGTTCGCCATCTACTACCTCGGCAAAGTCGAGCACGGTCTCTGGCAGCCCGTTGGCGGCCGGCCCTGAGTGCAACCCAGCAATTGAATACCGGAACAGGAGCGCATCGCAGCCATGACCGTCAAGGAGATCCTCGCAAAGCTCGAATCACTGGGCGACGACGCCCGTCGAAAGCACAACGCCAAGATGGGCCCCGACGGGACGGCGCCGCCTGAGAACCAGTTCGGCGTCAAGCACGGCGACATTCGCACGGTCGCCAAGAAAATCAAGAGCGATCAGGAGCTTGCCCTCAAGCTCTGGGACACCGGCAATGTCGAGGCGCAGCTCCTGGCCACACTCATGATCAAGCCCAAGTCACTCTCGGCTCAAGAAGCCGATCGCCTGACCCGCTGGACCACCTGCGCCCACGTGGCGGAGTGGCTGAACAGTTATGTCGTCGCGCAACACCCTGAAAAGGAAGCGCTACGCGAGAAATGGATGAAGGACAAGGATCGGTGGGCCGCCCGAGCCGGCTGGCACCTCACCGCCAGCCGCGTGAACAAGGATGCAGACGGCCTCGACCTCTCAGCGCTGCTCGATCGCATCGAGAAGGAGATGCCAAAGGCCAAGCCGGAAACCCAGTGGACGATGAACAACACCCTCATCGCCATCGGCGTCAAGCACGCGACGCCCCGCAAGCGCGCGATCGCCATCGGCGAGAAGATCGGGCTGTACAAGGATTGGCCGCTCTCGAAGGGCTGCACGCCTCCGTATGTGCCGGTGTGCGTTGAGGCGTTGGCGAAGCGGAAAGGGTGAACACGTCGCTCGCGCGCCCCATGTAGCACCTTCGATCGCCCGGTAGAGCTTCTTGGCATAGAGTCCGCGAGAGAACAGTCGTGCCGGAATCGCTTATGAATGAGTCTGTAGAGCGGCTCATGCTCGAGTTGCTCACCTGGGTCGACGGCGCACCCCGAACTCAGGCCGAGGCGCTCGCGGCTTGGCGCAGCAGTTGCCCCCGTCATCCGGTGTGGGACGATGCGGTCAACGCCGGGTTCATCCGAGTTGAGCGCGACAGAGGACTCGCCAGAGTCGTCCTCACCGAACGCGGACAGGCCATGCTTCACCGGAAGCCCTGACGCGTCATTGTCCCTCTCTCGCTAACCTGCCTTGGTGAAGGCAGTGCAGGCTGAGGTTGAAGAGACGCCCGCAACTGGCGACCGCTCCAGGACTCTCCTGGAAATGCTGCACGCATCATGGGCGTCGCAGGCCATTGGTGTCGCCGCCGAGCTCGGCCTGCCTGACCTGCTTCGCGATGGCCCGAGGACAAGCGACGACCTCGCCGCGGCGGCCCGCGCGCACGCCCCCTCCCTTCACAGGCTCCTCAGGGCGCTGACCACGATTGACATCTGTCGAGAGTGCGCGGATGGTGCTTTCGAGTTAACGGACACCGGTGCGTTGCTTTCCACGGACCATCCGCATTCGCTCCGCTCGTGGGTCATTTGGTGGACTCGATACCTGTGGCCCGTGTGGGGCAACCTTCTCTACAGCGTGAAGACCGGCAAGAGCGCCCGCGCGATGCTCCTGGGTACTGAAGGATTCGCTCACCTGGCCGACAATCCGGCCTCGGCCTCCACATTCAATCGCGCTCTGGCAGAGATCACTCGAACGGTCGCCGAAGAGATCGTGGCCGGGATTGATTTCTCGCTTTTCGCGCTGATCGTGGACGTGGGCGGCGGGGAGGGCGAGCTTCTTTGCCACATTCTCCGGGAGTGCCCTCGTGCCCGCGGCATCCTGTTTGATCTGCCGCACGCGGTCGAGGGCGCGAGGCTCCGCATGGCCCGCGAGGGCCTGGCCGCGCGGTGCGAATGCGTGTCCGGCGACTTCTTCCGATCACTGCCGCGGAACGGCGGTGCGTACCTGCTCAAGAGCGTCCTCCATGACTGGGACGACAATCGAGCGAGCGAACTTCTGTCGGTGTGCCGAAGCGCCATGAGCGAGGACTCTGTGCTCGTCGTTATCGAGCGGGTCTTGCCCGATCACCTCAGGCCATCGCGCCAGCATCGAGCTGTAGCCCGCGGCGATCTGACCATGCTCGTGGCCCATGCAGCGCGGGAGCGCACCGAGGCCGAGCTTCGGTCGCTGCTGAGCGATGCCGGATTCGCGATTCGGCGGATGGTCACGACAGAGGGATCCCTGGGAGTGATCGAGGCGGTTCCCCTGCGAATAGAGAGATCGCTCGCATGACGACGATGTCGTCTCTTCAGACAGACGCTTCGACGCTGCGTCGACCCGCGCCAGCGCCGCCGGGGCGCATGCTCGCTCTGACGCTGGACGCCGATTGGGCGCCGCGCCCCGGCGCGCCGATCTCGGTTGAAGAGGCATCGACGAAGACGGCGCGATGTGCGGCTCATGCCTGGAGGCGGCCGCGCATCTCGCTCGGGCATGCTCCGACCCCGACGATCGCGGATGACGAGGTGCTGATCCGGGTTCGCGCGTGCGGAATCTGCGGCAGTGACAACCACCTGTGTGAGAACGATGAAGACGGTTATGTGATCTTCTCCGGCGCCGCGGGCTTGCCGGTCATTCTCGGCCACGAGTTCGCCGGCGAGGTCGTGGAGACCGGGAAGCGCGTCGTGACCCTTCGTCGCGGGGATGCGGTCGCCGCCGAGAGTGTCGTTTGGTGTGGGTTGTGCAAACCGTGCAGGTCAGGGGCGTTCAATCAATGCCTTCGAATGCGGATGATCGGGTTTGGCGTGCCCGGCGCGCTCGCGCAGTACGTCGCCGTGAAGGAACGCTGCTGCTGGAGCCTCAACGATCTGCGATCGGCCTGCGGCGACGGCGACGAGTTGTTCGAACTCGGCGCGCTCCTGGAGCCGATCGGGTGTTCGTACAACGGATTATTCGTCGATGGCGGAGGGATGCGGCCGGGGGCCTACGTCGCCGTGTACGGAGCGGGTCCCATCGGGCTCGCCGCGATCATGCTCGCGCGCGCGGCCGGCGCGGCGAAGATCTTCGCTTTCGACATCCGTGAACCGCGCGTCAAGTTGGCTCGGGAGATGGGCGCAGACTTCGCGGCCAATCCGGAAGTGCTCGCTCGCGAGGGCACCTCGCCGGCGCAAGTGGTGCAAGACCTCACCCAGGGCCAAGGGGCCGATGTGCAGATCGAGGCCGCCGGCGCCGCGCCCCAGACGGTCCCTGAGATTGAGAGGGCCTTTGCCCCTAACGGCAAGATGATCTACCTCGGCCGTGCGGGAAACGTCGCGGATATGAACCTCGACACGCTGGTCTCCCAGGCAAATCAGATCACCGGCGCTCGCGGTCACGCCGGACGCGGCACGTTTCCAAGCGTGATCCGGATGCTGGCCACGGGGAGGATTCCGGCGCATCACATGATCACCGCGCGATTCCCGCTCAATGAAGCGCCAGCCGCGATCGAACGGGCCGGCGCACGAAACGATGGCAAGGTCATGGTCGTGATGCCGATGACCGGCACGCCGTAGGTCGACAACTCGCGGGCTGTCTTTCCTGTCGAAGGAAGACCTGTAGTCCTTCGGCCAGGTGGCGGATGCGAGGCGCCATGTCCTGGGACGGAAACGCACCGAGCGAGGGAGTTCGGTTCGCATCGTAAAGAATGACCTGGCCATCAACGATGACGTAGTCGAACTTTCCGTAGTCAAAGCCCAGCTCGCGCCGCATCCGCCGAAGTTGATCGGGCACCTCGGCCACGGGTTCGCGGCTGACGATGTTGCTCGATTTGATGATCGGCTCGCGGGCGCAACACATCGAATTCATCTCGCGGTCGCCCAGAAAAGTCCATGTCCGCAGGCAATAGAGGTCGCCCCGCCGCTCGGGCAGGAATCGTTCGACGACCCACACCGGATTGCTCCAGACGGATCGCGGCACCCGCGCCGGGCAGTCGAACACTCGATAGCACGACGAGGTCATTCGCCCGCGCCGGTGCCACGGCGCCAATCGTTCGAGCGGGCGAACGAGTTGAGCCCACGCTTGGCCGTTGTCTTGAAGGCGGGCTTCTCTCTGACCGCCGCAGTTCAGATTGGTCTTAACGACGACGGGGCCCAAGTAGCCGTCGCCCGGGCTCACGAGATTCGCACTGAGTCGGCGCTTCGAGATGTCCGTCACCGCGCCGTTCAGCACCCTCGGGAAGGATGTGGAAAACTGTAGATGCTCCTCCGGCACCACGGTCAGATCGATGTGCAGGATCGCCAAGTCGGCGACGCAGAGTTCCTCAGGCGCGCAGACGACAGTGACGTGGATCCCCTGTTTTCTCCACACATCGATCACGGCGCGCAGGAAGTATCCGGAAGACTCGAATCGGTCCGCCCGGTGCGCGAGGATTGCGATATGCGGCATCGTTGACCGGCTTGAGGGTACCCGGCGCCGTCGTGTACGCTGAGCGCGGGCCGAGCGACGCTCCGCGCTTCGACGCTCAGACACGCTGAAACGTGACGATCGGGCATCGATCGCCGAGGGGGTAGCTCGGAATGTCGACCGCCCGAAGGTCAAACCCTCGGCACTCATCGCAGAAGACGCGCGTGACTTCTTCGACGCTGACAAGGTGATACCGGCTCGCACATTCGCGGTAGGTCGTGAGGGGCTGGAGGTGCTCGCGCTCCCAGCCCAAGCGATCCGCGAGCGCATCCAGGCTCGGGGCCAGATCACTGACCGCGTTCCAGACGTCACCAAGACGCACTCCGACGCTCACCTCCGACTGGATCGCGTCCCAGAGTCGAAGCTTGAGCGCGTTCAGGCATGAGACACGTCCGGAGACCAGGTCCCGCAAAACCTCGTCCACGGACTCGTGCCTCGCGGAAGGCACGAACAGCCGCGTAACGAAGAGCCCATCACGAACAAGCACTCGTTGAAGCTCGCGTGCCAACTGCCGGTGGGTCTGTGGATAGGCCAGCAGCGGCAGGCCTCCGTCGCACAGCGCGACGTCACGGGACGCAGACTCCAGCGGCATATCCGTCCACTCAGCGCACAGGGCGCTGCCCTCCGGGCCCGGCCAGACTGCCTCGATCATCCCTCTCGTGTGATCGATGGCCAGCAGGTCGGTCTCCGAAGGCCAGCGCAGGGCGTGCAGTTCCGGCGTCACGCCCAGGATCAACGCTTGAAGCGAGTCGATTCGTCGCGCCACGCCGAAGCATCGCTGATCGTAGATCGATACATCGGCCGCCGACGGACGCAGAGGAGGACCGAGTTGCTGCCACAGACGCGCGACCTCGGCCCAGTGTTCGCCGGTATTCCCGACGGCGATCGGATCAGAGGTCTGCGCAAGGGAACTCATCTTGAAGTCGCGAAACGATCGGCGGCCCGACAACACGGAGTCTCTCGCAGAAAACCATGAATTCCGTCGGCCAACAAACGCACGCGCGGAAGTAGTTGCTCTGGAGGAAAGCCCGGAAGCGTTGGCGTTCGATTCGCATCGTACAGGACTACACGGCCATCGACGACGGCGTAGTCGAACTTGCCGAAGTCGAAGCCGAGTTCGCGGCGCATGCGGCGAAGTTCTGCCGGAACCTCGGGCAGCGGATCCCGCCGGACGATGTTGTTCGCCTTGGCAATCGGATGGCGCGAATAACAGATACCGTTGGTCTCTTTCGAACCGAAAAAGATCCACGTTCGGAGGCAGTACAGGCCGTCGCGCCGCTCGGCAAGGAACTTCTCAACGACGAATGCGGGATTGCTCCAGACCGCCGCGGGCACCTGGTGCAAGGAATCGAAGATGCGGTACTCCGCCGACGAGAGCCGCTTTCTCCGCGCCCAGGGGATCAGCCGGCGCAGCATCCGAGCAGGCCGGCGCGCGGACGTTTTCAGTTCCGCAAGCCGCGCCTCACGCTGCCCGCCGCAGTTCAGGTCCGTCTTGACAATCACGGGGCCGCGGTAACTGTCGCCCTCACGGACGAGATTGGCGCTGACGCGGCGCTTTGAGATGTCCGCCGTTCGGCCATTCACGACCATCGGGAACCGCTGTGCGAGGGACTGGTACTCCGGCGGTACGACGGTGAGGTCCACGTGCATTACCGCCAGGTCGGCGGGTCTGGCATCAGAAGCGCCGCGCACGACCGACACGCGGATCCCTTCGTCCGCCCACATGCCTGCCATCGTGTGCAGAAAATACCCAGCGTGTTCGAACGGGTCCGCCTCGTGCACGAGGATGGCGACATGCGGCATGAGGCGGCAGGGTAGCCGCTGGAAAGGTCAATCGGGCTTACCCGGACGATCGACGTCGCGTCCGCATCAACCTCCAAACTTTGCCTTCGCGCGGCGTTCGATTTCCTCCGGTGTCAGATCCTCGATTCGCGTCGCGAAGCCCCAGCGATGGCCGAAGGGATCTTCCAGGTGAACGGAGCGATCTCCATAGAACTGGTCCGCGACTGGGCGCAGGACTTTCGCGCCCGCGGCCGTCGCCCGCTGGGCGAGTGCATCGACATCCGGAACGTACACATAGATCTGAACCGGCGTGCCGCCGATCGACTTCGGGCTCAGGAAGCCCATGTCGGGGTACTCGTCGGCCATCATGACGATGGCGCGCCCGATCTTGATCTCGGCGTGCCCGATGAGACCGCCGGGCACATCCAGTCGGCCGATCTCTTCAGCGCCGAACGCCTTCTTGTAGAACTCGATCGCCGCGGCCGCGCCCTTGCAGCAGATGTACGGCGTCGCACCCTCGTATCCCGTTGGGATCGGATTCACTTTCGCGCTCATGTCGGCTCTCCTCTGAGTGCTGCGCCGATCGCGCGGCTGGCGATCGCATCGTAGCCTCGGCCACGCGACACCAGGCGGCGTTCACAACTGAGCTAACTCGCCGGCTACCTTCAACGGTTTGTTGCACTATCCGCATTAGCCGCGTACCGTCGCGACGGCGATGCGCGCTTCACGTCCCGAATGAACACCCACGCTCCAGCCGACTCTGTGAACCCCGACACGCGGCACACAGTTTTCGAGGCCGTCGAAATCGCCGCGTCCGGGCTTTGGGGTCACCCGGTCGTCAACTCGCTCGCAGATGAGACGATCGCCGCGTACCGACCGGCGTTCGAAGCGCTCGATCGGCTGAGCCGTGAGGCCACCGCGGCCCTGCATCCTGCGATTCAAACAGAGTTCACACCCGCGCTCTACGGGACGTCGGTCATGACCCGCTTCGTGGCCCTTCCCGCCGACATCGATTTCGTTCTTCACACATCGATCGTCGCGGATCAGGCCCCGTCGAACGAGCCGCATCTTCGCCGGATGGTCGCGGACCATCTCCCGGCCGTGATCCTCGCGCTGTCAGAAGCGTTGCCCGAGTCGGGCGAATCCCAGCGATTGGAATTCGTGCATCTCAAAGTCTTCGTGCCGCTGACCCACGCCGGCTTTCCCGGCCAGGTCCGCAAATACTGCTGTGCATTTTCCCGAGAGGACGTGCACATCGGCACTTGCAATGCCTCGCTTGGAGCGATCTCACTCCACGAGGCATTGCTTCGGGGAGGCGAAGCCGTGCTCACGCTGGCCGCCTCGTTTCATGAACTCCGGACGCTCATCGATGTTCGAATCGATCCGGTGTTCGCGCCGAGAATCGGAAACCGCATCATCACGCCGGCGGCGCACCGCACCTGGACCGGCAAGGCCCTTCTTTCCCGCGACCGGGCCGATGCCGCGGCTGCACTCGAGAGGGATGTCATGCGCACGATTCCCGGCTACGACCCGAGCATCTCTGGGCTCCAGCTCAGAGATGGGATCGCGGCCGCTCGCTTGAACGAGGGCAAGCCGCTCAAGGCGGTGAAGTACGCGATCCAGGCGCTGGCTTATGGCGGGCACCTCGAACGCGCGCTGCGTGTCGCCCCTTTCCTGCGCAGCGCGGCCTGCAGGCTGGCGTCACTGGGCGGGCGCCTGTCGAACTTGGTCGCCCAAGCCCGCTATCCATGGGCACCGAAAGAGCGCTTGCTTGCCGAGGCGGGTCGGCTCGAAGAATCCGTTCGCCCCCTGGTTTCCGAGAATGAACCTGGAGCCTCAGTCTCCTCCGTATCCCGCGACGGCGATGCCTTGTTGCAGCGGCTGGCTTCGGCTACGCACGGAAGCCCGGATGACCCGCGGGTTTGGGCATCGCTTTGGAGCCTCAGCGGCGAATTGAGCGAGGGCGCGAGTGCGGATTCTCGCACCCTGATTCACGAGCACGGATCCACACTCGAGCCGCTGGGCAAACTGCTCGCGGCGGCGCACGCTGCCCACAAGCCTGACGCCTGAGGCTGTCGCTTCGAGCGATCCATCGCGCTCCAGCGGGGAAGCATGTCGGCGCCGATCCATGCTCGGACAATTGCTCTTTTGTGCGCAGACTGGGATTTGGCGGTCTGAGTTCTTGATGCTCACGCGCGCCGAGTTTGATTCGGACCGTAGCGCGTCATTACAGTGTCGCAGCCGTGCCCGATACCGATCGCACCTCCACGAATGCAGGCTTGGAAGGCCTCGCGGCGGCCGAAGGGGTTCGGAACTCAGCCGACTCACCTCGCCGGAGCACGATCGAAAGCCCCGACCAGTACGCGATCGTTGAAGTGGCGGGCTCGGGGTTGTTTGGCCACCCGCTGCTTCGGTCGCTGGCAAGTCCTTCGGTGTCGATGTTTCGTCCTGCCCTTGTTTCATTCGAGGCGGCGGTCGCGGCTGCGGTGAATGCCATGAGAACGGGGCCAGCGATCGATTGCGCGGCGGTGCTCCTGGGCACTTCGGTCCTCACGCGGGTGGCGAGCGTGCCCGCGGACATCGACATCCTCGTCTACTTCTCGGTTGACGAATCGCAGGCTGATGCAAGCGCGGATGCCCGCGTTCGTGCGGACACCATTGCCCGGTTCCTGACGGTGTTAAGCGATTCGGTGTGCGCGCGCGGCGGCGAAAACCCGCTCGCCTTTGTGCGATTGAACGTCTTCGTGCCTTTGACCCATTCGGGATATCCCGGCGCGGTGAAGGAGTACTGCTGCTCCTGGAGTCGCGAAGACCTTCAAATCGGGTCGACTGTAGCATCACTCGGATCGATCGAGCTGCAGGAAGCGCTCGGCCGCGGAGGGCAGCCGGTACTCACACTTTCGACCGCTCTGGAGGGCGCACCGATCATGATTGATGTGCGCCTGGACCTGTACAGAAGGAGCGGCACGGGTCTCGTGCCGACGGTGATGGATGCGCATACGACGTGGGCGGGCACTCTGGCAACGAGCCCGCGCGGCGCGCGCCTGCCTCAGGAAGTGGAGCAGTCGATGTTGCAGCGCGATCCAAGCGCCACGGCGCAATCCGCTGCGCTTCACCGGCGTGAAGCGCACGCCGTGCTGAAGGCAGGGCCACGCCGCTATCCCAAGGCGCTGAAATACGCCGTGCAGGGCCTCGCGTTCGGCGGACACATCGAGAGTGCGATGGTGCTGGCTCGGTTCTTGGGCTCGCGCGAATGCGTTTCGGCGTCTTTCGGATCGCGACTCGCCAATCTGCTGACCGCGGCGCGCCGGAGATGGACCGATCGAGCTTCGTTGCACGACGCGACGCGGCGCCTCGCCGCCGAAGCGAGGGCCCGACTTCAAGCGCCGCATGATCCCGGCCATGCTTCGCCGCCCGACGGAAACATGAGTGAGTTTCTAGAGCGCTGGGAGCGCGATGCGAAGTCGGACCCCCGCGACCCGCGGACGTGGGCGAGCCTCGGCCAAACGGCGCGCGGGCTTCAATCGCTCGCAGACCTTCCGGCCCTTGGCTTCCTTCGCGCGAACTTCGATGCGCTCGAGGCCATGCCCAAGCTGAGGCTTGAACTGAAGAGGCACTCCGCAGCATGAATCCCGCGCCCGGAAACCCTGCGGTGAGCCCTCGGGCCCCCGAAAGCGCGCGAGTGGACCCCTATTCTGCGATGGAACTTCCGGGATCGCATCTATACGCGCACCCTCGCGTGGCGCCACTCATCGGCCAGTCTGCATCGGCGCTTCTCCCGATCCTGGGCGCTATTGAATCGGCGTTGCGCGAGCACCAGGCCGATATTCCCGGCTCGATTCAAGCGGAATGGTCGGTGTGCCTGCTCGGCAGCGTCGCCATGTCGCGGCTGGCGCCCTTTCCCGCCGATGTCGACGGCGCCGTGCACCTGGCGCTTCGCTCCAGCGCTCCGGTGCCCGATCAGGCCGCGGCCAAGTCGATTCTCGCGAAGGCGTCGGCGGCGTGCCTGGTCGCTTTGGTGGACGCAGTCGCGGATCGCGCCGCTTCGATCCTGGAGTTCGTCAACGTCGAAACATCGATACCGGTCCGGGTGCCCGAGATGCCCGGGAGGATGGGGGCATACACAGCTCAATGGTCCCGAGAGGACCTCGTGATCGGCACGACGCTCGCTTCGCTCGGTTCCGTCCCGCTCATCGAAGTGTTTGAAAAGGGCGGGAACGCGGTCGTTTCGTTCGCGGCCGATCTGGATGGCCTCCGAACCGTCGTCGACCTCCGCTTCGAGCCGGTCATCCTGTGCGACGAGACCTGTGGAAAGCGGCTCGCCTCTCCCGGCGTGTGCCACTGGCTCGGGCGACTGTGGGCCAGCGAAGAATCGGCGCGAAGGGCCGCGGGTCTGGAACGGGAGATCGCGGGCTCCGTGCGCGGCTATGAACCGGCGACCGTATCGATCAAGATCATCGATCGATCAGCCGCCGATTCGCTTGCTGAAGGACGCAGAGCCGCCAAGGCGCTCAAGCACGCCGTGCTTGCCCTGGGGCTCGTGGGGGAGGCAGCGGCCGCGGAGGCGCTGAGCGCGCCGCTTCGCTCCTGGATCGGGCAGGCGGCGACCATCGCGACACGCCTGGCGCTGCTGGTGCAGCAGGCCCGAGGTCACTGGGCGGCTCCCGATGTTCTCGCCCATCAGGCGACCCTGCTCAGGGCTCGACTCAGCGCAGTGCCGGTCGCGGAGGCTCACGCCGACGACTTGCAACGGTTGCGCATCGCGACAGACCTTTGGGACTCGGGCTCGGGCATGGAGCCCGATGACCCGAGCCGTTGGGCGTCACTGCACCGCGCGGCCCAGGGCCTGGCGGACTGCTCCAATGCCGCTGCGCTTGCGTGGCTCCGCCAGCACGCGGACGCATTCAGGTTGCTGCCGATGCTGAGTGCCGCGGTGCGCGCGGCGGCGAGCGGATCGGCAACGTAATCGCGCTGCGCGGGAAGCGGAGCGAGCCGGCGCTTGTACACTCGCCCCCATGCCCCGGACGATCACACCGGACTCACGCCGATCGCCGCGGTTTTCCGGCATCTCGACGTTCGCCCGATTCCCGTTGCTCGATCAGGTCAAGCCGGAATGCCGGCCCCTCGACTGGATCATCTACGGCATCCCGTTCGACGGGGGCACTACGTACCGGCCGGGTGCGAGGTTCGGGCCGCGGGCCATCCGCGAGGAGTCGCAGTACGTCAAGCCCTTCCACCTCGAATACGGCCTTTCTCTGACGGAAGCGCTGAGTATCGCTGACGGGGCGGATGCACCGGTGCGCCCCTACGACTGCCGAGAAAACGCGCAGTCAGCCGGCGAGTTCGGAGCGTCGCTGCCCGACGCGAAAACGGCGCGACTGCTGGCGCTCGGCGGCGATCACTCGATCGCGCTGCCGAACCTGCGAGCCACGCATCAACGCCGCGGGAAAGGGGCTCGCCCGCTCGCGCTGATCCACATCGATGCCCATTTCGACACGATCGATCAGGTGTGGGATGAGAAGTACGGTCACGCCTCGCCCTTCATCCGGGCGGCGGAGGAAGGGCTCATCGACCCGGCGCGGATGATCAGCATCGGGATCCGCGGGCCGCTCACGTCGTCTCAGGACCTCGACTACTCAAAGAAGCATGGCGTGACGCTGGTCACGACCGATGGGCTCAGGAAAGACGGCCTGCGCGCCATGGATTCGTTCGCGAAACGAATCGGCGAGGACGAGGTCTATCTGTCGTTCGACATCGATGTCGTGGACCCTGCGTTCGCGCCGGGCACGGGCACGCCGTGCATCGGCGGCCTTTCATCCGCCGAGGTGATAGGTCTGCTCCGTCACCTCGGCGCGGCGACGGGCCGGCCGCCGAACATCGTCGGGGCGGATGTGGTGGAGGTGCTGCCGGACCGCGATGTCGGCGGGATCACCGCGCTTCTGGCGGCGCATGTGGCCTTCGAGATTCTGTGCCTGAGTGCACTTCGAACGCGCCAAGCGACTTGAGCTACTGCGCGTGCAGAGCGAGGATCAGTTCCACTTTGCCCAGATGCTCGTTGAGGGTCTGTGCGATCTCGACAGGCGTGCGGCCCTCGCTCGCCAATTCGAGAATCCGCTCGTTGAGAGGGTCCGTCGCGCGCCCGGGGTCAAGCACAAGTCGGCTCTGTCGCCCGGGTTCGGCCCCCGCTCCCGAAGGGGACAGTCGTGAGTGGGCGCTCGGGCGATGCGCGGGGGCCGCGGGGCTTCGAGCAGGCGGCGCCGTCGCCGGCGAGCCGAGTCTCGTTTCGATCTGGGCGAGCAGCGATTCGATCCGCCGGGCGCGCTGATCGATGCGCTCCAGACACCTGTGCGTTGCCTCTTCGAGTCGGCTGATCGCCGCGGACTCATCCCGCACCGGCACTCGAGAAGTCAATCTCGCCACGGGTTCATGCGCGCGCGATTCTGAGCCGGCGATCCTGGGAGTCGGCGTGGCTCCGCGGAGCCGGGAGATGAGTGACTCCATCTCTCGCTCCTGCGGCGATTTTTTTTCTCCTCGCAAGCGGCGCGAGATCGGGCCGACCAGCACGCCGAAACCAATCAGGATGACGCCGCCGAACAGCAGCGCCTTGTCGGAGGGCGAAAGCCGGCTGAGCCAGCCACCGTCCGAGGCCTCGGCAAGACCCGGATCTGCGACAGGCCCGGCCGCACTCAGCAGGAGGTTTGCGATCCAGTGCATCAATCGTGATCCCGGGGCGCACTCGAGCCCCGCGTTGTGCATCGGTAGAATCAGCCGGTGAAAGCCACAAAGTCACTCGCGGCGGAGGCGGCGCCCCATAAGCCGGAAGAACCGCGTGGCGGCTCGAACGCACTTCGCCGGCGGCCGGTGGTCGGGGAGATTGCCCGTTCATGGCGGGACCTGACGCGCGGCGGCGCCCGCACCCTTGTCGCTTGCTCCGGGGGCGCCGATTCGACCGCCCTGCTGCTTGCGCTGGCCGCCGTCACGAGCGACCTTGTCGTCGGGCACGTTGTTCACGACCTGCGCCCGGTTGAGGAATCTCACGCCGACCGGGACGCCGTCGAAGCGACTGCAGGTCGATTGGGCCTGCCGTTTGCGCAGGCATCGGTGCGGGTCCGGCACCTGCGAGAGAACGCGGAGGCGGCGGCCCGTCGAGCCCGATACGCGGCGCTGACGGAACTGGCGACAACCCACCGCTGCAGCTGCGTCGCCACCGCGCACCACGCGGATGACCAACTCGAAAGCGTGCTGATGGCCCTGCTACGCGGGGCGGGACCGGCGGGACTGCGCGGCGTGGCGGCGAAGCGCCGGCTGGAGGGCGGCGTCACATTGATTCGACCCATGCTCAACATCACGCGCGACCAGGCCCGATCGCTGTGCCGGGCCGCTGAAGTAGCGTGGAGTGAAGACCTGACGAACCTGGATTCCCGCCGACTTCGGGCCGCGTTGCGCCAAGGTCCATTGGCCGAACTGACCCGGCTCGCCCCGCATGGGGCACTGCGGGCCTCGCGAACGGCCTCGCTCTTGAGGCAATCCGCCGCGCTCGTCGGACAGCGGGCCTGCGAAGTCTTCGGAGGGGCTGAATCCTGGCCCAGGGCCCGATTGCGAGAGGAACTTCCAGTCGTCCTCGGCGAAGGGTTGAGGCGGGCGGCGGCGCGTCTGTTACAGAGGCGCCGTATGGATCGATTGACCGGTGCGGTGATCGATCCGGCCATCCGGGCGATCCGGGATCGGTCCACCGAGCCGCGGCGATTCGATTGGCCGCGCGGTCTGACACTGGTCGTGACCACGCGCGACGTGCGCCTTGAGAGCGCGTCTGTCAAGTGATTTGCACCGATTCGTGCAGACACGAATCGGTGGCACGGAAACGAAAGCGGCCCGGAGGGTTGCTCCGGGCCGCGGTGTTGTGCTCGCATCGCGATGTTCGCCGCACGGGGCGGCGGATCAGTTCAGTTCGGGGTGAGGCCCGTCCGAGACCGGGGCCAGATCGCCCTCGCCCTCGGCGCCCTGAGGCGGCTTTTCCTTGCCGAGGAACTTGTGCTCCAGCTCGACGCGGATCTTTTCCAGCGCCTTGTTCTGGATCTGACGCACACGCTCCTTGGTCACGCCGATGATCTGCCCGACCTGCTCGAGCGTCATCGGTTTCTCATCCGCCGGCTCCTCCTGGTCGAGGCGGAAGCGGTGCTCGATGACGGTCCGCTCGATGTCGGTCAGGTCGGCGTGGTTCTCGAGGACAATCCGCTTGACCTCCGAGGCCGCATCGGTCTGGAACTCCGAGCGCTTGGTGTCGAGGAAGTTGGAACGCTCCAGCTTGGGATCGAAGTCGGTCGGGAAGCGCTGCCGGTACTTGGAGAGCTTCATCCCCTGGCGGCTGAAGGCCTTGAGGATGGCCCGGCAGGCGTACGTCGAGAACTTGAACCCGCGCTCGCAGTCGAACTTATCCACAGCGCGCAGGAGCGCCATGTTGCCCTCGCTGACGAGGTCGGCGAAGTCCACCTCGCTCATGCGGGTGCGCTTGGCCATCGCCAGCACCAGCGCGAGGTTGGTCTCGGCGATCTGCTCGCGCAGCTCATCGGCCTTGTTCGACCAGCGGAGGATCTCCTCGGCCTGGTCGGGAGTCGGGTGCTTGTCCGGCGAGGCCTGGATCTGCTTCTGAAGTTCGGCGATGCGGTGGCGGGCGTAGTTGAACTGGAGGAACAGCACCTTCTCCTCGGCGCCGGTCAGGATCACCTGCTCGGTGCTCTTGGGGAGGCGGCTGCGAGCCGAATTGAGATCATCCATGACCGGGTGGTACCACGACGCATCCGGCTTGCGGATGGCCGGGGCCAGGTCGTAGATCTTGCGCTGGGCGTCCTTGGTGCGGAAGACCGGGTTGTCGATGTAATCCTGCTCGCCGCGGACAAGATCGCGCAGTCGGCGCTGCTCATCCGGTGTAAAGGTCCGGCGCGCGCTGCGACGCTCCGCGCCCGCGACGGGGCGGCCGGCGGTGCGCACGATCGCCATTCCCTGGCGCCGACGCAGCCGGTCGAGAGGAGAGTTCGCGCTGAAACGGTTCGTGTTCATCTCTGCTGGATCCGGGGGCTCAAACTGCCGTGGCGCCCCCTGCCTGATTCTCGAATTTGAGGAATTCGTTGCATTCCTTGATTTTCAGAAACCCGTGAAAACTGGTTCCAAGCACAAACCCGGCGCTGCTCCCGGCAGCGCATCACCCTCTCTCCTGCACGGAATCGATCGGATGGCGGTCCGTCCCGCTGTCCTTGCCCCAAAGATCGGTTCACAAACCGAAGTGTCTGGACTGCCTCAAGCTTGTACGGTTCATATCGGTCGTGGTTCTCATCCCTAGAACGATTCTAAGCGATTGGACGCCGATCCTGACCCGAATGTTTCCCGATTTATCGGAAATCTGCCCTAGTCCTTACTCGGACCCTGTCCGCCAGCCGGTTTGACCCCGCCCGCGGCGGCCTGTAGCGTCACCCGGCTCCCGATCGCCCGTTTCCAAGTTGTATTATCGCCTTTTGTTTGGGTATTGTCAAGGCCAAACTTCTCGGAACGGTGCTCGAAACTGGTCGGCCCTCTGGGAAAGGAGATGCCATGCCATTCACGTTGCCTCCGCTGCCATACCCCGACAACGCCTTGGAGCCGCACATCGATGCCAAGACGATGGACATCCATCGCAACAAACACCACAACGCGTACGTGACCAACGCCAACAACGCGCTCACCGGCACGCCGATGGCCGAGTGGCAGGTCGATCAGGTGTGCCGCAAGCTGGGCGAAGTGCCGGATGCGAAGCGCGCTGTCGTGCGCAACAACGCCGGTGGGCACTTCAACCACTCGCTCTTCTGGCAAATCATGGCGCCCGCGGGCAAAGGCGGCGGCGGAGCTCCGTCGGGCCCGCTGGCCGACGCGATCGCTTCCGCCTTCGGCTCCTTCGACGGGGCTGGCGGTTTCAAGGAGAAATTCGCGGCCGCGGCGACGGGGCGCTTCGGCTCGGGCTGGGCATGGCTCTGCTGCCACAAGGGAGGCAAACTCGAGGTCTGCTCGACCGCCAATCAGGACAACCCGCTGATGAAGGCGGCGATCGGCGACGCGGCGGGCTGCGGCGGCGAGCCGATCCTCGGCCTGGATGTCTGGGAGCACGCCTACTACCTGCACTACCAGAACCGGCGCCCGGACTACATCACGGCGTGGTGGAGTGTCGTGAACTGGGCAAAGGTGGCGGAGTTTTTCGGCAAAGCGAAGTAGCAGGTTGTCCGTGCCGATGTCGTGCTCTCAGGTCAATCACTCAAAGGTCGCGATCGTCATTAGCGCGATCGCTTTTTGCTGTGCCGACTCGTGCGCTCAAGAGGCAAACCGCGTCGCAGGTGGCACGACAATCCGTCTTGTTGTTCAGGATCGGTCCGGGCGTCACGTCGCCGGCGGGGATGATTTCCTCTGGATCGCATCGAGCGACAGAGGATGGGACCCGCGCGGATTTCAGAGCGACGCGTTTCGGCACAGGCCGGCCGATTGGGGTGCGCGTTCACAGGGTAGTTGGACTTTCACGTTGCCCAGTGAGTTTGTCGAGGCGCCGGGCTGTGAATTCAAGTTCACTCGCGGCGGCTGGGACACGGTTGAAGTGGACGAAAACGGCGTGGACATCCCAAATCGCGCCTCGCTCGGGCTGTTCGATTCGTGGAACGACCGGGCCTTTTCGTTCTCTTTGGCCGTCGAGGGCTTCGCCGATCAGCGCGGCACGCGCTGGCCGCATCTCAACCCGGCGGGCGAGAAACCGTCGACCGTTACGGGACAGATCGAGATTCAGCCGTTTGCGAGCAGGATTCTCGGAGGTGTGCGAAACATTCGGGTGTGGCTGCCGCCTCTGGACGTTGAGACATTGATCGGTCGCTATCCGGTGTTGTATTTGAACGACGGCCAGAACCTGTTCGATGCAACAACATCGTTCGCTGGCGAATGGCGCGCCGACGAGACGGCGACTGAACTCATCGAGAAGGGAGCGATCCCACCGCTGATTATCGTCGGCGTCGACAACGCCGGGGACGGTCGGCTGGACGAGTACTCACCCGTTCCGATCGGGCCGGATCGACCGGGCCGCGGCGGGAATGCCGACACGTACATCCGCTTCCTCGTCGACGAACTCATGCCGTGCGTGAATGAGCGGTACAGGACTCTGCCAGGCCCAGAGAACACTTTCCTCGGCGGCTCATCGCTCGGCGGCATCGTGACGCTGCACGCCGCGATGACTCGCCCGGGCGTGTTTGGCGGCATCCTTGTCGAGAGCCCGTCGCTGTGGATTGGAGACGGTGTGTTTCTCGAGCGCGCCTGTGAGCAGCGGGACTGGCCGCAGCGCGTGCTCCTCGCCATCGGCACATCCGAGTCGGGCAGGCCCGACGACGATGCCCGCGCTGTGGCCGCCGTCGAGCGGCTGGCAGCCTCGATGCGTGAGGCGGGGCTCGATGAATCTCGGCTCCACGTCGTGATCGAAGAAGGCGGAAAGCACAACGAGGCGGCGTGGGCGAAGCGCCTGCCGGGGGCCCTCGAGTTCCTGTTGTCGAAGTGACGGAACAAACCGGTACATTGGTCCGCCGTGGCCGCGCCCGGTGACAACCTGAAACGCCTGCTCGGCCTGCTGCGCGCCCGCCACCCGCTCATCTTCATCCCCACGATCGAAGAGCCGTACGCGCTCGGCCTGCTGCGCGAGGCCGCGCTGGAACTGAACTCCGATCACTTTGTGTGGTCGGCCGTCAGCGGCGTGCGCAACGGCCTCCTCGAGCCGCCGGACGCCGTGGCCGGCACGGAGAACGCCGCTGCGGCGCTGGTGCACTGGGCCGCGCGGAAGGATCACGGCATCCTCGTAATGCAGGACCTGGTCGCGCACCTCTCCGATCCGCATGTGCTGCGCGCCCTGCGCGATGCCGTGGATGGATGCGAGCGCGATGGGAGCACGATCGTGCTGGTCGATCATGCGCACGAGCTGCCGGGCGTTGTCGCGAGCCGGGCCGAGCGGTTCGAGCCGGCGCTGCCGGATGAGGCTGAACTGGAGCAGATCATCGTGCGCGAGATTCGCAAGGCGGATCGCGAATCGCGCGTGCGCCTGGGCACCGGCAAGTCCGGCATTCAGGCCGTGGCACGTGCGATGCGAGGCCTGACTCGCGCGCAGGCGGCACGGCTGGTCACCGAGTGCATCATCGATGACCGCACGTTCGACCGGGCCGACCTGCAGAAGGTGCTGGCCGCCAAACGGCGCATGCTTTCTGCCGGCGGCGCGCTCGAGGCCGTGGAAGCGCCGGCGAGCCTCGATGAGGTAGGCGGGCTCGAACGGCTCAAGGCGTGGCTGCGCCAACGGGAGGCGGCGCTCGACGGCGAGAAGGCCGAGACGCTCGGCCTCAGCGCTCCGCGCGGCGTGCTGATCCTCGGCGTGCAGGGCGCGGGCAAGAGCCTGTGCGCCAAGGCGATCGCGACGGCCTGGCACAGGCCGTTGCTTCGCCTCGATCCGGGCGCGCTCTACGACCGTTATGTCGGCGAATCCGAGCGCCGGCTGCGCGAAGCGCTGCGCACGGCCGAGGCGATGGCCCCGGTCATCCTGTGGATCGACGAGATCGAGAAGGGGTTCGCTTCCGCGGCCAGTCGCAGCACCGATGGCGGGCTTTCGCAGCGCATGTTCGGCACACTCCTGACGTGGATGCAGGAGCATCGCGCGCCGGTGTTCATCACGGCGACGGCCAACGACATCGAGGCCTTGCCGCCGGAACTCCTCCGCAAGGGCCGCTTCGACGAAATCTTCTTCGTGGATCTGCCGAGCGCGGCGGTGCGGAAGCGGATCTTCGAGATTCACCTGAAGACCCGGGGCCGTGACCCGAAGGCGTTTGACCTCGAGGCGCTGGTTGAGGCTTCCGAGGGATTCAGCGGCGCGGAGATCGAGCAGGCGATCGTTGCGGGGCTGTACACGGCGCTTGAATCAGGAAGTGACCTGCGGGATTCGCACCTTCTGAGTGTTGTGCGGACTTCGCCGCCGCTTTCGGCCACGATGGCGGAGCGGATCGAGGCGCTGCGGCATTGGGCGAAGGGCCGGTGCGTGCCGGCGGATCAAGCATGAGGCCGTCGGGCCAACGCCACTCACGCTCTTGATGACGTCGATGGTGAAACGGGCGCGACTTTGCGCATCACGTGCCGGTACATCAGCGCCGCCCAGCGGGAGTAGAACGCGAAGGTCGGATTCTCGTTGTTCAGCTTCACGTCCGGCAGTCGCAGGAACCGCACGGACGGCGGAGGGCTCCAGTTCTTGAAGTACGTGTCCACGATGGCGTTCGGCGCCAGGTGATGAAGAAAGTCCAGCATGCGGTCCATGTTGACGAGGTCGCTGTGGCCGCGCTGCTTCCCGAGCGCGCGATACGCAAACTTGTCGCCATCGATCTGAAAGATGTTCCGATCGGTCATGTGGATATCGAGGCGATGCGAGGAATCGAATTGGCGAGGGCCGACGCTCGCGCCGGCGCCTTCGGCGGCTCCCGCAGCCGCGACCGCCACCGCCCCGCCCACACCCAGAACGGCCGCGCCCTGCAGGCCGAAGCCGCGCTCGACTCGGACTTCCCTGGCGCGCGGGATCTGCACGGCGCCGCGCACAAGAAGCTGAATGCCGGAGGGCCGGATCGTGCACTCTGGCCCGCGCCAGAGCGCGATACGGATCGAGTCCGATCCTTCGGGCTCGAGGTCCTTGATCTTGAGCGACGATCCGAAGGCCTCGATGTGAGAAAACTGCGGCGCGAAGGCATCGCCGCCGGCGCCGATGATCGCGCGCACGCCCGCGCCTGCCTGCTCGCGGGTAGTTTCACCGAGGATCAGCGGCGGCGGCGTTCGCAATCGCAGCTTCAGCGTGTGAACATCAAGCCCCGTCATCCGGGCGACAAGCTCAGCCAGCGCGTCACCCTCCACCCCCGGCGGCGGCGTGATGAGCGACAGATATGTGATATTGGGTCGGTCAGCGGGTTCGGTCATATGAAAAGGATATGCAGCGGAAACAGAGGCTGTCGTCGTTATGTGCTGGTTGAATCGGTCGGCGCCGGCGACGCCTGCCGCTCGACTCGCTCGGCTTCACGCAGACAGCGCTCGATGAACCAGCGGCCGCCAAAGAGAAGGTACGCACCAAGCACGAGTTGCAGTGCCCGCGCAGCAAACGAGGCCCATGCAAGGGATCGAAATGGTTGGGGCAACGGCTGACCGCCGTCTCGACTTCGCAGTTCGACAAATGTCACGATTTGAGACACGACTTCAGGAACGGAGTACGCGACCAGAATCAGGCCCAGCGCTCGCACAAGTAGCGTAAACCATCCGCGATGCTTCATCGCAGCGCTCCCCTCGCGAACAACGGTGCCGATCGGACGCGGCCCAGTGCAAGCCAGATACCGGCAGCAAACACTGCGCACCCAAGCAAGAGTTTTCCGATCGACAACCAGAGAGAATAAGTCCACAACGCAGTATCGACGGAATCCGGCTTGTATGGACCATCCCCGATCGCCCTCAGCAGGGCTCGCTCGAGTGCTTGGGAAAAAAACCAGAATGCCGCCTCAAAAGCACTGGCGAGCAGTTCAAGCATCACCGCAGCCAGAACTGTGCCGAGTAATGAGAGGCTCAGGCGTTGGCGATCGTTCATCAACACTGGTCCGTCGCTCCGTCGCACGCCACCGTTCCGGAGACCTCGCCACGCAAGTCTAGAGCCTTCAAACCCACTTCTCGTCAAACCTCATCCCCGGCGACAGGCTGATTTCACTGGAGCCTGATTCGATCATGCTCGCCACGGAATAGGCGCAGTAGTCGAGGCTGAATGCGCCTGCGGGGCGGTGGTTGCCCGAGTGGCCGATCCCGCCGAAGGGCAGTTTGCCCGAGGCGCCCGCCGTGCCGGTGTTCACGTTCACGCAACCCGCGCGGCATTCGGCGATGAACCGCTCCGCGGCACCCTCGTCGCCTGTGAAGATCGAGGCCGCCAAGCCGTAGCGCGTGGCGTTGGCCTGCGCGATGGCGTCATCGAGGTCGCGGCACTCGCTGACACGCAGCAGCGGGCCGAAAACCTCGACATCGCTGCCCGCATCGCGCGACGGGTCCGCTTCGAGCGAGAATCGATCCACGCTCAGGATGCCGGGCGAGATGTAGAAGCCGCCGGATGGATGATCGATCGCTTGCGACTCGATCAGGCTTCGGGCGCCCGCGCGGGCCGCATCGCGCTGGAACTTCAGCACTGCATCGCGCGCCTCAGAGCGGATGATGGGACCCATGAAAGGGAGGGGAGGGCTTGAGTCTTGAGGCTTGAGGCTTGAGGAGACCCTAAGTTCGGGTCCGATGCCTTTCGGGTCGCCGATGAGCAGGTTGCTGGAGACCTTCGCCAGCAGCGGCACGAACCTGGGCGCGATCGACTTGTGGACGATCAGCCGGCGCGTGCAGGTGCAGCGCTGGCCCGTGGTCGCGAAAGATGCCCGCGCGCATTCGACGGCTGCCAGGCGCAGATCGGCATCCGGCATGACGACGGTTGCGTTGTTGCCGCCCATCTCAAGCGCGATGATGCGACCTGGCCTGTCGAGATTGGCCTCAAGGATTCGGCGCCCGACCGGCCACGACCCTGTGAAGAGAATGCCGTCAATGCCCTCGCGGGCCACGAGATGTGAAGCAACATCCGCTGCGCCGTGGACCACGTTTACGACGCCCGCCGGAACGCCGCACGCGATAAGTGCCTGGCGCAGCAGCACGCCCAGCATCTGCCCCACGGCCGGAGTCTTGTCGCTGGGCTTGAAGACGACCGTGTTGCCCATCAGGAGCGCGGGCACGATGTGCCCGTTGGGCAGGTGAGCCGGGAAGTTGAAGGGGCCGAGGACGGCCATCACGCCGTGCGGCCGGAACGCGCATCGCCCGCTGCGCCCCGGCCCCAGCGGGATCTCGAAGTCAGTCACACGCGCGCGCCCCGAGCCCGCAATCATGGCGCCTTCGAAGAGGGTGTTGTCCACTTTGGCGGCGAGGAGTTTCGCCTCGGCCTGCGCCTCCCAGAGTGCCTTGCCCGTTTCATCGCAGATCAGGCTCGCGACTTCGGCCTCGCGCGACTCGACGATTGACTTGAAAGCGCGCAGCACCTCGACGCGCTTCGCGATGGGTGTGCGCGACCATCCCGGAAACGCCTTGCGCGCCTCGGCGATCGCGGAATCGACGTGATCGATCGCGGGCGAGCCGGCCCAGACGGTGCGGCCAGGGTGCGCCGGGTTGATCGATCGGACTGTGGCGCGGCCTGAGCGAGGATCGAGGGGAACTTCGCTAGCCCCGATCAGCGCGAGCGGGGTGATTCCTGTTTGGCTAACCGCGGGTCTCGCCATTGCTCAGACCTGCGCGCCCGAGCGATTGCGGTCCTGCTTGCGGGTCTCAGCCCCCTTCGAAGCGGCGCTGCTGGTCGCGCCCATCGGCGTGATGCCGAGCCTTGTGCCCGGCTCGGCGTGCAGCGCCTCCGCGGCTTCCTTCAGGAGTCTCACGCCCCCGGAATCCGCATCGCAATACACGGTCAGCATCGCGCGGAACTCGCCGTCGTCGTCCTCGACGCTCACGAACCCCTGCTTCTTCGCCTGAGCCGGCGGGCAGACACCCGCGAATTCGGCGCGCCGCGTGTCGCGCACCATCGGGATATCCGCCGTCTTGCACTCGAGGTGCGGGCCGCCGTCGAAGGGATCGATGCGCCCCGTGTGCCGGAACCCGATGTCCTCGAGCATCTTGCGGGCCGGCGCCGTTTCGGGGCCGACCTGGCCGATCACGTGGCGGGCCTCCGGCGGCAGGAGCGAGACAAAGATCTCCTCGCGCGGCAGGAGCGAGAGCATGAACTCGCGCGAGTGCTGGCTGAAGCGGTCGGCCTCGGTGTACGAGAGGTTGATGAACCGACGGCCCAGCGCTTCCCAGAACTCGCTGCGCCCGTCCGATGAAATCGGCGCCATCATCTCCGCGATCAGGTGATCTGAAAACTGCTCGGGATGAAGGCCGATGTAGTGGAATCGCACGAGGCTCAGTTGCTTGCCGAGGCGCTCGGGGTGCTTGCGCAGCGTGGGCGCCAGGACGAGCCCGCCGATTTCCGACGGCCCGGTTTCATCGAGGTGCAGGCGCACGGTCATGTGTGTCGTGCCGGTCTGCAGGTCTTTGCTGAAAAACTCGCGCCGGCGCAGTTCAAAGGACAGGTTGGGGTGCCCCGGCGCGCCCATGCGCGCGATGATCGAACTCGTGCCGTGGCACGAGTCGCCCTCGTCATCGGCGAGCACGAACATGAACTGCGGCGAGTCCTTCGTCGCGCCGATGGCCCGCCCGCTGACGCGCGGCTTCTCGCCCGCTGCAGCGGCCTGAAACGAAGCGCGTGACCGGGAGATTTTCTCCGAGATGATCTCGCGGTCCGGGGGCAGGTTGATGAAGTGGACCGTGCGCGCCAGCCTCAGCAGGATGTCCAGGTCATCGGGTTTGGCGCGGCGGATGAGGTACATGAGGAAGAAAAGTCACGAGGGGACGGCGGGACGAAGGCACGCAGGGACGAAGGGTCAGGACAAGATCACTTCTCACTTGAGACGCACGCGCTCATCCCGGCTTCGATGAGCGAGAACACTTTCGGCCAGATCGATTCTTCGAGCACGCCGAGCGGCGGGAGCATGCGGATGTGGTACGGCCCGTGGCCGCAGTAGAAGGCGATGAGCCCCTTGTCGAAGAGGACGCGGCACAGCTTCGTCACCGCGTCTTTCTTCCCGCCGAAGGGCGTGAAGCGCATCATGCCTCCCGTGCCGCCGGCAATGTCATCGACATCCGGCGATGCCGGGAACCATTCGGGGTGCTTGGCGGCCAGCGCGCGGACCTGCTTGACGAACGCCTCGTGGTGGCGGGCGATGCGCCCGCGCGGCCCGTAGTAGTCGCCGTCGCGCAAACGCTCGACGACACGCCGACCGACCCGCGCCGCCTCGGTCGAGCCGAGGAACGTGGCGCCGAGGAGGCCGGCCTTTGGGTTGTAGTCGGCTGTGTAGAGCGCCGCGCAAACCTGCGTCATCTTTCCGACGCATGAAACATCCACGAAGTCGCCGAGACCCATCGACTCAAAGGCGAACATTGAAGGCGTGCGCCCAAACGTCTGCACTTCATCGACCCACACGGCGATGCCGGCCTCGCGGCAGACCGTCATGAGCTCCTTGAAGAACGCGGGCGGCGCGGTGTTGAATCCCCCCTCGCCCTGAACGAGCTCGAAGATGAAGCAGCCGTGCTGCTGCGGGTAGCGGTCGATGTATTCGCGCAGGCGCTTCACCGCGGCATCGATCGCGCGCGTGGCGCCGGACTTGTCGCCGCCTGCCTGCTTGGCCGCCGCGGCGTTGAAGAACGGGACGTAGTCCACGAGCGTGTTGAGCGGGATGCCCTGCCGGTTCGCCGCCGAGTCGCCGATCTGGGCCATGGACCACGAGCGACCCATGAAGCAGTCGGCGAAGGCGATGACGCGAGAGGCGGGCGCGTGCTTCTGGAAGCACACCTTGAGCGCGTTCTCGTTGGCCATCACGCCGCTGTTGCAAAGAAATACGTGCGCGAGTCGGCTGCATCTCTTCGCCTGCTCGAGCAACGTCTCGGCAAAGCGGAACGCGTCCTCGTTGGCCTGAAGGTGGCCCTGCATCACGACGTCGCCGGTCGCGGCTTCGAGCGCCGTCTGCACCAGGTCGGGCTCGGAGTGCCCGAAGAACTGCACGCCGATGCCCGTGATCATGTCGAGCTTGACCGAGCCGTCGGCCAACTCAACCCACGGGCCGTTGCCCAGGCCGGACCCGATGTATGGATAGAGAAGGGCGCGCCCGCGAGCATCGGTGATCGATTCGAGGAACTGCTGGTACGACTGAGCCATCGCCGGATTCAGCGGCCCGCGCACGTCGTTGATCTTCGACTGACGGGCGCGCAATTCAGAGACGATGGCGCTGATCGCGCCCTGCACGGCCGGGCTGCGACGCAGCTGCTCGGCCTGAGTGAGCGACTGGGAGGCGGCGGTCGGCTGGGTCGGCTGAGTCGGCTTCGCAGCGGTCGTCGGCGTCATGAGTCATCCTCGGGCTCGCGCGCGTGCTAACGCCGGGCCCTTTTCGCATCTTTCCATACGCAGAATCGGCCGGATCGCCCCGGCCTCATCATCATCGTATTCCATGGCGCGCTTCTTCGCCCGCATCGCGGCGCCGATCGGCGCATATCCGCGAGGAGTGGGCGCATAACTCGATCAGAGCCGCGTCATGAGGCACCCCAGCAGCGCCGCGCGATCGACCAGGCTGCCCAGTTCGATCCACTCGTCGTGGGTGTGAAGGCCACCGCCGCGCACGCCCAGGCTGTCGATTGTCGGCAGGCCGGCCGCCTGCAGATTGTTGCCATCGCACACGCCGCCTGTGGATGCGAATGTCAGAGTCTGGCCGAGCTCCTCGGCCGTCTGTTTCGCGAGGTCTGCCAGTCGCTGGGTCTCGGGGATGAGCGGCTTGGCCGGGCGGTTGAAGATCTGGTGGATGCTGACCCGAGGCACGGCCGACTCGGCTGTGGCGAGGGCATCGAGGGCGCGCCCGAGCGCTTCGGCGTCGGCTCGATCGGGAAAGCGAACGTTGCCGAAGGCGACGGCGTGATCGGGCACGATGTTGGTGGCGCTGCCGCCGCGCAGCGGTCCCACGTTCACCGTGACTCGGCGCGGGACATCGCTGAGCGATTCCAGTCGGGTGATCACGCGGGCGAGGGCATAGACGGCGCTCACGCCTTTGGCGAAGTCGCGCCCCGCGTGGGCGGCGCGCCCGAACGCCTCGACCATGAACTGGCCGCTGCCGGCCCGCTCGATCGCAAGCCCGTTGCCGGGCAGGGCCGGCTCGACGGCCAGACCGATATCGTGCCCGCCGGCGGCGCGGGCGAGCGCCGCAGCGGACGCGAACGATCCGGTTTCCTCGTCACTGTTGAGAATCACGGACCATGAGCACCGTTCCCCGATCTCGTCCAGCACCTCGAGGGCCGTGGTCGCGGCGATCAGGCCGCCCTTCATGTCGGCGACGCCGGGACCCACCGCAGTCATTCCATCGGCCGATACGTTCGCGGCGCGGAAAGATCCGGAGGGGTCGAAGACTGTGTCGAGGTGGCCGGAAATCAGAATCCGCGTCCTTGCAGCGACAGGTCTGGAGCAAAGCGCGGTGGACGGCGGCACAACGTTGAACGAAGCGAGCCCGCCGCCGGAGCCCTCGCTCTGAAGCAGCCAATCCGGTCGGCGATCGCCCGGGATCGACTCCGTGGTTGCTCCGAGTGCGCGCAGGCGATCCACGAGCAGGCCGCGCAGCGAATCGAGACCTTGCGTGCAGTTCCACCCCGTGGGAATCGCCACGTAGCGCACGAGCTCGTCGAGCATGCGCCCGCGCCGCGCGCTCACAGCGCGCACGATGCGATCCCGCAGTTTGGGATCGAGCGGCTTCATCGCGCGGCGCCCCCGGCGCGGGTGTCGCGGCGCCCAGCCTCCCATTCGAAGCGCAGGATGCTGGTCATGACGGAATCAACGCGCTCGCCGAACCTGAAATACCGTTGGCGCTGCACGCCCTCGACGACGAACCCGGCCTTGGCGAGCACACGTCCCGATGCGGGGTTGTGCGTGTAGTGGAAGGCGTGGATGCGGTTCAGCTGGAGGTCCTCAAAGCCGAATCGCACGATCTCGCGCACAGTCTCGCTCGCGAATCCCTGACCCCAGAACGGCACGCCGACCCAGTACCCCAGTTCGGCCGCGTCGTGCAGGTGCTCCGGGTGCAGGCCGCACATGCCGATGAGGTCGCCTTCGACGCGGCGCACGAGGCCGAACGTGTGATCCGCGCCGGGCGGCTTGGCGAGCAACTCGGCGAGGTAGTTTCGCGCCTGGCCTTCGGGATACGGGTGCGGGATGCGCAGGGTCATCTTCGCGACCTCGAAGGCCGAACAGCCGCGCTCGATCGCAGGCGCATCGTCGAGCGTCAGCGGGCGCAGCGTGAGCCGCGCGGTCGAGAGCGTCGGAGTCTGGATCATCGGCAACGGCATGGCGGGAGGGGCGAAGCCTATCCCGGCCATTCGCCGTGGAACACCTCGGCGGCGGGCCCGGTCATGAGCACATGACCGCTCTGCTCGTCCCAGCGCACGTCAAGGTCGCCGCCCGGCATGTGGACCCGTGCGTGGCGCGCGGTGCGCCCGCTCGCCGCGCCGGCGACGACGACCGCGCACGCGCCGCTGCCGCAACCGAGTGTCATGCCGGCGCCGCGTTCCCAGGTGCGCACACGGACCTCGCCGCGCCCGAGCACGTTCACGATGTGGTAGTTCATGCGGCGCGGGAAGGCGCGATGCGTTTCGAACATCGGGCCTTCGGCGCGCAGGTCCACCCCGCCGACGGGCTCGTCCAGGAAGGCCACCATGTGCGGGTTGCCCATCGAAACAAACGTCGCGTCACGATGCTCCACGCGGTACTCGCCGCCCGGCCCGCGCCGGGCGGAATTCAGGGCCGATTCATCGATCGGAACCAGGGCCGGCTCCAATACCGGCGGGCCCATATCCACCGTTGCGGCCGTGACCTGCCCCGAGGGGCCTAGCACTACGGCCACGGTGACGCGCCGATCGCCGATGTCGATGGTCAGGCCGCCGCGTTCATCGGGGGTGACATAGCCGCGTTCGACAACGAGTTTCGCGAGGCAGCGCAGGCCGTTGCCGCACATTTCGCCCTCGGACCCGTCGCTGTTGATGGTGCGCATCAGGGCGTCCACGCCGCTGCCGGGCGCCGGCTCGGAAACGATGATGAGGCCGTCGGCGCCAACACCGGTGTGTCGGTTGCACAACCTCAGCGCGATCTCGGAGAGATCCTTGCGCTCAAGGATCGCGGGCTCGGCCATGGCGTCGAGGAAGAGAAAGTCGTTGCCGATGCCGTGCATCTTCGTGAAGCGCATGCGCGAACCCCGACGGACGGACAAGGCTACCGCGCCGGGCGGGTGCCCCGAGCGCACGCCTCCACGATCCGAGGGGATTGATGGATTCGCGCCGCGTCGTTCAGCGGCGCTTGGGGTAGCGCGTCGTGGCCTTGCCGACGGGCTTGCCGTCGGCGTATTCCCAGACCACGACCGGCACGCGCCGCACGCCCCACTTTCGGGCGACTTCGTGAGTCGGATAGAGCACGTCGAGCCGCTTGCCCTTGATCGCGCCACCGCGGTCCATGACCGGGACGACGTCGCCATCGGCGTACCCGGGCACGCTGACGAGCGAGCCGAAGGGCAAAAGGCGCGTGTCGGCGGCGACCAACCGCATGGCGTTGGTCCAGACCGAGTGATTCGTCGCGGTGTAGCCGTCGGCCGACTCGTCGCAGGACCGCGCATCCGGGCTGTAGGCCGTCACCGTCATCCAGATCGTCTTGACGGGTCGCACCGGGCGGCCGTCGAAGAACCGGATCTCGCCGGGAAGGATCTCGGTATCCCCGGCGGAAATGATCTCGGGGGAAACGGCTTCCGATTCCAAGAAGTTGCGTGGGGGCGTCATCGGTTCCGGCGACGAAACGCCGGACAACGCGACGAGGGGCGGAGCCGGGCGGAGCCTCTTGGCCAGCACAGCCGACTCGACGACGACCGCCGTCGCGAGGAGGAACACGATCGCTTCGACCGCGCCGGTCGGAAGAGCGAATCGACGACGACTCTGGACTAATGTCTGGAGCATCCGAAAAGTCTCTTGAGATATGTCCGTCCGAAGATGCGGGGATCAGTCCCGGAACCGGCCAGCGAGCCTCACCGCCTTCGCTTGAAGAAGACGGCTGAGCCCTCCCTTCTCCCAGCAAGAACTCAAGCGGGGCAGCCTCCGCCTTGGATGGCGAAGACCTCGGAAACGCCCCCACTGAGCCCTCACTATACCGCAAATCGCGCCCTCTGTTTCAAGACTTGAGAGTTCCACCCCCTATAGGGGCAGGAGTTTGCGGCTTGTACCGTCTGTAGCGGGCAATCGGCCACGAAGCCCGCCCGGAAGAGGCTGCCGAACAGGCCGGGGCGTGATTCAGGCCCACACTCTGACCGGGCGTTGATTGGGGGCAGCGCCCGCGGCGCGCGAGCGCGATTCCGGCCGCCCGCCGACGCCGCCTCGCGCAGGGCTTGCCCGAGTGATGCGTGCGAGAGACGGGACGGACTCGGAAAACCGCCCGATGTGTTGCCCGATCTCAACATCGCGTTGAGCGGCGTGTGCGGAACGACGATGTACCGAACCAACGAGAACCACCCATGAGCCAAGAGTCGCCTCGTCCGGGGGAAGAGCCCGCACCGCTTGATGGCGAAGGCCGCGCCTCGCGGCACCGGTTGCCCAAGCGGGTGTTCCGCCCCGCAGCGCCGCCGGGCCCGGCGACGGTCGATCCGCGCGACCGCGCGATGGACTCGCTGCGCATTCTCTTCCACGAACTCGCGAACCTGGTCGATGCGTCGTCGCGCTCGCTCGGGCTGGCCCGACGCGCGCTGGAAGCGCGATCCGCGGCCGCGCCCGCCGATGATGCGCTGCGATATCTGAACTCGGCGGGCACCGCGCTGTCGCACCTGGCCGAGCTCGTGCGCGAGGCGCTGGCCTCATCGGCCGCGACGATCGACGAGATGGGACGCACGATCGACCACCCGCGCCGGCCCGATGAGGCCGTGCGCCACGCCGTGGACTCGCTCGGCCCGCTCGCGGCGGACCGTGAGATTACGATCACTTCGAGCATCGACGAGCGGCTGGCGATGGCTCCGCCGGCGCCGCTGTTCGCCGCCGTCGCCAACATTCTGCGCAACGCGATCGAGGCGGCGCCGCGCGGCGGGCGCATCTCGCTGCGCGCGGAGGTTCGTGCGGGCGGCGCGCCGCGCGCGGAAGTGCTCATCCGCGTGATCGATGACGGGCCGGGGATGACGGCGCGGGTGCAGGAGCGCGCCTTCGAGCCGGGCTTCTCTTCCAAGGGCACGGGGCGCGGGCTGGGTCTCGCCGTCGCGCGCGATCTGGTTGAGGGTCTGGGCGGCACGATCCGCCTGGAAACGGCGAGGGCCGAAGATGTGCCGCAGGGCTGGCAGCGCGCGGGCACGGTCGCCACGATCCGCTACCCGCTCGCCGCTTCGCAGAGCTCCGGGGCCGGGGAGCGAAAAGCGTGCTGAACCGGGCGGCCAGCGCGAGCGGCGGCGAGCCGCCTGTGACGCCGGGAACGCAGGATCCGGCGGCGGCTCGCATCCTCATCGTCGATGACGATCCGATCGTCGCCGACTCGCTGGTGGAGTTCCTGCGCAACGAAGGCTATGACCCCGCTTCATGCGCGAGCGGTGCAGAAGCGCTGGCCACTCTCGAGGAAGCGGAACGCCGAGGCGAAGCGCCCCGCGCTGCGCGGCCCTTCAATCTGGTCCTATGCGATGTGGCCATGCCGGGCATGAGCGGCATGGAACTGCTTCGGACCGTCGCGGAGCGGTTTCCGCACGTTGTCGTCGTGATCCTGACCGGCTATGGCACCATTGAATCGGCTGTCGAGGCGATCCGGCGGGGCGCGGCGGACTATCTCGTGAAACCGGTGGTCGATGCGGAACTGCGCCTGGCTCTCGGGAAAGCCCTGCGCCAGCAGGCCCTGCTCGCCGAGAACAAAGCGCTGAAGGAAAGGCTCGATGAGCGCTTCGGCCTGGGCAACATCGTCGGGCGCGACTATCGGATGGCGAAGGCATTCGAGTTGATCGAGGCCGTCGCGCCCTCCAAGGCCACGGTGCTTGTGACGGGCGAATCGGGCACGGGCAAGTCCCTGCTGGCGCGGGCCATTCACGAGCGAAGCCCGCGCCGCGCGGGGCCGTTCGTGGAGATGTTCTGCGGCAGCATCCCCGAGACATTGCTCGAGTCGGAGCTCTTCGGGCACGTCAAGGGGGCGTTCACCGGCGCGCACGCCGACAAGCAGGGCCGATTCGTCGCGGCCGGCGGCGGCACGATCTTCATCGACGAGATCAACTCGGCCTCGCCCGCCATGCAACTGAAACTTCTGCGCGTCTTGCAGGAGCGAAGACTGGAGCCGGTCGGCTCGACGCGAACGATCGATGTCGATGTGCGCGTCATCCTGGCGAGCAACCAGCCGCTGGAAGACCTTGTCGCCCGCGGCGAGTTCCGCCAGGACCTCTACTACCGCATCAACGTGGTCAAGATCGAACTGCCGGCGTTGCGCGAGCGCACCGGCGACATCCCCATTCTCGTTCGACACTTCATCGAGCACTTTGCATCCGAGTACGGCAAGACAATCGCCGGCATCGCCGATTCCGCGCTCGATGCGCTGCGCAGACACCGCTTCCCCGGCAACGTGCGCGAATTGCAGAACATCATCGAACGGGCGGTGGTGCTGGCGCGTTCGCCGACGCTGACGGAACAGGACCTGCCGGCTAGCGTTCTGTCGCCGGAGATCGGCGCGCCGGGCGGCTCATCGCTCGGCTCGCTGCTCGACGAATCGTCGCCTTGGGACCCGATCCCGCTCGAGCGCGCTCTTGAAGAACCCGAGAAGCGCATCATTCTCAAGGCGCTCAAGGCCAATAACTGGAATCGTCAGGCGACGGCCGATGCGCTCCAGATCAACCGCACGACGCTGTACAAGAAAATGAAGGGTTACGGGCTCGATCGGATGGCGGGATAGCAGCGCTCCAGGTCAATCCCTCATCGCCGCCGCGTCGCCGCCCGAGAGCGTCTCGTGAGTCTCCGACGGCACACCGAGGTATTCCAGCGAGCGTCTCACGATCCGGCGTACGACCGGGCCGGCCACCGCCGAGCCGTAGTGCATGCGATGGCGCACCAGTTCCGGCCCTGGGTCGTCGATCACGACGACTAGTACGAGTCGCGGGGCATCGGCCGGGGCCGCGGCGAGGAAACTCGAGTTGTGCTGGCCTTTGAAATAGCCGCGACCATCGGGGCGAACAATCTCCGCCGTGCCCGACTTGCCGAACATCGAGTAGTTCAGCGGCGGCTCATCGGGGAAGCGCGCCCGCGACCGCTCCTCCACGATCCGCGCGACTCTTCTCATCGTCTCACGCGCCAGCTCCGCCACCCAGGTGGGTAACACACGGCAGCGCACAGATTCGCCCGCCGCCGCGCGCTCGGCCGCGCGCAGCGTGAGCGTCGGCATCGTGCCCGCCAGGTCGCCCGTGCGGGCAAAGCACGCGAAGGCGCGCACCATCTGCAGAGGCGTCACGCCGATCTCGTAGCCCGAGGCCACGCTCGTCTGCGTGTATTTGCTCCACTTCGTCTGCGGCGTGACCATGCCTGCCGATTCGCCGGGCAGTCCGATGCCAGTCGGCCGCCCGAAGCCGAACCGCAGCACATCTTCGCGCATCTGCCGGTGCGTGAGGCGCGCCGTCCCCTGCACCATGCCGATGTTCGACGAATAGACAAGCACATCCGCCCATGAGAGGTACTCCTTGGGCGTGACATCTCGCACCGGGCGGCCGTACTCGGTGACCCAGTGGCCGTCGTGCGTGTCGAAGATCTCATCGGGGCGGGCGAGGCCGCGCTCCGTCACAACCGACCACATGAATGCCTTGAACGTTGAGCCGGGCTCGTAGAGGTCCTCGACGCAGCGGTTGCGCGCCAGCGAGGCATGAATGCGGCGGCCGGGGTCTGGGCGCACTGTTCGATAGCGCCGGCCTTCTTCGACCGCGAAGGCCCCCTGCTGCCCCTTGCCGGCGCGCGCGGGCGGATCGGCCAGGCCGCGCACATCCCGCAGGAAGTCCGCCATGGCCAGCACTTCGCCGGTGAGCGGGTCGATCATCACCGCGCGCCCGCCGACGGCATCGGAATCCTTCACGCCCCGTTCAACCTCTTCCTGCACGATCTGCTGGAGGTGCAGGTCGATGCTGAGCCTGACGTTCTGGCCCGGCGAAGGCGGCTGGTAGCCCGAAGCTTCGACCCACATCGGCTTGCCTCGGGCATCGCGAACGTAGTCCAGGTGCCCGGCCTCGGGCGTCATCTCCTCGTCGAATGCGAGTTCCGCGCCGAGCAGCCCGCGATGGTCGATGCTGACGAGGCCGACAAGCCCCGCAGCCGCGGGCCCGCCGGGCAACTCGCGCACACTGCGACGCTCCAGGTGCACGCCGGGGATCTTCAGGCGGCGCGCGGCGGCCAGTTGCGTGTCGCTCAAGACACCGCTGACCACAACGTAGCGAAGCGGCAGGCCGCCCGCTTCGACGCGCGCCTGGCTGTCAGAAATCCTCCCGATGAGGCGGTCGGCCAGCGCTACTTCATCAGCCTCCAGCGCATCCGCTAGAGCCTTGATGGACGAACCGTATGGCGGCTCGAACTCGACTGGATCGACAAAGACTCGCCAGCCGATGCGCGTGGCGGCGAGCACCCTGCCGCGCCGATCGGCGATGTCTCCCCGGGCCGCGGGCTGCCGCTCGCGCGTGACCCGGTCGTGGATGTGTCGCTGGAGGTCATCGCCGGGAAAGGCCTGGAGCTGCCCGACGCGCAGCAGAACGAGCCCCAGCAGCAGCGCCATCACGATCACGCTCAGGCGCAGCACGGCATCGATGCGCGCTTGCCCGACGGCGGGCAGGTTGGTACGTCGCGAGCCGCTGCTCCCGGGCTCGAGGTTCACCGGCGCTCGCTCCCGGCTCGTTGAAGGTCTCGCCCCCGATCGATGTGGGCGAGCGCGGTGGCGCGGTCGATGGCCACGGGGATCGGCCGGAGCGGGCCCAGCGCCAGCGCGAGGTCGCGCACGCGCTCCGGGCTCGTCCCCCGAGCGATGAGCACTCGGACGCCCCAGAGGTCGCGATCGTCGCGGGCTGCCCGGTCGAGGGCGCGCGTCATCTCGTAGACCGCTTGAAGCCGCTGCTGACGCACCACCAGCAGCGCGATCGCCGTCAGCGCGCCGACGAGGATCAGGGCCATAATCTTGGCGCGCACTCGTAGGCTCCGAAGGCGATGTCAGCGGGAGGGGATCTTCAGGACCATGCCCGGCGAGAGCGAATCCTCATCGCTGAGCATCTCGGAATTCGCGGCAAGGATGTCCTCGTATCGCGCGGACGAACCGAGTGTCCGGGCGGCGATCGAAGATAGCGTGTCGCCGCGCTTGACGGTGTACGTGCCGGCGCGGCGAGACGCCGGGGTCTGCGAAGACTTGGCGGGCGCCGTGTCGGTCGCGACCGCGGCGGCCCCGGGTGCGCTGCGCTGATGAGGGATCTTCAGCGAAGCGCCGATTCGAAGCGTGCCGTCGGGGGCGAGGCGGTCGCGGTTGAGATCGGACAGTTCTGTGTGACGCGAACCGTCACCGAGTTCCTTCGATGCGATCGACCAGAGCGTGTCGCCCTGCTTCACGCTGTAGAGCCGGAAAGCGAGCGACTCGTCTGCGTCGCCACCGGGAGACTTTGATGCGACCGGGTCGTTGGCCGGGATGAGGGGCTCGCCGAGCGGGCCGCTGCCCGAAGTGTCGAGAGCGGCTTGCGTCGGCGGGCCGTTGCCCTGCCCGAGCTCAGTGATGGCGGTGTTCCACTTTTCGCGAAGGCCCGTGAGCAGGGGAGATGAATCGCCGGATGAAGCGCGGTGAATGGTGGTCTCGGGCGAGGCCGCGCCGCCGGGTCGAGAGGCGTGCGACGAATCGACTTCGATGCGCGAGGGTTCGGGCCGCCCATCCTCGCCGATGAGGACCAGCACAGGCGAAGACACTTCGTCCGTCTGACCACCGGCGGCGATGGGGATCGCCTCAAAGCCCGCGCCGGATTCCAGTTGAGCCTTTCGGGCCCCGGACAGGTGGTCTGAGAGCAGCACCCCCACCACCAGCACAACCACAAAACCGAAAACGAGGGCCAGTTTCACTTCACGCGTCATGGGCGTCGCATCCTTGCTCGCTGAGATCGCTGGACAATCCGTTGTCCCCGCCGCCCACACGAGGGCGATGGGATTGCACTCCTGTGTTGTTTCAGTTCGCCGGCGAAATCTCCAGGCGTACGCCGCGGAACTTGGCCGAGCGCGACCTCGGGTTGACTCGCCGCTCGGGCTCCCCCGCTTCCACCGGCTTGCGGGTCAACGATCGGGCCAGCCCGCGGCGGACGAGGTCGGTGAACGTCTGCTTCACCAGGCGATCCTCCAGCGAGTGGAAACTGACCACTCCGATTCGCGCCCCGGGCGCCAACCACGATCCGGCCTGTCTCGCACCCGAACCGAACGCCGACGCGGAACGGGCGACCGACTCCATCAGCGAGCGAAGGCTCCCGAGTTCGTCGTTCACGGCGATCCGCAAGGCTTGAAAGGTCCGAGTGGCCGGGTCGATGCCGACGCGGGCTCCGCCACGCCCGCCGGCGGGCGCGACGACCGAACGAACGATCGCGGCCAGCCGGTCGGTGGTCGTTATCGGCGCCGTGGCCCGCTCGGCGACAAGTTTTCGAGCCACCTCGCGCCACCGCCGCTCTTCGCCAAGTTCGCGCACGATCCGCGCCAATTCCTGTTCGGGAAGCGAGTTGACCAGGTCCGCCGCGGTCGTCGGCTGGCGTCGGTCGAGGCGCATGTCCAGCGGGCCCGGGCGCATGAAACTGAAGCCCCGGGCCGGGTCATCGAAATGGACCGAGGCGACCCCGAGGTCCGCGAGCACGACCGAAGCCGAGAAGCCGAGTTCGACCATGCGGCGAGGAGCCTGGGCGAAGTTGTCGTGCACTTCGACGACGCGCGGCGGTCGGTCCAGCGATCGGACAATGCTCGCCGACGCGGCGAGGTTCTCGACGTCAACGTCAACGAGGACGATCGTGCCCCCAGCGCCGAGGAGTTGCGCCATCAGCCGGGCGTGACCACCCCGGCCGGCGGTGCAATCCAGCGCCGTTTCGCCCGGCGCGGGAGCGAGAAAGTGCAGCACTTCATGGGCGAGCACCGGTGTGTGCCCCGCGCCGTGCGGCGTGTCGGGGCTTTGAGTGTGCGCTTCGGCTTCCACGCCACCGACACTACCCGCCCCGCCAGTAGACTGCGAGCATGTTCGGAAACGCTCGATCGCGCACCGCCGCATTCTTCGTGAGCGCCTGCTGGGCGGCGCTGCTGACGCTGCCCGCCTGCATTCCCAACCGGGTCACGATCGATCTCGCGCCGAGCGAGGGCGTGCTGAAGGAAAAACGCGTCTTTGCCGACGAGGGCGCGAGCGCGCTGGCTCCGAAAGTGCTGCTCATCGATGTCGCGGGGCTGATCTCGCACTCGGCACAGCCCGGGCTCATCGCGGGGCGCGGCAGCGTGATCGACGACGTCGTCGCGCGGCTGACCAAAGCGGAGGAAGACCCGCGGATCGCGGCCGTGATTCTGCGGATCAACTCGCCGGGCGGGACCGTCGCGGGCAGCGAGACGCTCTACAACGAGATCCGGCGGTACCGAGAGCGGGCGAATAAGCCCGTGGTGATTTCGATGGCGGAGGTGGCGGCTTCGGGCGGTTACTACGTAGCGCTGGCCGCGGATCGCGTCATCGCCCAGCCTTCGACCATCACCGGCTCGATCGGCGTGATCATCCAGACTGTCAATTTTTCCAAGGGCATGTCGATGATCGGCATCGAGGCCAGATCCGTCACCAGCGGGAGCAACAAGGATCTCGCGAACCCGTTCGAGCCGGTCGTCGAGGAGCACTACGGCATCCTGCAAGGCGCGGTGAACGACTTCCAGGATTCGTTCGTTGCGCTCGTGCGCGATCGCAGGCCGGCGCTGACCGCCGATCGACTCGCCGAGGCCACCGACGGAAGAATCTTCACGGGGCGGCAGGCGCTGGCGCTGGGCCTGGTGGATGCGTGCGGCGATCTGCGCGACTCGTTCGTGGCGGCCAAGGAACTGGCTGGCCTGAAGGCCGCTCAACTCGTGAAGTATCACAGCGCGGGGCGCGCGCCCGGCTCTCCGTTTGCGCACGCCGCCGCGCCCGCGACGGCGCAAGCCGATGGCGCAGGGACACCGAACCAGATCAACCTTGTGCAGGTAAACCTGCCTGAAGGCCTCGCGCCTTCCGTGGGCTTTTACTACCTGTGGGCGCCGAATCTCCCTTGAACACAAGCACTTTTCGCGCCGGGCCGAGCCCGGAGTAAGGAAACACCATGCGATGCACTTTCACTTGCGCGCTGTGGCCCATTCTGCTGATCGGCGCGGTGCTGGCGCTGCGGCCGGATGGCGCCACCGTGCGGGCCGCGCCCGAGGAAACAGGCAAGGCCCCGCGGATCGCGGTGGTGTCCACGCTCAAAATCACGGACGAACTGATGAACGGCCCGCGCTTCAAGCCCGCACGGACCGAGTTCGAGGATGATCTGCGCGAGCGCGAGATCAATCCAATCACCGAGCGCCTCAAGGAACTGCAAGGCCGGATCGAGGGCATGGAACGCGACGATCCGCGCTTCCGCGACCTTCGCGAGCAGTACCTGCGGCTGCAGCGAGAACTCTCGGAAAAGACGCACGAACTGGCGCGCGCTGTCGAGCGGAAAGTCGCCGAGCAGCTCGTGGAGTGCTACGCCCTCGTCCGCACGTCGGCGGCCGAGGTTGCGGAGAACGCGGGCTACACCTTCGTGATCTCCTCGACCGATCCCGACGCAAAGCTCGAAACCGACACCGTGGTCGCCCTCACGCGTGACATGCTCTCGCGCCCCGTGCTCGTCTTCCCGCGCGAGGTTGACATCACGGAGGATGTGCGCAAGGAACTGAATCTCGACTGACCCGGGTGCGTACCGGCAGGGTGGAACCGAGATCGCGTCTCTCCCAGGAGCTCGACATGTCGATGCTTTCAAGATCGCTTGCCGCCGTCGCGTGCACCGGCGCGCTGTCTTTCGCGCTCTGCTGGACAATGTTTTCTCCGGGCCCCGCGGCCGCGCGCCCTCCGGAGCGGCGAGCCAAGCACCCGATCGCGGCCTGTGACATCTGGACGATCGGTTATGAGCTGGCGATGTCCGACCGCTTCCGCGAGGACGATGCCCGCACCAAGGCCGAGTACGACAAGGACGTGGCGCCCCTGTACGAGGAGGCGCGCCGGCTCTACGAGCGGCTCGATGAACTGGAAGACCGCGAGGAGACCGAGGAGTATCGCAAGGCCTACGGGGAGTACTACGAGGCGCGAGAGAGGTACGAAGAGCGCTCGCGCGAGTTCTCCGAGCGGCAGTCCAAGGAGTTTTCGCAGAGACTGTCGCGTTGCTGCGCCGATGCCCGCCAAGCCGCCGAGGACATCGCGCACGACGAGGGCTTTGACTATGTCCTCGCCTCGTGCGACCCCGTCGCGCACGTCCGCCTGGGCGAGCAAGTCCGCGAGATGCGGCGCGATCGCCGCGCGGAATACCGTCGCGGCGGCGGACCCGCGGCGGATCAGGACGAAGCTGAAGAGGACTCAGACCCCTACCACGACGTGTACTACTCGGAGCGGTATCGCACGGTCGTCGTGGCGCCGCCCGACACGAATATCGACGACCTGGTTCGCGAACGGCTGCGCCTGCCGCGGCTCATGCGCGAGGGGCGCTAGCGAGCCGCGCCTCAAATGCCTCGACGAGCAGCCGCTTGACCTTGGCCATCGTCGGGCGCCGATCGCCCAGTTCCTTCGCGAGGCTGGTCACAGAGCGCCCCGCGAGCCCGCACGGAACGATGAAGCCGAAATGATCCAGGTTCGTGCTCACGTTGAGCGCCAGCCCGTGCATGCTCACCCAGCGCCGAACGCGCACCCCGATCGCGCAGATCTTCGCCGGTTCGCCCGCGGATTCCCCTCCGCAGCGCGCCCACACTCCTGTGCAGCCCGTCTGGCGCTCACCGGCCACGCCGCATGCTTCACACACGTCGATCGCGCACTGCTCGAGCAGCCTCATGTAGGCGTGCAGACCCAGGACGAGATGATTCAGATCGAGTATCGGGTACGCGACCAGTTGCCCGGGCCCGTGATACGTGATGTCCCCGCCGCGATCGGTCTCGACGACCTGCACTCCCGCGCGATTCAATTCGCCTTCCCCCGCGATCAGGTGCCGCCGAGCCCCCGGGCGGCGCGGGACAGTGATCACCGGCGGGTCGTGCTCGACCAGCAATAGCCGACCGGCTTCCGGTGCAGCGGCGTCGCGCGAGGCGAGGACCTCGGCGGCGTGGCGGCTCTGCGCCTCGTACGCGGGGGCGTAAGCCATTCGCCCCAGGTCGATCACTCGTAGTCGCGCGGGCGCTGCCGTGTACATCAAGTGAAGGGTAGGCAGCGGTCCGCCGCGCACGGGGCGTTAACCGCGCAGCCCTGTCGAGGCATGCTACGACTCAACTAGAGGTACACCACACCACCCCACTTCAAGCATCCGTGACCGCCTGGTCACCGCCTGTGCCCCGCGGCCGCCGCGAACCCTCCTCGCACGGAGTTGACGACTCGCTCGTACACCTCAACGCACTTCTGCGCGGCGCCTTCCCACGTGAGGCGGCGCAATTCGATTCGCCCGTGTTCGCGCAGAGCCTGCGAGAGCGGCGGGTGGCGAAGCACGGCCACGATCTTGTTGGCCATCTCGTTGATGTCCCAGAAGTCCACCTTCAGCGCGTGCGACAGCACTTCGGACACACCGGACTGCTTCGAGATGATCACGGGCACATCGTGGCTGATCGCCTCGAGAGGCGCGATGCCGAAGGGCTCGCTCACCGAGGGCATGACGTAGCAGTCGGCCATGCGGTACACACGAGTCACATCCGCCCCGCGAAGGAACCCGGCGAAGAGCACCTTGTGCCCGATGCCGAACTCCGCGGCCAATTCGATCATCCGGCGCGCCATGTCGCCGGAACCGGCGACGATGAACTTCACGTTGTCGATCTTTTCGAGCACCTTCTTCGCCGCCGCGATGAAGTACTCCGGGCCCTTCTGCATGGTGATCCGCCCGAGGAAGAGCACGATCCGGTCGCGGCTCTCGATGCGGTCCTCTTCTGCCGGCTGCGCGCTGCACTCGATGCCGTTGTAGACCACGTCGACTCGGTCCGGGCTGAGCGCGTACCGCTGCACGCAGAGGGTCTTCGTGTAGTTGCTCACGGCGATCACGCGGATCGCCGCGTGCATACCCCGGCGCTCCAGGTCGTACACCCGCTGGTGCACGTGCTCGCCGGACCGATCGAATTCGGTCGAGTGGATGTGGGCGACCAGAGGCCTGCCCGTCACGCGCGCCAGCGCCATGCCCGCTGGGTACGTCATCCAGTCGTGAGCGTGGATCACGTCGAAGTCCGCGCCGCGGCAGAGGCGCACAACGAGGTGCGCGTATCGCTGCGCATCGCCGACCACGTCCCCGGCGTAATCCGATGCGCGCCGGAACAGCACGGCCTGACGCGCATCCACGCCGCCCCCCAGGCCCAGTTCTTCCTCGCCTCCGGCGCCCGCCTCGGCGAGCGCGACGGCCTCTTCGGCCCGCGTGAGAGCCGCCGCCGAGCTGCCGGGCAGCGAGCCGGGGTACGGGCTGCGAAGCGCCGAAGGCACGCCGTAGAACTCCACGCGCGCGAAGTCCGGCATCCGGAAATGCAGCATGTCGTCGCCGAGCGTGGAAGAACCGATCCCGAGCGCGGCGGCGAGTTCGGCATCGGGCGCGACCAGCCGCACGTGCGACGCGTTCGAGCGATCGATCGCCTTCGGCAGCACGAAGATCACCTCGTGCCCAAGGCGATCGAGGGCCTTCGTCAGGCCGTAGCACGCGGTGCCCAGGCCACCGCTGATGAAGGGAGGAAACTCCCAGCCAAGCATCAGAATCCGCACGTCGAACGCTCCGCAACGCGGCGGACTCCCGCCGCTTCCGTCTCAAAGTCCCTGGCTCGAACAAACCCGCCGGCCCGCTCACGGGCCGTGTCATCACGCCGGCCCGCCGACCCCCGGCCCGCGCCGCATGTCGCCCAGTTCGCGCATCACCGCCTCGTACGCCCTGAGGCAGGCCACCACCGCGCTCGCCGAGACCCGCCCGGCGTCCAGAGGCAGCCGGGAGCGGAACGTGAAGAGTTTATCTGGGTCGCGGAAGTGCTCCACGGCCCCGAGCGCCGGCCCATCGTAGTCGGTCGCTCCCAGCTCCTCGCCGATCAGTTCCTCTAGGTCATCGCCTGTCCACATCAGCTCGGCCTCGATCGACTGGCTCAAGTAGCGATCCGGCGTGACCCACCCGACATAGACCGACTCCCCTTCAACGATCACCCGGTACTCGGCATCGTCCCGCTGCGTCGAGGCGCACACCACCAGGCCGGGGCGCGCTTCGACGGACGCGAACGCCCCGCAGGCACGCGCACCGCGGGCGACCTCTTCCAGAAGGGCGGCGGCGTGCCCACCCGCGGCAGAGATAGCGCCCGAGTCGGATTGATGTCGCTTTTCTGGCATGGGTCCCAACGCGTCCCGGCAATCCATCCTAGCCGATCGCGCGGGCCCGGAGACACTCCGGCATCCTAAACTTGCGTTGATGCCCCGTGATCACACCGGGCGATCCCGTGAAGCCCGCGAGCCCGCAAAAACCGAGCGGTCCGGGACCGGCGGGACTCGCCCCGGACCAGCGCCGGCCGTTCGTGCAATAGCCGATGCGACGTCGCCGGATGTCTCCTGGACTTCGCGGCGCCTGATTCGCTGGATGGCCGATCGCTTCTCGCAGGCGGGGTTGGATTCGCCGCGTCTGTGCGCTGAACTCCTGCTCGCGCACGTGCTCGGCTGCGACCGGCTCCATCTCTACACCCAGGCCGACCGCCCGGCATCGCCGCTGGAGCGGCAGACGCTGCGCGATCTCGTCACGCGCGCGCTGGCCCACGAGCCCGTGCAGTACCTGGTCGGCGAGGCGTGGTTCTTCTCGATGCCATTCGCGGTCGATCGACGCGTTCTGATCCCACGCCCAAGCACGGAAACCATCGTCGAGCAGGTGCTCCAAGATGCGCGGGCGCGCCACGGTCGCGGGGGCGGCATCGGTCTGGCCCTCGCCGACATCTGCACCGGCTCGGGATGCATCGCGGTCGCCCTGCTCAAGCACCTGCCCGCGGCCCGCGCGGTCGCGACTGATATCTCTGCCCCGGCGCTCGAAGTGGCGCGAGCGAACGCGCAGCGCCACGGCGTGCTCGAACGATTGGACCTGATCGAGGGCGACCTCCTCGCGCCGCTGGCGGCCCACCCCACGGGGCGCGGGCTGCACTACCTCGTGAGCAACCCGCCGTACATTCCGGATGACGAGTGGGAAAGCACCGACCCGGCTCGGGCCGTAGGGCGCAACGTCAAGGGCTTCGAGCCGGAATCCGCCCTGCGCGGCGGACCGGATGGGCTCCGGTTCGTGCGCCCGCTGATCGAGGACGGGCCGAGTGGTGTGCTCCCGGGCGGTCTGATGCTGATCGAAGTGGCCGCTTCGCGCGCCGAGGCCGCGCTGGCGCTGGCGCGAGAGAACGCGATGCTTGGTGAAGCGCGCATGGTGGATGACTCTGAGGGCCTGCCGCGCGTGCTTGTGGCGCGGCGCGTGTGATCGCGCAGAAAGCGGTTGAGCGAAAGATGGCTAGCGTCGCGCATGTTTGCGCTTCGACATTTCATTGAACTTAGTAATATAAGACACACCCCCTGGGCAGGTTACAAACAGAGCGCTGACGCGTTTCAGCAGCATCGGCGCATGATTCCGGCTTGATCCCGCGCAATCTCGGCATCTAGGGAC
>Ga0187894_10000764_pt1 | contig 43296 bp, 38 predicted proteins | sample GBC1701081metaG_FD_136650 | JGI IMG/M metagenome (GOLD analysis project Ga0187894, IMG submission 136650) | White microbial mat communities from a lava cave in the Kipuka Kanohina Cave System on the Island of Hawaii, USA - GBC170108-1 metaG ... | reverse complement strand
TCGCAGTTGCGGGGTATTGCGCTCGCCACCGGCGAGGCGGCCCGGGCGGGTGCGTGCCGGCCTCTCGGCCCCAGTTCGACAGCGGGCGGATTTGCGCTGGTGAACCGGCGCAGGGGCAGGCGGATTCCGCGGGATGCAGCGGCCCCGGCCTTCCGGATTTGCCGGAACTGGCCCCCGGCCGCTGCGCTCGGGCTCAACAGATGACCCTTTATCCGTACTATCCGCAGTTCCGGTACTCGGTGCCGCTGGAGTCCGAACTCGCGGAGGGTGTGATCAAGGCAATGCGGAACCGGCGATCGTTCGTCGAGATGACGGCGGCGGATGAGACTGCGGCGTTGCGTCTTGATCGAGGGCGGGGTGACGGAGGCGCACTTGAGATTGCAGCTCAAGTACTGGCGGGGGTTTGTGGCGACGGTGACGGCGGTCGCACGCAGGCTGGAAGCCGACGCCGAGCATTGAGCCAATTCAGGCCCGGCGCGGAGCGCAGCGCGGACCAGGCCGAAGCCGCCCGCTTAGCGGTCACACTGGTGTTCGGCGTGGTGTACCGCGCGATCTCAGGCTTTCTGCTGCGCCGGGCCGGGCTGACGCGCGCCACGGGCGACACCGGGGCGGTGACGCTGGTGCAGCGCTTTGGCTCGGCGCTGAACCTGAACGTTTATTTTCACTTGCTGTTGCTGGATGGTGTCTACCTCACCCGTGGCGCCAACCCGCCCGTGTTTCGTCACGTCGCAGCCCCCAGTGCGAAGGAGCTGCAGGCGCTGGTCGAGCAGATCGCAGCGCGTGTGGGCCAGGCGCTGGAACGCCGTGGCCTCAGCGAGCGAGACATCGAGAGCGCCTGGCTGACCGCGGCTGGCGAGGCCAGCGCGCTGGATGACTTGATTAATCCATTCGGATCAAGGGACGCAGTACGGCAGTGACGCCTGGCGGCGGTTCTGCAAGTCAAACAATCTGGAGCCGAGCATGAGCCGCCGCGGCAACTGCTGGGACAACGCCGTTGCGGAATCCTTTTTCAGCAGTCTGAAAAAGGAACGCATCAAAAAGCAGATCTACAAGAATCGCGAACTCGCGATCGCCGACATACGCGATTACATCGAGTCGTTCTACAATCGTACCCGTCGCCATAGTCATGTCGGTGGCGTGAGTCCCGAGGAGTTCGAGAGGGCTCACCGTAGGGGCCGGAGAAGTGTCCACTGAATCCTGGGAACTCCAGTGCCGGCTGCAGTGCTCGCCAGCCTCGCGCCGGTCCAGGGTGATCTTGCGATAGCCATACACTGTCCCGCTGGCCAGCCAGTGATGCTTGATCAGTCCCAGCAGACGCTGGTCCTCGCGCTCACGAGCGCTCTGGCCGTGCTGAAGTCGCTTGCCCTGATGCCCGCTTGCACGGGCGGCGATTTGGTGGCACAAAGTTCGCGCGGGGAGTGCGAAGTTGTCGCGGTGCCGCTGCCCTTCGCGTGTCGGCCGCCCCTGTGTCGCCGGGGCGGCGGCTGGCGCGGCGTCCAACATGAGGGAAGCGACATGACGATCTTGGTTCGCGGTTGGGTGTTGGCGGGATTGGCGTGCATGGCACCGGTGACGGCGCTGGCGCAGGAGGCAGGCGATGGGGCTGCCTGGTCGTTCCGGCTGATGCCGTACGTGTGGGCGTCGTCGACGGAAGGCACGTTCGCACATGCGCGGCTGCCGGTGGACGTGCGTACTTCGAAGAGCTTCCGCGACTCGCTGGAAGAACTCGATGCGGGAGCGATGGGTGCGTTCGAAGCCAGCAAGGGCCGGCACGGCCTGCTGCTGGACGGCCAGTTCGCCAAACTCTCCAGCACCGTGCAGGTGCCGGTCGCCGGCGCCGCCTTGCCGGTCCGCCTGAGGACGCGCACCACCAGCGGCCTGGTGGCGTGGCGCTACGGACTGGTCGAACGCGATGCCACACACCTGGACTTGGTGGCCGGCGTGCGCGTGTGGTCTGCGCGCGTGCGCATGGCCTACGCGGTGCCCGTGCCGACACCGCCACCGATTCCGCAGCAATACGCCGGCGAGCAGTCGCATCGCTGGGTGGACGCGCAGGTGGGCGTGAAGGGGCGGCACGGATTCGGCAACGGCGTGTTCGTCGGCGGCTGGGTGCTGGCCGGTGCGGGCGAATCCGACCTGTCCACCGACGTCATGCTGCTGGCCGGCTACGACATCAACGAGCGCCTTGCGCTGATCGCCGGCTACCGGCGGCTGTCGACCGACTTCGAGACGTCAAGAGGCTTCCGCTTCGACACCACGATGCAGGGGCCCGGCCTGGGCATCGAATACCGTTTCTGACCGCCATCATCGCGCCGCGTTCGCGGCCACAGGAGTGACGCTATGGGGATCGCACGTAACGCGCTTTGCACCGCCGTGTGGATGATGGGTGCCGTCGGCATCGCCACGCCGGCCAGCGCCACGCAGGCCGATGCCGCACTGCACAGCGCCGCCACCAAGGAACAGCCAGCGGTGATCGACACGCTGCGCGAGCTGGTGACGACCGAGTCCGGTTCCACCGACCACGAAGGCGTCGCCACGCTGATGACCTATCTGGACCAGCGGCTGCGCGCGCTGGACGCCAAGGTCGATCGCGTGGCGTCGGCCACCGGCGGTCCCGACCTGGTGCGCGGGGTGTTCACCGGCAACGGCTCGCTGAAGGTGATGCTGATCGCCCACGCCGACACGGTGTACGACCGCGGCACGCTGGCGAAGGAGCCGTACAACCGGAAGGGTAACCTGCTGTACGGTCCCGGCATCGCCGACGACAAGGGCGGCATCGCGGTGATCCTTCACGCGATGGCGCTGTTGAAGGCGCGCGGATGGAACGACTACGCGACGGTGACGGTGCTGTTAAATCCCGACGAGGAGATCGGCTCGCCGGGCTCCGGCGAGGCCATCGCCACGCTGGCGGCGGAGCACGACGTGGTGCTGTCGTTCGAACCGTCGCCAGCCAAGGCGGTGATCGAACATGAAGGCGTGCTGCTGAGTGCGGCCGGCACCTCGCAGGTGCGGATGACGGTGCAGGGCCTGTCCGCGCATGCCGGCGCGGCACCGGAGCAGGGCCGCAACGCGCTGGTCGAACTCGCGCACCGGGTGGTGCAGACGAAGGACGTGGCGGCCGGCGTGCCCGGCGCGCAACTCAACTGGACCACGGCCCATGCGGGCACTGCGCGCAACCAGATCCCCGAGCGCGCCGAAGCTGGCGGCGACGTGCGCGTGATGCAGGCAGACAGCAACGACAACCTGCTGGCCGCGCTGCAGGCGAAGGTGAAGGAAAGCCCGCTGGTTCCCGACACCACCACCACGGTGACGCTGGAACCCTTGCGCCCCATCTACGTAGCCGGCGAACGCGGCCGCACACTGGCCGATCTGGCGCGCGCGATCTATGGCGAACTGGATGGCCGCCAGCTGCTCATGCATCCCACCACCAACGGCGGCACCGACGCCGGCTTTGCCGGGCGCTCGGGCAAGGCTGCGGTACTGGAAGGGCTCGGCTTGGCGGGATGGGGTTACCACGCGCGCAACGAGTACATCGAGATCGACTCCATTCCACCACGCCTTTACCTGGCGTCGCGGATGCTGATCGAGCTCGGCAAGCGCGCGCACTCACCAGCACCCTGACGTATGGTGCAGCCTGGTCCGTTCGTACCGAAGCCGACGGCGCGTGATCACGTGCCGCCGCTGCTCCGCGGCCTCGGCTTCAGCCTGGTTCTGCTGACCAGCCTGGTAGTCGGCGTCACCGAGTATCGCCAAGAGGTGAAAATCCGCGAGCGCGTGGCACTGTTGCGCGAGCAGGTGCGCGAGGATGCTGCTGTCACCGACAGCCGCAATCCGCCGGACACGATCGCGCGCGAGCTACGCCTGCTGCGTGTGCAACTGCAGGAACAGGATCTGGCTGAGCGCGTGTTCGAGAACCGGTGGTTCCAGCTGCTCAGCATCCTGGCCAGCACTTTGATCGCATCCTCCTTCTTCTACGAGACGTGGCTTCGCTGGCCGCGCCGTCCCCGCCGCTAGGCACTCGACCGGCGGCTGGCATGCCGGCGCCGGGACGGTGCCTGACGGCGTGGCAATGCCCTTTGCCCGCGCCGATGCATCCCCTGTGGCACAGTACAAAATCTTTGATCTGAGCTGTGCTTCTGCCTTCTGAGGCACGCCGCCGCAGTGCTTTGATCAAGAGACTTTCAGGACGTGCTCCAGGTCCTCAATGCGCTCAAACGAATCCTCGTCTGATATCAGCGCCGGGATGACGTGAAGTGAACTCAAGAGATCTACCAGCTCCTTTCTCAGGCCCACAACGAGGACCTGCCACCCTGCGGCTTTGAGATCTATCAAGACATCCTGCAGGGCGTAAGCACCCGATTGGTCGATGTACGCCACCTTGTCCATGCAGAGCACAAGAATATTCCCCTTGGATGTTCGAGGAGCAAGGTTTCTGAAGGTATTGGCAAATCCGAAGAAAAGAGGGCCCGTCACCCGCTTCATAACCACGCATTGCCGGATCTCTTCCGGGATCTGGAGTTCATCCGGCCATGACTCATCGGTTGCAGAGAGCAGCTCTGTATCTCTTTCCGATAGTCGAGCAACCTTGGCCATGAAGATGAAGCTGGACACGATCATTCCTGCTGCCACCGATGTTACCAGGTCAGTCAGAATCGTAAGCAGAATGACTAGAACCATCACGAAAGAATCGGCACGGGGCGCGGAGCGGAAGTGTTTGAGGCTTCGATAGTCAATGATGCTGAGCCCTGCAGCCACCAGAATACCTGCCAGAATCGCGTGCGGAATGTACTTGACGGCGCCGGACAGGCCGAGCATCACTGCCAGCAGGAAGAGCGCGTGGATTACCCCCGAGGAGCGGTGCCGCCCCCCCGCTTTGATATTGATAGCGGTTCGCATGAACGCACCGGCGCCGGGGATGCCGCCGAACAGGGATGCAGCCATGTTGCCAACGCCCTGGCCGACAAGCTCCTGGTCGCTGTTGTGGTGCGTTTTTGTGATGTTGTCTGCCACCAGCGAAGTCGTCAGTGAATCGATAGACCCCAGGAAGGCAAGTTGCAAAGCCGTCGTCAGCATCGGGCCGATGCGTGCGGAATCGAAATTGGGGAGGGCGAAGTCGGGAAGGCCCGACGGGATGCTGCCAATCACCGGCGCCGAGAGGCCCAGCAGTACCGCCATGGGTGTCAGTACCACGAGTGCGATCAGCGATGGCGGAACGTTCTTGCGTACCTTCGGAACCAAGAACAACGCCGCGAGCGTCGCTGCGCTCAGCAGCACCGCACTCGGATTGATATTTCCCGGCAGTTGATCCAGTGAGCCGATGATCGTAACGGGGTTGGATGAGGGAGCCGCTTGTCCAAGCAGAGGGAAAATCTGCTGGATCACAATAATGACGCCGATTCCTGTCATCAGTCCCGATAGTACGGGATAGGGTAGGAATCGGATGTACTTGCCCAGACGCAGAACGCCGAAGGTGATCTGCAAAGCGCCTGCAAGGAAAAAGACGCCGAACACAAAGGGCAGATCAATCTTTCCATCCGGCGATGTGTTTGAGAGCACAACCGCAGCGGCGACAAGGGTCATGGGGGCCGTAGGTCCGGATACTTGAACCGCCGTTCCTCCCAACATGGCGGCAAACATGCCGACAATGATTCCCCCGTACAGGCCGGCGGCAGGTCCGAGCCCGGAAGCCACGCCGAATGCCAGACATAGCGGGAGTGCGACTATGCCGGCAGTCAGTCCGCCAAACAGATCGCCCCGATCGATCGCGTACCTTGAGCTATCGATGGGAGTCATTCACGCAGGGTAGTAGGGAAGCGCGGACTTGTGGACACAAAGGCGCAGTTTTCCATCACCACAGCGTCGAAAAACGAACGTCTTGTCGACTCTGGTTTCCATTCCGTGGTCATCGTAGAGGTAGACGTTTCCCATGGTGATGGCGATTTCACCATGAATCTGTATCCCGTTCTCCGCGGCATTATTGTCGAACGAAACGCGCGTCCAGCCTTTCAGGGCAAAACCAGTGTCTTCAGGGTAGTTTTCGTTCCCACCAACGAAGTATGAGATGGCGCCGTCGCGAGTACATCGAAAGGTGTTGTTGCCATGCGCAAGTGTGGGCTTGAAGAAAACAGTGCCGTTGGCGTAGTCATAGAGTTCGTCAACGACTGCGGCAGCCTCGGATCTGAAGTCCGCGCCCGATTTGTAGGCGCTCGCGATCCTTACAAGGCCAGCGCACCAGGCGGCTTGGGCTTCCTCGACTTGCGACAGACTGATCGTCATGAGGTTCTCTCCTCTACATGGCAATCGTTGAACTGCAGTGGCATCCATGAATCGGGATGCGTGTTTGAAGAGTCACGCGTTTCGAGGCAATCACCTACCAATCTGCACGAGGGGGGAGCTCTCGTGGCGCATGGCTGAATTGGGGCTGCGTGCTGCGTGTATATCACTTGGCGGCGTGCACAACAATCGGACGTAAAAGCTGCTGGAGCATAGGGCGCGGATGATCAGCCTGGGGGCGTGGATGGACGAAGCGGAGTCGCCGGCCTGAGCCATTCCGCGCAGGCGAGGCCCTATATGGTCGAGGGCGGGGACGCTGGGCTCGTGCCGTTGCGCATCGATGAATCCGCCAGCGCGCCGCGCCAAGCCGTCGCTGGTCGACGCCGGCGTGGACGGCGTCAAGGTGGGTATCGGCCCGGGATCGATCTGCACGACCCGGGTCGTCGCCGGCGTCGGCGTGCCGCAGATCACGGCGGTTTCGACGGTGGCCGAGGCGCTCGCAAAGACCGGCGTGCCGCTCATTTCCGACGGCGGCATCCGCTATTCGGGCGACGTCGCCAAGGCGATTGCGGCGGGTGCGCACTGCGTCATGATCGGCGGGCTGTTCGCGGGCACCGAGGAGTCGCCGGGCGAGGTCGAGCTGTACCAGGGCGCCTCGTACAAGTCGTACCGCGGCATGGGCTCGCTCGGCGCGATGGCCTAGCGCCACGGTTCGAGCGATCGATACTTCCAGGACACCGTGGCGGAGCTCGAGAAGCTCGTGCCGGAGGGCGTCGAGGGCCGCGTGCCCTACAAGGGCAGCCTGGTGACGATCCTGCACCAGCTCGCCGGCGGCGTGCGCGCCGCCATGGGTTATATCGGCAGCCAGGACATCGAACAGATGCGCACGCGGCCGGCGTTCGTGCGCATCACCGGGGCGGGCGTACGCGAGAGCCACGTGCACGACGTGAGCATCACGAAAGAAGCGCCCAACTACCGGATCGGCTGATGGCGGCGCGCAAGCCCGCGGCGATGGCCGACATCCATGCGCACCGGAACTGTACCGCGCTGGTCCGAAATCAAGATACAAGCTATCGGGACCTCGTCGCCATGATGGCCGAGCGCGGCGTCGTCGTTTCCCACACCACGGTTCTGCGCTGGGTATTGCACTACCTTCCAGAGTCTGAAAGGCGCTGGGCGCGCTATAAGCGGCCTGTGCAGCCTTCCTGCAGGATGGACGAGACCGCGGCCTGCGGAAGGATATTGACTCCACCCCCTCCGCAATCCCAGGGCGTGGGCCGGGATCGTCCGTTCGCTCAGCCAGAACTCTATTTGCTCACGGACGATCCCGGCCCGCGCCCTGGGATTGGCGGCAAGGTGTGGGTGGCGAAGCCACTCGCATCGTCCAATCAAGGCTCTCGAGGTCGTGGCGCGGCTTTAGGGTGTTGCTTGGCGCCGTAAATTTTTACGGACTTGACAAACTTTCGTTCCAGTGACGCTTGCATGTGGGGATAACGCTTCTCGCGGAATTCGGCTGGCATTGCGTCCACCGGGATCGCGCCGGCGACGTTGAGATTGTCTTCTCGTCGTGCCCTTAGTGATGAAGGAAGCATCGATAAGTTGTGTACTTCTTCGGCGATGTTTAGTGCCGACCTATTGTCGCCCCTTTCAATGTATTGCAGCGTGATTCGTCGGCATGCCTCGATTGCGAGATTGATGCGGCCGACATAGCGGTCGCCACCTGGCTCTGCCCTCCGGTTCAATTGCCCATAGACATTCTCAAGTTGCGACTTGAGACAGTGGACAGGATGCATCACGAGAATCGGTTGGTGATCGCCGGCAACCAATCCAACTCGTGCAGCAAGAGCTTTCAGCTTCTCCAGTTCGACAGCTGAAAATCCTTTGAGGTCGGATAGGAAATCGATTTGGTGCTCTTCGCCCTCAATATCTAGCGTGACTAGTGCTGCATTGGGGCTGGCATCGCCCAAGCCTGCTACCTTGACCTTGCCGTTTACGGCCCTACCAAACTCGATTGCGGCTTTGGCGGAGCCCAGAAAATCAATGTCACCGCTTACGGCAGGTCCGTAGGCGTTCTTCGAGTCTTCAGTGGCTATTCCAAGAGCTTCTGCCCAGTAGTTCAGGGCTTGCCCTCCTACAAGCACGATCCCTGAGAGTGTTGGGACTTTTGAAACAACCGCGCGAACATCCCTTACGGAAAGTTGTCGAGTCACGCGAAGCTCGGTAACTCAAACGACAATTCATCTACTCGTAGCGCATTGCGCTTGTGCAACTCCTTTCTGGAAATCTTTCCGGAAGCGAGTGCTTTCGCCTCTTCCAGTCGGTTTTGTCGTTCTTCATTCGATCGCGCCTTCGGGTCCATAAGATCAATGGACGACGAATTGACAAACCCGACGCGCAACTTCGCCATCGATGCAATCTTTACCAGCGAAGCAAAACTGGGATTACCCATCCCAGACTCAATGGACTTGATTACCTTCAGATCGACGCCTACGCGTTCTGCCAGTTCCTGCTGCGAATATCCTTCCAGGGCCCGAATGACACGTACAGCGGGCGCGAGATCAAATTCCCCCTTCTCGAGCGCAGAGCGCAGAGCTCCAGCCAAATCGGGGTCCTTAACTATTTTTGCTCGCCTAGCCATATATAGCCCTCCTGACGGTCTATATTATATTCAATAAAGACCTTTACAAGGGCTTTGTATATATGATGCCAGTCACAAAGCATGCCGCAAAGCCATATAAATCAATGGCGTACCCGAGATGCACTCTCGAGGGTCTCTCGCTCTGCTGTATGCGGCTGCCAAAAACCCAAACTGAGGCATCCACGTTTACGTCGCGGAGGAGGGGAAATTGGCCGTACAGCCAGATTTGCAGTAGGCCACTGGAGTGGGATTTCCGCTGGTATGAAAATTCCAGGTTCGGAAATTGACCTTGTGAAACAGTAGGCTGCGAAAGGGTATTGACTCCACCCTCTCCGCCATCCATAGCCGGCAATCCTGAATTTCCGGGCCGGGCGAACCTCGTTCGCGCCACCGGAACTTACGCGCTCACTTCGGTTGCCCGGCCCGGAAATTCAGGATTGCCGGCTATGGATGGCGGCAAGGCGTGGGTAGGCGTTATTTCAGCCACTGCGCATAGAGCTCGGGCCGACGATGCTTCAGGAACAACTGGCGGGCGTGTGATTCCGCTGTCGACCCAAGATCGACTTCCGCGTATAGGATTTCTTCCGTTCCCCGGCCCGCCCGGACGATGACGCTACCGTCAGGTGCACACGCAAACGACTCGCCCGAGAATTCAAGCAGGTCCTCCCGACCGACGCGATTGCAGAGCGCGACGTAATACCCGTTCTGGAAAGCCGCCACGCGCATCTCAGCCTCATACAGGCCGTCGGGCCATTCGCCCACTGCCCCGGCCTGCGGGACGAGCACTAGATCGGCGCCGGCCAGCGCCAGGGCGCGCATGTATTCCGGAAAATGCCGGTCGTAGCAGATGGCTACACTCACGTTACCGGCGCGCGTGCGAAACATCCGAGCCCCCTGGTCGCCCGGTGCGTAGTAGCCCTGCTCGTGGAAGCATGCGTACTCGGTGATGTGCATCATGCGGGTGACACCGAGCAGGCTCCCATCCGCGTCGATCACCGGTGACGAATCGTAGGTTGCGGCGTCGTCACGCTCGAACAGGTTCAGCACCACGACGATTCCGTGCTCCCGCGCTTTCTCGCGGAACGCCCTGACCAGCGGGCCATCGAGCGGCTCGGCGAGGCTGCGAACGTCGCCAGCCGCGGGATGCTGCGGATGAAACCACTCGAAGGCGAGCTCGGCGTAGCAGGCGAGTGCGGCCCCGTTGCGAGCCGCCTCCTCGAGGTTGGCGAGTCCGCGCGCGATGTTGAGCTGCTTGTCTCTGCCAGCCCGCTGCTGGATGAGGGCGATCTTCATTGCGCAACCTCCGCTTGACCCTGACCGCATAACGCGCATGCAGAACTAGCCATTGCGGTACGTGTAGCTGTAGCCGTTGATCGCCGGCGCGCCTCCGAGATGGGCGTAGAGGATCCTCGATCCGGGCGGAAAGTAGCCCTTGCTGATCAGGTCCAGCATGCCCTGCATCGATTTTCCTTCGTAGACCGGGTCGGTGATCATCGCCTCGGTGCGCGCGGCAAGGCGAATTGCCTCGTTCGTCTCCTGCGACGGAACGCCGTAGGCGGGATAGGCGTAGTCGGGATTGATGACGATCTCGTCGTCGTGCACGGCGCGGCCAAGCTCGACCAGGTCGGCGGTGTTGTCGACGATCTGTCGCACTTGCGCGCGGGTTTTTTCGATCGTGCCCGAGGCATCGATGCCGATGACGCGGCGCGCACGGTCATCAACGGCGAAGCCGACGATCATTCCGGCCTGGGTCGAGCCGGTGACCACGCAGACGATGATGTAGTCGAAGGCGAAGCCGAGCTGACGCTCCTGCATGCGTACTTCCTCGGCGAAGCCGACGTAGCCGAGACCGCCCAACTTGTGAACCGAGGCTCCAGCCGGTATCGCATAGGGCCTGCCGCCACCTGCCTTCACGTCGGCGATCGCGTCTTCCCAACTCTTGCGGATGCCGATGTCGAAGCCGTCTTCGACGATACGGCTGTCCGCGCCCATCAGCCGCGTCAGCAGGATGTTGCCGACCCGGTCATAGACCGCGTCTTCGTGCGGCACCCAGCTTTCCTGCACCAGGCGGCACTTCATGCCGATCTTGGCCGCGGTTGCCGCCACCATGCGGGTATGGTTCGATTGCACGCCGCCGATCGACACCAGGGTATCGGCGTTCGACGCAATCGCGTCCGGAACGATGTATTCCAGCTTGCGCAGTTTGTTGCCGCCAAAGGCGAGACCGGAGTTGCAGTCGTCCCGCTTGGCCCAGATCTCGACCGTCCCGCCGGCGGCTGCCGAGAGGCGCGCCAGCTTTTCGATCGGCGTCGGCCCGAAGGTCAGTGGATAACGCGGGAATTTGTCGAGGTTCATGGCGGCATTCTGGCTCATGGGATGGGCAGTTCACGATACGCCCATTCGATCTGGCAGTTCCCGCCCTCCCGTGAGCATCTTCCCCGCTACACTGTGCGCATCCTGCATGGCTGTTCCGAACGACGTACGACCGGCGAAGACCGCGGCTGCGGCCCACGATACCTCGCTGCTGCGCTGGGTCTGGCGCGCCTACGTCCGCAACGCCCTGGTGCCGCTGCTGGTCGTCGAGCTCCTGCTGGTCGCGGTGTATCTCACGAGCCATGCCTGGTCGCTCCGCAAGAACGTGGCGGCGCTGACGGAGGGCGCGCGCCAGGAGCTGACGCGCATCGCCAACGACTCCTCGATCGTCATCGAGAAGCAACTCGGGACGGTCTCGGCGCTGACCGAAGTACTGCGTCGTCAGGCGACTGCAGCGCTGTCGGCGCCGTCCGGCCGACCCATTGACCGGCCGCGGCTGCGCATGCAGCCGACCGGGGCAATGACCACCTGGTACGACGACGGCGGCGCGGCGGTTTTCTGGTCGTCGAGGGCCGAAAAGCGGCCCGAGGACTTTTCCCGTCTCGAGCGGCTGGCCGCCGTCGACCCGTTGCTGCGCGATGTCACGCTCTCGAATCCGCTCATCGTGCAGGCCTACCTCAACACGCGCGACTCCCTGACCCGCATCTGGCCGTGGGTCGACACCGCGCGCGTGTTTGGCCCGGATATCAACACCCCGGACTACAATTTCTATTACGAGGCCGACGCGACGCACAATCCGACGCGTGCGGTGGTCTGGACGGATGCCTACGTCGACCCGGCCGGGCAGGGCTGGCTGGTTTCAGCGATTGCGCCCGTCTACCGCGGCAACTTCCTCGAGGCGGTGGTCGGCGCCGACGTGACGGTCGATCGCATCGTCGCGGACTTGCTGACGCGTGAGGTCCCCTGGCAGGGCTTCCTGATCCTCATCGGCAAGTCCGGAACGTTGCTCGCCTTGCCGCCCCAGGGCGAGCGCCTCTTCAACCTGCGCGAGCTCAAGGCGTACGACTATCGCGCCGCGATTCTCGCCGACACCTTCAAGCCCGAGGAATTCAACGTCTACCGGCGCGCCGACTTCGCCGACATCGCGCGCCTGGTGCGCGCGCAGCCCGCAGGCAGCGCCCGGCTCGAGGGACTGGAGCCCTTCTTGGTCGCCTGGCAGACGATTCCATCGGCCGGCTGGAAGCTCATGAGCCTCGTGCCGGAGGAAGAGGTGCTCGGGCCCTCCCGGCAGCTCAATCGTGACCTGGCTACGGTGGGCTGGGTGCTGCTCGCGGGCCTGGTCGGCTTCTACCTCGTGTTTTTCACGTATCTCTATCGCCGTGCGAGGTTCGTGAGCCGCTCGATCGCCGAGCCGTTGACGCAGATCGAGCACATGGCCCATCGCATCGCCGTCGGCGACTACGAGCAGGCGGCACCCGCCTTCCATGTCAGCGAGTTCCGCCACACGGTCGGAGAGCTGCAGCGCATGGGACGACTGCTTGGCGATTCCGACAGCGCACGTCAGGATGCGGAAGCGCGACTGACCGAGCGCAATGAGGAACTCTCGGCAATCCTGAGTCTTTCGCCCGACGGCATCGTCTCCTTCGATGCGGCAGGCCGGGCGACCGACACCAACCCGACGTTTCTGGCCATGACCGGCTGGAGCCGCGACGCCGTGATCGGCCTCGCGCGAGCGCGGTTCTGGGCGAAGCTCGGCGAGGTCGGCCACTGTCCGGAGCCGCGGACGGGCGCCGCCAACCTGCTGCGCCTGCAGCGGCCGTGCATTGCCGTGCTCGAGTGCCGGGTCGTCGGCCCGCCGGCGGGCGCGCAGGTCGCTTACTTCCGCGACGTCACCCAGGCCGACGAGCTAGACCGCGCGAAGAGCCACTTCGTCGCAACCGCCGCCCACGAACTACGTACGCCGATCGCCGTCATCACGGGATACGCGGAACTCCTGCAAACGACCGACCCGCCCGCAGGGCAGCGCGGCGAGATCCTCGCCACGATGCGCCGCCACGGGGACCAGATCACCGGCATCGTGAGCGAACTGCTGGACCTTGCCCGCATCGAGGCGCGCGCGGGCCGCGATTTCACCATGATCCGCCAGCCTCTCGAGCCCGCCGTGCGGCGCTACATCGATACCTTCCGGGTCGGCGAGTACGCGCGCGTTCCCATGCTCGAGGGCGAGATCGGCGACGCCGAAGTATTCATGGACGCTGACAAGATCTGCCAGGCGCTCAGCAATGTCATTGCCAACGCCTGCAAGTACTCGCCGCCGGGCGCGCCGATTGCGGTGCGTCTCGTCGCCGATGCGGAGCAGGTCGGCGTGCGCGTCCAGGATCGCGGCGAGGGCATGGACCCGGAGACGCAACGCCGCATCTTCGAGCGCTTCTACCGCGCGGAGTCGGCGGCAGCCACCGCGGGCACCGGGCTCGGCATGAGCATCGTCAAGGAGATCGTGGACATACACGGGGGGCGTGTCGAAATCGAAAGCGCGCCGGGCGAGGGCACGGCAGTGACGTTGTGGCTGCCGCGGGCGGCGCTTCGCGGTTGACGCTGCCGGGGGGCGACCTTACGATGCCCGCCCCGGCGATTTCCATGGTGGCTCGCGCCGGTTCCTCCGCGACGATCAGTCGTGAACCCCGCCAGGTCCGGAAGGAAGCAACGGTAGCGGCGGCATCGGGTGCCGGAGGGGTGCTGGCGCGGGCCGCCTCCCGTGGACCTGCGAATGGGCGATGATGGCGGCCAGGAGGCAAGGCACCGGATGAGCTACCTGGTACTCGCGCGCAAATGGCGGCCGCGGAACTTCTCCGAACTGGTCGGTCAGGAGCACGTGCGCCAGGCGCTCGTGAATGCCCTCGACTCCGGTCGCGTCCATCACGCGTTCCTGTTCACCGGCACGCGCGGCGTGGGCAAGACCACGATCGCGCGCATCCTCGCGCGGGCGCTCAACTGCGAACGTGGCGTCGGCAGCTCCCCGTGCGGCGAGTGCGCGGCTTGCCGCGAAATTGACGAAGGGCGGTTCGTGGACCTGATCGAGGTCGACGCCGCTTCCCGCACCAAGGTCGACGACACGCGCGAACTGCTCGAGAACGTCCAGTACCTGCCGACCCGCGGGCGCTACAAGGTCTACCTGATCGACGAAGTGCACATGCTTTCGGCGCATTCCTTCAATGCTCTCCTCAAGACGCTCGAGGAGCCGCCGCCGCACGTGAAATTCCTGCTCGCGACCACCGACCCGCAGAAACTGCCGGTGACGGTCTTGTCGCGCTGCCTGCAGTTCAACCTGAAACGGCTGCCCGCCTCGCTGATCGCAGGTCGCCTGCGGGACATTCTCACGGCCGAGGGCGTCACCTTCGAGTCGCCCGCGGTCGAGCTGCTAGCGCGCGCCGCAGACGGGAGCCTGCGCGATGCGCTTTCACTGCTCGACCAGGTGCTGGCTTTTGGGGCTGGCCGCGTCTCCGAATCAGACGCGCGTGCCATGCTCGGCACGGTAGATCGCCAACAGGTGCTGAAGCTCGTCGCAGGCCTCGCGGCCCGGGACGCAAAGGCCCTGTTCGCGACGATCGCCGCGATCGACGAGTTCGCACCGGACTACGGCCAGTTGCTCGACGAGATTGCCGCCGTCCTGCAGCGCATCGCGCTGCGGCAAGCGGTGCCCGACCTCGCGGACGACGAGGCCTGGCCGACCGATACGCTGGCGGCGCTTGCCGCACGCCTGCCCGCGGAGGACGTGCAGCTCGCCTATCAGCTGGCGATACTCGGCCGGCGCGACCTCGAGCTCGCACCCGACCCGCGCACGGGTTTCGAGATGACGCTGCTCAGGATCCTCGCGTTTCGCCCCTCGGACGCGGCCGGCGGATCCCGGCCGCGGGCCGACGAACGCACGGCATCACCCGTGAGGGTGGCGGAGGCGAAGCCTGGACCGCCGACCGCGGATGCCGGGAGCGATTGGTCGACGCTGCTCGCGAAGCTGGAGTTGCGGGGCCCCGCCCGCCAGCTGGCGGGGAACTGCCAGCTGCTGGTACGCGAGGGCAATCATTTCCGCTTCCTGCTCGATGCGCGTGCCGGAAGCCTGCGCACGCGCCAGCTGGAAGACCGCTTCCTGCAGGCGCTGCGCTTGCTGGTCGGCGAGGCAGCGACGCTCGAGATCGAGATCGGCGGCGCGGGCGACACGCCGGCACGGCGCGACGAGCAGGCCCGCGACGGGCGCCTCGAGGCGGCGCGTGCGTCGCTCGAGCGCGATCCCGCGGTACAGGCCCTGCGCGAGCGCTTCGGCGCGGTCCTGCAGCCGGATTCGATCAAGCCCGTGGGTTAAAATGCACGCATGAAGCCGAATCTCGGACAACTCATGCGCCAGGCGCAGCAGCTGCAGGCCAACATGCAGAAGGCCCAGGAGCAGCTCGGTTCCCTCGAAGTGACCGGCGAGTCGGGCGGGGGGATGGTCAAGGTGACCATGAACGGGCGCCACGAAGTGCGCCGCGTCGAGATCGACCCGACGGTCGCCGGATCGGACCGCGAGATGCTCGAGGATCTCGTGGCCGCGGCCTGCAACGACGCGACGCGGCGCGTCAGCGACGCGGTCCAGCAGCACATGGCAGGGGCGATGGGTGGAATGCAGTTGCCGCCCGGCATGAAGCTTCCGTTCTGACGGCCGCGATGAAGTATTCACCGGGACTCGGCCGCCTCATCGAGGCCCTGCGCGTGCTGCCGGGCGTCGGACCGAAGTCCGCGCAGCGCATGGCTTTCCACCTGCTCGAGCGCAACCGCGAAGGCGGCCGCGCGCTCGCGCGCGCGCTCGAGGACGCAACGGTCAACGTCATTCATTGCCGGCGCTGCCGCATGCTGACGGACGGCGAGTTGTGCGAGATCTGCGCCGCGCCGCGCCGCGATGCGTCGTCGCTGTGCATCGTCGAGTCGCCCGCGGACGTCGTCGCCGTCGAGCAGTCCGGCGGCTACGGCGGGCGCTATTTCGTGCTGATGGGCCACCTGTCGCCGCTCGACGGCATCGGACCGGAGCAGCTCGGCTTCGACCGGCTCGAGGCGCTGCTCGAGGAGGGCGAGATCCGCGAGGTGATTCTCGCCACCAACCCGACGGTCGAGGGAGAAGCCACCGCGCACTACATCGGCGAACTGGTCGCACGCCGCGGCATCCGCGCGTCGCGCATCGCCCACGGCGTTCCGGTCGGCGGCGAGCTCGAGTATGTCGACGGCGGCACGCTTGCGCATGCACTCGCCGGCCGTCAGGTCATCGCCTGATCCGCAGCGCCATCTCCTCGGCGAGCGCCAGGAGCCGCCGGTAGCTCCCGAGCCTCCGCGTGGCAATATCGCCTTCCTCGACGGCGGCCGTAACGCGGCAACCGGGCTCGCGCCGGTGCAGGCAGTCCCTGAAGCGGCAGTCCGCTGCAAGCGCCGCGATTTCCCGGTAACCTCCGGCAACGTCCCTCAGCGCCGGCAGCGGCGGGGAGAAGTCGCGCACGCCGGGGGAGTCGATCAGCTCGCCGCCCGTCGGCAACGCATAGAGCGAGGCCGTCGTCGTCGTGTGGCGACCGCTCTCGCTCGCGCGTGATACCTCGTCCACCGCCGCCTCGACGCCGGGTACGAGCGCATTGATGAGCGAGCTCTTGCCGACGCCCGACTGACCGACCAGAACGCTCACCTGCCCGGCAAGGCGGGCGCGCAGCGCGTCGATGCTGCCTGCCTGTCGCTTGCTGGTAAGCACCACGTGGTAGCCGATGCGGGTGTAGTCACCGAGCACCGTCGCGACCATGCCCCCGGGATCCTCGAGGTCGCTCTTGTTCGCCACGATGCATGCAGTGAGGCTGTTCCATGCCGCGGCCGCGAGGTAGCGGTCGCAGAGGCCGAAGTCCGGCGTCGGCACCGCGGCGACGACGGCGATCAGCTGCGTGAGGTTGGCGGCGACCGGTTCCGGATCGCCGCGCGAGGAGATGCGCGCGAGCAAGCTCGCGCGAGGCAGCACCTCGACGATGACGCCGGCGCCGCCCTCGGTACGGGCCGACTGCCAGAGCACGCGGTCGCCGCAGACGACCGCCAGCTTGCGGCCCAGCAGGCGGCAGTGCACGCGGCTGCCGTCGTCCGCGACGACGACGGCGTCGCGGCCGTGACTCGCGACCACGCGGCCTGCAAGTGACGGTGGATCGGGCGTGGAAGGGTGCATGGCGTGCGGAAGAGCGGCACTCTAGCCTCTGGTAAGATCACCGGCAACATGGCGCAGGGCGACCGGCTGATCTGGATCGACCTCGAGATGTCCGGCCTCGTGCCCGAGCGCGACCGGATCATCGAGATCGCGACTGTCGTGACCGATGCCGACCTTGCGGTGGTTGCCGAGGGCCCCGTCATTGCCGTACGGCAGGCGCAGGCCACGCTCGACTCGATGGACGAGTGGAACACGCGCACGCACGGCGCGAGCGGGCTCACGGCGCGCGTGCTCGCGAGCGCGGCCGACGATGCGGCGGCCGAGAGCGCGACGCTCGACTTCCTGGCGCGCCATGTCGCCGCCAATCGCTCGCCGATGTGCGGCAACAGCGTTTGCCAGGACCGACGCTTCCTCGCGCGCTGGATGCCGGGGCTCGAGCGCTATTTCCACTACCGGAACCTGGACGTGAGCACGGTCAAGGAGCTGGCGCGACGCTGGGCACCGGAGGTCGCGGCGGGCGTGGAGAAGGAGTCGCGCCACACGGCGCTTGCGGACGTGCACGAATCGATCGCCGAACTGCGCCACTACCGGTCGGCGCTCCTCGCCCCGCCGTGGAACGCGCCACGGACCTGAACGCACTTGCACCGCGCTGGCACGCCGGGTCCTGCCATTGCGGCCGCGTCAGGATCGAGGTGCTTGCGCCCGCAGACCTCGAGCTGCTCGAGTGCAACTGCTCGATGTGCTCGCGCTCCGGCTACCTGCACCTGATCGTCGAGGCCCGTGAGTTCCGGCTGGTCTCCGGCGCCGGCGACCTCGTCGAGTACCGTTTCGGCACCGGTACCGCCAGGCACCGCTTCTGCCGGCACTGCGGCGCCAAGCCGTTCTACGTCCCGCGCTCCCACCCCGACGGCTATTCCGTCAACGCCCGCTGCCTCGATCCCGCGACCATCACGTCAACGACGATCCGCCCGTACGACGGCCGTAATTGGGAGAGTGCACGAAGTAAACTCGACGCGCGCGAGGTGGCGGGGTCCTCGCGAGCGAGCTCGTAAGTTCCGGCGGAGCTCGCGAGCGAGGAACCCCGCCGGATCCCGCGCGCGCCGCGTCAGGCCTTCGTGCCGTTCGCCAGGTACAGCCAGGTCTCGACGACCGTATCCGGATTCAGCGACAACGAATCGATCCCCCGGTCAACCAGCCACCGCGCCAGGTCCGGGTGATCCGACGGTCCCTGCCCGCAGATCCCGATGTACTTGCCTGCGTCCTTGCAGGCGCGGATCGCCATCGTCAGCAGCGACTTGACGGCGGGATCGCGTTCGTCGAACAGGGGCGCAATGGTCGCCGAATCGCGATCGAGACCGAGCGCGAGCTGCGTCATGTCGTTGGAGCCGATCGACATGCCGTCAAAATGCTCGAGGAACTCGCGGGCGAGCAGGGCATTGGCCGGGAGCTCGCACATCATGATGACCTTGAGCCCGTTGCGGCCGCGCTCGAGCCCGTGGCGGGCGAGCAGCTCCACGACGCGGCGGCCCTCGTCGACGGTGCGCACGAACGGCACCATGACCTGGATATTGGCGAGGCCGGTGTCCTCGCGCACGCGCCGGATCGCGCGGCACTCGAGCTCGAAACACGGCCCGAAAGCGGCATCCGTGTAGCGCGACGCGCCGCGGAACCCGAGCATCGGGTTCTCCTCGTGCGGCTCGAACTGCCGGCCGCCGATCAGGTTCGCGTACTCGTTTGACTTGAAATCCGACAGGCGCACGATCACCGGCTGCGGCGCGAAGGCGGCCGCGATGCTCGCGATCCCTTCGGCGAGCTTGGCGATGAAGAATTCCACCGGGTCTTCGTAGCCCGCCATCTGGCGCAGCACCTGGTCGCGGACACCCGGCTCCAGCGTGGAGAATTCCAGGAGAGCGCGCGGATGCACCCCGATCATGCGGTTGATGATGAATTCGAGGCGCGCCAGCCCGACTCCGTGGTTGGGAATCGAGGCGAAGTCAAAGGCGCGGTCAGGGTTGCCCACATTCATCATGATCCGCACCGGCGGCGCCGGCAGCGCGTCGAGCTCGATGCGCCGCTGCTCGAAGTCGAGTCGCCCCTCGTAGACGACGCCCGTGTCGCCCTCTGCGCAGGATACGGTCACCGGCTCGCCGTCGCGGATCGTCGTGGTCGCGTCTCCGCAGCCGACCACCGCGGGGATGCCGAGCTCGCGGGCAATGATCGCCGCGTGGCAGGTGCGCCCGCCGCGGTTGGTGACGATCGCCGCCGCGCGTTTCATGACCGGCTCCCAGTCCGGGTCGGTCATGTCCGAGACCAGCACGTCGCCCGGCTGGACGCGCGACATCTCGCGCGCGCCCGAGACGACGCGCGCGGGACCCGAACCGATGCGCTGCCCGATCGCCCGGCCGTGCGCGAGCGTGCGTGAGCGCTGCTTCAGCGTGAAGCGCAGGATGGACCTGCCGGCGCGGCTCTGCACGGTTTCCGGCCGTGCCTGCAGCACGTAGATCGCGCCGGACTTGCCATCCTTGCCCCACTCGATGTCCATGGGGCAGCCGTAGTGCTCCTCGATGACCAGCGCCTGGCGCGCCAGTTCGTGTGCGTCGGCGTCGCCGATGCAGAAACGCGCGCGGTCGGCGGCCGGCACGTCGATCGTCTCCACCCAGCGACCGGGGCCCGGCTCGGCCGCGTAGACCATCCGGGACGCCTTGGAGCCGAGGTTGCGCCGGATCACCGCGGCGCGGCCGGCGCGCAGCGCGGGCTTGTAGACGTAGAACTCGTCAGGGTTGACCGCGCCCTGGACCACGAGCTCGCCGAGTCCCCAGGAGGCGGTGATGAACACGGCGTCACGGAAGCCGGACTCCGTGTCGAGCGTGAACATCACTCCGCTCGTGCCGATGTCGCTGCGCACCATGTGCTGGACGCCGACCGAGATCGCGACCTGGGCGTGGTCGAAACCCTGGTGCACGCGATAGGAAATGGCACGGTCGTTGTAGAGCGAGGCATAAACCTGGTGCATCGCCGCAAGCACGGATGCCGGACCGCGCACGTTCAGGATCGTCTCCTGCTGGCCCGCGAACGAGGCGCTGGGAAGGTCCTCGGCCGTCGCGGAGGAACGGACCGCGACCGCCGACGCGCCGTCGCCGAGGGCCGTGGTCGCCGCGAGCACTTCACGCTCGAGCCCGGGCTGGAACGGCGTGCCGAGGATCCAGCCGCGGATGCGGCTGCCGGCCGCGGCAAGCCGGCCGACGTCGCTCACGTCGAGGCCCGCGAGCTCGGCGGCAATCCGCGCGCCGAGCCCGTCCTGGGCGAGGAAATCGCGGTACGCCTGGGCCGTCGTCGCGAATCCGTCGGGAACGCGCACGCCCGCCCCGGCGAGCCGGCCGATCATTTCCCCGAGCGAGGCATTCTTTCCGCCGACCGACTCGACGTCAGTCATGCGCAGGCGGCTGAGTGGAACCGTGTAGCTGGTCACCTGCGATCCCTGCCCGTCCTTCACCTGTTACGATCGGCCGCGCACAAGGGCCTGCACGGCCGCAACGGCACACGGATCATCCGCCATGAAACAGCGACGAACCGTCTTTTTCGTGTCCGACCAGACCGGCGTCACCGCCGAGACAATGGGGCACAGCCTGCTGACGCAGTTCGACGGCATGGATTTCAGGCCGGTCACTTTGCCATTCATCTCCACGGTTGACAAGGCGCGCGAGGCGGTCGCGAAGATCGACCAGGCAGGACGTGATGAGGGCGCGCGGCCGATCGTGTTCGCGACGCTGGTCGACAACGACGTGCGCGACGCGCTGCGCGAGGCGCGCTGCCTGTTCCTCGATTTCTTTGACGCGTTTCTCGGTCCGCTGGAGCAGGAGCTCGGCCAGCCATCGGCACATGTCCTGGGCAGAGCGCACGGCATGGCGGACCTGACGGCCTACACACTGCGGATCAATGCGACGAACTTCGCACTTGCCAACGACGACGGCGCGCAGACGCGCGACTACGAGCGCGCGGATGTGATCCTCATCGGCGTTTCGCGCTCCGGCAAGACCCCGACCTGCGTCTACATGGCGCTCCAGTACGGCGCCTATGCCGCCAACTACCCGCTGACCGAGGACGACCTCGATGGGGGCAAGCTTCCCGCCGTCCTGGATCCCTGGCGCCGCAAGCTGTTCGGCCTCACGATCGAGCCCGGCCGGCTGCAGCAGATCCGCCAGGAGCGCCGCCCGGACAGCCGCTATGCGTCGGCACAGCAGTGCGCGTACGAAGTGCGGGGTGCGGAGCAGCTGTTCGAGCGCCACGGGGTCCCGTACCTCGAAACCACCGACACGTCCATCGAGGAGATCGCGAGCCGCGTGCTCGAGCGGCTCGCGATTCCGCGGCGCGTGCGGCCGTGACGGATTCGTGACCAGGCGCACGATTCGCGCGGGATTTGGCCGGATTTCCCTGTGATATAGTCAAATCCATGGTGTCGGACGACCTCTGCACGATCTCCTGGCGGGCGCGGCCGCGATCGTTCGTCGGCCTGATGACGCTCTACGAGAGCAACTTCATCCGCCTGGGCTGGCTCGCCCCGGAACTGCGGCGATTGCGGGGTTCGCTGACCTCCGCGGTCGCAGGCGAGCCTGCGCTCGAGCTGTCGATCGTCGAGCAGTGCCGCTACACGACCGCGTTCCAGCTGAGTTACCTGTTCGCCGAGGACGGCACGGTATCGCGCGAGCCCGGGCTCGAGGTACGCGTGTACCACGACGCGCGGCTTGCGGAGGCCTGCGGAGCCGGCCCCGGCACGGCGCACCCCCGGCTGCGCAGTCTCGCGGCGTCCGTACCGGCGAGCCGCGGCGAGCGCTGGTCCAGCAACATGCTGCTCAACAAGTGGCTCGAATACTGCGTCGAGTGCGGCCACCGCTTCGCGGTGCCCGCCTGAGCAAGGCCCATGGCAGTCATGCTTCCCGACAAGTGGTCGCAGCTCAAGTTGCCGTCGATCGGCAAGGCCGAGCCGGCGGAGCAGGAACGCCTGCTCAAGCTGTTCTGGAACCGTGCCGAGCTCAAGAAGGAGCTGCAGGATCTCGACGACCAGCTGCACAATCTGCGCAACAAGCTCAAGCAGCAGGAAAACGCGAACTCGCGACTCCAGCAGCAGCTCGAGCAGCTCGAGGTCCTGCTCGGCAATCCCGAGCGCGGCGTCGACGCACTGGTCCATTTCGGCCTCAAGGCGCTGTGGCGCGCCTGCCGCGAGCTGCTCGAGAAGTTTTCCGGTGAGCTAAAGCGAGAGCGCCAGGACGCCGAGCGCAAGCAGCAGCTCGCCGAGTTCCAGGCTGACCGGACCGACCGGCTGAAGGTCGCCGACGACCGGCTGCGACAGGCCCAGGAAGTCGGTGACGCGGAACGCGAGCGACTGCGCGAATTCGAGGCTCGCATGGCGAAGCTCCGGCACTTCTGGCACTACTTCAAGCGACGCGCCCTGGCCACCGAGATCCTCGCACAGCGCGAGCGCTGCGCGGCGGCCGAGCGCCACCTCGGCGAGATGCGCGAATCGCACCGCACGATCGAGAAGGAACCCTGGCCGGAGTTCCCCGGGATTTCCATACCGGGCCGGCGAATGGTGAATCTCTCGGTGATCGCCTGCGCGCAGCACCTGTTCGCGCGGCTCGCGGTCTCCGGCCTTGCGATGGACGCGCGGCTCGCGAACAACCGCAGCGTGGAAAGCGCGAAACACGGCAGCCTCGATGCCTGCCTCGCGCGATTGCGCGAGATCGCGCAGGCGCTCGCGATGGTCAAGGCCCAGGTCGGGCATGCGGCAGAGATGAAAAAGCGCGGCGAGGCGATGGACCCGGCCGCGACCTGGCGCAACGCGAACGAGACCGTCCCGCAGCCCGCGTCGCTGCCGCCCGCGGCGACCGGAGGCGTGCCCGACGCCAACGTGCTGGTCGACGACTACTGGGACGTCTACAAGGTCCTGCTGCGCTGAGGCGGTTTGGAGGGGTCAGACCCCTTGAACCTTGGAGGGGTCAGACCCCTTGACGAAATTGCCGCAGAATTTCAAGGGGTCTGCCCCCTCCAAGGTTCAAGGGGTCTGACCCCTCCAAACCGCGTCGGCGCGTGAGCGCAGCGTGACCCGCTGGCGCCACACGTTCATGTCGTCCAGCCAGACGTAGAACAGCGGCACGAAGAACAGCGAAGTCACCGAGCCGAACAGCAGGCCGGACATCAGCGCTCGCGCCATCGGGTAGTACGCGGGCCCGTCGCCGCCAATCTGGATGTCGCCGGCCGCGAGCGGCAGCATCGCGAGCAGGGTCACGACCGTGGTCATCAGGATCGGCCGCAGCCGGTGGCGCGCCGCCTCGACGATCGCGTCCTGCCGGCCCATGCCCTCCTTGCGCAGGTCGATGACGTGCGCGATCAGCACGATGCCGATATTCACGATCACGCCGATCAGGATCATGATCCCGAGCAACGCCATGAACGACATCGGCGTCCTGGTGACGGCGAGACCCCAGAATACGCCGACGATCGCGAACACGATCGACGTGATGATCGAGACCGGGTAGAGCAACGACTCGAACAGCGACGCCATCACGAGGAAGATCAGCGCGATCGCCAGCAGGATGTTGGTCTGCATCGTCTTCGCCGTGTCGTCGCTGTCCTCGACGCTGCGACCGTACTTCCAGCCGACGCCCGCAGGCAGCGGGAACTGCTCCATGACGGCCTCGACGCCCTGCTTGACGTCGTCGAGCGAAGAATTCTCCGCGACGATTCCCTCGATCGCGACCGAAGTGAGCCGGTCGACACGCTCGATGGTGCGCGCGGTCTGGTCGATCCGGAAGCTCGCCACGGCGCCAAGGGAGCTGCGGGTGCCGCCGGGCAGGTACAGCGGCGTGGCCGCGAGGTCCTCCAGCGTCTGCCGGTTGTCGGCGCGGAATGCGAGGCGCATCCGGATCTCGCGGTCGTCGGCGCGGAACTCCTTCAGCGGGTCGCCGCGCATGGCGACGGCGACGGTTTGCGCGACCACCTGCGGCGAGAGCCCGAGACGCGCGGCGCGTTCGCGGTCCACGATCACCTGCACCTCGTGCTCGCCGGCCCTGGCCGTGGTGCGCACGGTTTCCAGCCCCTCGACGTCACGCAGCCGGCGCACCACATCATTGGCGATCGCGACCAGCTGCTCGGTCGATTCGCCGGTCAACTGCAAGGCAAACGCGCCGGTCTGGTCCTGATCCTCGTCGAAGCGGAAGCTCGGCTTGCCGATGATGATCTCGGGCATGCCCTTCTCGATCTCCTTCATGAGCTCGCGCGGCTCCAGAGGCAGCTGGTCCCGCGGCTTGAGGCGGATCGAGGACTGGGCGTTGTCCGGCTCGTAGACGCTGTACACGAGGTCGATGCCGAAGCGTTCCTTGTTGGCTTCCAGGTACGTCTCGACGCGGTCCACGGCTTCCTCGACGCGCGCGAGCGGGTAGGTGCCCTCGACGTGATACAGGAGGAACAGGCGATCGGAGGCGTCCTGCGGGAACATGTCCATCTTGACCAGGCCAGTCATGAACAGGGGCACCGGCGACGCGACGGTCAGGACCACGAGCAGCGCTCCCCAGCGCTTGTGGCTGAACAGCCAGCGCAGGCGATCGACGTACCAGTCCTGGATGCGCGCGAAGAACGACCCGGGCCGGATCGGGGGCGGGGGCGGGAATCGCGCGGTCAGCGTCGGGATGATGGTCTGTGCGACCAACAGCGAGGCGAGCATCGCCACCACGATCGGCACCGCGACGTGCACCATGAAGATCGAGATTTCGCTTTCCTCGCCGAAGATGATCGGCAGGAACACGATCACGGTCGAGAGCGTGCCGGCGAGCACTGCCAGTCCCACCTCGGTGACGCCCGTCAGCGTCGAATCGATCGCGTCCGCCCCCTTGGACTGACGGTGGCGGAAGATGCTCTCGGTCACCACCACCGCGTTGTCGACCAGCAGGCCGATCGACAGCAGCATGCCCATCATCGTCAGGATGTTGAGCGAGAAACCGAGGAAGTACATGGCCGCGACGGTGATCAGCAGCGAGAACGGCACGGCAAGCCCGACGATCAGCGTCGTCGGCCAGTCACGCAGGAACAGGAACAGAACCACCAGCGCGAGCCCGGCGCCCATCAGCCCGGCATTCCTGAGCTCGCTGAGCGAGCTGCGGATGCTTTCCGCCTGGTTCTGGAGCACGATCACGTCGACTCCCTGCAACTGCGGCAGTTTGCGCTGCTCCTCGACGGCGGCGATGACGCGCTCGGCGACGTCGACGATGTTGGCGCCGGTCGCCTTGAACACGTCGAGCCCGACGCCTGGCCTGCCGTTCAGGTGGCGGCCTACGGTGAGTTCCGGGGTCACGAGACTGACGTCCGCAATGTCGGAAAGTCGCACATTGCCGGTCACGATGAACCGGCGCACGTCCTCGAGGGACCGGAACTCGCCGATCGGGCGCACCAGGAATCGCTGCCCGCCGCCGGTCAGCTGGCCCGCACTGACCGAGAAATTGGCCCCCTCCAGCGAGTCGCGCAGGCGCGCAATGTCGACCCCGTACGCAGCAAGACGCACCGGGTCGACGAGGATCCGCAGCTCCAGCGGCTCGACACCCGCAAGCGCGACGCGCGCGACGCCTTCGAGGCGTTCGATCGGCTTCTTGAGGTAGCGGTCCAGCGTGTCGTACTGCCGGGTCAGGTCTTCCTGGCTCGCGATGCGGATCGCGACCACCCGGTCGTCGCCGGCCGCGAACATCTGCGTCAGGATCCGGTTGGCGCTGGACGGGAACTCCTGGCGGATGGATTCCAGCTTGGTGCGGACCTCGAAGCCGACCGCCGAGGGGTCGCGATCCCACTGGAAGAAGACCACGAGCTCGGCGCCGGTCTCGGAGGAGGTCGAGCGGATTTCCTTGATGCCGGAGAGCGTCGCGATCGCCTCCTCGGCCGGGCGCGTGACCAGTTGCTCGACTTCCTCGGGCGTCGAGCCGGCGTACGGGATCGTGACCTGGATGCCCGGGAAGCGGATGTCCGGGAACAGCTCGAGCGGCAGCAGGCTGATCGCGATGACGCCGATGAGCGCGATCGCGATGAAGGTCATCAGCGTCGTGACCGGCCGCCTGAGCGCGAACCGCGTGTGGATCATGCAGCCACCTCAGGCCCGGCCGTGCCCCGCGGCGCGGAAGCGCTTGCGGTCGAGCAGCGAATAAACCACCGGTATCACGAGCAGCGTGAAGAAGCTCGCGATCGCGACGCCCCCGATCACGGTAATCGCCATCGGCTTGCGGATTTCCGCGCCTTCGCCGAGCCCGATGGCCATCGGCAGCAGGCCGAGGATGGTCGTGAGTTTGGTGATCACGATCGGACGCAGGCGCAGCCGCCCGGCCTCGACGATCGCGTCGTGCTTCGCCATGCCCTTCTCGCGCAGCTGGTTGACCGCGTCGATCAGCACGATCGACTGGTTGACGACGATGCCGGCCAGCATGATGAGGCCGATGTAGGCGACGACGTTGACGGTAGCGCCGGTCAGGAACATCGCCCAGACCGAGCCCGTGAGCGCGAGCGGGATGGTCAGCAGGATCACGAACGGGTGCAGCAGCGACTCGAACTGCGACGCCATCACCAGGTACACCAGGAACACGGCCAACAGCATCGTGAATTGCAGCGAGCGGAACGAGTCCTTCATGTCGTCGCTCTGGCCGCTGACCGCCGCGGTCACGCCGACCGGCATCTCGATCCCCGCGACGATCCGCTCGAGCTCGGCGACCGCGGAACCGAGGTCCCCGCCGGTCTGGTTGGCGGAGATCGTGGCGACGCGCTGCTGGCGCACGCGGCGGATCTCGGCAGGGCCGGTCGCCACGATGACGTCGGCCACGGCGGACAGCGGCAGCGGCCGCTCGCTGCCGGGGTTGACGATAAGCGAGCGGATCTCCTCGACCGAGGATGCGCGGGTGTCCACGCTCCTGACCAGCACGTCTATTTTTTTCTCGCGCAGCTTGTAGCGGGTCGCGATGTCGCCGCGCACGCTCGCGACCACGCGGTCCGCGAGCTCGCGCACGGTGATGCCGAGCTGCGCGGCGCGTTCCTGGTCGAATACGATCTGGATCTCCGGATTGCCGGCCTCGACGGTGGACTTGATGTCGCTGAAGGTCGGACTCGCCTGCATGGCGACCCGGATCTGCTCGGCGGCCTGGCGCAGCCTTTCGAGCTCGTAGCCCGTGATCGTCACCTCGAGCGGCGAGGCGAAGCTGAACAGGGCGGGCCGGCTGAACTGGTATTGCAGGCCCGCGAGCGAATCGAAGCGCTCGCGCAGCGCTTCGATCGCCGCCTGCTCCTCGACGGGACCCGCGCCGGGGGCCAGCGTGACGGACAGGCGGCCGGTGTTCTCGCCGGCGTCGGTCGGGCTCGCGTCGAGCCGATTGCCGGTTCCGGCGACCGCGTAGGACAACGCGATGCCGGGCAGCGCCATCGCCTCCTTCTGCGCGGCCGCCATCGCGCGGTCGGTCTGCTCGAGCGGCGTTCCGGGCGCAAGCCGGATATCGGCGATGAACTCGCCCTGCGACATCTGCGGGATCAGCTCGGAGCCCAGCATCGGGACGACCGCTGCCGTGAGCAACAGGATCCCCGCCGCGACCGCCACCACGCGGCCGCGATGCTCCAGCGACCAGCGCAGGGCCGGCAGGTACGCGCGCTGGACCGCGGCGAATCCGGCCTGCGTCGGCCTGGCGGCAAAGCCCAGCAGCCACGCCATGCGGTCGGAGGCGCGCCCGGCCACGCGCCGCTTCCAGGCGAGCAGTCGCGCGATCGCTCCGCCCACGCGGCCCGGGCCGCGTTCCGGCTCCGGCACGGGCAGCACGGGCTTGCCGGCCGCGAGCATCGGCACCAGGGTCATAGCAACCACCAGCGAGAACAGCAGCGAAAAGCTCACGGTGAGCGCCTGGTCGCGGAACAGCTGGCCGGCGATGCCCGTGATGAAAACCATCGGGAAGAACACCGCGACGGACGTCAGCGTCGCGGCCGTGATCGCCGTGCCCACCTCGCTGGTACCGAGGGTCGCCGCCTCGACCCTCGTGCGACCCTCCTCGCGGTGGCGGACGATGTTCTCGAGCACGACGACCGCGTTGTCCACCAGCATTCCGACTGCGAGCGCGATGCCGCCGAGCGACATGATGTTGAGCGACAGGTCGAACAGGTACATCAGCACGAAAGTTCCGATGACTGACACCGGGATCGCGAGCCCGGTGATGAAAGTCGCGCGGGCGTCGCGCAGGAACAGGTACAGCACCAGGATCGCGAGCAGGCCGCCGAGCAGCGCCGCCTCGCGTACCTCGCCGATTGCCGACGAAATGAAAGTCGACTGGTCGTAGACGAGCTTGAGCTCGCTGCCCGACGGCAACGACTTGCCGAGCTCCTCGACGCGCGTGCGGATGCCGGAGGCGAGCTGGACGGTGTTGGCGTCGCCTTCCTTGTAGATCGCGAGCTCGACGGACTCCCGTCCGTTGACCCGCGTGATCGCCTCGCGGTCCTTGTAGCCGCTGGTGACCGCGGCGACGTCGCGCAGGTAGACCGGCCGGCCGTCGACGTTGGCAATGATGGCGTCCGCCATCTCCTGGACCGACGCGAACTCATTGAGCGTGCGGACCAGGAAGCGCTGAGTACCCTGTTCCAGGCGGCCGCCCGAGAGGTTGACGTTCTCCTCGCGCAGCCGCTGCGCCACCGTGTTTATGGAGAGGTTGAGCTGCGCGAGCTTCTGCTGGTCCACGAACACCTGGATCTCGTCCTCGAACCCGCCGCTGACCTTGACGGCCGCGGAGCCGTCGACCGACTCCAGGTCAGGCTTCAGCCGGTCGTCGGCGAAGCGGCGGAGCAGCTTGAGGCGTTCGACGCTGCCGGACTCGGCGGCGCTCGACTCGGCGAACTCGTCGGTGTCGACGAAGGCGTAGCGCATCACCGGCTCGGTCGAGGGATCGAAACGCAGCAGGATCGGGCGGCTCGCCTCCAGCGGCAGCTGCAGCAGGTCGATCTTTTCGCGCACGTCGATGCCCGCGAGATCCATGTCGGTGCCCCAGGCGAACTCGAGGATCACGTCGGCCTGGCCTGCACGCGAAACGGATCTGACCGAGCGGACGTTGCGGATGATGCCGACCGACTCCTCGATCGGGCGGGTGATCAGCGTCTCGAGCTCGAGCGGAGCGGCGCCCGGCAGGTCGGTTCGCACGGTGAGCGTCGGGTAGGAGAGGTCGGGCAGCAGGTTCAGCTTCAGGCGCGACAGCGACACGAAGCCGAACAGTACGACGGCCACCGTCACCATCAGTATCGTGACGCGGCGCCGCGTGGCGAACTCGACGATTTTCATGGCCGGCGCGCCGCGCTCAGCCGGCGGTCACGGGAGCGAGCCTCGCTGCGGCCGGCCGCGCCGAGGAATTCACGACGCGCACCGCGGCCCCCGGTTTCACCGCGCCCTGGCCGACGACCACGACCTGCTCGCCGTCCTTCAGCCCCTCGGTGACCTCGATCCATGCGCCATTCGACAGGCCGAGCTTCACGGCGCGCTCCGCGGCCTTCCCGTCCTTGACGACGAATACCTTCGGCGGGCCGTCCGTGTCGAGCAGCGCGGTGCGCGGGATCTGCAGCGCGTCCGGCTTGCGCTCGTAGACGATCGCGACGCGCGCGAACATGCCGGGCCGCAGCAGACCCTCGCTTTCGGTCACGCGGATGCGCACCGCGAAGGTCGCGGTATCGGCGCTGACATACGGGCTGATCAGCGCGATCTCGCCGCGGAAGCTGCGGCCCGGCACCGCGTCGAAGGAAAGCTCCGCGGGCTGGCCGACCGACAGTTTGGCCAACTCGCGTTCCGGCACATTGACGCGCAGCATCAGCGTGTCGAGTTCCTCGACCACGAACAGCGCGCTGTCACCGCTCTCGATCACGCCGCCGACCGGCGTCACGGTGTTGCCGACCTTCACGACGTCGAGCCGCTGCGTGACGGTGCCTTCGATCGGCGAGCGGATGTCGGTGTAGGAGAACTGCAGGCGCGCGAGTTCCCAGGTCGCCTTCGCCGCGTCGAGCTCGTACTTGAGGTTGTCGAGCGCGGTGGCGCTGACCAGGCCCTTTTGTTGCAGCTCGAGATTGCGGTTGTAGTCGCGCTCGAGCTTGCGCATCGTCGCTTCGCTGAGGGCGACTTCGAGACGCAGCTTGTCGCCGTCGAGGCGCGCCAGCATCTGGCCCGCCTTCACGCGCTGCCCTTCGTCCGCAACCACCTGCCGGATCTCGCCCTGGACCTTCGGCATCACGAACGCCTTGCGTTCCGCCTCGACCGGCGCGGTTCCGGTGTAGACGGCCGCCATGTCGGCGCGCTGGGTGGTCGCCACCTCTACGGGCACCGCGGAAACCTCATCCTTGCCTTCCTTCGCGTTGTCGCCGTTGGCCATGTCGCAGGCGGCGAGTACGCCGGCGGCTGCCAGCAGTACGGTGCAGGCGAGCCACTGGGCGGGTGCGCGGGATGGCACGGATAGGGAGGCTTGGGTGCGCATTACGGTCGGCTCCTGGCGGTCAGGTGGCGCTATGTTACGGTCCCTTAGTGTTGTAGTCAAGTATAACACTATAGTTAACTTGACGTAATTAGCCGATTGAGAAGGAAAGGGAAAAAGCCAAAAACCGGAAATCAGCTGAGGTGCGCCGGTTCCCTGGCTTTTGGCGTTTCGACGGCATCAGCCGCAATCTCCACCGCCTCGTCCAGGACGGCATCCGGCGCGTCGGTCGCATCGAGTGCTGCGACATCGGCGAGCGGCTGCAGTCCCCTGGCGGCGCGCCGGGCATTCTCGCGCGTAAGCCGGTCCGCGTCGACGGAGTCACGCTCGGCCCGGCGTTTCACGAGGTTCAGGGACACGTCGCGCTGGCTGCGCAACTGGGCCAGCGCATCGACGTCGCCCTGCAGCGCGACGTAGTCCGGGTTGTGCACGATCCGCTCCTCGTGGGCGCGCGAAATGATCGACACGACCGGCAGCTCCGCAGGCTCGGGTTCATAGGTGGCCGCGTTGATGCGATCCCACGGCAGTGCGCTTTCGCGCGTGCTCTCGCCGATGTCCGCAGTGTCGAGCGGCGAGGGCAGTGAGATGTCCGGTTCCACGCCGCGGTGCTGCGTGCTGTCGCCGGTGACGCGGTAGTACTTGCCGATCGTGACCGTCAACTGCCCGAAGCCCGCCTTGGGGCCGAGCGCGTAACGGTCGAGCGGGTACAGGTTCTGTACCGAGCCCTTGCCGTAGGTCTGCTGCCCGACCACGAGGCCGCGCTGGTAGTCCTGGATCGCGCCCGCGAAGATTTCCGACGCCGAAGCGCTCGCACGGTTGACGAGTACGACGAGCGGTCCTTCCCAGGCGACGCCAGGCTCCGGATCGTCCAGCACCTCGATGCGGCCGCTGGTCTCGCGCAACTGCACGACCGGGCCGCGCTCCACGAACAGGCCGACGAGCCCGGTCGCCTCCGACAGGTGGCCGCCGCCGTTGTCGCGCAGGTCGATGACCAGCGAGTCGATGCCTTCGGCCTTGAGTTCGTTGACGAGCCGGTGCACGTCGCGAGTCGTACTGCGGTAGCCGGGGTCGCCCTTCATGCGCGCCTGGAAGTCCTGGTAGAAGCTCGGCACCGAAATCACCCCGACGCGATACTCGCGGTCGCCGCGCTTGAGCGTGTGCAGCTCCTTCTTGGACGCCTGCGACTCGAGCGTGATCTTGGAGCGCTTCAGCGAGAGCTGGGATTCCTGCGCGCCCGGCGAGGCCGAAGCCGGCAGGATCTGCAGGCGCACCACGCTGTTTTCCGGGCCGCGGATCAGCTGCACCACGTCATCGAGCCGCCAGCCGACGACGTCGGTCAGCGCGCCGGTTTCGCCCTGGCCGACCGCGGTGATGCGGTCGCCCACCTTGAGCTCGGTCGAAGCGGCCGCCGCGCCGCCCGGCAGGACGTCCCGGATCGTCACGTAATCGTCCTCGAGCGCGAGCGAAGCGCCGATGCCCTCGTAGGACAGGCTCATCGCGATGTTGTATTCCTCGGAATTGCGCGGCGACAAATAGTTCGAGTGGGGGTCGTAGACGTGCGAGTACGCGTTCATGAAGGTTTCGAACACGTCATCGGCGGTGATCTGCTCGATGCGCTTGGCCACGCGTTCGTAGCGCTTGCGCAGGACATCGCTCGTTTCCGGCCAGGTCTTGCCCGCGAGCACCAGCGACAGCGCGTCGTTCTTCACGCGCTTGCGCCACAGCTCCCTGAGCTCGACTTCGGACCGCGGCCAGCCGGCGTCGTCGCGGTCGAACCGGAACGACTCTTCGATCGTGAAGTCGGGCTCCGTGTCGAGCAGCTCGAGCGCGTACTGCAGCACCTCGCGGTTGCGCTGCTGGAAGCGAGTGAAGATCGCGAATGCGGGCGCGGCGTCGGCGCGCGCGATCGCGTCATCCAGCTGGTGACGCAGCGGCTCGAATTCCGCGACGTCGGAAGCGAGCAGGTAACTCTTGCCGCCATCCAGGGCCTCGAGGTAGCGCTCGAAGATCTGCGACGACATCGCGTCGTCGAGCGGCGCCTGTCGGTAATGCTGGCGCTCGACCACCTCCGACACGAGCCTGAGCACGCGCCGGTGGCGCTCGCTGGGGACGAACTCGCCGGACGATGCCGCGGCCTGCATGATCGTCGGCGCGAGTCGCGCTTCGTTCGCACCGGTCCCGGCCAGCAGCAGGACGGCGGCCACCAGGACGCAGGCGAGTGCGAGGCGGAGTCGGGAGGCGATCGGCGCTCGGAGCCAGGGGTTCATGGGCTGTTACACTTGTCCTTGGTCGGCCCTTCGGGCCGTATCCGGTCCAAACAGGCTATGGGCGGGCGGGCACGGTATCAAGTACCGGCGTCACGCCATGGAGGGTGCGCGGGAATGCGGCCATTGGGCTTCCTGACCGGGGTCGTCCTGGGGTCCGCAGCCGCGATCTCGCTCGTGCTCCTGATGGTCATCCTGACCCTCGCGCTATCCGCGGGCCAGGCCGCCGAAATCAGCCGCGAATACCCGTCCTTGGCGGCGGCAGCGGGTCTATTCGGCGCCCTCGCGGCACTAGCCGGCACGGCTTTCGTCGGGGTGCAGCGTGAGCGCCCGTGGCGCTGGGCCGCGCAGGCGGCCATGTGGCTGCTGCTGGCAGCGGTCGCCTGGTATTTCTGGCCGACGGGCGCGCAGCCCCGGGGATGACATGAAACGCTTCGACAAGAACTTGCGCGCGGCGTTCATAGGCGTGGCGCTCCTGGCGATGCTCGGTGCGTTCAACGCCGACGACAAGATGCGCAAGCGAGCTGCGGAGGCCATCAACGGTGCCGCCTATCGTGCCCACGTCCAGTCGCTCGCCGCTGATGAACTCGAGGGCCGTTCCCCGGGCTCGGAAGGAGCGCGCAAGACGATCGAGTACGTCGAAAAGGAATTCCTTCAGCTCGGCCTGCAGCCGGCCGCCGGCGGCGATTTCCGCCAGGATGTCGCGCTGGTCGAGGTCACCGGCAGCGGCCAGTCGCTGTCGTTTTCCAGGGGCGGAGGCGGGATGGCGCTCGCCCCGGGCGACGACATGGTGATCAACTCGCGGCGCGTGCAGCCTTCCGCCTCCATCGCCAACAGCGAGGTCGTTTTCGTCGGCTACGGGATCCACGCGCCGGAGCTCGGCTGGGACGACTACGCCGGTCTCGACATGCGCGGCAAGACGGCGCTGATCCTGGTCAACGACCCCGGCTTCGTGACCGGCGACGAGAACCTGTTCCGCGGCAAGGCGATGACCTACCACGGTCGCTGGACCTACAAGTTCGAGGAAGCTTCGCGCCAGGGCGCGGCGGCGGCGATCATCATCCACGAGACCGCCCCGGCGTCCTACGACTGGGACGTCGTGCGCAACAGCTGGTCCGGCCCGCAGTTCTACCTGAATCGCGCGGACGGCAACGCAGGCCGCACGGAGCTCGAGGGCTGGATCACCGAGGCCCGCGCGCGCCAGCTCATGGAGCTGGCCGGCCAGGACCTCGACGAGCTGAAAGCAGCGGCAGTCAAGCGCGGCTTCCGCCCGGTGCCACTGGGCGTTGCCGCGAGCGGCGGCGTCGGGAATTCGATCCGCCAGAAGCGTTCGCCGAACCTCGCGGGCGTCATGCCCGGCAAGGATCGCCCGGACGAGTACGTCGTCTACATGGCGCACTGGGACCACCTCGGCGTCGACGACAAACTGGACGGCGACCGCATTTACAACGGTGCGGTCGACAACGCGTCGGGGGTGGCCGGGATCCTCGCGATCGCGCGTGCCTACCGCGACATGCTGCCCGGCGCGTCGCGCTCGGTGCTGTTCCTCGCCGTGACTGCGGAAGAGTCCGGGCTGCTCGGCTCCGAGTACTACGCAGAGCACCCGCTCGTGCCGCTCGAGAAGACCGCGGCCGTGATCAACCTGGACGCCTTGAGCCCGCTCGGACGGGCGACCGACATCGAGGTCGTCGGCTACGGGGCCTCTGACCTCGAGGACCAGCTCGCGGACGCGGCCCGGGTGCAGAAACGCACGCTCACTCCGGATCGCCGACCGGAAGCCGGGTATTTTTACCGCTCCGACCACTTCAATTTCGCGAAGGCCGGCGTGCCCGCGCTCTACATCAAGTCAGGCACGCGGTTGCGCGACAAGCCGGAAGGCACCGGGAAGGCGCTGCTCGATGACTACCAGGCGCAGCGCTACCACAAGCCGGGCGACGAATACTCCGAGGACTGGGACGTGAGCGGCACGGTCGAGGACCTGCGCCTCCTGTTCGAGGTCGGCGCGCGCGTCGCGAGCGAAGAGACCTGGCCCGAATGGCGCGAAGGCAACGAGTTCCGCCCCGCGCGCGAGAAGAGCGCGAAGAGCCGCGAGTCAGGGTCCGGAGCCGAGCGCGAGCGCGACTTCAACTAGGCTTCGGGCGCGCGCCGCAGCGGCCGCGTGAGAATGCGCACGGCCGTGAACAGCAAGTACGGGCCCAGGACCAGCAGCCAGGCGGTCAGCCTGAGCGTGAAGAAGGCTGCCAGCAGCGAGCCGAGGAACGCGAGCAGGCCGCCTTCGTAGGGCCCGAGCGTCAGGACGCCCGCCAGGTAGATGAGGAAAGGCAAGGCGAGCAGCCCGAAAGCGACCCAGAGCCCGGCGATGCGCAACTCTCGCCGCCACGCGGGGGAGAGCCCCGCATACCATTGCCGGACGGGATCGTGCCAGGCCATCACAGCAGTCTCGCCGCTCGCCGCGGCCGGGGCAAGCCTGCGGCGCGCGGCTATACTGGTCTTAGCATGACGCGACTGCGCTGCGCCGTCGTCGGCGCCGGCTACCTCGGCCGCTTCCACGCCCAGAAATACGCCGCACTCGCGGACTGCGAGCTCGTCGGCATCGCCGATCCATCGCCCGAGGCGCGGGAGCGGCTACGGGCGGAACTGGGCGTCGCTGGCACGGCGGACCACCGGGAACTGCTGGGGCAGGTCGACGCCGTCAGCATTGCGACTCCGACCGTGCTGCATCACGAGGTCGCGCGCGATTTCCTGTCGTCAGGTGCGCACGTGCTGGTCGAGAAGCCGATCACCGCGACCGCGGAGCAAGCGCGCGAGCTCATCGCGCTTGCCGCCGGCCGACGGCTGGTGCTTCAGGTGGGCCACCTCGAACGATTCAACCCGGTCATCCTCGCGGTTGCGGATGAACTTTCCAACCCGCGGTTCATCGAGTCGAACCGGCTCGCTCCGTTCAAGCCGCGCGGCACCGACGTCAGCGTGGTGCTCGATCTCATGATCCACGACATCGACCTGATCGGGCACATCGTGCGCTCACCGATCGCCTCGATCGACGCTATCGGGGCGCCTGTCTTCACCGACGAGATCGACATCGCGAATGCGCGCATGCGCTTCGCGAATGGCTGTGTCGCCGACGTCACCGCGAGCCGCATCAGCCTCAAGGCGGAACGCAAGCTGCGCGTGTTCCAGGCGGACGCCTACCTGTCGATCGACCTGCAGCAGAAGCTGCTGTCGATCGTGCGCAAGCCGGCCGTGATCGAGGAGGGTGCACTGCCAAAAGTCGACCTCGAGGAGCGCAGCTTCGAGCAGGGCGACGCGCTTGCCGACGAGATCCGTTCGTTCGTCGACGCCGTCCGGCACGGCAAGCGGCCGGTCGTGTCGGGCGAGGACGGCCTGCGGGCACTCGAGACCGCCACGCGCATCGCGGAACTCGTCGACAGCAGCGGCGCGGGCGGATCGGGCGGACTGCCGGCCGGTATACTGGGCCGCTGATGCAACCGACCGACACTGCGGATCCCGATTACTACCACAAGGTCGTGGATTGCCAGTGGGCCTGTCCCACGCACACCGATGTCCCGGAGTACATCCGGCTGATCGCGCAGGGGCGCTACGCGGATGCCTACCTGGTGAATCGCGAGTCAAACGTGTTTCCGGGCATTCTCGGGCGTGTCTGCGACCGGCCCTGCGAGCCGGCCTGCCGCCGCGGCCGCGTCGAGGAGAAGCCGGTCGCAATCTGCCGCCTGAAGCGCGTTGCTGCCGACTTGCGCGACGACGTCACGCCACGCCTGCCGAAAGCGCCCGCGCGCGGCAATGGCAAGCGCATCGCCTGCATCGGCGCGGGCCCGGCGTCGCTCACGGTCGCGAACGACCTGCTGCCGCTCGGCTACGAGGTCGCGATTTTCGAGCAGTACGCGACTGCCGGCGGCCTGATGCGCACGAACATCCCTTCTTTCCGCCTGCCGGCGGAAGTGATCGACGAGGAGATCGGCTACGTGGTCGGCGCAGGCGCGGACCTAAGGCTCGGCGCGCCGGTCGCGAGCATGCGCGAATTGCTCGCGGCCAGCGGCTACGACGCGGTGTTCGTCGGCACCGGAGCGCCGAAGGGCAAGGAACTTCTGCTGCCGGGCCGCAGCGATTCGGACCGCGTGCACATCGGAATCGCCTGGCTCGAATCGGTCGCTTTCAACCACGTCGGGTCGATCGGCGAGCGCGTGCTGATCATCGGCGTCGGCAACACGGCCATGGACTGCTGCCGCACCTCGCTGCGCCTCGGCGCAAAGAACGTCAAGGTGATGGCGCGCAAGCCCCGCGGCTTCTTCAAGGCCTCGGAGTGGGAGCTCGAGGACGCGGAGGAGGAGAACGTCGAGATAGTCGTCAACCACGCGCCGAAGGCCTTCGTCGTCGAGGGTGGCAGGCTCAAGGGAATGACTTTCGACCGGCTCGAGTACGAAATGGCAGGCAGCGAGATCCGCTCCCAGCGCGTGGTCGAGGAAGTCTTCATCCCTTGCGACGACGCAATCCTCGCCATCGGCCAGGAGAATGCCTTCCCATGGATCGAGCGCGATCTCGGCATCGAGTTCGACCAATGGGACGTGCCCAAGGTCGACGCCGCGACGTTCGAGTCGACGCGCCCCGGCGTGTTCTTCGGCGGCGACGCCGCGTTCGGCCCGAAGAACATCATCTGGGCGGTGGAGCACGGCCATCAGGCCGCGATCTCCATCCACCGTCGCTGTGAGGGTTTGCCGCTCGCCGAGCGGTTGCCACGCGGCGTCAACCTCCAGAGCCGCAAGGTCGGCATGCAGGAGTGGTCCTACAAGAATGACTACGACGGCATGCAGCGCCGGCTCATGCCGCACGTGAGCCTCAAGGAGCGCTTCAAGCGGCTCGACATCGAGGTCGAGCTCGGCTTCGACGCGGCGCGGGCGGCCGAGGAAGTTGCGCGCTGCCTCAATTGCGACATCCAGACGGTTTTTAACGCGAACCTGTGCATCGAGTGCGACGCCTGCATCGACATCTGCCCGACCGACTGCCTGACGATCACGCCGAACGGCGAGGAGGCCGAGGTGGTCGCGCGGCTCAAGGCGCCGCGTCGCAATCCCGAACAGCCCCTGTTCGTGTCCGAGCCGCTCAGGCAGACGGCGCGCATCATGGTCAAGGACGAGGACCTGTGCGTGCACTGCGGGTTGTGCGCCGAGCGCTGCCCGACCGACGCCTGGGAAATGCAGAAGTCCTGGATCGAGATTCCACATGCCGAGGACGAGGCCCGATGCCAGAGCGCAAGTTCGCTGCGCCGCGCGTAAACGACTTCACGCTCAAGTTCGCCAACGTCAACGGTTCGGGCTCGGCGAGCGCGAACTCGCTGGTCATGAAGGCGATCTTCCGCATGGGCGTGCCGGTCGTCGGCAAGAACTTCTTCCCGTCCAACATCCAGGGGTTGCCGACCTGGTACGAGATCCGCGTGACGCGCGACGGCTGGCGCGCGCGCTCCGGGCGCATCGACCTCATGGTCGCGATGAACGCCGAGACCCATGCGCGCGACCTGCGCGAGCTCGCGGCCGGCGGCTGGCTCGTCTACGACTCGACCTGGCCGCGCTCCGAGTTGCACCAGCGCGAGGACGTGCGGACCTTAGGCGTGCCTTTCGCACAGCTGTGCAACGAACATTTCGAGGGCGCGCGTGCCCGCACGCTGATGAAGAACATCATGTACGCCGGCACCGTCGCGGCGCTGATCGACATCGACCTCGAGGTGATCCGGGGCCTGCTCGGAGAGACGTTCGCGAAAAAGCCGAAGCTGGCCGAGTCGAACATGAAGGCGATCGAAATCGGCTACCGGTACGCCAGGGAGCACTTCGAGTGCCCGCTGCCGATACGCGTGGAGCGCATGGACCTGACCAGGGGCCAGGTCATGATCGACGGCAATACCGCGGCCGCGCTCGGCTGCCTGTACGCCGGCGCGACCGTCGGGGCCTGGTACCCGATCACGCCTTCCACCTCGCTGATGGACGCGTTCCGAACGTTCTGCGCCCGGCACCGCACGGATCCCGATACCGGCCGGCACGACTACATGATCGTGCAGGCCGAGGATGAGCTGGCCGCGATCGGGATCGTGATCGGCGCAATGTGGAACGGCGCGCGAGCCTTCACGCCGACCTCGGGGCCCGGCATCTCGCTGATGGAGGAGTTCATCGGCCTCGCGTACTACGCGGAGGTGCCGGCCGTGATCTTCGACGTGCAACGCGCGGGTCCGTCGACCGGCCTGCCGACTCGCACGCAGCAGGGCGACCTGCTTGCCTGCGCCTATGCGAGCCACGGCGACACGCGACACGTGCTGCTGTTTCCGGACTCGCCCGAGGAGAGCTTCGGGATGGCCGTACAGGCCTTCGACCTCGCCGAGCGGCTGCAGACGCCGGTGTTCGTGATGCTCGACCTCGACATCGGGATGAACGACTGGATGTCACCCGAGTTCAGCTGGGACGACGCGCGACGCCCCGACCGCGGCAAGATGCTCACGCCGGAGCAGGTCGCCGGCATCGACAAGTTCCAGCGCTACCTCGATCCGGACGGGGATGGCATCCCGTACCGGACCCTGCCGGGCGTCAGCCCGAAAGCCTCCTACTTCACGCGCGGCTCCGGCCACAGCAAGTCCGGCGCGTACACCGAGGACTCGGCCGAGTACCAGGAAGTCCTCGACCGTCTGGCGCGCAAGTTCCACACCGCGGCCAGGCTGGTTCCAGCCGCGGTCGTCGACGGGCACGGCGCCCCCTTCGCGATCGTGAGCCTCGGTTCCTGCGATGCCCCGGTGCGCGAAGCACTCGCTGCATTGCGCCGGTCCGGCGTCGTGATCGACTACCTGCGCGTGCGCGGTTTCCCGTTCGGCGCCGAGGTCCACGAGTTCCTCGCCGCGCACCAGACGATCTTCGTGATCGAGCAGAACCGGGACGCGCAGCTGCGCGCGCTGCTCACCATGGAAACCGAAGTGGACAGGAAGAAGCTGCGTTCGATCCTGCATTACGACGGCCTGTCCATGACCGCCGGCTTCGTCGCGAGCGCGATCGAGAAGGCGCTCGACCCGGGGGTGGCCGCATGAGCTCGACGCCAAAGCCGAAGGTCGCGAACCCCGGCCTCCCGCGCAATGAACTAGGCCTCAACCGCCGGGAATACGAGGGCGTCATGTCGACGCTCTGCGCCGGCTGCGGCCACGACTCGGTGACCGCGGCAATCGTGCAGGCCTGCTTCGAAATTTCGATGCCGCCACAGAGCGTCGTGAAGCTGTCGGGAATCGGCTGCTCGTCGAAGACCACGGCGTACTTCGTTTCGGGCGCGCATGGCTTCAATGCCGTGCACGGCCGTATGCCCTCGATCGCGACGGGAGCGAGCGCCGCCAACCGGCACCTGCGATACATAGGCGTCTCGGGAGACGGCGACTCGCTGTCGATCGGCGTCGGCCAGCTCGCGCACGCCATCCGGCGCAACCTCGACATGGTCTACATCCTCGAGAACAACGGCGTCTACGGCCTCACGAAGGGCCAGTTCTCCGCTTCAGCGGACGTCGGGTCGAAGTCGAAAAGAGGGGAGGCCAACGAGCAACAACCGATCGACCCGGTGCTGTTCGCGCTGACGCTGGGCGCCTCGTTCGTCGCGCGCAGCTTTTCGGGCGACAAGGAGCAGCTGGTCCCGCTGATCCAGGCCGGGCTCGCGCACAAGGGCTTCGCGATCATCGACGTGCTATCGCCGTGCGTGACCTTCAACGATCATGAGGGTTCGACCAAGAGCTACGCCTACGTCCGCGAGCACAGCGAGACGCCGGTCGCCGCAGACTACATCGCGCCGCGGCAGGAGATCCGCGTGCAGTACGCGCCGGGGGAAACGGTTTCGGTGCCGATGCATGACGGCAGCCATGTCGTCCTGCGCAAGCTCGATCCCGGCTACGACCCGACCGACCGCACGCGCGCCGCGGCCTACGTCCAGGAGCGGGCGATGCGCAACGAGTACGTGACGGGGCTGATCCACGTGGATACGTCGCGGCGTGACTTCCACGAGCAGCACGTCACCTCGGAGTCGGCGCTCAACTCCCTGCCGTTCGAGCGGCTCTGCCCGGGCGCGGACAAGCTCGACAAGATCCTCTCGGCATTTCGCTAGTTCGCAAAGGGCCAAACGCGGGATACGGCGGGGTTGCGCTCTCGCAAACTCCGCCGGAACTTACGAGTTTGCTCGCGCGAACCCCGCCGACTCGCGCACGGCCGGACGGCAATCCAGCGCGTTCAATGAACTTTGTTCGATCCTGAGGGTGACCGGAGTGGTGCCGAACAGCTGGCCGTCGAGCTCGACGCCGCAGGGCGGCTCGGCGGCGATCGTCACCGCGCGGCAGCGCGTGACGTGGAAAGCAGGGTCGCCGGCGAGGCGGCCGTCGAACAGCTTCGGCAGGCGAGCGAGCGCGCCCGGCAGCGTCAGCGGTTCGACCAGCAACAGGTCGAGCAGGCCGTCATCCACGATCGCGCCGGGCGTCAATCGCATCCCGCCGCCGCAGCGCGGGCCGATCGAGGCGAGCGCGAGCAGGTAGCGTGCGCCCAACGCGGCGCCGTCGGCGGTAACCTCGAACGCCGGCGGGCGAAAGGCCGCGAGCGTGCGCAGGAGGCCGGCCAGGTAGGCCGTCGAGCGAGGCCCGCGGCGCGGCGTGCGCCGGATCACCTCGGCGTCGATTCCGGCGCCCGCGACGTTGTGGAACGCCTGGCGCCGGCCGCCGTCACCCGTCGCGATTCCGAGGTCGGCCGGCCGCGCGGCCGCGCGCGCCATGCAGCGCACGAGTGCATCCGGGTCTTCCGGCGCCTGCATCTCTCGCGACCAGTCGTTGCCCGTGCCGCCTGCCGCCGCGCCGACCAGACATTCGCGCAGCGGCACGGCGGAGTCGAACAGTCCGTTGATCATTTCGTTGAGCGTGCCGTCGCCGCCGACGGCGAGCAGGCGGCGGCAGCCTGCGGCGGCGGCTCGTGCACAGCGCGGGCCGGCGTCTCCCGGCGCCGCGCTCGCCGTCATCTCGAACGGGACGCGTGCTCGCTGAAGCGCGGCGGCGAGCCGCGGGGCGAAGCGGGCGGCGCGGCCGCCGCCGCTCGCGGGATTCACGACGATGAACCAGGCCGCCGGGTCGATCACCGTCGCCATGATGGGCCATAATGCGCGCGCATGCGTGACGCGATCGAACCCGTCAGCTTCCAGCTTGCGACCTCGGATCCCGACGGCTTCGTCCGGCGTTTTGCCGGGAGCTTCGAGCGCTACGGCTTCGCGGTCGTCGGCGATCACGAACTTTCCCAGGCGCTGATCGACGGGTGCCTGGACCGCTTCAAATGCTTCTTCGGCCAGGACGACGCCGCGAAGCGCCGTTACCATGTGCCGGGCATCGGCGGCGCTCGCGGCTACACCCCGTTCGGTGTCGAGACCGCGAAGGGCGCGACGCACCACGACCTCAAGGAATTCTGGCAGGTCGGGCGCGAGCTGCCTCCCGGTCACCGCTACCGGGCGACGATGCCCGACAACGTGTGGATCGACGGCGACGCGGCGTTCAAGCGCGCGACGCTCGAACTGTGGGATGCCTTCGATCGCATGGGCCGGAAGCTGCTCGAAGCCATCGCCGCGTACCTGGGCCTCGAACGCCTCTGGTTCGACGACAAGGTCAGCGAGGGGAACAGCGTCCTGCGCGTGATCCACTATCCGCCGCTTGCGGATGACGCCACCGGCGTGCGCGCGGGGGCGCACGAGGACATCAACGTCATCACGCTGCTGCTCGGCGCGGAGGAAGGCGGCCTGGAGCTTCTCGATCGCGGCGGCCGCTGGCTACCCGTCAACCCGCCTCCGGGTACGTTGGTGTGCAACGTCGGCGACATGCTGCAGAGGCTCACCAACCACGTACTGCCGTCCACGACGCACCGCGTCGTGAACCCCACGGGCGAGCGGGCACGCCGGCCGCGCTATTCAATGCCGTATTTCCTGCACTTCAATTCGGACTACCGGATCGCGACGCTTCCGGGCTGCATCACGCCCGCGCGGCAGGACCGCTACCCGGTGCCCGTACTGGCTGACGACTACCTGCGCCAGCGATTGCGCGAGATCAAGCTGCTCTACTAGTGG
>Ga0187894_10000763_pt1 | contig 43300 bp, 30 predicted proteins | sample GBC1701081metaG_FD_136650 | JGI IMG/M metagenome (GOLD analysis project Ga0187894, IMG submission 136650) | White microbial mat communities from a lava cave in the Kipuka Kanohina Cave System on the Island of Hawaii, USA - GBC170108-1 metaG ... | reverse complement strand
CCACGACGAAGTTCTAGTCGAAGTCCCCGGCGTCACTCCGACCCGGCTGGTTCGGGCCGACGCACATCTCTTGCGCACCGAAACCCCACGTGACTCGACCCGGTATCCGGGGGCGTGCCGCGCCGCGCGCTGGGTCGGTAACTCTCGCAGTACGACACATGACATAGAAACGACCCGCCCTTGATCACTCGCTTCACCGGCACGTACGGATCGGTCGGATCGAACGACGTGCCTGGCCCCGCCGGGTTCTCGCACAGCCCGCGGCTGGCAGCATCCACATGCACATCCGCGCGATACAGATCGCCGCACCAGTTCCACACGTTTCCCGCCATGTCATACAGCCCGTACCCGTTGGGCGGGAACGATTTCACCGGCGCGACGCCCGCAAATCCGTCCTCGTTCGTGCTCTCAAACGGGAACCGCCCTTGGAATGTGTTGGCCATGTGGCGCGGCTTTCCATTCGCGCCTTTCGGCATGAGCTCATCGCCCCACGGAAATCGCTTCCCTTCCAGCCCGCCGCGTGCGGCGAATTCCCACTCCGCCTCCGTCGGCAATCGCTTGCCCGCCCACTTCGCGTACGCGACCGCATCATCCCACGACACCTGCACGACCGGGTAGTTGTCCTTCCCGTCGATCGTGCTCCCCGGCCCCTCCGGCTGCCGCCACGAGGCGCCGGGAACCCACGCCCACCATCCCGACATGTCATTCAGCGGCACCGCGCCCTCCGGCGCAGTGAACACCAGCGACCCCGGGACCAGCACACTGTCGTCCGGCTTGGGAGTGCCCGGCGGCACCTGCTCCTTGATCTCTTCCCAGTCCGGCTTTCGCTCGGCGGTTGTCACGTAGCCCGTGGCCTCGATGAATTCGCGAAACTGCGCGTTGGTCACCGCCGTCTCGTCCATCCAGAATCCGTTCACGCGCACGCGATGTGCCGGTCGCTCGTTCGGCTGCGCCCACTCGTCATCCGACCCCATCGTGAACTCTCCGCCGACAATCCACACCATGCCCGCGGGCGGGCCCGGATCCTGGCGCGCGAGCGACATCGGCGCGAACACACCTGCGAGCGCCGTCGAAAAAACCACCGAAAGTCCGGTCCGTCCCACCACGCGCGCCAGCATAGCGTCCCCATCCGTGCAACACGCCTGGGCAGACCCCGAAAACACCGCTTCAGCGCTTCGGCTTCAGGTAGTCATTCTCAAGCACCCAGACGCACTCGTCCTTCAATTCCAACGGCCTGCCGTTCTCCGCCCCAGGCCGCTTGCCATCGCGCAGCGCAAGAATCAGGTCCGAAAGCGCCGACGGATGCTGCAGAACATACGAGTGGCTTCCCACCATGCCGCTGGTCTTGACATCGCAACTGATGAACTCAAGCGCGGTCAGCCGGCCGAACATCGGTCGATACTCCGCCGGGATGTCGTCCGGGTGCATCGAGCCAAGCCGGCGCTTGCTCCTGAACAGCCATGTCGCCAGACCGATGGCTTCGTCCTCCTCTGAGGAATAGATGAGCGTCCGGTTCGCCGCTCGGATCACATTCTCCCCGAAGAAGCGTTGCGCAAACACTTCCATGTCCATGTCCGGCGCCGCGAGCACCAGCGTCTCGATCTTGAGCAGTTCGTAGGGCTCACGGCGATCGGTAATGCTGGAGGCCTCCTTGTTGAGCAGGAGCGCTGCAAGCCCGCCCGAGTGCAGATGTCCCCGCGCCTCCGCGTTCAATTCCCGAAGCGCCGTCGTGGCCACATCCGTGCCGCGGCTGTGAGAAACCACGTGAATCTTCTCGATCTGCGGGCACCGCGCCAGCGTCACGAGCAGCACTTTCAGATGGACGCCTGCGAACTCGCCCGACTCCCGGTCCTGGGTATACCCGCGCAGCCCGCCCGAACCCGCCGGCCACGAAAACGCGATGGGGATCCCCTGCCTCCCCGCCATGTGCCAGCCTTCGGCGGTCCGAATGATCGCGTCGTCAAATGTGTTGTTGAAGCCGTGAATGAAGACGATCGCTTCCTTGCGCCGCGATCCCTCCAGCCACGGCGAAAGCGCGGCGATCAGCGCCTCCTGTGCGGCGTGCATCTGCTGAACCCCATCAGGCGTAGGGCGCAGCCGCCCGTCCTCCACGTGAAGAATCTGCATCGTCGGAGGAATCGTGCCCTGCTGCTCGATCTTGGAAACTCGCGGCTCATAGGAACGCGAGCGATCACCTGTCGTGCTGTCTTGCACCAACTGGTCCCACGTCACGCCTCTCCCGAGCGTCACCGTCGCCGTCCCGAATTCCATGCCGCGGTTGCGACCGTAGGTGTACTTCGGCCCGCGCTCATCCGCGCCCTTCACCGCGCGGTCGCTCACGTAGAACACCGGTATCTCCGGCGTCTGGAACCGCTGCGGCGTCGCCGCATAAACCTGCCGTCCCGCCTCGCCATACATCACATACGGAGTTGGGATCAGTTTGGCCGAGCACGCCGCCAGCACAGCCGCGCCGGTCATCAGCACGGCGATCAAGGATGTACGCCTCATCATCGCAAACGCCTCCGCCCATGCCAGGGGACGCTCAAGAGCGCACTCCGCTCGCGCGACCCATTGAGCGCCATGCTACCGAACCCGTCGGCCCGGAAGCCGGCCTGCCCGGCGGACCCCCTTTGGCATTACGGCTTGGCGACGAAGATCCCGCTCGCGTGCACCACCAGCACTGCGCCTTGGGCCTGCGCCACTTTGCCTTTGACGATCACATCCGAGAGTTCCTTCACCCCACCCTTGCCCTTGACCGAAGCGCGGATCAGCGCTCCCTGATCGTCCACGACGCGGATCGTCGCCGAGTGGGCCGCGATGGTTTCGGCGGTCTCGCAGCAGTAGTCCCACGGCATCTCGCAAAGGTCGCCTTCGATGTCCGAGCAGGCCTTGATGCCCGGGCCGACGATGGTGAACACCGCCCGGTTCTCGACAAAGGGACTCTCGCTCCCACCAATCCGCCCCCGAATCACGATCTCATCGCCGGCCTTGGCCGCTTTCTTCGCCGCTTCGACGAACGCAGCGCCCGCCGGCTCACTCGCCAGAAAGAAATCCGCCGGCAGTTCCGCACCGGCCGTCGCGGCCGGCGCCGCGGGCTGCGACCCGCCACATCCGACAAACGATCCTGCCCCGACAGTCACGCACGTTCCGATCACAATCCGCCGCATCCCGTTCATGTTGCACATCTCCCTTTCAATAAACGCTTGACTTCGAGTTCAGTCCCGAATCCCCCGATCTCCAAGTCTGAAATCTCAAATCTGAAGTCTGCAATCCGAAGCCTTGTTCCCCCCATCCGCCATCCGCCATCCGACATCCCAAATCCGACATCGTCCCGCGTTCCCACTTCCGCGTTCCGCGTTCCAATCAGACCGCCTTCAACGCCAGAGGTATCGGCATCCGCAGGCACCGCCACGCCGGCGGCAGCGCACCCACGATCCCCAGCGCCAGCCCTGCCCCGAGCCCCACCGCCAGCACCGGCGCATCGACCGTCAGCCCGAACACTCCCATCGAGAACCGCACGGCCACCCCGTCGAGCACCATCACCGCGATCGCGCACGCCGTCAACGCTCCCGCCGCCGTCGCCAGCACCGACTCCTGCACAAGGCTCACGACAATCGCTCCGCGCTGAAAGCCCAGCGATTGCAGCGTGCCCAATTCGCGGATGCGCGAGGCGAACGCGGCATACATCGTGTTAAGCCCGCCGAAGAGCCCCCCCAGCCCGATGAGCGCCGCGGTCGTCCACGCCACGGCCCGGATCGGCGCGAAGAACCCGGCCAGCCGCGCGTAGTACTCGGTCTCTCCAATCGCCGTCAGCTCAAGATCCACGCGCGACTTGGCAAAAACATCGACATCGGCGAACTCCGCGAACCTCGGGTCAAGGGTGACGACCACACATGAGTCAGTCTCGCGCTTCGTGGTTGTCTTCAGGTCATACAGATCAGTCCACACCTCGGCTTCGACCACCGTTCCTGGCGATGCGAAGCGGCCGACAATCCGCCACGGCCGGCCATCGATGTCGAGCGAGCGGCCCACCGCCAGGTCCGCCTGATCCGCGCCGATCCGCGTCGCGGCCGCTGCTCCCACCAACAATTCTTCCGCTCCCGCGCTCGGAAACCGGCCCTCAACAATGCGCACCGAGGAGTGCACCAGCAGCGCGGAAGGAGTCACGCCTCGCACCAGCACCAGCGGCCCCTGCTCCTCACCCGACTGCGTACGCAGAGGCATCTGCACGTGAACCTCCGGCGACACGTACACCGCACCAGCGCGCGTTCGGACGCCGGGAATGCTCGCCGCGGCCAGCCCCGCCACCGCCGCACCCACTTCGCTCCGCTCTACCGACTCCTCGCTCCCCGTGCCGAGGATGATCGCGTTGTACTCGCCGCCCGTCGCGCCGATGGCCAGGCCCATCCCGCGCACGAACGACCCCGCCGCCAGCACCAGCAACACAACAAGCGCGCACCCAAGCACGCTCAGCGCCAGCCGCACCCGCGACCGCCCCAGATTCCGCACCGCATACTCAAACGGCAGCAAAGTCATCTCATCGCTCTCGTGTTCGAATCACTCCTCTTGCCACAGGCATTCTCGTCGGCTTCTTCTCTTCACTGAGGGGTTGCAGGGGAAACTTCCCCTGCACAGCAAACCTCGAGGGGTGATCGCAGGGGACTCTTCCCCTGCACCGCAAGCCAACGGTTGGTGGAGCGAGAAGGCCCACTTCTGCGCCATGCAACCGCACACCTTCTTGTGCCGAGTGCGAGACATCATCGTTTACACCGCTCTGAAACACTGCGCAATCTCCCGCCTGCCCGCCTGCCACGCCGGCACCAGCCCCGCCAGCACTCCCACCGCCGCGGCGATCGCCAGCCCCGTCGTCACCACCGTCCAGTCCGCCGAAACATTCACGCTCAATCCCTCGTTCGACAGACTGAAGTTGCCCAGGCGCACGACCAGCACCGCGGCCAGCGTGCCCAGCACGCCGCCCATCACGCTGATCAGCAAACCCTCGCCGATGATCAGACGCGCGATCAGCCCGCCGCGATACCCCAGCGTCTGCAGCACCGCGTGCTCCTTCACCCGGTCCTGAACGCCGAGCACGATCGCGTTGGCCACCAGCGCCAGCACGGCCGCCAGACACGCCCACCCCAGGTACTTCGTGAACCCCACGATCTCCACGACATCCGCCGCGGCCTGCGCGACGAACGCCTTCTCGGGCCGAGTCGTCGTCGGCTCCGATTCCGAGCGGAACTCATCGTCGATCGCCGCCGCGACCGTCTCCATCCGCGCCGGTTCATCGACGCGCACGTTGAACTGTGTCACGATGCCCACGCCGCCGCGCGTCGCCGCGTACTGGATGAAATCGAGGTGCACGTACGCGACATTCTGGTCCTGCGGCTCGCTCGACTCGACAATCGCCGCCACCGTCACCGAAACGCCCGACGAAGTGAACGACTCACCCACTCGCAGCCCGCGCCGCTTCGCCAGACGCTCTCCCACGATCGCCGAGTCCGAGCGTGTCTTCCACTGCGCGATCGACCCCTCGACAACGCGCCACGCGCTCGACATCTCCTCGATGCGATCCGTCGGCACACCGCGGAAAGTCACGACGTCGAGGCTCGCGCCGCAGTAGTTCACCACGATCTTCACCGGCACCACCGAGGCCACGCCCGGCATGCGCGCGATCCGATCCGTGTAGAACTCCGGCAGCCGGCTCGTCGCCGGGCAGAACCGGTTCTCGCGATAGACGATGAGAGTCTGATCCGCCGCCGAAACGCTCGTCGCCTCGTGCACGCCCCGCTGCAGGGCCTGCACCGCGACGAACAGGAACATCGCCACCGTCACACCCGCGATGGTCAGCAGCGTGCGAGTCCGGTGTCGCCAGACCTGCTTCACAATCACGGGAACGAACTTGGGCGCCATCATGTCGCCACCTCCGCGCGAGCCCGCTGCATCGCCTCTGTTTCCAACAGTCGACCCTTCTCCAGATGCAGCGTCCGGTGCGCATACGCCGCGCTTCGCGAATCGTGCGTCACGATGATCACCGTCTTGCCCAGTTCCTCATTGAGCCGCGTGAGCAGACGCATGATCGCGCCGGCCGATTCGGCATCCAGGTCACCCGTCGGTTCATCCGCGACGATGATCGCCGGGTCGGTGACGATCGCGCGTGCGATTGCGACCCGCTGCTCTTGACCGCCCGAGAGCTGCCGTGGGTAGTGGTTGTGCCGGTCTGAGATGCCCACCAGTTGCATCGCCGCGGCGACCCGCTCATGCCGCTCGCGCCCCGAGATCCGATGCAGCAGCAGCGGCAACTCTACGTTCTCGTACGCGGTCAGCACCCCGACGAGGTTGTACAACTGGAAGATGTACCCGATGTGCTCGCTGCGCCAGTCCGCCAGCCGCGCGCGGGACAACGAACAGACATCGATGCCCCCGATGCGGAGCGAGCCCCCCGTCGGCCGATCGATCCCCGCGATGAGATTTAGGAGCGTCGTCTTGCCGCTGCCCGAAGGACCCATCAGCGCGAGAAAATCCCCCGCCTCGACATCAAGGTCCAAATCATGCAACGGCGTGATGACATTCTCGCCCTTGCGATAGCTCTTCGTGAGTTTGCGACACTCGATCAACGCCATTGACCACTCCTCGTGCCACGGCTCTCGCGATGTCCGCATCGCGACAGCCGTGTCCTGAGAGTCGAATCCCCTCGTGTCATCGCCCCGCGCTCTTTTCCCCGAGCACCCTCACCCTTACCCCCTCTCTCAAACCACTCGGCGCATCAACAATCAACCGGTCACCCGGCCGCAACCCTTCGCGCACCTCGATATCCCCTTCACCCACCGCCGCCCCCAGCACGATGTCGCGCTGCACGGCCACCGCGCTGCGCCGCCCGCCGCCCGACTCGACGACCCACGCCCGCGCCCGCTCGCCTTCACGCCCGAACAGCGCCGCCCGCGGCACGATCAGCCGAAGATCCGACCGCACCGCCGCTCCACCATTCGCGGCCGCACCGCTTGCGTCACCGGCTCCCGCGCCCGTGAACCTGACGCGCGTGAGCATCTCCGGCTTGAGCAGCGCCGTCGGATCCTCGATGGCCACCTTCACCTGCACCGTGTTCCGCTGGATGTTCGCCTCATGCACCAGCCGCGTGACCTTCCCTTTGAATACCTGGTCCGGCAGCGCCTCCGTCACGATCTCCGCCGGTGTCCCGAGCCCGATCTTCGCGGCGTCCGCGAGCGCCACTTCCGCGCGCACCTGCAACCGCACCGGGTCATACAGCCGTACCACCGCGCCCGTGTCGCCCACGCTCCCACTTGCCGGCGGCATCCCCACTCGCATCCCGGGCTCCACCAGCCTCGCCTGCACGATGCCCGCCGCCGGCGAAACGATCTCCGTCCTCGAAAGACGCAGCCGCGCCTCCGCGCACAGAACTTCATGCCGGCGCACCGCCGCTTCAGCCGAGCGCACCGCCGCCCGCGCCGCATCGACTTCCTGCTCCATCGCGCGCAGCCGGATCCCAAGCCGTGCATATTGACCTTCAGAGACTCCGCCCACCTCCACCAGGGCCCGCTTTCGCTCGACTTCATCCCGCACTTCCGCCGCGCGCCCCTCCGCCGCCGCAAGCGCGGCCGTCGCGCGCACCAGTTCAGCCTTCATCGCCTCCAACTCGGCGTCGGATGCCTCCGCCGCCAGCTGCGCATCATCGGCAACCAACCGCGCCACCACCTGCCCCTTCTCGACAGCCTCACCCTCCAGCACGAGCACTTCCTCGATCACGCCATCCGTCAGCGCCGGCACCGTGATCGGAAACGGATCCGCCTCGATCCACCCGGGCGCCTGCGCCACGATCCGCTGCGCCGGCGCGGCCGCCGCGCCATCACCACCAACGCCCGGCGCTCCGCCCGGCCGCGCCACCACAGGCACCACCCACACATCGACCGCCGGCGTGAGCACCTCGCGCGCCGCGTAGAGCAGCAGCGCCGCCGCCGCCCCCAGGATCAGCAGAGGCAGCGCGATGCGCGTCTTCCAGCGCGACCTCGGCCGCGGGATGGCGATGCGCGCGTCGCCAGCGCGCGCCGGTCCCGTGCCGCGCCTGAGAACTCCAAGATCTGCGCCGGATTCACTCATCTTGATGCCCTACCTCCGAAGGTCGAAGTCCGCGACCAGCGGTCCGCCCTGATCGAGTTCGATCTCGATCCACAGCCGGCTGCCCCCGGGCAGCGGGTCAGGGACCTCGGCGTGCGTGTGCCAGCGGTTCGGCTCATTGGGATTCTCGATGTCGGCCCGCGCCTTCACCGATCCCTTCGCATCCCTGAGCCCGACCCAGAAGCGCACGGCTGTGACCTTGCGGCCCTCGCCGTCTGCGCCCGTGATCGTCACATCGATTGGCGCATCCCCTCCCGCTTCGATGCTCCCCTCGTCGCGCGTCGCCTTCACGGCAAATCCATCGACCGTGACGGCGCCAAGATCGATCACGGCACCGCCGTGCCCCGGCGCATGGTGATCCCCGCCGCTGTGTCCGGCATCCGCGGCCGCACCGCCGCCCGTCGGCTTCGCGGGCTCCGGCGCTTTGCCGCAGCCACCCGACAGCGCAACCGCCAGCACGATAGAGGCGCAAGTCAACGCCCATTGACGCTCAAACATCGTGTCGCTCCTTCTATGAACCCGTTGAAGAAACAGACCTCCGCATGAATCGCGAGAACACCCTCGCCGCCCATCCTGGCTCGGTTCCCGAGGGAACCTTCACGCCGAACGCCAGCGCATAGCCCGCCGGAACAACAAAGAGGTTCAGAATCGTCGACGAGATGAGCCCGCCGAGCACCACGATCGCCAGCGGCGCGAGGAGTTCGCTCCCCGGCCTCCCGCGCGCGATGGCCAGCGGAATGAGTCCCAGAGCCGCGGTGAGCGCCGTCATGAGGATCGGCGCGAGCCGCTCCATCGACCCCTGCACGATCGACTCGGCGACGGACTTGCCCTCCGCGCTCTGTAGTGTCTCGTAGTGATTCACCAGCAGAATCCCGTTGCGAACCGCGATGCCGAAGAGCGTGATGAATCCCACCATGCTCGCGATCGAGATCACCGGCGCCACATACCGCCCTCCGAGCCCGAACAGCGCCAGCGTGTTCGAGAACAGCGACGGCGACTCCGTCAGATAGATCGCGAGGATGCCGCCGATCAGCGCCAGCGGCAGGTTCAGCATGACCAGCAGCGCCGTGCGGCTCCGCCCTGTCGAGACCTGAAGCAGCAGGAACATGACGACCGCCACGCCGGCTCCCATCAAGTAGATCGTCCGGGCCGCCGACTGCTGCGCCTCGAACTGCCCGCCGTAGTCAACCGTGTACCCCGCCTCATGAACAATTGGATCCACACGCTCGCGCACCTGCTCCACCAGATCGCCGAGGTTGTAGCCCTCGCCCACGTTCGTCGAGATCACGGCCTTCCGCTGCGCGTTCTCTCGCATGATGAGGTTGCTCGTGCGCTCGCGGCCGATGTCGGCGACCTCGCGCAGCCGCACGATCGCGCCCCCGATGCCGCGCAACTGAAGGTCCATCACTTGGTCGACTCGCTCCCGCTCCTCCTCCGCCAGGCGGACCACCATGTCGTAGCGCCGCGTGCCTTGATTCACCTCGGCCACGCGCTCGCCGTAGAGCGCCTGCTGCACCTGCCGCGCCGCGGCCGCCGGGCTCAGCCCCGCCGCCGCCAGGTCATAGGGCCGGTAGCGGATCGGCAGCGATGTGATCATCATCTCGCGATTGGCCGCCACATCGCGCGTGCCCGGGATCGCCTTGAGTTGGGCCTCGATCGTTCTCGCGATCGTGCGCAGGGTGTCGAGATCGTCGCCGTAGACGCTGATCGCGATCGCCGCGGGCGTGCCCGACAGAATGTGGCTCAGCCGATGCTCGATCGGCTGCCCGACCATGGCCGTGATCCCCGGAATGCGCGAGATGATCCGGTCGATCTCCGCGCGCACCGCGCTCTGATCCGCACCGGGTTTCATCGTCACCTCGATCTCCGAGTTGCTCACCGGCTCGGCGTGCTCGTCTCGCTCCGCGCGCCCGGTCCGCCGCGTCACGCTCGACACACCCTCGATCTGCGCCATCTGCCGATCGATCCCAAGCGCGAGGCGATCGCTCTCGGCCAGCGATGTCCCCGGCGGCGCGAAGAGGAACACGGTGAACGTGCCCTCTTTGAACGCCGGGAGAAACGAAGTCCCGAACGTGCTCGCCAGCAGCAGCGCCAGCGCCGTCGCCACGCCGGCGCCCGTGAGCACAAGCGCGCGATGACGGAGGGACGCCCGCAGCGCCGGCTCGTAGCGCCGCTTGAGCCAGCGCACGAGCGCCCCATCGTGCCCCCCGCCCGCGCCCGTCTTGGTGCCCCCCTTGCTTCTGGCTCCCATGTGCGAGAACAGAACCCGGCACAGCGCAGGCGTCACCGTGAGCGCCACCACCAGCGACGCCATGATCGAGACGATGTACGCGATCCCCAGCGGCCGGAAGAACCGCCCCTCGATGCCGCCCAGGAACAGCAGCGGCACGAACACCATGCAGATGATCACCGTCGCGAACAGCACCGGCGACCGGATCTCCAGGTTCGCCCGGTAGATCACCTCCAGCGCCGGCCTGCGCTCACCCTCCGGCCGCGCCGCGTTGATCCTCATTCGCCGCAACACGTTCTCGACCCCGATGATCGCATCATCCACCAGTTCGCCAATCGCCACCGCCAGACCGCCCAGCGTCATCACGTTGATCGACAGCCCGACCGCCCACAGCAGGAGCAGCGCCGCGGCCAGCGACAGCGGCAGCGCCGTCAGCGTGATCACGGTTGCGCTTGCGTTCATCAGGAACAGCACAAGAATGACGGCGACGATGATCGTCGCTTCCACCAGCACCTTGACCACGTTGTTGATCGAGCGATCGATGAAACGCGAGGCCCGGAACGGGTCTCGGTTGAGCACCATACCGGCGGGCATCGCCTTCTCCACCTGATCCAGCACGCCGTCGATCTGCTGCGTCAACGCGAGCGTGTTCGTCCCCGGCGATTTCTGAACACTGACGACCACCGCGGACACGCCCCCGTCCGACGCCGTCCCGCGCCGGGGAGCCGCGCCCAGCACAACATCCCCCACCTGCCCGATCGCCACCGGCGCGCCCGCCTGATACTTGATCAGCGTGCTCCGGATGTCGTCCACGCCCTGCACTCGCGCCGTCTGGCGGATCGGCAGTTCGAGGCGGTCAACATCCCGCAGATACCCCGCGCTCGCCGTGCTGTGTGCGCCCCGCGCCGCCTCGACAACGTCGCTGATCGTCAGCCCATAGAGCGCCAGCCGGTCCTGACGCACGTTGATCTGGTATTGCGGCAGTTCGCCGCCGATCGCCACGACCTGCGCCACGCCCGGCACCGCCAGAATCCGGTTCCTCAAGTCAAACTCGGCGAACGTCCGGACCTCGAGCGGGCTTGCGATCCCATCGGGCGACGAAACCGCCAGCAGCATGATCTCGCCCGTGATCGAGGTCACCGGCGTGATCTCGGCGTGCGCATCGGGCGGCAGCGATTCCCGCACCGCCGCCAGCCGCTCCGACACGAGTTGCCTCGCCCGGTAGATGTCCGAGCCCCAGTCGAATTCCACCCACACAATCGACAGCGAAGTCGCGCTCGCCGAGCGCACGCGCCGCGTCCCCGGCAGACCGTTTACGGCGGTTTCGATCGGGAATGTGACGTTGAGTTCCACCTCATCCGCCGCCAGCCCGCCCGCCTCTGTCATAATCACAACCGTCGGCGCGTTGAGTTCAGGAAACACATCCACGGGCATGTCCTTCACCGTCAGCCCGGCCAGGAGCAGCAGCAGCCCCGCCGCCGCCAGAACCAGCGGCGGGCGCTTCAGCGAGAACTCGATCAGCCGGGCAAGCATGCTCAGTCGTCTCCCTCGTGGAACGTGCCGTCCGGATGAAAGTGCCCGCCCTTGGTCACGCTGCCCGCCGTCGCCAGCATCAACTGGTACACGCCGTCCAGAACAATCTCGTCGCCCTGCTTCACACCGCTCTTGACGACGACCCACCGGCCGTCCGAGACGCCCAGGTCCGCCTCCATGCGGATGACCGTGTCCACATCCTTCGGGTCGCGCCGGAAGATGATCGGCGTCGCGCCGTCGCGCGTAACCGCCGACACCGGGATCGCCAGTTCCGCCCCGCCGCCCTCGAGCGTGATCTCCATGTGGGCCGCGACACCGGCCCTCGCCCACCCCGCGGCCGTCTCCGGCGTCATGAGCAGAACGATTGTGCGCTCGTCCGCATCCGCGTCGAGCCCCAGTTGAAGCGACCCGGTCATCAGATCATCCATCGCGATCGATCCGCCCTGCGGCGGAACCACCGAGACCGGGAGCCCATCGCGAAGCCGCCCCAGATCCGCCTGCAACCCTCGCGCGCGAAACCGGATCTGTTCCGGCTGCACGGAGGTGAGAATCAGCCCCGAGTCCTCGGCCAGCCCGCCCGTAGTGATCGCAAGCGTCTCGATCACCCCAGGCGCCACCGCTCTTACTTCCAGCGGCTCGAATGAGGCGGGATCCTCCGCCGCGCCCTCCCCGCCGTGGTCATGCTCGTGCGCCATCCCGCTCGACTTCACGAGCAGATCGTGCCTCGTCAACAGCGACCTCAACTCGGCCTGCGCGGCCGATTCCTCGGCCTGCAACTTTGCATCTTCCTCAAGCACCTCCGCCAATTCGGCCTTCGTGGCGTTGAGCGCCGCGCGGGCTTCGATGAACTGCGCGGCCCGCCCGCCGCCCGCCGCCCGCAGTTCCTCAAGTTCTTGCTCGCGCTCCTGCCACAGCCGAACCTTCTCAGCGAGGCTCTCTTCGTGCACCCGATGGGCTTCGCGGATCGGCCCCATCGACTTCACCTTGGCCTGCATCGCCGCGATCCGCTCGTGCAGGTCCCGCCACTCGGCGGAGTCCACGCGATAGAGCACCGTGCCCGATTCGACCCGCTCGAATTGCGACACCAGCAGTTCCACGCGTCCGCCCAAGGGTGTGCGGTATTCCCTTCGTGCGCTGGGGAGCAACTCAAAGCGTCCCGGCACGCGCAGCGTCCGGGTGACCTTTCTGCTCTCCACCCGTGCGAACGTGATGCCCAAGTTCTGGCGGACTGCTGCGGGGATATCGACGCGGTTCGTCACGACAGGAGGCGTCGCGCCGGCGCCTCCGCTCGCCGCCTTCTCCGGCTCGCGCGAGCAGCCCGCGGCCAGCACCGCCGCGATCAGCACGAGGGCTCGTTGCAGGGCGATCATGGCTTCGCCTCCGCGTTGGGCACGGCGTCCTCGGCTTCCGCCCGCGATATCGGCGGCCCCGCCAGTTCCTGCACGCGCACCAGCGCCAATTGCTCCGCCTGCCGCGCCTCGATCAGCAACAGCATCGCTTCCTGCTGCCGTGTGAGCGTCTCCAGCAGCAGAAGCGTGTCCACCTCACCGAGTTCCGCGATCTTCCGCGCTTCCGCGTACTGCTGATCCGCGATCGGCCCCACCTCGTTCTCGACGATCAGCCGCCGCGCGACCGCCGCCCGGTACTCCACCGCCGCCTGCTCCAGTTCCGACACAATCCGCTCATACTCGCCCTCGAAAACCGCCCGCGCTGTCTCCCGCTCCGCCGCCGCCCGCGCCACTCCTTCCTTGTTCCGGTTCCACAGCGGCACCGGCAGCCCCACGCCCAGCACGACCTTGTCAATGCCCTCCTCGCGCTCAAACCCCGGCCCGATCATCAGATCCGGATACTGCTCGCGCACCTCTCTCTGAAGCGTGCGCTCCGCCACTTCATACTCAGCGCGCAGCGCGCCGAGCGCGGGGTTGCGCTCCGCGATCGCCTCGCGCGCCCGCACGACGGCCTCCGGCTCATCCGCGCCGGTCCCCCCCGCGACCAGGCGGACATCGCTCGCTGGCGCCAGGCCCATCAGGCGCTTGACCTCGAGCCGCGTCTGATCGCTCGTGCCCCGCGCCATCTCCAGTTCCGCCCGCCGCGATGCCGATTCGATGCGGAACAGCCGCGCCTCGACCCTGGCCATCTCGCCCGCGCGCTCGAGGCTGTCCACGATGCCGACGATCTCACCCAGGCGCGACACATACTGCTCGAACACCGCCAGGCGTCGCTCCGCCGCGCTCCACCGCGCCCACTCGCGCCGCAGCGACATCCGCGTCTCCCACTCGCCCTGGTACACGCGCGCCAGTTCCGCCTCATGCTCGGCCCCGGCCCGCAGGCGTTCGATCTTCAGCCGCCCCGAGATCGGGATGGTGAAGCCCACCGTCGCCATCCAGGTCCACGGATGCGGCGCGGAGTCCATGATGTGCTTGAGATCAAACCCGAGCACCGGGTCACCCCACAGCCCCGCGTTCTCCGCCGTCGCCTGCGCCACTCCCGCGCGCATCCGCGCGATGCGAAGATCCGCGTTGAACACGATCGCCACCGCCTCCGCCTCGCCCAGCATCAGCCCGTCGGCCGCATCGAACTCTCTAGCCGTGGCTCCATCTTCCATGGCCAGCCGCTGCGCCAGCACCGCCACTTCCGGCGCTCCTGCGCTCCGACCCTCAAACACCGCCCGGTGCGCCGCCACATCCAGCGGCCTCGCCTCATAAGTGGCGCATCCCGGCATCGCCGCCGTGCAAACCGCGGCGGCGAGCAGCGCCGCTGTCTTGCAAGACTTTCGGCCGCCCGGAGGGCGCGCGATCGTTGCCAGGGGTTTCAACCCCTGGCTGCGATCCCAAGATTTCCAATGCGTTTGCATTTCTTCACATCGAGGGGTTGCAGGGGAGACTTCCCCTGCACAGCGAATCTCAAGGGGTTGTTCGCAGGGGAGACTTCCCCTGCACAGCGAATCTCAAGGGGTTGTTCGCGGGGGAAACTTCCCCTGCACAGCGTGTTTCGAGTGGTTGTTCGCAGGGGCCTCATCCTCCTGCAGTGCGCGTCTCGAGGGGTTGATCGCAGGGGGAACCTCCCCTGCACCGCAAACCCAAGAGGAGGGCGGTGCACCGACAACATCCGCAAGCAGATTGGATAGACACGCCGCGCGCGCTCAAGTTCCAGACCGCAGCTCATCAAGCGCGCGCAACAACACCATCACCCGCGCTCCAACAGAGCGCAAGGTCACACGTCGCCCTTCAGATAATCAGTCGCACCGACTTCAGCCCAAGCACGGTCGCATCATCATCGACTGGTCGGTCCGGCGGCGGCAACGCCCAGCGCTGCCCTTGCTCATCGTCTGCAGCAATCACGATCGCGCCGGTGCGCGAATCGTCCAGCACGACTTTCAACACCCGCGCCGATTCCACGCACAGCTTCGGCAGCCACGGCTCATGCGGAATCGGAACATCGATGCAGCATCCGCAGTCGTGCGGCGTGCCCGGGCGCATTGGATCCGGCCGCGGCGTGCTCTCGCAGCAATCGCAGCACGCGCTGCCCTCATCGCCCCCGCAGCACACGGCGCTCGCATCGTCGCCGCCCGCGCGCAGCGAGAAACACATCCCCGCCCCCGCCGGCGCGAGCCACATCGGGCCCACCAGCAGCAGGATGAGAAGCGTCAGGAATCTGTCCGGCTTCCGTCGCACCGTTCCTTATTCTATCGGCGCACCGGCCCGCGGGTTTGGCTGGTCTGAAAACCTGTCTTCGCCGCTTCTTCATCGACATCCGCGCACCGGGCCCGATGACTCACCCGGGTCCGGATAACGGTCGCCGAGTCGCAGGTCCTTCCGGCGGCCCATCGTCGCGCTGGCGGTTCGATCCACGAGATTCGCGAACCCGTTCTTTCGATTTTCGGTCTTCCTCAAAACACGTGATCGCCGACCTCTCCACGCCGGATCTCTCACGCGCTCGCCTTGCGCGAATTCGCGCTTGGCATCGAATCTCTCGAGCGCTTCATCCGCCGCGAGCCGCTCCGCCGTGTTCACGAGTGCGTGTTCGCCTTGCTGGCGCTCGAGAGCGAACCCGTCGATCCTCGACTCTGAACTGGGAATTGCCGCGCCCGCGGCGCGCGTTTGTTTGTGGTACTGCAAACGCCTCTCAAACGACCCCCGTTCCCGAGTCGCCGGCGGCTCTCGGCGAGGAATTCAGAACCGCGTCCCCGATTCTCCCGTATAAGCACCCGAATCATCGGGTTCACCGCGAGTTGTGGCCGTTTCGGCCAATCTCAACCGCACCACTCACATCGCAGCATCGACATCGAACCGGTCGTGGGGTCGAGTCGGCGTCACCGCCTGCTTCTCCTGGCGTTTGCCGCCGACGGAAGGGAGATCGACCATGCGCGCCAGAGTCCCGATGCGCTGACAAACCGTTTCCTCCGCGAACGCACGCCCGGGAGCGCGGCTCTGTAATTCAAGCCGGGCCGTGCCCACGCCCGGGCCGTGCGATCGCGGCGCTTCCACCTTGAAAGCACGCCCGGCGTCCCCTGACTGCGGACGCCCCGGCCGTAAGTCCAGCGAGGCCCGAGCGAGACCGGGCAGGCCGCACCCACGCGACCTTTTCAACGCGAGGTCCCGCGCCCGAAGCTCAACGCAACGGCGCGACCCGGACAGCCAGACCACGGAGGACACCATGCTTTACTGGGCTCTCGTTTTCTTCATCGTCGCGATTATCGCAGCCGTGTTCGGCTTCGGCGGCATCGCCGCCGTTGCCACCGACATCGCCCGCATCCTCTTCTTTGTCTTTCTCGTGCTCTTTGCCCTCAGTCTGATCGCGGGGCTCGTGCGCCGAACGCCGGTGAGGTGATCGTGTGAGCCCTTGCCCGAGAACAGCGACAGTCGATTCGCCGCCGATTCGCTCATACTGCGCACAGCACGCGGCGATCCATCCTGGGATGCGCGGTTGCGCCACGACCGCGCACCGGTCCGGTCGCGCGCGGGTCGCCCCGGTCGCTTCGGCGACCAACCCCGAGACCCCGCGCGGCCGGATCATTTCGCCCTCTGATCGGTCCACCCGCATCGCCGCCCCTCACGATGCCCCGTTTCGACACCACGGCTCAACACAGGAGAATCGTTCATGAGACCGTACGCCGGACTCACCGCCGCCGAGAGCGTCAGGGATGCGCTCGTCTCGAGCACATCCGGCGCCAGAGACATCACCCACGCGGTATCGGACATCGTCGCCGATGCCCTCTCTGTCCTCCTCCGCCGCGCCGACGAATGGAGCGAGGACCTCGACTCACTCATCTCTTCGGTCGCTCAGGGCGCCATCGAGGGCGCCTTCGAGATCGGCGCGCCCATCGCCCAGGCCGCCCACGGGGCGACGCTCGGCATCGTCCGCGCCTCGACCCGCGCCCGACCCGACATGCTGCGCACTCTCTGGAAGTCCGGCGAGGCGCTCGTCCGCCATGCCACCGACCTCGGCTGCGACGCCGGCGCTGCCGCGCGCGGCGTCATCGAGGCCGCTCTCGAGATCTCTCGCGAGCGCGCGATCGATCCCGCGGTTGCCGTCGTGGCCGCCTCGAAGGGCGCCCTCGACTCGGCCCACGAAGCCGGCTCGACCGCCGCCGACCGGGTCCGGCGCGTGATGGCCGTGCGCCTCGACGCGATCCGCGCGGCGCCGCGCTACTCGGAGATCGATGGCGCCACCGATCCCTGATCCACGCGCTTGCACGCCGATACCCTCGTTCCGCGCGGCGCCGCTCTGGCCCGACACGATGAACTCCCGGGAATCCCAGGGTCCGGCCGTGGCCGCACCGCCTCCGCGCGCTGCCCCGCGCCCGAGCGCATCTCGGACTCAAATCCTCGACCCCACGAGCGAGTCGAATCGCGCCGAGTATCCCTCGACGGAATAGGGACTCGTGAACCGCAAGTCATCCGAACCGCCGCGTTACCCAAGCCGTATAAGGCCCTCCGAGAAGGCGTGCGCCGGCGGTGCCCGCACTTCACGAAGTGGCACGGGGATTCGAGAGATACGAGCGCCAAACGGAGTGAGTGAAGGAGTCGGAAGTGGCCCGGCCATGCCGGTGCCGGGCTAAGCACTGAACGCACACGCTTTTCGCGCCGACGTTTTTGAGCCATCGGCGCGGTTGTCCATCCACGGGATCCGTTAACACGCCACCGGTGCGGTTCTTGAACTCCCGGTGCGTGTCCCCGCCGGGCTTGCTCCGCGGGTGCGATCCCATCGATCCACAGACCTTGATGCCGGCCCGGCTTTGCCGGGATCCGCCGGAGTTTGTCCTTTGCAGCTTCCCCAAGCCCGTTTCTCGCAGACACTCAGTCTCCGCGCGTCGTTGCACGACGCCGTCTCATCCACCGCTGACCTCACCGCCGAGATCGCGCGAGTCGTCGGCGAAGCGTTGTCCGTGGCGCTCCGGGACGCCGCCGACCCCGCCGACGTCCTCGAAGATCTGATCCCCGTCGTCGCGTCCGGCGCTGTGGAAGGCGCCCTCGAGATCGCCGCGGCCATCGATCAGACCGCCCGCGGCACGCTCATGGCGATCGTCCGCGCCGCCCCCGAGCACGATTCCGATGTCCTGCGAACCCTCTGGAGCGCCGGCAGCGCGCTGCTGCGCCGCGCGCACGAACTAGGCTGCGACCCCGCCACGGTCACGCGCGGCGCCATCGAAGGCGCTGTCGCCGTGGCGCCCGAGCGCCGCATTGACCCGCTGGTCGCGGCGATCACGGCGTCCAAGGGCGCGCTGGACGCCGCCTGCGATGCCGGGCCGGAAGCCGCCGATCGTGTCCGCACCACGATGGCCGTCCTTCTCAGCCGCATCGCGTCCGGGCCCACCGATGCGTCGGGCGCTGCGCCGCGCCCGTGATCCGCATCACGCACGCCCCGCCTCATTCGCGACCTCCTCGTCGCGCGGGTCGATCGCGCCTTGACATCCGGGCCATTTCTGACCGATCCTCCCGCCGGTCCGAGCGCCGACCCGGGAGCTCCTATGGCCTCGCGCAGGTCCTCCATCCATCCGGAACTGGTCGACCGGATGATCGCGCCCATCGTCCGCTTCCTGCGCATACAGGCTTCGGCCGGCATTCTCCTGCTCGCGTGCACGATCGCCGCGCTCGCCTGGGCCAATTCTCCCTGGCGCGAGTCCTACGACCACTTCTGGCACACCGACCTGAACGTCGCCTTCGGCCCCTACTCCCTCAAAATGAGCCTGGCGCACTTTGTCAACGATGCGCTCATGGCGATCTTCTTCTTCGTCGTCGGCCTGGAGATCAAGCGCGAACTCCTCGTCGGTGAGCTCGCCTCCTTCCGAAAAGCCGCGATGCCCGCGGTCGCCGCGCTGGGCGGCATGGCCGTGCCCGCGCTCGTCTACACCGCCGTTCACTTTCTGACCGACGCCGAGCACCCCGAGGCCATGCGCGGCTGGGCCGTCCCGACCGCCACCGACATCGCCTTCGCCGTCGGCATCCTCGCGATCCTCGGCAGCCGGGTCCCGCTCGCGCTCAAGGTCTTCCTCACGGCCCTGGCCATCGTCGACGACCTGGGCGCCGTGGTCGTGATCGCGATCTTCTACACCGAACACATCGACACCATCACGCTGCTCTTCGCCCACGTGGTCCTCGCCGCCTCGCTGATCTGCAATTGGATCGGCGTTCGCACCCCGATCGTCTACGCGCTCCTCGGCGTGGTGATGTGGCTCCTGCTCCTCCAGTCAGGCGTGCACGCCACCATCGGCGGCGTCCTGCTCGCGCTGACCATCCCGGCGCGTCGCCGCATCCACGGCGCCGAGTTCGCCGCTTTCGCCCGCCGCGCCATCCAGGACTTCGAACGTGCCGAAGCGGGGCCCGGCGACACCATGGTCAGCCACGAGCGTCAGGACATCGTCCACCACATCGAGCGCGCTTGCGAGCAAGTGCAGTCGCCCCAGATGCGCATCGAACACGCCCTCCACCCCTGGGTCGCGTTCGTCATCATGCCCATCTTCGCCCTCGCCAACGCCGGAGTTCCGTTCGATGCGCCGCTCGGGCAGACGCTCGGCGGCGGTGTCGGCCTCGCGGTCGCCCTCGGTCTGCTCATCGGCAAGCCCGTCGGCATCGTCGGCGCCACTTGGATCGCCGCCCGCACCGGCCTGGGCATCCTTCCCTCCGGATCATCATGGCTCCAGATCCTGGGCGTCGCCTGCCTCGGCGGCATCGGATTCACGATGAGCCTCTTCATCGCGCAGCTCGCGTTCAATGAAGTGCAGACGCTCAACCTCGCGAAGACGGGCATCCTCGCCGGCTCGTTCACCTCCGGCGTCCTCGGATCGATCTTGCTCCTTCGCGCCCCCTCGCGCCGGTGATCACTCGCCCGCGCCGCTCGAACCCGACTCCTCGTCGATGTCCAGATCCGCTTCGTCGGTCGAAGCCGCCGCGCCCTCATCCACACCATCGGGCCATGCCGCCGCCGGAGGCTCGAACAGATACGAGCGCACATCGACCCCCAGGCAATGCGTGATCGAGAGCCCGCGCTGCGCACCAAGTTGCACCGAGGCCGCCTCGGCACTCGCCCCCGGCCCGCCCTCCTCGCGAATCCGGACCGCAGGTCGGCACGGATCCTGCGGATTCGGCGCCACCACCACGCCGCGCCCCCCGTCGCTGAGCCGCACGTCGCTCCCGATGGCGAACGGCGGGATCCTCAGCAGCATCGCCCTCCGCACCATCGGATCGAACCACCCGTCGAATCGATCCGATGCAAAGGCCTGAAGCGCCGCCACCGGCGGCTTCGCGAGCCCGTCGAACCCGCGCAGAAGATTGTCCAGCACGTTGGCCGCCGCGACGATTCGCGCAAAGATGTGAATCCTCCGTCCCCCCAGCGGCCCCTTGAGTCGTCCGCCAGTGATCTTCGTCAGATCCGGCCACCCCTTCCCGTCGAAACGCTGATGGTGATTGAGCACGGTGTGCGCGACCCTCGCCGGCACGCGGCTGTTCTCCAGCAGGCGCTTGCCCACCGTCACATGCTGCAGGTATCCGTCCGGCCGCGCATGACCACCGCCCGTCTCGTCGGCATGCACGTCGTGGAACGCGCCGGCCGCCGGAGAGAGCTGTGTCTTCCCGATATCGTGCAGCAGCCCCGCCAGCCCCAGCACCGACATCTCCCGCGCTTCCTCGCGCTCCAGCCGTTTCTGCTCCGCGACGACATACGCCTCCAGGTGCAGCCCGGTCAGCAGCGCCAGATACGCCACGTTGGTCGCGTGGCTCGATTGATCCGACACGCCGAACAGCGCATCCGTCATCGATGCGTACGTCGCCGATCCGATCGCCTCGGTCACGAGCCCAAGCACCGCGCGCCGGTACTCCTGCACCGATGCCACGGTAATGGTGCCCCGGGCGCACGCAGCCAGCCCGTCCCTCATCCGCGTGTAGACCGCGACCCGCGCGCCGGTCAGCCGCGCCGCCACCGCGTGATCGAGGTCCCGCGTCAGGTCGTCTTCGAGCCAGATGTGAGTCACCGCCCGGGCCCGGAGCGACGCGATCAGCCTCTCATCAAGCCGCACGCCGGGCCGAAGCAGATCGTGTTGCGGCGTGCGCGGATCGGTCACGACGGCGCCGAGCACCATCCCGGGCTTTGCGTCATTGATCCCGCAAAGAAGCATGAGTGGAATCCACGCGCCGCGAGCCGCTTCCGAAACCTCCCGCCGCCCCGAGCGCTGACCCGGTCAAGCCCCGCCCCGGGCCGACACGAACTGCCGCCGGGCCCGGGCACAGACCGCGGCTACCGCCGGATGCCGCAGCCGTCGCTTGATGCAAACCACAAAGTACTGCTCCGTGACCCCTTTCGGATAACCGACCGGAACCACGTTGAACTGACGGCACACTTCCTTCTCGATCACCCGGGCCGCCGGGAAAACACCGAGCCCGGCCTGTCCGAAATAGTTGAGCAGGGCCCGGTCCTCCGCCTCCGCAACCACGGCCGGGCTCAGACCGTGCGCGTCGAGCCACCGGTCCACGCTGTGCCGCAGGGCCGTGTTTTCCGCCGGCATCACGAACGGCGCTCCGTTCAGGCCCTTGGGGAACCTCCCGCGCCACCGCGATGCCAGTGAACGCGTCGCGTAGAAACCGATCGGTGAATTCCCCATCGCCTGGCTCACCGTCGTGCCCTCCAGGCCCGGCGGCATCGACGAATCCGTGATCACCATGTCGAGGCGATGCAGAGCCAATTCCGCCAGAAGGATGTCCGCGCGCCACTCCCGGCAAACAAAGGTGACCGGCGGATCCAGATTCCACAGCGGCTCGAGGATCGATCGAACCACCAGTTTCGGCACCGAATCCACCACTCCCACGTTGACCCGATGCGCCCGCGCGGGCGACCGCCCGTCGAGCGCCTCGATCATGTCGCCGCCCAGCCTGAACATCTCCTCCGCGTACCGGAACACGACCTGCCCGGCCTCCGTCAGCCTGAGCCCCCGCCCGGCACGCTCAAAGAGCGGGTCCCCGATGCTGCGTTCGAGCCGGCGCAACTGAACGCTCACCGTCGGCTGCGACACGCGCAGTTCTTTCGCCGCCGCCGTCACACTCCCCAGCCGCGCCACCGACCAGAAGTAGTGCAGGTGATTCAGGTTGATGCGCCGCAGCCCGCGATTCGCCTTCATAGGTCCAGTCTATAAGTCCTTGCGGCGCATTGCCCGCCGCCCGCCGCCCCCTTATGCTCTTTGTATGGCGATCGCCGCGCTCCGCGCCGCGATCGTTCGCCTCAACCCTTTTCGATCGCTCTCCCGCGCCGACACGGAGTCACCCTGTGCGTCGAAAGCGCCGGCTCATGGTCATCGCCAACCGGCTCCCCGTCCGCCGCGTCGGCCGGGGCAAGGATGTCCGCTGGGAGCGCTCGCCCGGCGGGCTGGTCACCGCGCTCGAGCCGGTGCTCCACGATTACCCAGGCCTCTGGATCGGATGGGACGGCAGCGTCGGGCGCGCCCCCGAGCCCTTTGTCCACGAATCCCTCACCATCCGCCCCATCGCCCTGTCCGGAGCGGCCATCGACAACTTCTATCACGGCTTCTCGAACCGCACGCTCTGGCCGCTCTACCACGACGCCATCCGTTCTCCCGAGTTCCATCGAAAGTGGTGGGATCCCTATGTCCAGGTGAACCGGCGATTCGCCCGCGCCGCCGCCCGGGTCGCGCGAAAGGGCGATCTCGTCTGGGTTCAGGACTACCACCTGCAACTCGTCCCGGGCATGCTCCGCGAAACCCGACCCGATCTTCGCGTCGGCTTCTTCCTCCACATCCCTTTCCCGCCGGAAGAACTCTTCGCCTGGCTCCCGTGGCGCGCGGCCATCCTCCAGGGCCTGCTCGGGGCCGATGTCGTCGGCTTCCAGACCGACGCCAGCGCTCAGAACTTTTCCCGCGCCGCCCGGCGCTGGACCGATGCCGACGGCACCGACACCGAACTCCAGTTCCGCGGCCGGCGCATCGAAGTCAACTCATTCCCCATCTCCATCGACTTCGCCGACTTTGACCGCGCGGGCGACGACCCGGAAGTGCTCGCCCACGCCCGCGAGATCCGCCGCCGCCTCGGCTCCCACAGGCGCGTCCTGCTGGCCGTGGACCGGCTCGACTACACCAAGGGCATCGACACGCGACTCCAGGTGCTCGAAGACCTCTTCCGGCGGGGCGAGCTGAGCGTGGAGGATGTCGTCCTCGTTCAGATCGCGGTCCCCAGCCGCGAATCGGTCGAGGAATACCGCGACATGCGCATCCTCGTCGAGCAGACCGTGGGCCGCGTGAACGGGGAATACAGCGAGCCGGGGCGCGTCGCGGTCCACTACTTCCGGCGCTCCCTCGCCCGCCCGGAACTCGCCGCTTACTACCGCGCCGCCGATGTCATGCTCGTCACGCCCCTGCGCGACGGCATGAACCTCGTCGCCAAGGAGTTCGTCGCCGCGCGCACGGACAATTCCGGCGTCCTGGTGCTCAGCGAGTTCGCCGGCGCCGCCAGCGAACTCCGCCGCGCCATCCTCGTCAACCCGCGCGATGTGGACGGCTTCGGCTCCTCCGTCCTCCAGGCCCTGCGCATGCCGCGCAAGGAGTCCCGCCAGCGAATGGCCGTCCTGCGAATGCAGGTCCGCCGCCACGATGTGTACGATTGGGCCCGCAACTTCCTCGGCGCCCTCCGCGGATGAGCGTCCCGACCGATGTCATCGCCCGCCTGGCCGCCGCGCCGTCGCTGCTCATCGCCTGCGACTTCGATGGCACCCTCGCCGACATCGTCCCCGATCCGGATGATGCGCGCCCGCGCCCCCGTGCGATCGAGGCCCTCGCCCGATTGAGTGCCATGCCCGGGGTGACGATCGCCGTCATCTCCGGCCGTGCCCTGCGTGACTTGAAACGGCGCCTCAGCGAGGACTTGAACGTGACCCTCGTTGGAAGTCACGGCGCGGAGTGGCAGGGCGCCGATGCCGCCCCCGCCGATTCCGCCACCGGCGCGCTCCTGCGGCGCCTCGAAGCCGCCGCGCGCGACGCGGCCAGCGGCCTGCCCGGAATCGGAGTCGAGACCAAGCCCTTCGGCATCGCGCTCCACTACCGCCGCGCCTCGGAGCCCGATGCCCGAGTGGCCATCGCTCGCTTCGAATCAGCGCTCTCGAAGATCACAGGCGCCCATGTCCGCCACGGCTCAAAGGTCATCGAAGCCTCGGCCGTCTCGGCCAATAAGGGCGACTCGTTGCGTGAAGTGCGCCGGCGCGCGCAGGCCGAAATGGTCGTCTTCATCGGCGACGACCGCACCGATGAAGACGCCTTCGCCGCTCTTGCACGCCAGGACATCGGCATCAAAGTGGGCGAAGGGCCCACGCTCGCGAGGCACCGCGTGGCGAACCCCGCCGCCGTCGCAGAGTTTCTTGTGACCCTCGCCGCGGCGCGTGCAAGCCCGTCTCACTCACGCTAGGAATCGGCGCCGCCGGGCCGCGGCCATCGCCAGGCCACACAGACCGCAAACCACGGCCCCCGGCGCTGGCACGATCAGCACGTACAGGCTGTTGCCCTCGTAATAGGGCAGCACGGAGAACCCCGGCGGCACATCGGGCAACAGGATCTGGCCAATCTCACCGTCGGGCATCTCGGAAAGGCGCACGATCTCGAACGTGTGCCCGCCAACCGGCGTGTATCCGTCGAGCAGGCGCACATCCACCGTGGGCCCGCCGCCGCGTTCACCGCCGCCGCCAAGCGTCGTGAACCCTGCGACATCGACGAGGTCGCAGATCAAAGCGCCGCCGGTCCCGTCCGTTCCGATTTCGAGAATGAGCGAGGCGCTGCTCGAGAGCGTGAGATCGCCGGCGAAGATCAGCGTGCCGACCGATCCCAGTCCATCCATCGCTCGCGCCTCGCCGAGCACCGCCGCGCTCGCCTCAGCGGCCGCGCCCGGGGAGATCACGCCGTCGATCACGGCCATGCCATTGATGAAGCCGTTGCCCGCCAGCGTGCCGCCCAATTGCCGGAACGCCGCGCCCTCGCCCGAAGTCTGGATGATGCCCTGATCCAGTTCGATCAGCCCGTCCTCCTGAGTCAGGTCCCCCAGCGTGTCGAACGTCGGCGTCGGCGCGCCGCGCAAGGCGCCCCCGCCCACCACGGTGAGCGTGCCGCGCACGGTCACCGGTCCCTGCGTCGCCAGCGTCTTGCCGCCGCGCAGCGACAGCGCGCCGCCGGTGTCCACCAGATTGAGGAACGAGAACGCGTCGTTGCCGTCGTTGTCCTCGACCCCCGAGTCCATCCCGTCGAGGTCCACCGTCGTCGCGACGGTGTTCACCCGCGCGTTCGCAAAGCGAATCTTGCCCTGAATGTCGAATCGCCCGTCGAGGAACACGTTCCCATCGAGATTGGTCAGCCGCCCCGCCGGCAGACTGAACAGAGTGCCCGCGCCCACGCTCAGCCGCCCCCCGTTCGCGACGGTGAAATCGCCAACGCCGGTGAAGTTCCGGCTGTTCATCGTCGAGAGCCGGCCGCCCGATGCCACCATCGTCGTGTTGCGCAGCCCGTCGAGCCCCGACACGGTGTCCTGGATCATGCTCGCCGCGCCGTCCAGAGTGACCACGGAGGCGAGCGTCGTGACATTCGCCCCCGCGAAGCGCAGCCGCCCCTGCAGGTTAAACGTGCCGCCGGTCATCGTCCCGCCCGTCACGTTGCCCAGCGCGGCGCCGCCGCCCACTTCAAAGTCCGAACCCGTCTCGACGTTCAGCACGCCGTCGTTCGTGAAATCGCCGTTGGCCGTGGTGATCGACCTCCCGCCGGCCAGCGTCAGCGACCCCGCCGTCTCGTTGCGCTGAAGGAAGCTCGTCAGCGCTCCGAACGAAGACCCGGCCCCCGTGAGCATCACCGTCGCCGCGTTGTTCAGCACCTGCCCGCCCGCCAGATCGAGCGCCGCCCCGTCGTTCACCACCCACGTGCCGCCGACCAGCGTGCCCGGAACCGTGGTCAGGTCCACGCTGTCGGTCATGAACGTGCCGGCGTCAAGCTGCAGCGTGCCGTTGTTCGTGAAATCGAGATTCGTGAAATCGGTCATCCCAGCCGACGTCTTCTGAATGGTTCCTTCGTTGATGAACGAGCCCCCGGTCCCGCCCATCGAGTTGTTCCACGAAAGCGACGCATTCGATTCGACGACGAAAGTGGACGAGGCGCTGTTCTCGATGGCGGATGTGCCCAGCATCGTGATATTGCCGGCGTCGCGCCACGTGATGCGCTTGCCCCCTCCGCCGATCCGGGAGTCGCAGATCTCGTTCCCGAACGCGCCCTCGAAAACGATCTCCCCGTCCGCAGCCACGTTGAACTCGCTCACCTGCTCCAGCAGCGCGCCGTCGAACGTCGCGATGCCCAGGTTCATCACGCTCACCGTGCCCGTGCCCCCGCCGAACACTCGGCTGCCCACCTGCCGGTAGTCGCCGAGCACCGTCAGAGTGTTCGTCGTGAGGTCCAGCACCGCCCGCGACGAGAGCATCTCGAAGCGGCTGATCGTGAAGTTGTTGTCGAGCGTGACCGTATAGTCCGGGCCCGCGACAAACGGCTCCGGAGCGTTGATCGACACGACGAACGTGTCGCTGCCCGCCAGGTTGTCCGGAACGACCATCGGGTTCCACTGGCTCGCCATGCTCCACGCGCCATCGACCGCCGAGGCCCACGACACCGCGATCTCGGCCGATTGCGCGGCCGCCGCGCACATCGCCAGCGCGATAGGCGCAATCACAACACCTCGTAACTTCGACACGTCTGCCACACACCGCATGGCGAGGCTCTCCTGACCCCGCGGAAAGCGTCCCTCAATCCGCCGCGCCTGCCACAGCGTCCGGCGGAAACGCCATCCCGAATGCATATCGAACGTAATCCAGAATCACCCCTCGGTCAACGGATTCCCGGTCGAGTTTCGATCCGATTTCCCGTCTCAGCCCATGGAAGTTTGGGCGGTCCGCCCTCCGGCTCCAATTCCCCACTAACCACCCTCCGAACTGAGCCCCTTTCGGACGCGCTCCAAAGCATCGCGAAACCCCCGCAGGTCCGTCTGCACACCCTCGCCAACCAGACTCTCGCCCAGCGCGACGACCTCCGCGAAGTACCGCTCCGCGGCCTGAAGCATCGCCCGCCGCTGCGCCGCCGGGCCCTGCGCGCCCCGGTCTTCCATCAACTGGCCCATCTTGAAGATCGCCACCGCCAGGTCCTGGCGGTGCCCTTGCATCGGGTCCGTCTTGACCAGTTCGCGCCGAAGAGCGAGCGAGCGCGAAAAGACCTGATCGGCCTCATCGAGGCGTCCCAGGCCGCGCAACTGGTTGCCGCACTTGTTGAGACAGATCGCGATGTCGCGGCGTGCCTGTAGGTTTGACTCGTCCGCGGCGCTCAGTTCTTCCGTGATCGCTAGCGCCTTCTGGAACAGTTCCAGCCCGACGACGCGGTCCTCCCTCGCCGCCGCAGCGTGGCGCGCAGCCTGCGTCGCCTCGCGCTCCGCCAGCGCATCGTGCACGCCCGCGCTCGACTGCCGAGCCCACCCCGCGGCGTGATAGGCAAGATACAGGTCCCGGCGCAGCCCCGCGTTCGCCGGATTCTCGCGCGCCAGACGCTCGAACTCGTCGGCCATCGAGAGCGCCTCCTGCTCCACTTGCCGCGCGATCCCGATGGCCTGCGCCAGCAGGGCGACCGCCGAGACGTCGCCGGGTGGGAGCGCAATCGCCCTTCGCCGAAGCACCTCCACGCGCCCAATCCCGACCGTCGCACGATTGTCCTTTGACGCGCCCAGTTGCTTCGCAGCCTCGACCGATGAGGGTTCGCGCTGGACGCGTTCGCTCCAGTACACGATCACGTTGTCGTAGAGCCCCAGCGCCTGCTCCAGCATCTCCGACTCTCTAATCTCGTCCACGCCCGACAGCGCCCACCACGTGAACGCGTCGCCGCGCCGCAGCAGCGCGGTCGCCCGCATCTCGCGGAACGACTCCAGGCGCGCATCGCCGGGCGGCAGCAGGGAGATGGCGCGATCCGCAGCGCTCACCGCCTCCCCGAAGGCCGCCTCCGCCTGCGGGTACTTCAGTGTGTCCAGCGCAACATTCCCGGCCCGCACGAGGCTTCGGGCCATGTCCGCGTTCGCCTGTGGATCGTTGGGAGCACTCGCCAGAGCGCGCTCGCGGATGGCTCTCGCCTTCGCGTAAGACTCGGCCGCCGCCGCCATTGATCCCATCTTCGCCTTGAAGAGCCCGCCCTGAAGGTCGCCCACGCGATCGTGCGCATCCGCCAAGTCGCGCGCCAGGCCGGGATCGTCGGCGGCCTGGACCTGGATCTTCGCCAGATACTTCTGCGCTTCCTCCAGCAGTTTCATCCGCGCCGGCGTCGCGCCGCGCAGCGGCTCGATCCGATCCGCGAAGTCGAACATGATCGTGTTGGCCAGGCTCCGCACCGCCTGGAAGTTCTCATCGGCGCGGCGCCGCTCGGCCTCGGCCCGCGCATAAAGAACGCTCATCGCGATGCCGAACCCGACGATCAGCGCGAGGAACCCGACCGCTACACCGGCCGACCGCTTGTGCCGCCCCGCCAGTTTTCTCAGGATGTAAAGCCCGCTGTCGCGCTTGGCCTCGATCGGCTCGCCGTGCAGGTACCGATGGATGTCGCGTCCCAGGTCCCCCGCGTTCTGGTAGCGCCGGTCGCGCTCCTTCGAGAGCGCTTTGAGCACGATCGTCTCGACCTCATCGTTGATCTGCCGGCGCACCGAGCTCGGCCGCTCCGGCATCGCGCGCAGGATGTTGTCCAGCACGTCCCGCATCGCGCCGATCACCTGGTACGGAAACTTCCCGCCCGTGAGCATCTGATAAAGGATCACGCCCAGCGAATACACATCCGTCCGCACATCGATCTTCTCGGGCACACCCTCGGCCTGCTCCGGGCTCGCCCACGGCAGCGACCCGATGAACTGCCCCGTCATCGTCATCACTTCCGGATGGCTCACCCCCGCGATCTCAGACCCGACAACCTTCGCCAGCCCGAAGTCCAGCACGTGCGGCTGCCCCTCCGGGTCAACTCGGATGTTCCCCGGCTTGAGGTCACGGTGGATCACGCCGCGCAGGTGCGCCGAGTTCACCACCTCGCAGATCTTTCCGAAAAGCGCCAGCGTCTCATCAACCGTGCGCGGCGCCGCGGACATGTACTGATCCAGCGCCTGCCCCGGCACGTAATCCATCACGTAATAGAAGCAGCCCCCCGCCTCGCCACTGTCGATGATCGACACGATGTTGGGGTGGTTGAGCTGCCCGAGAATCTCGACTTCGCGCTCGAACCGCTTTCGTTCGCGCGTGCTCGCGAACGGGCCCTCGCGCATCACCTTGATGGCGACCTTGCGCTTCGTCGCCTTCTGGATCGCCTGGTAGACGACGCCCTGCGCCCCGCGGTGGATCTCGCGCACGATCTCATACCCCGGGATCGAGTCCGGCGGCACCACCGACCACGTGCGCGCGACGGATGAACTCCCGGCCTGGGCCCGCGCCGCATTCACCATGCGGCGCAGGCTCTCCCGGGACTTCTCACCGCCGTTCTGGCCCTCGGGCCCGCTCATGAACGCACCGTCTCCCTGTCTCGCTTCACATTCTCAGGCGGAATCTGATCGCCGGTTCTCACGCACATTCTGCCCACGCGACCCCCTCTCCCCTTGGGAGAGGGTGGCGAGGCCTCGAGCCGGGAGAGGGACACCACTCGCCTTCCGTCCGGCATTGCACCCTCGCTCGCCACCATCAACCCGTCCTCAAGATCCTCGACTGAAGAACTGCGACGGACTCCCCATCAGGTCCTTCAGGCAGTCATGCGCCCGTGCTCGCAGCATGTACACCGCCCCCGCCGAGCGACCCATCGTCGCCCCGACATCCGCCGCGGCCTTCCCTTCCAGGTCCACCTCGCGCACCACCTTCTTGTAATCCTCCGGCAACTGCTCGATCGCCTTCTCCAGCGCATCGACGGCCTCGCCCTGCGCCGCGAACCGGCTGGGCGTGGTGTACGTCATTCCCAGCAGATCGATCAGCGCCACCGAGGTGCTCATCCCCGCCGGCGCGTGCGCACGACGCTTGGGATCGGGCCGCTTATCGGCCTCGAGCGCCCGGATGGCGTCCCGCAGGTTGTTCTGAGCGATGCGACGAAGCCACGCCGCGAACCCCGCGCGCGTCTTTGAGGTCAGCGAGCTGATGCGCATGAACGCCTCGAGAAACGTGACCTGCATCACGTCGTCCTCGTCGAGCACCGAGCGATAGTGAACGTTGATCGACGACGCCAGTTCCCGCCGAAGTTCGTCGCCGACCTCTTCAAGGAGCCGGCTCAGCGCTTCGCCGTCGCCTCCCGCCGCCCGCGCCACCAGTGGGTCCTGATCCTCGGGCATCGGTTGCTCCGGGCCATTCTCTCGCTCTCCCCTCCAGTCTAACCGGCGTATTCCCCGGGCCCGCCTCACGCGATTCCTATTCCAGGCAGCGTGAGCGTCGCGGGGCGATTCCGCCTGAAGACTCAACGCCGGGTCCGCAGCGACTCCTCGCGGCCCGGCTCGAAAGGAGCGATCTCCAAACCAGCCATCTCTTTCCTTTCATCCGCCCCGATTTGTTTGTGGAAAGACTCGCGTCCCCCTGTGCGCGGGTCTTTCTTTGCGCGTTGGATCGTCGAGCCCCGAGTCAGTCCGACACTCAACATCCGACATCCGACAGCCCACATCCGACATGCCCGTTCCGCACTCGCGTGATGCGCCCAGCCCGTCTTCGCCTGTGCCCATGGAAGGAAGCGCGACGCTGCGGCGGGCGATCCACGACACCCGCCGCGGCTTTCTCAGTACGGGTGCGCTGAGTAGCAGAGGAAGCACCGCAGGGCTCCGCTTGACGGATCACCGGCCTCTTCGTTCCACACCCGCCGGTCCGTCAGGCGGAGCCGGCCCGAGCCCCCGCGACTCCGAGAGCCTGGAACTCTCGGCTCGCGAGCGCTCAGGCCCGATGCGGGCCATCACAACAAGCAACTCCCTCCCCTTCTGGGGGAGGGTGGCAATTCCGCGAGCCGGGAGAGGGACACCCCGGGCGCTCATCTAGCGCGCATTCTCACTCCGCTGATCCACTCACCCTCCCACTCCCTCACCCCTTCATCCTCCGCGTGACTCCTCGCCCCGCGCTTCGCCCGTGACTTCACCGCGCTGCTGCGTTCGACCGGCGACCGGCCGCTCGACAGCGCGTGTGAAGAGCAACCAATGAGGAGGATTCGTCAAGTGTTCATCCAACCGAGAGATCGTGTGAACTCCCGCCGCGTGACCCGTTGCCTCGCCGCCCTGACTTCATTCGGCGCGACACTCACCCTCGCCGCCACCACGGGCGCCGCCGATATGCGCCCCGCCCCTTTCCCCGACAAAGCCGCGGCAATCCTGGTCCAGGGCGACACCGAGGTCCGCTTCAAGAACGATGTGAACGACCTCACGACCGTCCTCTCCGGCAATCGCTGGAAGTACGGCACCAACGGCGGCTCCGTCCGCAAGCTGCTCATGGATGGCACAGCGGGCGCGACCACCTGGACCAACGTCGGCAAGGCGTTCCAGGGCGCGGGCGCCGACATGTGGGCCGCTCCAGCATCCCAGCAGCACCTCGTCTACTACCACTCCTCCCACGGAGGCAACATCAGCGACAAGAACTCAACGATGTCGTTCGGCGACGTTGGCAAGGACGCCAAAGACTTCGTGAAAATGATCCAGGACCACCTGCCGCAGGGCCACAAAGAGTTCAGCAAGGACGGCACGACCAACACCACGTGCGTGCAGTCCATGACGTTCATGCTCCAGCCATGCCGATCCGGCGGGCAGATCTACGAACTCACGACCACGCTCGCCGACAAGGAAGTGCGCCGCAAGTACTTCCCCGCGCTCTCCGATATCTCGGTCCTGACCGCGGCGGACTCGAACGAGGACAGCTACTCCTGCGCTGCCCCGCCGGGAGTCTCCCCTCCGAACAACACCTGGTCGGTCCCGCTCACCAACGGTCTCAAGACAAACTTCGCGATGTCGGCCTGGGATGTCTACAAGAACGCGGCCGAGAACGATGTCTCCAACGACAACAAGGCGTACACGCCGAACTCCGACTTCGGCGCCGGCAACAACCGCACTCAATACGTTCCGGGCAAGGTCCCCGACGGCAGCGGCCAGTACGAACATCCCCTCTACCGCCACGTCTCCTTCTATCCCTCCATCACCTTCGGCGCGGGCAGCGCCGACGGCAACGTCTCCTGGGGCTCCGCCGATGGCCACACCACGCTTGACTTCGGCCTGAGCGGCCCCTCCGATCGCTCGCTCATTCCCAAGTCCGGCCCCGTGCCCGTCCGCCTGAGCAACGTCGAACTGCTGACTACCGGCCAGCTCAACCTCGACCGCGACATGTGGCCTCTCGAGCCCATGCGCTCCGCCCTCGACCCCTCCCTCTCCTTCGTCCAGTACTACACCTTCAACGTGCTCGGCGGCGGCGAGTTCGGCAGCACCGGCTCGCTCGAGATCGATTTTGAACGTGACGACGTCGAGACCCTCGCCAACGTCATGAACTCACTCAAACTCTTCCAGTGGCGCTCCGGCGCGTGGCATGACACGCTCGCCAACCTCGACTACGACAACAACCGGTTCTCCGTCGGCCTCAGCCCGAGCATCGCCGCTTTCGGCACCTTTGCCCTTGTCATCCCGCAGCCCGGCGCGTTCACGCTGCTGATCCTCGGCGGCCTGCTCGCCGCCTCGCGCCGGCGCAGCACTCGCGCGTGACCGCCTCGCGCTTCCGCGCGAGACTCGGTTTGTCTCCAGTGTCCGGCGGGGCGGGCCACCTCCACGGCCCGTCCCGCTTTTTTCTTTCCGATCCCTCGGGAGTTGCAGGGGTAGTGCGTCCCCCTGCAGCGCCTTCCTGACTCTGTCCTAGTTCTTCGCGTCCGCGAGTCTGCGTTCTGCGTGCCCAATGAGCGCGCGTATCGGCTTGTCCGTCCACAACAACCTCGGGTTCATCGTCTTCGTGCCGATCGCGACGTGGCTCGCACCGACCGCGGCGTACTCATCAATATCCGCGGTCGTCGTGATCCCGCCGCCGCCGATGATGGCCAGCCGCGCCGTCCCGCCCAGTTCGATCAGGTCCCGGATGCACTGAAGCGCCACCGGCTTGAGCGGCTTGCCGGAGATGCCGCCCGCCGGCACCGGCAGCGTGTTGCAGCAGTGGAACGTGCGCACGCCGGCGCGCAGCGCCTGACCCGCCATCTCCTGCCAGTTCACCGGCGGCAGCTTCACGATTACGCGCACCCGCGACTCCATCGCCCGCGCGAACAGGTCCTCAGGCCAGTCGATCTCTCCCACGTTGGGGCACGACATGTTCAGTTCCACGGCCAGCGGCTTGACTTCGCGCACACGCGCCAGCAGCGCGAGCCACTCTTCCTCGGAGAACCCGTGGATGCTCACGATCTTGTCGCTCGCGTCGATCTTCCCGGCACGCACGCGCTCCGCCAGCCAGCCGATCCCGGGATTGCGCAGCCCGATCCGGTTCACCCACGCGCCGATGCGCCGGTAGTAGCGGACCGTCGAGAGCGTGCGCCACCACCGCCCCGGCCGCTCCAGCGCCGTGAACGTCCCCAGCGTCGCCGTCGCGCTCCGCGGCTGCACGTAGTTCCCGAACGGTGCTGAGATAATGAGCGGCCGCATCCGTTGCGATGGCTATCTTAAGCGCTCGGCTTCCTGCCTTCGCTTTTTCGATTTGACCGCTTGCCCGATCTGCGCTCGGCCGAGCGGCGAACTTCGGCCGCGATCCTGCCCGGCCTCGCTGATCGGGCGACGCTGCCTTCGCTTTCCCACTCCGTGTTCCGCGTTCCCACTTCCGCGTTCCGAGTTCCATCCGACATCCGATATCCCACATCCGACATCACTTCACCTCCACACCCTCCAAGGGCGCGCCGTCCTCGGATTCAAGGTGCGCCCCGAAGCACCACCCTCCCTTCGCCTGCGTCACCTTGATGAGGATTGTGTTCTCGCCCGACCGCAGATGAATCGGAACGCGATCCTGCCGCGTGCCGTAACCGCGCTGAACCTTGTTGCGGTGCACCTCGGCCCCGTTCACCCACACCACGGGCCCGTCATCGCTGCCAAGCGCGAGCACCGCATGCACTTCGCTCGCTGCCCGCACCCGCACCGCCGCGAACGCGCACGCGTCTTCGATGTGCCGCCCGAACACCCGCTGCAGGTCCACGACGAACTCGCCCCTGGGGTCATCGTTCATACCGAGCGATCGAATCTCGTGCCTCCATCTCACCGCCGAACCGTCGTGAGCATGGAACTCGGCCGCCGGGTCGAACTCGCCCGGCCGCGCCTCCGGCCCGATCGTCGACTCAAACTGCGCCTCCCACGGGCACGCAAACGGCCCGCACACCCACCACGCGTTGACCGAGGGCAGCACCGTCTCGCAAAACTCCGCGCTGACGCTCTGCCCGTCTTTGGAAAGCGTCACCCGCGCCGCGATCGTCGTCATCTGCAGCGCGCCGTTGGCGCGGCACTTGACTGCGCATGCAAGTGCCCCGCCCGGCTCCATCGGCGCCGGCCCTCGGCGCCCCTCGTGCTCCGCGTGCCACGATGCGCCCGCCGTGATGTCGATGTTGGCGCTCAGCCCTCGGGGCGACTGATCGCTCAGGCGCGCCTCGGCCGCCGCCTCGATCGACCCGCCGGCGCCCGCGCGCACGGTCACCGTGCAGGTGAGGCCGAGCGCTCGGCACATGGCCTCGCCGCGCGCCTCGTCCGGTGCGTTGCACGCCGCAATCGCGCGGGCCAGCTCCCACATGTCCGGCAGTGCTTCGCGCCCGCGCGACTCGATCATGCGCGACCGCAGGCCTGCCAGTCGCTTCACTTCGGCGGGCGCCTGCTCGCCGAGCAGTGCGCTGATCGCCACCAGGGTCGCGAGCCTGCCGCGCAGACCGCCGCGCAGCAGGCCGACATCGCCTTGCGCCAGCGACACTTCAATCTCGATGCGCCGGCGCACATCGACAGGCTCCGTTCGAACGACCGCCGCCATCTGCCCCTCGTCGTACTCAACCGGCGCGGAATTCCACCCCGTGGCTCCTTCCCGCACCCGCACACGCTCCGCCGGCCACTCCTCGCGCAGCCGCACCTCGAACGCGCGCTGCTTGAGCATGCCCTCGAACTCGCCCTCCACCGGCCCGATCGTGACCCGCACCACGCCGCCCTCGCGCTTCATCGTCACCGGAGTCCACGCGCAGCGACCGCGCCGGTAGTCGTCACTCTCACCGTCATCCTCATAGACCCTCGTCTCGCCTCGTTCGCCCGGGAATACATGCAGAACCAGCGGATCGACCGGCTTCTCGCGCGACCATCGCATCGCCGGCGCCGCCGCGATGATCGCGCCGCTCCGCGCAAAGATCGGAATCTCCTCCAGCGGTACGGCGCGCCGCAGCGTCTTCGGCCCCGTTTCTGTCCGCCCCGTGAACCAGTCCGTCCACTCGCCCGGCGGCAGCCACACTTCCGCTGCGGCGCACTTGCCCGTCGAATCGCCGGCGCGCGTCACCGGCGCGGCGAGCAGGTCCTCGCCGAACATGTACTGCCCGCCGCGCTCGTACGCCTCATCCACATCCGGCCACTCGTGATACAGCGGCCTGCACAGCGGCCGCGCCTCTTCGTAACAGCGCCGTGCGGCGGTATAGATGTGCGGGATCAGCGAGTAGCGGAAGCGGAACGCCTCGCGCATCGCGCGGAAGTGCCGCGCCGGAAAGGCCCAGATGCGCCGCTCCGCCAGCGCGTTCTTCGATGAGTGCGTGCGTAGCACCGGGCTCAGCGCGGCGTACTGCACCCATCGCACATACATCTCCGGCTCGACCGGCCCCGGCTGATGCCCGCCGATGTCGTGGCTCCAGTATCCGTAGCCCACGTTGCCCGCCGTCGCAGTGAAGTGAGGCTGGAACGCCAGGCTCGGCCACGTCGAGTGGGTGTCGCCGGAGAAACCGATCTGATAGCGATGATTGCCCAGCCCGCCCCAACGGCTGAACACCAGCGGACGCGGGTTCGAATCCCTGCCACGGCTTTTCCGGTCCGCCGGCACAGCCGTGCTCCCCGCCCGCCCCTCCATATCCCTCCAGTGCAGGTGATTCAGCCACCACAGCGGATCCAGCCCCGGCACGATCGTCTCAGTTCCCTGCTGCCAGTCCATCCACCAGAAGTCGATGCCCTGCCGCTCCAGCGGGTGGTGCAGCAGCCGGAAGTACGCATCGACGAACCGCCGGTCCGTCGAATTAAACGGCACTCGATGCGTGCGCTTCTCATCGAGCCCCATCGCGCGGCAAACGTCCGCGAACGCATCCTCGTGCCGCCCCACTCCATCCGCAGGGTGCAGGTTCAGCGTGACCTTCAGGCCGTGCTCCTCGGTCCAGTCGAGGAACTCATTGGGGCGCGGGAAGAACTTCTCGTTCCACGAGTAACCGGTCCAGCCCTCACGATGCCAGTCCATGTCGATGACCAGCACATCCAGCGGCACATCGTGATGCCGGAACTCGCCGATCAGCCGCTTGAGTTCCTCATCCGTGTACTCCCAGTAGCGGCTCCACCACGAGCCGAAGATCCACCGCGGCGGCAGCGGCACCCGTCCCGCCACGCCAATGAAATCGCGCAGCGCCGCCGCATAGTCGCGCCCGTGCAGGAACAGATACCAGTCCACCGCACCCGGCGACCGCCGCGATGTCGGCCACGGTTCGCTCTCCCACGCAGATCCGCCGCGCCCAAATCGGTGATCCTTCCTCGCGTCGAATACCACCGACTTTGAGTCATCAACAACCACCCACCCATCGCGCGACAGGATGCCAGGTTCCAGCAGGCACGAGCCGTCCACGCCGTCGAGCGTGCGCACCGTGCCGCCGAGGTTGCCGGCGTCGGGCATGCCCGCGTTCCATCGCCCGCGCTTCCCCGCCGCAATATCGAACTCCGCGCTGAGATTGCCCGGGTGAAACGCTTTACCGTCCTCGTGAAAAAAAAGACCGACTCGCGCTGTCGTGATCCGCACCTCGCGCCCGGCGCGCGCGACCTCAAACCGCGGCACATCCAGCCGCCGGTTGATCACGAACTGCGAAGCCCGGTCCTCCAACCGCCCCAGCGCCGACCACTCCGCGCGGATCAGCCGGTCCGTCAGCACCGTGAACCGCGCCCGCCCGCCGTCGGCGGTGACGACCGCGCGCGGATCGGCGATGGGATTGGAGAGTTCGGGCGTCATTGAAGCACGACAACATAGCGGCAAGACACGCTCTGCGCGAAGGGATATCGAGCCCGCGCGGGCGGGTGGCGTGGGAGCGATTAGGGCGGATGTAGAGCCGCGCAATTCCAGAGGCGACTTCGTCGGTCAGGGGGGACGCGGGAGAGTGGCAAGAGTGGAGAGTGGGAATGGGAGAGTGGAGACGGGATGACGGATGTCGGATGTGGGATGTCGGAGCGGAGCGCGGCTTGGCGATGCGCAATGCGGAGAACGCAGGGCGCAGGACATTGTTGTCGGATGCAGGGGGCGATTACACGCGGTGATCGTGGCTGATCGAGCGCGGCCGATGCGGTTCCACGTGCGGTACCGGTGTGCGCGGCTGAGGCGGCGAAGCCGTGGCATTCGCCTCTCCCTCTGGGAGAGGGGGCGAGCCGGGAGGCGAGCGGGTGAGGGCTCTGGAGCCTTCTTGACCTTTACTGTCTCGATTTGAGGGCGCGCGCGAGGTTCGCTGGAGTGCAGATCACGGGATTCGGCCGAGTTCGGATCAGGGGATTCGGTCGGGCCGAGATCACGGGATCCGCTCGAAGGCTCGCTCACCGCGAGCGGGCAAGGAGGATCAACGGGGATTCGAGCAGAGCACTGACCTGCCAGCGCGGACTCGGGCGGGTCGGTGGCACGAGCGTCCTCCGAGATTTCGCCTTCGGGCGGATAGTGCATCCACCAGCGGTACTGGCCGGGAGGAATGTGCGGGCCGTGGGTGCGCCGGAGTTCCTGGGCTAGGCGTTCGAGATCCGCTTCGGACTGCTGAGCGTCGTCGTCACCCTCGTCGTCGGGGTCATCGTCGCCACCTCCGGGCGGGGACGAGTTGGGGTGATCATCGTGGGGCGAGGACGGCGGTGCCGAATCGTCGGGATCGTGGCGGGCGCAGTAGCGGAGGATGGAGTCGGCAGCGCGGCGGGAGTCCTCGGGCTTGAGGTCGTCGTTGTAGACGAGCTTGAGCAGACGGTTGAGGGCGGCAGCGCGGAGAGTCTCGAGGGAGGGGATGGGCGGGCGCGGCTCCTCTTCTCCTTCAATGCCGAAAGCACGGAGATCACGGAGTGGGGAACTTGTGTCCGGCACAGATGCGCACTGATCTGCCTCCGGAGACTTCGGCAGGTCAGTGGCACGATCGGCAGGAGGATCGGCGGGCGGCCAGTCGGGATTGGGGACGGGGTTGGTAGGCATGGGAGTGCTGTGATTTCAGACTTGAGACTTGAGATTCAGATGGATTCGGAACCACGATCGGTTGGACCACCGGGAACACACGGTCCTCCCATAGAGGGACGCGCGCACCTGTTTGCGCGCACAATCGCTTCCGCGCTGCGGGTCTATTCCGTGCGCAAGTCCTTGCGCAGGCAGGGATAGAAATCATTTTGCGGAATGTTCGAACTGGGCTCGACACCGATGCGCCGTTGTGCGCACGGATGCGTCGATGCGCGATCAACTACTGTGACCACTCGAATTCGGCGTGCGGCGGACCGAACGACGAGAGGCAATCGGACTTGCGATCAGAACGGCGATGCCCATGAGAACGCCATGGGCAGGTATAGAACAACAATCGCGATGAGCCAGCTCGCGAGGCATGACAAAAGGGTCGCAAGCACCGGCTCGGGCGAGCTGCGCCTTCTGTGAATGCGGCGCCAAGCGATCGGATGCAGCACGAGCGAGCCGAGCAAACCAGCGCCCGCGAGCAGGTCGCTTGGCATAGGGATTCCCCAGTACTCATGGCCTGTCGAGTATGAGGCGGCGATCACGAAGAGCGGCCCAGCCAGGAGCAACAAGTCTGTGAGAGTCAGGAGTGGTCGTTTCGAGTCCATCCGTCGGGTGAGTCTAGCGCACGCTCTCGATGGAACTGTGCGGAGAGGGAGCGCGGAAGGGCTGGCTAGGTGGAGAAGACTCCAGAGCCCTCACCCGGTCGCCGCGGCGACCGACCTCTCCCAGAGGGAGAGGTGCGGCGTGCCCTTACGGTTGACCATCACTCCGTGGGCTTCATCGCCGCGATGGTGAGCGAGTTGGGGTTCGACTTCGGGCCCGGCCCGATGAGGATGAACGGGCGCTCGGGGTTCGTCGTCGAGCGCGCGACCCACGGGTCGGCAAGCACGCGCACCGGCTCGGAGACATTCCACGACTGCCCGTCGCGCGTCAGGCGCTGATAGACGAGCCCGCGCGGCGTGGTGACGAACACGCCGATGCGGTCGCTCTCGTGGGCCCAGCAGCCCGCGATGGAATCATCGGCCAGCAGCACGATCGCGCCGTTCGAGGGGTCGAAGAGCGCCATGCGCCCCTCACCCGGATGGAAGAAGAGCAGCCCGGCATCTGCATCGTGCGCGGGCGTCCCCGCCGGGTGATACGGAACAGGCTGCGTCCCCGCCGCCGCCTGGTACGCGAGGATCGGATCATCGCCAGCGCACAGGAAGCGGCGCGCGAACGGGGCTATCAACTCGCCTGTCGAGAGCTGGAAGTTGAACGCGACGACTTCAAGCCCGGTCTTGGAAAAATGAAACGCGTAAACCCGTCGCCCGCCATTGCTCAAACTTGGGAAGGCAAGTTCGCCGACGGGATCGCGCGCAGGCATCATGAAATCGCTCTTGCGTTCCTGTCTCTTGATGTACATGTGGGGCACGGGCACGCGATCATCGCGCTCAATCCATGCCACCGCCTCTTCTCGGGGAGCCACAACGGCGCAACTGATCGTCGCGTTTCGCTGCTGCAACCAATCAACGCCGGCTTTCACCCACGCGATTCGTCCAACCCACCTCGCCCCATCCGGCCGCGGACTCTCGATCAGGAATCCCTCGTCATCGCCGTTGCGCCCCAGTATCGCTCCCGGCGGCGGGCCCGCGCCTTCGGGCCACGAGAGCCGCGCGGGCCGCCCCTGCGAGATGTCGTACGCCTCGATGCGTGTTCCATCCGCCGGCGCCTGGCGGTTCGTGGCCAGCAGCGTGTCCCACGTCGGCGCTGTTCCTGTCTGCGTGGCCAGGAACCGGCCATCCGGCGAGATAATCGGCAGCACAAGCCCGTCGAACGGCACGACCCCGATGGGGCGCAGCTCCACGGCCACGCTGCTGATGGTGCTGCGCGCGCCGACCGGCTTCGACGCCGGCAGCGGCTCCGGCGCGCCCGTGCTGCGCTGTTGTGGCTGCGACGCCGGCGCGCGCGCCGAGGACTTCTGCTTCGGCTCGATCGGCACGCCGCGCGAATCGAGCCGCTCGGTGACGCACCCGGAGAAAAGCGCGACGGACAACACTAGACCAACCGTGCCACTGACCCGTCCCCGGGTCAGTGTCCGAGGTCTGAGAGCACAGACCTGATGACAGGTCAATGGCACGCCATCCGACATCCCACATCCGACATCCGACATCCGCCATGACTCCCTTGACTCGAACATCCTGTTCATCTCAAGTGCCCGTCATTCCTTGTTCGGCGCCTCTTCCGGGGGCACCGGCGGCGGCACCGCGTGCTTGCGCGGATCGGGGTTCGTCACCACCGTCGGGTCGTGCTTGGCCGTGCCCTCCAGCGAATCGCGCAGCACCTCGAGGCGCCGGTTGAAAGGCGCGTTGAGCTCGCCCGTTTGCTCGGGATTGTCCACCACCACCGGCGTGATGAACGCCACCAGCTCCGAGTTCGTCACGGTATCGTCGATGCTCGTGAACAGGAGACGCAACACCGGGATGTCCCCGAGGATCGGCACCTTGCGCTTGATCTTGCCCGATTCCGATCGCAGGATCCCGCTGATCACGATCGTCTGCCCGTCGCGCACGATGAGCTGCGTGGTCGTCTCACGACGATCGATGATGAACCCGCCGAAGACGGTCTGCTGCGGCTGGATCGACGAGAGCTCCAGATTGACCTTGATGTCCACATCGCGGTTGATCGTGATGCGCGGGCGCACGCGGAGCTGGATGCCCACGGCACGGTAGTCGAACGACTGCACCGTCCCGCCGACATCCGTCACTTGCGAGTCCGTGATGAAAGGGATGTCCTGCCCGTCGAAGAACTCGGCCTCCTGGTTATCGCCGGTGAAGATGCGCGGCTCGGAAAGGATCTTGATCGACGTCTTCTGCGCCAGCGCCTGGAGCAGCACGTTGACGTCCGCGTTCACGTTCAGCACCGAGGTGTCGAAGAGCCCGCTGAGCCAGTTGTTCTCCGTGTTCATCGTCCCGACGCGGAAGTTGATCGAGTTGTCGCCGTTGGTGGGCGTGATGGGCTGGCTGCTCCAGCGCAGGCCCAGCGCCTTCGCGTCCTCCAGCGAGACCTCGGCCACGATCGCCGAGATCAGCACCTGCCGCCCCGGCTTGTCGAGGCGCTGGATGAGCTCGACGAGCGCCGCGCGGTACTCCGCCGGCGCCAGCACCATGACCGAGTTCTGCCGCCACACCGGGACGATGCGGATCTTCGAGACAAGGTTCGACGAGCCGCGGTTGTCCGTCGGCGGGCGCGCCCGCTGCCACCAGAAGTTGATCAGTTCGGGCGACGATTCGCCCGTGTCGCCCTGATCGGCGGTTCCGGTGGCGCCTGTCGTGCCGGACGTCGTCGCGGCCTCCGAATACGGGCTCACGTTGCTCGAATCGGCGGAGAGGCCCGACTCCGAGCGCCGGATCTGGGCCAGCGTGCCCTCCTGCGCGAGCAGCGCGTTGAGCTGCTCGGCGAGGTCCTCGCTGTTGGCGTGCTTGAGCTCGACAATCTCGGGCAGCCCGACCGACTGCGGCTGGTCGATGCCCTCGATGATCTGGTCGATCACGAACAGGTTGTCCGGGCTCTTGGAGATCACGACGAGGCGCCCCGCTTCGGGGATCGCCTGGAACGAGAACTGCCCGGCGAGGCGCCCCACGCCCTGCGACTGCTGCGCGCCGGCCTGCTGCCCGCTCGGCGCGCCGAACAGCCCTTCCAGCAGATCTCGCACCTTGATCGGATCGCTGTTCTTGAGGTCGTAGATCTTCGGAATCACCGCCTCCTGCGGGAGCGGCTGGTCCCACACGGTCTCGATCAGCGTGCGCACCTGGTCGATCACCTGCTGCTCGGCGAGCACGGTGACGGAGTTCTGCTGCTTGTTGGCCGTGACGCGCAGGTTGGACGATGTGCCCGATGCCTGCTCCTGCCCCGCGGCGCCGCCGCCGCCCTGCTGCTGGCCCTGGCCGCGCTGGCCCTGCCCGCCGCCCCCGCGCCCGCCGCCCTGCTGCTGCGCCGGCGCGGCCTGGAACTGCGCGCCGCCCGGGCCGAAGAACTGGCGGAACGGGTTCTGCGCGCCGAACGGGAACTGCTGCTGCTGGCCCGTGCCTCGCTGCTGCTCGTAAAGCTCCTTGATGTTCTCGGCCACCTGCTCGGCATCGGCGAAGCGCAGCCGGAACGTGGCCGTGGCGAGCGAGGCCGTGCTGGGCCGGTCGAGCGAGTCGATCAGGCGTTCCAGACGCTGGATGAGCCCGATGTTGCCGCGCACCACGATCTGGTTGGACTGCTCGTCCACGAACATTTTGCCGTAGTCGGGCACCGCGTCCTTGAGCACCTCGCCCACGTTCTTGGCCGAGGCGTTGCGCAGCGAGAACACCTTCTCGACGATCGAGCCGACATCGGTGCGCCCCAAAGTGGAATCGCGCGGGCCGAGCACCGGCACGTCCTGGCGCGCGACCTCGGAGATATCGCGCAGCGTGATCAGGTCCGGCGTCTCGACCACCGCGATCCCCGCCT
>Ga0187894_10000762_pt1 | contig 43375 bp, 47 predicted proteins | sample GBC1701081metaG_FD_136650 | JGI IMG/M metagenome (GOLD analysis project Ga0187894, IMG submission 136650) | White microbial mat communities from a lava cave in the Kipuka Kanohina Cave System on the Island of Hawaii, USA - GBC170108-1 metaG ... | reverse complement strand
TGATTTCCCAATCAAAGATTTTCATTTTTTTCCTGCTGATATTGGTTTTGAAATTCCAATACAGTTTGAGCTTGGGGATGTCTTTATTGGCTTGTGGAGTATTTTTATTATTTTATTTTCAATTGCAATATTTGGGCCAAAAAAAAATTTTCTAAAAGCCCTTTCATCTATTATGTCTGGAGAAAAATATGAATCAAAATTGAATTATCTAGTTTCAGTTATCAAGTGGTTTGCAATTTTGATAGTGATTTCTGGAATAATAGATTTTGTACAAGAAAGTGTTGGGATAATAACTGAACCACCTCAACAGCCAGATAGTTTAATTCATTTTTTTGACGTTACCGCTGCGCCAATTAGTGAAGAAATTGGATTTAGAGTTATCTTAGTTGGGATACCTTTGTTTGTTATTTATTCTCATAGAATGTCAATAATTTTATTTTTAAAATCATTATGGCATCCATCACAAAATCTTCACATCTATGAAACAAAAAAAGCATTAATTTTGATTTTAATTGTTGGGTTATTTTTTGGAGCAGCCCACATTATTTCAGGAGAGCCATGGAGTTTAGGAAAGCTTGCACAAGCAACTGCAAGTGGAATAATTATTGGATGGGTGTATTTCAAGCATGGGCTTCCCTCGGCAATTTTGGTTCATTGGTCTACAAATTATTTTATTTTCTCATACGTCTATTTCCTTGCAGACATAAACGAAATTACAATTAAAAGTGCTTTTTCTCATTCACTTACCAATAGTTTAGAAATACTATTAATCATTACAGGAGTATTATCAATAACAATGTTGATTTTAAATTATATGAATTTGAAAAAAGAAAGAAAATTAGAGGTTTAGAGCTATTTTGAGTCCTTTGTATCTATTTCGTATAGTTACTTCAGTAACTCCTGCAGCCTCAGCAACATCTCGCTGTGTTTTATTTTCACCATTTGTTACACATGCTACATAAAGTGCAGCAGCGGCAAGACCCATTGGATCTTTTCCAGCTGAAATTTTAATTTCTTCTGCAGTTCTCAGAATTTTTGTTGCCTCACGTTTAGTTTTTTCTGATAAACCGGCCTTGCTTGCTATTCTTGCAACACATTTTATTGGATCTACTACTGGCATTTTCAGGCCAAGCTCTCTTAGCAATAGTCGATAGCATCTAGCAATATCTTTTCTTTTGATGTTACTTGAATTTCCAATATCTTTGAGTGTCCGTGGAGTCTCAGTATCGCGACATGCAGCATAAAGGGCAGATGCAATTAAGGCCGAAATTGAACGACCTCTGACAAGCCCCTTCTCCAACGCTTTTCTGTAAATGTAAGCTGCTTTTTCAATTACAGCATCTCCTACTGCTAGCTTGTCTTTTAGCCTATCAAGTTCACTAAATGCCTGTCTAAAGTTTCTATCCACAGGCTCATGGACTTGACTTCTACTATCCCAGGTTCTAAGGCGCTCAATGGTACTTCTCATTGATGCAGAAAGTGGTTTTCCAGTTGCATCTCTATCAGTTGGTCCGATAATAGTTGCAAGACCCATATCATGCATTGCAAGTGATGTTGGGACACCTGCACGGCTTCTGCCTTCGTGCTCTTCCTTAGAAAAGGAACGCCATTCAGGGCCAGATTCCACTGCCTGATCTGTTAAAACAAATCCACACTTTCCACAAAAATTCTCCCCAGTATTAGTATCAGTAACAACTGTTCCTTGCCCACATCTTGGGCATCTGTCTTTAAGATTAGCACCTTTTACCATATCAATAACATCTCACCGCTCGATAAATTCTCGTATTTATGCATTGCTGTTCAGTTGCTTATAAGTTTATAGATTGATTTTCTTGTTAGATACGAAATTCGGCTAAATTTACTAGAGATTTTTCATTTTGTGTTAGTAATAGTTTCAGATCTTCTTGATTATCAATATCAAACATTATTCTTCTTAACAGAACTAGAGAGGAGTTATAGGTTAGGGATTTTCCAACATGTAAATGAATTTTGTAGCTATCTTCATCATAATGGGTACCCATTAAATTAGCTGGACTTCTAAGTAATGCGTTTGTCCCATCAAAACGACGAGATGGTACTACTAAAACTGATTTGGGAGATTTTTGAAACAGAATTAGATTTTCAATATCTTCAGTCTGCATAAATGGGATATCTTGTGGGAAAACAATGGATGTATTACATCCATTGTTTGCAAGAAAATTGTCTGCTAGAGAAATAGCATGATTTACTCCTGATTCATCATTATCAAAAATCTCTTGTACGCCAAATCTCTTAGTTAGTTTTAATGCATTTTCATCTTTTGAAACAACTAATATCATATCAAAAATTTTAGAATTATATATTGTTCCAACTACTTCTTCTAACATTATTTTACATAGTTCTATTCTTTTATCTGATGATAAGTTTAATCGTGTTTTAGCCCTAGAAAATGTTTTAACTGGAATTATAGCTGCAATGCTCAAATTATACGTGGATTTGTTTTAATACAAAGGACGCTAAAGCTTGTTCAGCGGCTGGGTTAATCATTTTAATTTTTGCGTCATATACTTGCATATCCAAGTTTTGAATTTTCTTTGCAAGTTCCTTGTCTTTTGTATCTATAACAATATGTGAACAAACATCAGAATACATCTTTGCTAAACCATAAGATGAAACCTCTATCCCAGCAGCCAGCATGTATTTTGCAGCCGGACCACTAATTGCCTGATCACCAATTAAAGGACTAATAGCAACAACTTTCTTTTTAATTTTAGACAGTTCTTTTCTAATACCTTTGATTGATAACATCGGGCCAATGCTAGTAAGAGGATTTCCAGGAGCAATGATTACAAGTTCTGAATCGTGCATTGCGTTGACTGCGTCTGGATTTGGACGTGCCTTGTCAGCACCAATGTATTGAATTCCTTCAACATCATCTTTGCCTCTATATTTAACCCAGTATTCTTGAAGATGAAGTTCTCCTTTGTTAGTGGTAATTCTTGTCTCAACGCTATTATCGGTAACAGGAATTACTTTTGCTTCAATTGCAAATTTTTCACACATCCATTTTGTAATATCGCTGAGATTTTTTCCATTTTTTAGCATGTTAGTCCTCATCAAATGGGTAGCAGCATCTCTATCTCCTATTCTAAACCAAGTCTCTTCACCAAAAATCTCCATTTGCCTTAGGAATCCAAAAGTGTCTTTCTTAATTCCCCACCCTCTATCATAATCCAAAATATCAGCAAGACCATAGATAATGGTGTCAATATCAGGACAAACATACAACCCATACAACCAATAATTATCACCAACGTTACTTATCACATTAACATCATGAGTTTGTGAAACTATTCCTCGAACTAATTTGACAGAGCCGGTTCCGCCGGCGAGTATTGTTATCATATTTTTCAGCTCTAAAACTGTTAAAGGCTTCGATTGTTACTCAATATTACTTTTTCAATATAGGTCATTTCCTTATTAGGGAAAGTTTATTATTGCCGCTAAGGCGATCGCATTTTGTGAAGAGGGCGTCCTTTTTAGTAGTTGTATTTGCAGGTCTTTTAATTATTGGAAGCAGTACATCAGTATGGGGGGCTCAGCTTGAAGCAAGATTGCTTCCTGATGCAGATGCAGCCAATATCAAAATTAATTTCCAGCGAACTGTTTACATAGAATATAAAAATGGCGGGGATCTTGCTGACGCATTAAGTTCAAAGAGCTGGCAAGTAACGTTTTCAGCAGATGCATCAGATCCAGCAGTTCAAAATTTAATGAAAAAATTGAATCAAAAAATTGCAAGTGACGGCAGTGGTGCACAGATTACTGATTTACGTTTAACATACAACGCAAAATTAACTGGAAAAGACACTAGCACATCAATAGATTACAAGATTGAATTATTTCCCACTTTGTCACATTATAATATACGAAAGTATTCTGCTAATAGTCCTTCCATCATTGATTTAGGTTGGAGAGGTTTGAGTGTAAAAGAACCAATTGAAATAAATGGTGTAGAAATTAATTTTCCAATTAATGTGCTAAAGTCTAAAGAACCAGACGCTTATTCAATTATTGCTGGAACAGAAGGTGAAACTCTTCTTTTAAATCCTATCATGAATGCTGATGGAATTAGAGACCAACCACTTGCAAACTGGCATGCTTTGTTTGATCCTACTGGAATTAATGTTGATGCAAGTACTTTTGGTTTATCTGAAGAAATTTCTGGTTTTGTTGTTCATAAATTTACAATGGGCGAGAGTAGTATTAGAGAGGGAAGACAGGTCGAAAAAGAAGTTATTGTTGAGTTTACCAAAGACGAGGATTATTCCTTAAGGTCTGTTGAATCGGCAGATTCAGCATCTGTTGCAGTAGTTGGATTTGCGGCAATAGATAGACTGGATGGAGTTGAAGTTCTTGGAGTAACTCCTCAAGCACCAGAAGGTGCCGGACAAACATCTACTGGAGGATTTCCAGTAATGATAATTTATGGAATGGCAGGTTTAGCTGGAATTGGTGCAATAGCAATTTTGTTTATGAGTAGTAGAAAACTAAAAGCTGAAGAAGGACAAGGTCAACGAGGAATCGACCCATCACAGTTACAGAGTTATGAAACTAGCGCTGCTGCTGGAGGATATCAAACTGTTCGAGGTGAAGCTCAGTTGAAAGGCGATGTATCTTATGAACAAACAAGAAGTGTTTATGAACAAGAAAAGAAGGATGAGCCTTCTAGTTCAAGTTCCAAAGGTACCATGCCAAAAGGATGGAAGCCATCTTAAAGTGTGCGTGCTGGCCGTAACCCTCCTTCTGTTTTAACGATATTTAGCTTTGCAGCCTACCTGAACCAAGTGCAGGATCATAAGGTTCTGTTTGGCCTTGCTCCATGTGGGTCAGCTCTTTCATTCCTTTTCTAGAAACCTCAGGTTTTGCCATCATCGTACTCTATGTCGGATTAATTTCTATTCTGTTGCCAGCCATCTCTGACTAACCGTCGCCGGAACACATTTCCTGCATGGAGGGAGGAGTTTCCTCTGCCGTAGCAGTGTCTCGTACACCAGCTCGCACCTACAGTTAAAAAGTCCTGTATTAATTTGAAGATTTCTGTACTTCATATATTGAAAACGTTTCATATGAGCCTAATTACATAATTAAAACTCAAAGTATAAACCTGAAATCTTCTTTTTTGAGTTTTAAAATCCAGTTATTGTTATTTGATAATATTATATTCTTTTAAGATTTCAGGTATTTGTTCATTTGAATTAATTTGAGAGTAATCATTTAACAGGTTTTCGTTCAATTCAAAAAATGTGTGACCCCATTTGAATTTATCAAGTAATTGCAATCCCAAATTTTTCTGTCCTAAAATAATAAGCGAACCTGCAATTGCTTCAACACTTGTAAGTTTATCTAATTTAGAATAATTAACTGGATTACCTGCTAAAAGAGGTGGTAGCTTCCTATGAATTCCAGAAAATTTTTGAATTAATGCTTCGTCAGCTAGGTTCCATGAGCAATCAATCGCTGTTATGGAATCTATTAATTTCTGGTCATTTGGAATTAGAGTTTTTTTTGAAAATGGATCTAAAATTAATGTTTTTGTCGTTGTTTTTTTAACATTTTTTGCTAATCCAAATTTTACTAGTTTAGCTGCAGTACATTTTTTCGGATCATCTTGTTTTAACATTACGACTTGAATTTGCATGTGTAGTATTTTGAAATTAGTGCTTATTTGAGTTTATTCTACAGTAACATACGTAACTTGGTAGTATAGCCGAGATGCTTGATTATTTTTGATTACTTCAACAATCCATATGGAATCAGGTAATGATGCATCTGAAGATTCAGGAATAATTGTAAACTTTTCTAGTCTGGCGTCAGTACCGCTATATCTTACTTTGTAATTTTTATCACCGATTTGTATTGACTGATAAATATCTCCAGGAACTCTAGTTGACTCTTGTACCATACATTGTGAATCAGTGCCTATTATACAAATTCCATCCTCATTACTTACTTTGAGGTTCACATTGGGTTCTTCTCCTCTTAATGTAGTAAAGAGAGATCCTTGAATAACTCTGGGCAATAGTTTTTTTTCATCAACGATTTTTTCACTAACTGTAATTGTAACTGAAGGATCTGTTATTCTGTTAGCTTTTTCAATTACTCTTTGACCAAATGATTGCGGTTCAGGTTCTGGAATCTTTTCAATTAATTGTATGGGTTTTGTAAATTTACCAAATTCTGTATTAAATGTAATTACATATGTACCTAATTTTGCATTAATTGGAAATGAATATTCATGAATGAATGTTCCAGTAGGGTCTTGCCTAAGTGTGGTAATTGGAACTCCTATACCGCATACAAAGGAACCACAGTTTAATTTTGATTGTTCTTCAGAAGGTATTCCGACTTCGATGGTTTCAAGGAAGATCATTTTTGTGGGTCTTGCAGTAATTTGTGCAACATCACCTGGGTTGTATTGCTCTTTGTCAGTGCCAATTAGTAATGAGAGCTTATCCTCACCGCCAAAAATGAAATTATTTTTAACTTCGAAAAAGTTTTCTGCTCTGATTCCTTGGTAAAGAGCAGTTACTTTGTAAATGCCTTCCTTATAGACTGTAACTGGCATGTCAAAGATACTTTTGAAATTTCCTCCAGAGTCAAAGTATACTGAGGATTCCTGTATTACTTTGCCAGAAGGGGATTTTATTCCAATCTCTACTCTATCAGGAACCACAAGTCCTTGAGTTCCCTGCACTCTTTTTAGTGCTGTACCTAAAACTGTGAGTTTTTCGCCTGCATTATAGATTGGAAATTCTGTGGTTACAGTCAAAGGTTTTACATTAAGAGAATCCTCAGCTGGAGAAGGTGATACTTTGAAGAAAACTACAACAGGATTGTTACCTTGTTGAGCAACACTAATTTTGTATATTCCATAATTACTTGAGTATAATACCCTGCTATTTTCTACAGTGCGGGGTTTTTCAGATAATGGAGTAGTCCAAGTCCATGAGAATCGCCCATTATCAACTGTGGCACCAAATTTGTTAGTATCGCCATCTGGTTTTGTAAGTATAATTTCCACAGATGGTTTACTGGCACTCCCAGTAGGAATTAATCCTGTCAGATAGACATTTTCTCCTAAACCATAAACTTCCCTGTCTGTATTAACAACAATGCTCTTAATATCTAATGGATCAATTACTGAAAATGTTGTTGAGTCTTGTAGAAGGCCATCTGCATATGATGCTTTAACTGAATATGTTCCAGGTCCATAAATTGCGCTATAGATAGTGTCTTTGATTTGATAATTTCCTACTTGATCTGGAACTGCCTTTAATGAATAGTCAGTTGTGGTAGATTTGAAACCTGTAGGTTTTGAAACAGAAGAAACGATTTTGCTTCCTTCGATATTTTTTATTACAATATCAATTACTGGAGTCTGATAAGTACTACTAATTTTTGGATTATTTACTTTTCCAGAAATTATGATTGTGTCGCCAATTTCATATGTAGATTTATCGGTAGAAACGCTAAACGGTTTTACTGATTCAACAAATTCCTCTGGATTTTCCATAATATGGAATACAACTGATTCGCTTCCAACATCTTTGGAAACTGTTACCTTGTAATCGCCATATCGTATAGGGTTGTTAGGTATTTGAAATTCGTATTTGAATGTACTATCACCTGCAAGTCTTACAGAATCTTGAATCTTGAGTCTATTGAGAGCATCTGTATGCAGAGAGCCAAAACCTGTTTGAAGAATTTCAAGGTCTAGTGAGAAAATCCAGAGATTGTTTAATCTTCCAGTAATTATTACGGTATCTCCAAGACCATATGCTTTTTTATCAGTTATTAATGAAATTGCTTTTGCTTCTTTTACGTCTTGGGTTAGCTCAAATGAGCTGACCGTGGAATGAGTGCCATATTCTGCAACAATGGTATGAAATCCAAAAACGGGTTGTACTGTAGTCATGAATATACTAGTTGAAAATTTTCCTGATGTATCTGGATAAAGGGTACCATCAAAAATTTGCTTACCATTAGGATTTGTAACCTTGAATTTCAAACCCGCAAAAGGTACAATGTCGCTAGTATACGCAGTAATTTTTGCAGTCTCGCCTGGAATGTATGATTCTTTATCGGTAGTTATGCTAAGTTCTTTTTCTTGTTCCTCTTCACTTTGAATAATTTCGTCTCCAACTGTAAATTGAGTTGATGCTATTGCACTTCCATATTCTACAACAACATAAAACACTCCCTCACTAATACCTAGAACTTTTTGGAGACTATGCGTGGTTTTATAATTTAAGTTGAGATCTGGAAAAAGAGTAACAATTTTTTTATAGCCGTTTGGGCCATAAATATTTATTTTAATTTGTTCAGCTTGAAAAAATGGTTTTTCAATAAACAATTTTTCAGAAACGCGACCAGTAATTACAGCAGTATCTTGAAAATTATAGTTACTCTTATCGACAGATACAGTAATTGTTGTTTTTCCTGTTGTTGTTACGGCTGTTAGTTTCCCATTGGAAGAACCTGCGTTTGAAAATGCAAATTTCCAATCACTTAGGGTGTCAGTATCTACTCCATCATAAATTCTCTGCCAAGAATTAAAATCATTACTTAGATCAGAAATACTTGGAGTTTGATCTATTACCATTCCTTCCCTATCACGTAGTTGAACTATTTCAGAAACATCGGTAAACCATACACTTTGATAGGAATATGTCAAAAATTTTTTTGGTTCAATGATTGTTCCCATAGGGATTTTCATTGTCTTTTTTAGGACAGTAGTTGAGGCAATAGCCCACCCACCAATGTCAATGGACTCGTCAGTTGGATTATAAAGTTCAATCCATTCTGAAACAGACTTTGAATCGTCGCCTGGCGGATTTATGTCTATTTCGTTGATTACAACATGACCAGCATAAGTGGGTGTTTGAGCCATTGCAGGAAATATAGTACCGCCTAACAGGAGGAATCCAAAAATTGCAACAAGTAATTTAGATATCATCTACTTACGCTCGTTAAAGATTCTCCTTGAAAATGCAATTTTAGTTAAGAATTGAGTAAAAGTTGAGCTAGTTGTAAAAGTACAATATACCTGTGAAATCATTCATTAATTATGAGTAATATAATTATAAGTTCAACGTATAATTTATACTGGTTTTCAAGGGTTTTTCAAGTTCCATCACACCTAGGGCATTTTTTATCAATAATTTTTTCGCCACATATAACACACAATCCCTTGCCAATTTTTTTTGCAATTAATTTTTTTCGTCTCCCAACAAATACCTTTATTCCAAAATAAATCATAATTGAAATTATTATTGCGTAGATTGGCTGCATAAATGGAATTAGCCCAATCATGAAGAGTAAAACTCCTGCAATCAAAATTATTTCTCGTTTTTCAAAACTCAATTGTCTTATAGGATTTAAAATTTGATAAAAACCTATGCCAGAACTCAGCTCGTGAGACAGAATATTCCATCATCTTGAATCATTACTCTAACTCTTCTTCATCGTCTGGCAAAAATAATACAACAATGTATGATATGAACTCTCCTACAATTTTTGGAAGATATTTTAACATTAAAAAATTTAGAAAATAAAAAAGTGGGATTGACAGGATTTGAACCTGCGACCTCAAGCGCCCAAGGCTCGAATCATACCAAGCTAGACCACAATCCCTTCAGATTTCACATTGATATCCCCAATTTAAGCTTCACATATGATACGATTTTTAAATAACAAACAAAAACAACAAAACCGATGCAGATAGAAGATTATATCAAGGCAGGAAAAGTTGCAGCAGAAGTCAGAGAAAATGTTCGAAAAAAAAATTGGATTGGAGCTACACTAGAACAGATTTGTGAAGAAGTAGAGAATGAAATTTTAAAACGTGGTGCAAAACGTGCGTTTCCAGTAAATACAAGCTTAAACGAAGTTGCTGCACATTACACGGCAGAGCCAAATGATGAAAAAACTATCACTGATTCAGATTTGATAAAAATTGATCTTGGTGCCCAAGTAAATGGACACATTGCAGATACAGCTGTTACAGTTTGTTATGATCCACAATATACAAGCCTTGTCCAAGCAGCAGAAGAGGCGCTGAAAAATGCAATTTCGATGATAAAAATTGGTGTTAAAGCAAGTGATGTTGGAAGAACAATTGAAAAGACTGTAAAGCAACTTGGTTTCAAACCAATTGCGAATCTAAGTGGACATTCATTGGCGCAATATACAATTCATGCGGGAAAATCTATTCCAAATATTTGGTCTATTGGTTCCTTTACATTCAAAGGAGATGAGGCATATGCATGTGAACCATTTGTTACTACCGGAGAGGGTATGGGTATTGTACGTGAAGGAAAAACAAAGAACATCTTTGCACTTGCATCAAGGAAAAGAACAAAAAATGAGGATGCCGATATGCTCCAAGAATACATTTGGGCAAACTTCAACATGTTACCATTTGCACTAAGATGGTTAGTAAAAGATTGGGAAGAAAAAAAGGCAAGAGAGTTATTAGAAATATTAGTTAAAAAAAAGGTAGTTCATGCTTATCCAGTTTTGATTGAAGGCAATGGTCAAAGGGTTGCTCAAGCAGAACATACATTTATTCCAACAGAAAATGGTATTACAGTTACTACTCTTTAACTATTTCACCAAAAATTTTCACTATTATTAATTGGCCTTGGCAATTACTACACACTGAGGTTTCTTTGAACACGTAATCCTCTTCTTTGAATTTCCTTTTTGTTTCTTTTTTACAAGAATTACATTGTTCAACCGTAAAGGGATCTCTTTTTTCTACTTTTTTTGAGAACATTATTGGGAAACTCCTAAAGTATTTCCTATCCCAACAACAAGAACGGTTTGTCCTGCTTTGGTAGTATCATTGATCATTTCATATAGCTGAGCTTGAACTTCATCTGCCTTTTCAGCTATTTCTTTTGTCATTAGATTGATTGCCTCTTTAACTGATTGTTTGATTACAATTGCAAAAATTGGAATGTTGTGTTTTGTTGCTGCCTCTTCTATCTGAAACCTGTCGGTACCAATTCCGCCAATCGCGGCACCATACCCTTGAGCAATTGATGCAGAATCTTCACCTTCAAGCTTTAGCGATGCATCGATCATAATTATTACATCTGGTTTGTTTTGATGTACAATGGATTCAATTGCATCTCCTGGTCTTCCTACCGTAGCTAATGGGCCTTCTGCCTTCATCAACAACAGTTTTCGTCCTTCATATTCTGTTTGAGTTAAAACTGTTTCAAATGAAATTTTTTGTTTTTTTGTTCCAAGCATCATTTTACCTACTACCAAAGGTCCTATTCCATCACCTATTGGTTGCCCCTGTTTTAGTGTAGGAACAGCGTCGTTTAATGCATTTGCTTCTTCCATGATAAATGGCATCATCATTTGTAGAGGTAAAATGAGGGGATAGTTATTTTGTTTTTTTGCAGTGAGATAAAGATGGTTTACTATTTTGTAAAGTAGTTGTAGGGAAGTTACAACCTCAAGTAATGTTTGTACTTTAGTTCTTTCTAATTCAGAAACATTTGAAAATAACGACTTTACTTGTTCGCGAGTGTTGTCTTCTCGAGAACGAACTACATGTCTTACTTTTGGTATGATTCCCCCAGGATCCATGTCAACAGGCATTATGGTAAAATAATCAATGAATCTGTCAATTTTTGGTATAGGATCCCTAGTTGTGTTTAGATTTTTTTTAATGTAATTGATTAAATCTTGTCTTGAATTATCTTTGAATTGTTTTAGTTTGGTAATGTTTTTTTTGATTTCGCTGGAGGATACCTGAAGCTGAATTCGTTGACCATAAAATACAAAAATAAAAATTGGTATAATCCATATTAACCATAAGAGTGGGTTAGAGTCATCCCCCATCCCGAAAAATTCTTCAACGTTAAAATTTGTAAAATCCAATATTCACAGCGATCTGCTTTTCTCAATTAAATCATTCGTTGACAAAATACTATTGATACTTGTGATTTCAAAAATAGTCTACTGTAAGGTAAAAAATTAGTGATTGCTTTTATTATAGTTAAGTTACAAAAATCCTGTATAATGCCTCAAACTAAACCAATAGTTAGTATTGAAAACGTAGTCGCGTCTGCCTCAGTTGACCAAAAGATGGATCTAAATGAAATTACTAGAAATTTTCCAGATGTAGAGTATCACCCTGATCAATTTCCAGGATTGGTATTTAGATTAAAAAATCCAAAGACGGCTACTCTAATTTTTACATCAGGCAAGATGGTTTGCACAGGTGCAAAATCTGAAGAGATGTCTAGAAAAGCTGTAAAAACAGTAGTACAACGATTGCGCAAGGGAGGCATTAAAGTAAAAAATGAAGCTGTTGTTCAAATCCAAAATATTGTTGCGTCGATAAATCTTGGTGGAAAAATTCACTTAGAGCAAGCAGCAAGAACACTACCAAGGAGCATGTATGAACCTGAACAATTTCCTGGCTTGATTCATAGAATGTTAGATCCCAAAACAGTAATTCTTCTTTTCTCGTCTGGCAAATTAGTATGCACTGGGGCAAAAAAAGAAGCTGATGTTTATCGTTCGGTTAATAATCTTCACGCATTGCTGGAAGAAAAAAAACTCATGATCTATGAATAATTTTTAGAAGGCCTCAGATTCTTATCCTTATAGAAGTAAAGTCGATATAGTATAATCAGTTGAATGAATTATGCAAGTAAATAAAATCCAAGATTTTAATCTAAAAAATATTGTTTTAATTAGTTCACTTCCTGATATGGGCAAAGTTGGAGGTTTAGTTACCCAACATATTACAAAAAAACTGGAAACTAAAAAAGCTGTACAGATTATTCTAGCAGACAAACCATGGGTTAATCTTGAGGATGGAGTAATTGAGTTACCGCATGATGAATATACTCTAAGTGTAGATGAGAAAAATTCTATTGTAATTTTTACTGGAGAAAACCAACCACAAGAGCCTAGAATAGTTTTTGAAATTGCAGACAAAGTTCTTGATATTGTAAGTCAAATGGGAAACATAAAGATGGTAATTTCTGCTGGAGGGTATTTACCTAGCGAAGGGAGTAAAACCAATAAAGTTTATGGTGTTGCAACCGACTCTCAGTCAATTAATTTCTTAAAATCTTTTGATGTAAAGTTGCTTTCTTCTGAAGTAAAAAGTATTACCTGGTTCAATGGATTAATTTTGGGTATAGCGAAGAGCAGAAAAATTAATGCCGTAGGGTTATTTGGGGAAATACTTGATGCTGAATCACCACAATATAAAACAGCAAGTAATATCATCAACGTGATTGAAAAAATTATCCAAATTAAAATTGATACAAAAGAACTAGATGAAAAAATAGATGATCATCAAGCTGAAATAAAAAAGGAAAGCCCTGGAATAGGATAATTATTTTATTTTTGTTCCAATTGGAACCTCATCGGTCACTGTTAACCAATATGGTTTATCGTTAACATCAGCTGCAAGTAACATTGCATTTGATTCAATACCAGCGAGTTTTTTTGGTTCAAGATTTGCAACAACAATTACGATTTTCCCAACAAGGTCTTCAGGCTTGTAAAATTCTGCCCCTCCTATTATTACATCTCTTTTTTCGATACCAAGATCAATAACTCCTTTGACAATTTTTGATTTTCCTCCTATTGGTTCTATAGATTCTATTTTTGCAACACGTAGATCTAATTTTGCAAAGTCTTCATATGAAATTTGCATAACCATTGTTTTTGTGAGAAGTTAAAATTAATTTCTAAAAATCAAGACTAATATTTCATTATTCTCGATGCTAAACATGACAAAAATTGAGGTATCTATCAAAATTAAAGCTTCTATTGATAAAGTATGGAGAATTGTGTCTGACCTAGATAATGAAACAAAATACTGGAAAGGTACTAAAGAAATTCACAACATATCAAAAGACGGTAATAAAATCAAACGGGAGATCACAATTGCATTCAAAGATTCAAAATGTTTGCAGGATGTAACTCTCTATCCAAAAGAAAAAATCGTCGCGGAATTTATAAAAGGAATCATCATTGGAACAAAAACAATTAACCTAAAACTCATCAATGATGAGGTACTACTTGAAACGCTATGGGATATGAAACTTTCAGGTATGATGGGAATGTTCACAGGTATGATAAAAAAACATGTCAAAAATGGAACAGAACAAGCCCTACATGCAATAAAAGAAGAAGCAGAGCGATAGTTAATGGAGCTTGTCATTGATATTTTCAATTACATTCTAGCTTCCATTTTAATTGGAATATCAGGGGCTTGGATTTTTTTAATAAAATCTATGCTGGATTCATTTACGAAAACACCATATTTAGATAAATTTGTTACAACAGTTCTTGACAAACCGAAAGTTTCTATCATTGTTCCTGCAAGAAATGAAGAAGAACTAATTTCAAAATGTCTTGATTCACTTTTAGAACAAGATTATCGAAACCTTGAGATTATAGCAATAGATGATTCTTCAGAAGATTCTACAGGGAGAATTTTAAAAAAATATGCTGAAAATAACTCAAAAATAATTCATGTTAGTGCAAGACCAAAGCCAGAAGATTGGATGGGAAAAAACTGGGCGTGTATGGAAGGATATAAAAAAACAACAGGAGAACTGTTGCTTTTTACAGACTCTGATACAAAATATGCTTCTAATTTAGTATCACTTGCTGTATCACATTTGTTATCCTCAAACTTAGATGCATTAACAGTAATTCCAAAAATGTTGTGTCTTGACACTTGGACAAAGATTACCCTACCAATTCTATCTACATTTTTGCATACACGTTTTTCAGCACTTAGAGTAAATGATCCTTCTAAAAAAACAGGATATTTTTTTGGAAGTTTTTTTATTATCAAAAAAAAGGTATATGACGCAATTGGAACTCATGAAGGGGTCAAACACGAAATTATTGAAGATGGGGCACTCGGAAAAAAGGTAAAAGAAGTAGGCTTCAAACTAAAAATGGTTCGTGGTGAACATCTACTTGAAGCTGTTTGGGCAAGTAGTTGGCTAACTCTTTGGAATGGTCTTAAGAGATTGATGGTACCGTTGTTCCTCCAAAACAGGGGTATAGCAATTGGAATCTTTTTTGCAGTATTGTTTTTACTTTTAATGCCATTTCCTATATTGATATATTCAGTATTATTTTTTAAAAGTACGATTTCATTTTTTTTATTATTAATTTCAGCATCTTTAGCTTCTGGATTGATTTATTGTGCTGGATTCATTGATGCTATGAAAGGAGTCCATGTGAAGGCTGAATATTCATTGTTTGCCCCTGTTGGTAGCTTCATAGTAGTGACTGGCTTTTTCGTTGGGATGTTGCAAGCAAACAGTAAAACTGCCATATCATGGAGAGGACGAAGTTATTCTATGAGAGAGCATGTAACTAATTCAATTAGTGTGTAGAAAAAGTACTTAGTAAGGGTTATAGATATAGTAGACTAGATTTTAATCTCATGGAAAAAGCTGGTATAATAGTTGGTAGCATATTAGGGGTGACAGTAGTTTTATTGGCATTGGCTTTTATTCTAATTCCTCCACCAACGATTGTCTCACCGCAGATCACTGTAACAAATGGGCATGGGCCAAGTATTGTTGGTGAAGAAATCCCTCCACCATCTGTAAAAGAACTTTCTTTAATTCAGATTTTTGAGAAAACGGAGGAGGGGGTAGTTCGTGTTAATATCCAAAGAACCAATGACGTAAGAGGAGTAAACGGAGTTGGTTCTGGATTTGTTTTTGATAAGAATGGTCACATAATAACAAACACGCATGTAGTTGAAAACTCTGATAGAGTAGTTGTAACATTTCTTGATGGACGCTCATACAATGCCGAGGTGGTTGGCGTTGACCCGTTTACCGATATTGCGGTAGTCAAAGTTGAGGCAATGCCTTCATTGTTAAAACCACTTGTACTTGGGGACTCCTCAAATCTAAAAGTTGGAATGGACGTTGCTGCAATTGGAAATCCATTTGGTCTATCAGGAACAATGACTTCTGGTATTGTCAGTGCATTGGGGCGCCTATTGCCTCAAGACTCGGGTTTTTCAATTCCAGACGTAATTCAAACTGATGCGGCAATAAACCCTGGAAACTCTGGAGGGCCACTTTTGAATTCAAGGGCTGAAGTTGTCGGAATAAACACGGCAATCCAATCCACGACAGGGGAGTTTACTGGAGTAGGGTTTGCTATCCCGTCAAACACTGTTGCAAAAATTGTACCAAAGCTTATCTCAGATGGCACATATCATCACCCATGGGTAGGAATCTCAGGAAAAGATATCGATCCTGATCTTGCTAGAATATTAAATTTAGCAGATGCTAGAGGGTTTCTAATTGTCAATGTTGTTGAGAAAAGTCCTGCTGATAAAGCTGGGTTGAAGGGATTTTCAGAAACAAGAGAGGTCAATGGGGTAGAGTATGCTTTAGGAGGGGATGTTGTTTTATCAGTAGATGGAATAACTGTTCGAAAAATTGACGACATACTGATTCATCTTCAACGCTATAAGTCAGTTGGAGATGAAATGGTTTTAGAAATACTGCGAGACGGCAGAGTCACTAATTTTGTTGTAAAGCTAGATGAAAGACCAATTCAAGTACAAACTCAGTAAGGATTTAGTCATCAGCAACAAATACGATACAAGAATAAATACTTGGATTCAAGGTATTTCAGGTGTTGAGTAATCTTGCTCTTAATTGTGAAACTCTAAACAAGGTTTTAGAGGGTAGAGAAATTGGAAAAGAAGAATCTCATGAAATTTTTCGAGTTTCATATAATAATCCTGATGAGCTTTTCAAAACAGCTCAAATTTTGAGGAACAAAAATCATGGGAAAATTGTAACCTTCTCAAAAAAGGTTTTTTTTAACATAGTAAATCTTTGCAGAGATACATGCTCGTATTGCACCTATAAAGCAATGCCAGGAGAATCAAAACTTTCAATGATGTCAATAAAAAATGTAAAAAATCTTGCTAAGCTTGCAAAAAAATATCGGTGTGTGGAGGCATTATTTGTTACAGGTGAACACCCAGAAGAACGCTATGACCTAGCAAAAAATTGGTTAAAAAATAATGGATTTACTAGCACAGCAGAATTTCTTGTTCATGCATCTGAGGTTGCACTATCAGAAGGATTATTTCCTCATACAAATGCAGGGAATCTAACAAAGGAAGAGCTAAAGGAACTAAAGAAAACTAATGTCAGTATGGGGCTAATGGTTGAAAATGTTAGCAAGCGTTTAACTGAAAAAGATATGCCACATCATTATGCTCCAAGTAAATACCCAAAAGAACGATTACAAGTATTAGAAACAGCGGGACAGTTAGGCATTCCAATGACAACTGGAGTTCTAGTTGGAATTGGAGAAACACCTTTTGAAATAATTGATTCAATTTATGCCATCAAAAATATTCACAGAAAATATGGAAATATTCAAGAAATAATCGTACAAAATTTTCAGCCAAAGTCGGATACCATTATGAAAAATCATCAATCAGCTGAGGAAAACTACTTCAAGATGATGGTAGCAATAACTAGAATTATAATGCCTAAGATGAATGTGCAGATACCTCCAAATCTTTCACCCAAAGCCTTTGAGGGTTTTCTTTCATTGGGGATTAACGATTGGGGTGGTATTTCTCCTCTTACGCCTGATTATGTTAACCCAGAGTTTTCATGGCCTGAAATAAAAAAAATTGATGTCATTTCACAAAATGCAGGATATGTGCTAAAATGCAGATATCCTGTATATCCAGAATTTTTTAGTATGGTAGAATCGGCACTTATTGAAAAAATGGCAGAAATTAATGACGGAACTAATTTGGTGAGTGAGAGATATTGGCGATAAATAAGATAGATTCATTTTTCAAAAGTGCTGATCCAGAAATTGCATCCACTTTAGACAGAGCACTTTCTGAAAAAGAAATCACTGCAAAGGAAGCTGAAAGATTGTATGAAGCAAGAGGAATTGACTTTCATTTAGTTGGAGCAGTAGCTGACGAGCTTAGAAGAAGAAGAGTGGGGGATATAGTAACATATGTAATTAATCGTAATATCAACTTCACAAACGTATGCATTAAACAATGTGGATTTTGTGCATTTAGCAGAGATTTTAGAGAAGAAGAAGGGTATTTTTTACCAATTGAAGAGATTGTTAGACGTGCAAAGGAAGCATACCAATTTGGAGCTACAGAGGTGTGCATTCAGGCAGGAATCCCACCTGACATGGATGGAGCATTATATGAGAATATTTGTAGGGCGATAAAGGCCGAAATTCCTGATATTCATATTCACGGCTTTTCTCCTGAAGAAATTTTGTATGGTTCGCTAAGATCCGAGATTTCAGTAAATGAATATCTTGTGCGATTAAAAGAAGCAGGAGTTGATACACTTCCAGGTACCTCAGCTGAGATTTTAGATCAAAGTTTGAGAGATAAAATATCTCCTGGGAGAATTAGCGTAAAAAATTGGATCAGTATAATTAAAACTGCGCATAAACTTGGAATCAAAACAACTTCAACTATGATGTTTGGACATGTTGAGAGCACCCATGACCGAGTTCAACATATAGCAAAGATTCGGGAGATTCAAAAAGAAACTGGTGGGTTTACCGAATTTGTTCCACTAAATTTCATTTATCATGAGGCACCAATGTACAAACATGATTTGCATCAAGACATCAGAAAAGGAGCTAGTGCAAATGATGCACTTTTGACACATGCAATAGCTAGAATCATGCTAAATAACTATATCAAAAATATTCAAATGTCGTGGGTAAAAGAAGGTCAAAGAATGTCGCAACTGATGCTAATGTGGGGAGCAAATGACTTTGGTGGGACTCTGATTAATGAAAGTATCTCGACTTCAGCTGGGGCTGAACATGGGCAACTTCTCAAACCAAGAGAGATTAGACGCCTTGCCAGTGAAATCAATCGCATTCCTGCTCAGCGAACTACCGATTACAAGATTTTGAGGACATTTGAAACAGAAAATGAATATGAAGATGAGCTTGATTTAGTTGATGCTAAAAGATTTGGCTCATACTTTGAGCTAATCAAACTCGACAAATACAAATACAAAAATCCAAGGCGAGTATAATTGTCTGCCTGTGATAGGGCACTTTCTCATGCAAAAAATTTACACATTGACGAATGCGAAGCCGTGTTTGTACAAAAAAAGATAATAACTGTAAGAATTACAGATTCTGAAATCGTTGAAATAAAACAAAACTCTGATAAAAATCTTGGAATACGGATAATTAATCAAAAAAGAATTTCGTCAGCAGGAACAAACAATATTAATGATGCAGATAAGATTGTAGAGCAAGCTTTTAGATCATCTGCTCTTCAAAAACCTAAAGAATTCTGGAAGTCGTTGCCACCTGAATTTAAAGGTTCATCAAAAATTGAAAAACTATATGACAAAAAACTAGTTGAAATGTCTAGTACTCAGGCAATCGATATTGCTCAAACTATGATTAATGAAGCCTCTCATTCTAAAGTATCGAGTGTCACAGGTTCACTGAATATAGTTTCAGAAATAGTAGAGATTGCAAATACCAATGGCCTTAGCTGCTCTGATAAGGCAACTTACCTTTCTGGGACTATCAATGTAGATTCTGAGGAAGGGAAAGTACCAGTATCTGGAATTGGGCAAGCCAGTTGTCGTACTTTGGATGCGTTTTTGGCTGAATCGATAGGAGCTAATGCAGTAGAGATGTGTATTGGCTCCATTAATCCACAAAAACCTAACGCAGACAACTATAGTATCATTTTTGAACCATATTCGGTGGGAGAGATCTTGGCCTTTGTTTTTGCATCAAATTTTAATCTCAAAGCATATTTTGATAAGAAAAGCTGTTTTTCAGGCAAGCTTAACTCAAAAATTGCAGTTGAGGATTTTAGCGTGATTGACGATGCACATGCGCCAGATGGTATTGGGAGCAAAATTTTCGATGATGAAGGTGTTCCAACAAAAACTAGACCATTAATTGAAAAAGGAGTTTTTAGAAATCTTTATTCAGATTTATTTAATGCTTACAAAGAGGGAAAAGAATCTTCTGGAAATGCAAGTAGACATGGCTCTCCTATGGGTCGCAGTGCTGAGCCCATTCCAGTCCCTGCTCCACATAACATAAGAGTTTTGGGTGATGGAATCACTAAGGATGAAATCATCAAAGATACTAAAAATGGATTGTTAGTTGGGAGATTATGGTATACTTATGCTGTAAATCCAACTCGTGGTGATTTTTCTTGTACTGCAAGAAGTGGGGTTCGAATTATTGAAAACGGAGAGATAAAAGCCCCTGGAACATCTGTAAGAATTGTTCATAATTTACCAGTTATGCTGCAAAATATCTCTGCGATTGGAAATGACTCTAAAAATGTCTTGCAATGGGCTTCGTTACCTTCAATCGCTCCAACTCTAAAAGCTGATAATATCAGAGCTATTCCAATCTAAATTTGACAAAAAACAATGAACTTCGCATAATTGCGATCATATGCCACTACATAATTGTTGAAAAAATCAATCTAAATTGTGCAATAAAGTTTTAGTTAAGTTAATAAAGTAAAGTACGGTACCATACCGTATGATGCGAGCACGGCTAACATATATCCCCCTAGAAGTAGCAGACCAGTTGGGGGATTTTATCATAAGGCGTGATGAACAGGTCTTAGATGCAGTAAGAGCACGAGCACGCGACTTTAGTACTCTTTCACTTCTAAAGTTGTTATATCAAGTACGAAGCGGACCCATGACATTTTCTGATTTATATTCAAAATCTAAGATTCGAATGAAGAGATCGTTTCTTAATTATTTACATCTTTGTGTTGATTACAACTTTATCGAAAAAAAATCAGTCGGACCAAATATGATCTACTCTATAACTGACAAAGGCATAACAATGTTGAATTTGTTTATGCAGAAAAGTAGATGAGTTAACAATATTTTAACTATATCTGCTACCAACTAGTTCATACATTAATGAAATTCCTATCTATATGATTTAGTTAAAGAAAAAATTAAATCAAAAAAGTTCTATACTATAGTTGATTTTTCAGGAATTTCATTATTAATGGTGATGCCCACAACCACAGGAATCATGACCTGAATGGGTTTCCTGATCTTTGCTAGCACATCTAGAACACTTGTTTGAGCCAGTGGGAGAAAAGAATCCAATTCCACATACTACACATTTCATACTTGACATACACAAGGGAACTCTGTCCTGTATTTATCTAGTCTGATTCAAAATTTTTGGGTTTAAATCCCAACAGATTCAAACTAAATTACTGCATAATATAAAATCTAAACCACTTTACAATAGGAACAAAAAATAAACTATAAGACTAAAAGGAAATAATCAAGATAGACTACGGAATAGTGAGATAAGATGGCAAAAGCATATGTTTTAATGAGCTGCAAGATGGGAACCGAAAAAGCAGTAATTTCAGAGCTAAAATCTATTGAAAATGTAAAGGAGGTTCATGGGACGCTTGGATTGTATGATATTATTGCAAAACTTGAGGCTGATTCTGATGAAAAAATTAAGCAAACAATTACGGAAAAAATTAGAAGGATGGACAAAATTGGATCTACGATGACCCTCATGAAAGTAGAAGGGGAAGAATTGTTCAAAGTAGACACTGAAAAATTAATGGGTTCCATTTTGGGAAAAAATGCTGCACAAGCTTATGTTATAATTCATTGCGATCAAGCAAAGGAAGATTTGGTATTACGCTACCTCAACAAGATTCCTGAGGTAAAAGAAGCAGATGTAGTTTACGGTAGCTATGATGTTATTGGAAAGATTGAAGCTGAAAATCATAAAGAACTTGAAAATATAATCACAAAAAAGGTCAGGAAGCTAAATTTCGTCACCACGACAATGACATTAACTGTTGTCAAAGAACAAGAATAATGATACAATAATAATTCTATAAATCATAATTGACAAAAGTAATTAGGCCCAAATATTCGACGTAAAGAGTGCAACAAGGCAAATTCCCAGAAGCCGAAGTATTTGAAATAAAAAAAATGAATTATAATTCTCCAATCGTGTTTGCAGGATTTGTAGGGGCTGGCTTGGCAGGTCCAATATCTGTTGGGTACATAATTGAAAAATTAAAGATGCAAGAGGTTGGATATATGAGGTCAAAATATCTACCGCCGTCTACTGTTTTTATTCAGGGAAGGTTACGACATCCATTTCGTTTTTATTCAAATAAAGAAGGAACTATTTGTGCAATAATTTGCGAGATCACGTTAAGAATGGAAGGCTTGTATACTTTGGTAGCTGCAATATTGGACTGGGCAGAACAAAAAGGTTCTCATGAGATTGTAATCTTAGATGGAGTTTCAAGTGATGGTCATGATGAAAAAGCATATTGTGCCGCAGAAGAGGATCTATGTAGAATAATGCAAGCCAAGGGAATTGATATGATTCCTCAAGGATTCATCACGGGAATTCCTGGTGGGATACTCAACGAATGCATTTTACGTGATATTCAGGGGGTATCATTTCTGGTAAAGGCAGACGATAAACAACCAGATCCACTTGCTGCTGCTACTCTAGTTGATGCAGTTAACAGAGCATATGACACAAATATTGATGTTACAGATCTAAGAAAACAAAAAGAAAAACTCGGTGTCGATTTTAAAGAGCTTTCTGAAAAATATTCAGAAGGTAGAAAAACGGATGCTGGAATGTACATGTAATATTTTGATAGACTTGAATTCATATTACCAAAATCTCAAACTCAGGCAGGCACAATTATGGCCATTACATACAAAAGCACTGGAGTAGATGTATCAAAAATCAAACAGAGCCAAGAAGCAATCGGTAAAATCATTTCCTCAACTCATGGTAGCTTAAAAAAAGCAAAAATTACTCATGGATTTGGTCATTATGCAGGTATTGTTGAAATACCAGGTGGAAAACTACTTGCAACTCATACAGATGGTGTTGGCACCAAAGTGTTAATTGCAAATTTGATGAAAAAATATGATACGATAGGCATTGATTGTATTGCCATGAATGTGAATGATATAATATGCATAGGAGCAACTCCTATTTCCTTTGTTGATTACATTGCTGCAAACAAAAATAATCAAAAAATATTCAAAAAAATTGTTGAGGGGCTTGCAAATGGTGCAAGAAAAGCTGCGGTGCCCATAGTTGGAGGTGAAACTGCTATCATGCCAGACCTAATAGCAGGAAAAGAATTTGGGTTTGATCTTGCAGGTATGGTTGTAGGTATTCTTTCAAAAAAACAAATGATTTTAGGAAATTCAATAAAGGCTGGAGATGTAATAATTGGTGCAAAAAGTACTGGATTGCATTCTAATGGATATTCGTTAGCACGAAAGGTTTTGTTATCAAAGTATTCAGTTAAAGACAAGATAAAGGGAATAGGAGTTTTAGGTAATGTGTTATTAGCTCCAACGGAAATTTATGTGAAGCCAGTTTTAGAAATGCTTGAAAAATGTAAGATTAATGGACTAGCACACATAACAGGTGGAGCATTTACAAAACTTTTAAGATTAAAAAAAATTGGTTATGATTTAGATTGTATGCCTAAAGCTCCTCCAATATTTGGATTGATGCAGGAGCATGGGATAAAAACAGTTGAGATGTTTAAGACCTTTAATATGGGAATTGGATTTTGTGTTATTGCAAACAAAAGCCAATCTTCAAAAATAAAATCAATATTTCAAAAATATAAAATTTCAAGTCAGGAGATTGGTGTCATCACAAATAAAATAGGTGTTTTTGTAAATTCTAGAAAAATTGCATGATATAATAAAATCAAATATAATTGAAAGATGTGAATTTACTAAATCTAGTACCTCAAAGGATTCACTTGTGATGAATCATTTAAGATAATCGTGAAGTAATAAAAAATTATTTTGTCGTCATGATTTTTAACTCATAATCACCTTATATTGCTTCATTTCTTCATACCACAGGGAAGGATTTGGCATCTGAGACTTTTTTTATTGAAACCATCATAGGTGTAGGAATTTTGCTTTTTGCTGCAAAGTTAATGGCAGAGCTATTCCTGAGACTAAAACTTCCAATTGTTTTGGGGGAGCTTTTAGCTGGAATGATAATTGGCCCATTTGCATTGGGTGCATTTCTCATTTATGAAGGTGAACCTTTACTGCGAATTAACGGAGAAATTAGAATTCTTGGAGAAATTGGTGCAATTGTTATTTTGTTTATGGCTGGTCTTGAAATGACTCCAAAAGAATTTCTCAGAGGTGGTAAGGCATCCTTTACGGTTGGAACCTTGGGTGTAATTGTTCCATTTTTTGTAGGATTGGTGGTTTTTCAGATATTTGGTTTTGATGCATTTGAATCAATGCTTATCGCAACAGCACTTACAGCTACTAGCATTGCAATATCCATCCAAGTTCTCTCAGAATTCGGCAAGATCAAATCACCAGAAGCTCGCTTGATAATAGGAGCTGCAGTAGTAGATGATATTTTAGCAATAGCCATTCTTTCAGTTGTTACATCTATTGGAGGAGATGTAGCACAAATTGAGGTAGTCGATGTAACATTTACAATTTTAAAGGTTCTTGGATTCTTTGCTGTAATACTGATTGTTTCAATTATTGTAATTCCCAGAGTGATCACACCTAGATTGTGGAAAGCAAAGGGAAGTGTTGAAGGAATAGCTACTGCAGCTTTCTTTGGGGCTGCTGCACTGGCAGGATCTATTGGACTATCGCCAATTGTCGGAGCTTTTGCAGTAGGAATGGCACTCTCAACAACAAAAGTTTTTGAAAAGGTTGAAGGGTATATCAGCAGACTAGGATTAATTTTTGCGCCGCTATTCTTTGCAATAATTGGAGCCCAGGTGGACTTTAGAGGAATTAATGTTGAGATTTTGATGCTAAGTGGAATAATTATAATAATTGCTGTGTTTACAAAACTGCTTGGATGTGGTTTGCCGGCTTGGTTATTCCTCAAAAACCGTGCACAGGGTCTGAAAGTAGGAATTGGGATGATATCAAGAGGTGAAGTTGGACTAATTGTTGCAGGAGTTGGATTATCTGCAGGAGTATTAACTTCTAATGTGTATTCTACGATTGTATTAATGGTAGCTGCTACTACAATAATTACACCTATTTGGTTGAAAATGGAATACAGAAGGGAGCTAAAACATGAAAATACTGGCAACACATCTGATCTTGATGAAAATGTAGAAAAATAGTGTTTCTAAGATAAAATGTTTCTTTACAAAAATTCATTTTTTAATGGTGATTCGAATTATCCACTAAAAATCTTAAATTATACCTAATTGAGAATTGTGTATATTGAATGTCAGATAAAGATAAGATCTTAATTTCAGATTTGATGGAAAGTTTTGTTAGTGAAGTACCAGCAAATCCTTTTGTAACTTTTTGTGCTTTTTGCACAAAAGGAGTCATTAAGGAAGATATGATATATGAAAAAGGCCTAGTTTTTCATAAGGATTGTTTTAGTCAACATGGAAATGATTTTCCTGCGATTAATCATGATCTTCTTAGTCAAAATACAAGTGCAAAAATTCAACTAATACAATTAAAAAATTTAAAGGCCAGAATGATGGGCTACACAAATTCTGAAAATTCCATTCCCAATCCAAAAACTAACTCAAAATCTAATATCAAAAAAAGGCGACCAAGGCGAGCTTTAACCAAGAGAACTAAAAATAAAAAATCAAAAAAGCAGAGAACAAGAAAATCATCAAAGAAAAAAATGAAGATAAGAAGACCTTCAAGACGGAGTTCAGCAATAGCAAGAAAAAGGCGAGTAATAAGCAGACTTACAAAAAGACCTACAAAGAGAAGATTGACTAAAAGAAGAGCTAGGAGAAAATAGCACAAAAATTTTTGTGAGTAAAATTTGAAAGAATTTATGACCGATTTTTATCACAAAAATGATGCAGAAATCTGATTCAGTTTTTTCTAAAGCATGTTATGAAATATCTCAAAATCTACTTACTTCTTCACAGGCTAACAGAAAGGAAGTAAAGAAAGAAATTAAAAAAATTTGTGTGAAATACTCTCTTGAAAGAATACCAAGAAATTATGAAATATTGTCCATGGTACATGGTTCTGATTATACTAAATTACAAAAAGTTCTGATAAGAAAACCAGTAAAGACAGCATCAGGAGTTGCAGTCATTGCACTCATGCCAAAACCATATGGGTGCCCCCATGGACGATGTACATATTGTCCAGGTGGAGTAGAAGTTAACACCCCCAATAGCTATACAGGTCATGAGCCATCTACTATCAACGCAATAGAAAATCAGTATGATGCAAAAAAACAAATTGTAACAAAGCTAGAAAAATTATTTGCCTATGGACATGATTTATCAAAACTAGAACTTGTAATTGTTGGAGGAACATTTCTTTTTATGCCAAAAGATTATCAAGAAAATTTTATCAAATCTTGTTATGATGCATTAAACGGTTTTGATTCTTCTACATTAAAAGAAGCAAAAGCAAACAATGAACATTCAGATATACGAAATGTAGGATTTACTATTGAAACAAAACCAGACTATTGTAAAGAGGAACATGTGGATTTAATGTTGCATTATGGAATTACTCGAGTAGAAATTGGAGTTCAGAGCTTACATGAACGTGTTTACAACATTGTAAACAGAGGACATGATTTTTCTGATGTTGTAGAATCCTTTCAAATAGCAAAGGATGCAGGTTATAAAATTGTGGCACATATGATGCCTAGCTTGCCTACGATTACTCCAGAAGAGGATATTGCTGATTTTAAAATGCTCTTTGAAGATCAGCGCTTCAAGCCTGACATGTTAAAGATTTATCCATCTCTAGTATTGGAAGGTACTCCTTTATACCAAGATTACAAAGATGGAATTTACAAACCATATTCAGAACAAGAAATGATCAGGGTATTATCTGAAATCAAAAAAAATGTCCCACCATGGGTCAGAATTATGCGAGTGCAACGAGAGATTTCTTCTAGCGAGATTGTTGCTGGCCCTAAACTAGGTAATTTGCGTCAAATAGTTCAAAAGAATCTCAAGGAACAAAACCTTTCCTGCAGATGCATAAGATGTAGAGAGGCTGGATTAACAATGAAAACCGATGTCTCTACTCAATTGAGGTTGAGTCGAGAAAATTATGTATCATCTGATGGAAATGAAGTATTTTTGTCATATGTTGATTCATCAGATGCAATTTATGGATTTTTGAGATTAAGATATCCAAGCAAAAAGACACATAGAAAAGAGATCTCGAATAATACTTGCATTGTAAGAGAATTGCATGTTTATGGCAAGTCGTTGAAAATTGGTGAAAAATCCAAAAATGACATACAACACTCTGGTTTAGGTAAAAAATTGATGAGTGAAGCTGAAAAAATTGCTAAAGAAGATTTTGATTCTAATAGATTACTGGTATTGAGTGCAATAGGAACACGAGAGTATTATCAAAAGTTAGGATACTCACTTTTAGGACCCTACATGGCAAAGGAACTAAACTAGTGATAATAAATGTCTGAGCAAACTATTATTGGTAAAGGCACATGGATTGACAAGCTAGCTTATGAATTGCTTGAAAGAGAAAAAACACTAGGACGGAGTACTGAGCTTTTAAGAGTTGAAAGTGGTCTTGGGGCATCAGGGGTTCCACATATTGGAAGTTTGGGTGATGCAGTTCGGGCATACGGAGTTAAACTCGCACTTGAGAATTTTGGTTATAAATCTGAGCTTATTGCATACTCTGATGATTTAGATGGACTACGAAAGATTCCAGAAGGGTTTCCTGATTCATTAAAAGAACATTTGGGAAAAAGAGTGTCGGCTATTCCTGATCCGTTTGATTGTCATGACTCGTACGGAATGCATATGAGCAGTCTTTTACTTGATGGTTTGGATAATCTTGGCATAAAATATGACTTTAGACAGGCAAAAGACACCTATGAGAAGGGACTACTCAAGGAACAGATTCACATTATTCTTGAGAATAGCAGAAAAATTGGCAAAAAAATATCAGACTTAACTGGACAGGAAAAATACCAACAGAATCTTCCTTATTTTCCAGTTTGTGCAAATTGCGATAAACTGTATACAACAGAAGCTTATGAGTACCTCCCAGATGAAAAAAAAATAAAATATCGATGCAAAAATTCTACAATTGGAATTCAGACTCTTAGTGGTTGTGGACATGAAGGTGAGTCTGTAATTGCAAAGGATCTTGGCAAGCTTGCATGGAAGGTAGAGTTTGCTGCCAGGTGGCAGGCATTTGATATTAGGTTTGAGGCATATGGCAAAGATATTATGGATTCAGTCAAGGTCAATGATTGGGTTGCTGATGAAATTCTAAAGTATCCCCATCCTTATCACGTAAAATATGAAATGTTTTTGGACAAGGGCGGAAAAAAAATTTCAAAATCTTTAGGAAATGTTGTCACCTCGCAGACATGGCTAAAGTATGGAACTCCAAAAAGCATCCTTCTCTTACTTTTCAAAAGAATTACTGGTGCACGTGAGCTAGGATTTGAGGACATACCTTCGCTTATGGATGAATATAATGAGATTGAGAATATTTTCTTTAATAAAATCAAGGTAGATAACCAAGCAAAGGCTGCAAAACTTAAGGGACTATGTGAATACGTTAATCTGTTAAATCCTCCTATAGAACCTAGTCCATATGTAAGCTATAGACTACTAGTGGAATTAGCCAAAATATTCAAGGAAAAAAGAACAGAGCTTGTCATGAAAAAGCTCATTGACTATGGGGTAATCAAAAATTCTGATCCCAAAATTGAGAATTTGATTAATTTGGCAGGAAATTTTTCAGATGATTTTGATGAACAAGAAAAAGTTGACGTTCAAATTGATGATTCTACTAAAAATGCTCTAAAAGAACTTGCAGATTTGTTAGCAGCTGAATCTGAACCAGACGATCTGCAAAATTCCATTTATCAGATTGCAAAAAAGAATAATGTTCAACCAAAGGATTTTTTCCAGATTCTTTATCGAATCATCCTTTCTACTACTAGAGGACCAAAAGTTGGACCGTTTATTTTAGATATTGGAAGAAAAAAGGTATCACAGATATTATCTAGTTATCTATAACGGAGTGAATTATTTTTGGTGCACGATGAACATAATAGACCCAAAAAAAGCGGAGGTTTTTTTCTTGTAATTTTTGGAGCGTTGTTGTTAATTATTGCTCCAACAATTTATCCACAGGCGGCTAGCCTTGGCATATTAGCATTTATTGCTGGATTAATTGTTGGTGGATTAGGATTTTACTTTCGATTTATAAAAAAACAAAGACGGAATTGAACGAAATGTTCATCTTACCGAATTCAAAAAGTGGAGGTGATTAGTTTGGGACTTTTTAATCGTTTTAAAAAAGAAGAGGTGATCTCAGAGTTACCCCCAATTAAAAAACCAGAGGATATCGAAAAGGAACGAATTGAAAATGAATTAGAGTATCTAAAAAAGGAGATTAGAGAAAAATCAGAATCTTACGAGTCTATATCAAAAAAACTGTCGTCTGTAAAAGAAGAATATGATACAGTAATAGCAAAATTAATGTCATCTAAGCGAGAAGTTAAAGATAAACAAATTGAATTTAATTCAATAAAATCTGAATATGACGAAATTTCACTAAAGATTTCTTCAGCTAAAACTCAGCTTGAAGAGCTAAAAAAACAACACGATGATATTAAAGTGGAGTTTGAGAAATTTCAAAAAGCAAAATTAGAACTTGATTCAATTAAATCAGATATAGAAAAATCCAAAACTGAATACAACGGAATTCAATCAAAAATTGAACAAAGTAAAGAAATGGTAGCCAATATCATAAAACTTGAAAAAGAACACAAAGAAATTGAAGGAAAAATTGAATCTGCAAAAAAGGAGTTAAAATTTACTGAATCTCAAATATATGCTGAAGGCAATAGAGATTCACCAAAAAGCATAATCGAGGCTGCAAGCTCCATGATGGCTTCTCTGAATGCACAGCTTCGTAATACTCAAAAAGATCTTGAGGCAGTGAAAAAAACCTTAGAAGAAGAACGCAAGTCACATAAATTATCAGAATAATTCTAGAATATTTTTGTAAACTTCATGTAGTAATTTATTGTAACTTTTTGATAAGTTCTGATTTGATGTATAAAAATTCCTGTTCAGAAATGATTCCTTTTTCTTTTAGAGAAGCTAGTTTGATAATTTGATCTACTACGGATGATTGATTAGATGATAAGTTATTCGTATTAGGTTCCGAGCTAGATGTGTGTATATTGTCATTTGTTTTTCCGTCACTTGAAACTGATTCTATTTCAATTGAATCTTGTATATCTTTTACCTCTTCTAGAAATACCTTCCCAGAACATCCAACAAGCTGGGTATGTTGAATTAACTCTTCTCCAGCATATTCAATTGGAACTCCTTTTGTTGTATTAAATCCACATATTTCACAAACAACTCGGAATTTTCCTTTAGAAATATTTGGTTGAGTGTGAAGGCTTTTTTTGATATATTCTGAATATCTAGTTTTAATACATTGATGGTTTTCTGTTGATTTGTGCTCATTACAAAATTTGAATCCACAAAAGGTGCACATTGATGGGGAGTTCAAGGCTTCTCCACAAAATAGGCAAACATTTGCAAGTGTTTTTTGAGATAGTGTCATGAATCTAACTCGTAAAACCGCTTTTTTATTAAAAAGTAATAGCTTTTCATTTAGGATAAACAACTATTGTATAAAAATTCTATCGCATTAGGTCGGCAACATATCCATAAAGAAGAAAAGAGCCGATTCCTATTCCTAAGATTCCGATCCAAATAGCTATGTTTTTTTTAGTTATCATATTTCCAAAAAAATTAATGTAGTAATTGAATGTACTCAATTGGAACTAAACTTTTTAAATAATTTTTAAGGTATACTTAACATCAAGATACAAGTTCTTTGTTTATGGATTGGCTAAAAAAAATTATTAGTGTATTTGCATTTATTGCAAGCGGCATCATTGCAATTGCAGTTGGATTCTTTATGCTACGTGGAACTATGCGAATGTGGGATAAAAACAGATCAGAAAGTGAAGATTTAGATGATAAGAATCCTGAAAAATCTTAAATTACAAAATTAATTTTGTCGATAAATTCAGTGTTGCAAATTTCTGATCGATATAACAATAAAATTGATCGATAGATCGATTATTTTTTTCTTTTTTTATCTTTGAATCAAAAATTTTAGTCCGATACCAATTTTCGTCACAATGATAATACCAAAATGCAGATACGTCCAATCACATCAAATTTGGATGGTCATAGCTCCCATGTGTGTATGCCCAGTCCCCCGGTTTTGAGAGGGACACCACACTATTTTATTGTCTTATGGGTTCCATCACATAATGGTCTATTCTTAGAATGTTGGCAACCACACGCATGAATGATTGTATCTTTATCACATCTAACTACTGCTGGTGAAATTCCAGTTCCTTTATGAGAACCATCACAATAAGGGCCATTCTTTGAATTACTACACATGCAAAAGGCTATGGTGTCACCAGATTTAGCTTTAATTTCAAATGGTTTGTTTTACCAGCCAGTCATTATGGTGATCCCTTTTTTCCAGTAGATATATCATATGACTCTTCAACATGGGATACAAAAATTTTCCCATCACCTTTAGCACCAGTATGAACAACATTCATTATTGTTTTAACAATCTTTTCAACTTTGGAATCATCAACAATGGTGGTGATTGTATCAATTCTGTTGTATTCAGCTACATATCTTGCCGTTCCTCTAAAACCTGCCACCATTGGTCTAGGATTTGACCCTCTTCCACGAGTCTCAGATATTGTTACTCCGCCAGATCCTGCTTTAATTATTGCATCTACAACCTTGCTTCGCTTCAGAGTTGGTACCATGGCATCAATTCGTTTCATGAGTTTTTTTTTATTAATCAGATTAAAACTGTTTTGCCTACCAATCATTTTTGACAGGTTACAAGAATATAATCAATAATATTTTTTTTTGAAGCTTCATTCATCTTGATAATAGATTTAAAAAGGATTTTTTCAACGTATGAAGGATACTGTTTTAAAATTTTGGTTTTAAGAGATTCCCTATTTTTAATGTAATACCTAGCAAATGGTTCATAAACATTTGAGCCAATTTTTTGTAAATTAACATTATGAAATCCTTCTTGCTTAAGAAGTGATTTTATATAATCAATGTCATAATGTTCAGAATACCAAGTAAGCGAGAGCACGCCCAACTTAATCATATTTAGAATATGTCTTTCAACCACTACAGGAACTGCCAAAGCTAGAATTCCATTTTTCTTTAATATTCTATAAGAGTTTGAGAAAAAACTTTTCAATGGTTTAAAGTGTTGTGCAGATTCTAAAGCCAAGACACGATTCACTGATGTATTTTCAAATGGCAATAGTGTAGCTGTTGCATTTAACAAATTAAAATTCTTGTAACTAGCATTATTTTGTGTAATATTATTTATGGAATCTTGTAATTGCCCATAGTTAATGTTGATACATGTTAGCTCAATATGGTCATATTCATAATACCATTGAATTGCAGGAGAGCCTATTCCGCTTCCAACATCTAGGATATGTTGATTAGATTGTAACTGAGCCTTTTGTGCAAATATCTGGCACATATTTTTCTGTGCCTCTAAAAGCGTGCTAGTTGTATCATCCCAATATCCAAAATTTAGCATGTCTCCTCCAGTAGAGATTTTCATCAGATTAGAAAGTGAGTTATAAAGATTAATTACATCTTTTTCATTTCTTCTAAATGTCCACAAAAAAAGTTCAAAAGGGTTAATTTTTTGCAAAGGAGATTCTGTCAGTTATCCATCAAAGCCATTTTAGTCATTAAGAAATTTGAATGATTTTTTTATTATACTCTTCAGCAATTTTTTCATATTCTTCTCGTGTTTTTCCGATTTGGAATAGTTTTGTTTTCTCGATTTGATTTAGCTCAGCATCCACTTGTTTAGCAACATGTTGTAAGCGAGCTTCTGCCATCATAAATAAGCGATTATTTTCTTTCCAAAGGTGTTCTGTCACATGTTCCACATATTCCCTCAAGTTAGAGATTGGATTAGATGTAATTCCTTTTTCAAAATAAATTTTTGTTGATTCTTCCATCTTTTTGCTAATTTCTCGAGTAATTTCATGCTCCATTAGCATCATAGCAATAAGACCCATTTGTGTTGGCATTCCTGAGCGTTCTAGTGCAGGAAAAAGGGATTTTTCTTCTTTGGAATGATGACAAACGTCAGTAAAATTTTTTGAAAAATCAATCACGGGAAGTAAAATTGATTTAGGGATTTGTTTGCTTGCTTCTAATAATTTGATGGTGGTATCCATTGATTTTATTACCTTTTCAATTAATTCATGATCACGTCTTAGCGACATTGTAGACATGTTTTAGGATTTAATGCAGATGGCTATATTTCTATATGTAATAAATTATCAATGGTGAAAATAAACACCAAAGTGGTTCCAGAATTTACAACTACGATTATTATTTTTGGAGTCTCCATGTTTACAATATTTTATTTTTTTAGAAAAAGTTTTAAGATGAGCCTAAGCTGCTGATAGCTACTTTGCCCCTGAAATATGCTTGTTATATGACCTATGTGAAAGACTTACCATGAAGATTAGTATTATAATATATTCAAGAAAATAAATTAAAAGAAACATGACAGAGTTTTCTAAAATCGAGCCAGCCTATATCGACAAAGATGGCTGCAGATTAATTTGGGAGGGGGTTGATGAGGATGACTCTGATGTGGTAGTTCTCAAAAAAAATGAATTTGATAATCTTTTTGAAATGCTGGAAAAAGATTCAACTGGAAAAGTAGAACTTGAAGATGAATTTAGCACTATTTTCGTAAATACAGATACAACTCAATTTAATCTAAAAGAGCACAAAACTCTTGAAGTGAAAACATCTGTTTTGAAAAAGCATGTTTTTGAGTTTAGAAAGATCCCGCATGAATCAAAACCAATTAAGATTTATCCAAAGGAATTTTTTCCATCCATTCAAATCGAAAAATATGAAGAAGATGAAAACAAGATTCTAAACAAAATCCTCACAGGCAAAGAAAAACAAATCGTTTCAGAAAGCGACCTTTTTAGAGTAATGGCAACTAGAAGGTCGACTAGAAATTTTGATACCTCAAAACCAGTTGAGGAGTGGAAGATCGAAAAAATATTAGCAGCAGCTGACACTGCCCCAACTGCTGGAAATTTTCAAGGATTTGAAGTAATTTATGTAAAAAATAATGAAATAAAAAAAAGACTCGTTGAAGCTGCGAATAATCAACCTTATGTCAATGCTCCTGTTGTTCTTGTATTTTGTATTGATCCATCTCGAGTTAAGATAAAATTCCCACCAGAAATTTTATCCAAATTTTCATTACAGGATGCCACCTTAGCCGCAGGTTATGCACAGTTAGCAGCTTCGGCTTTGGGTCTAAGCTCAATATGGATTGGAATGATTGATGAAGAAAAAGTAAAAGAGATTGTGCAGACTGAATTGAGACCTTCTTCAATTTTATGCATTGGTTATACACAGAAAAAACGACTACCTAAATCTCGTAGGAAATTAAAAGAATTAATCCGAGTTTACGAATAAAAATCCAAATTTTTAAAATCAATAATTACTCGATAAATAAAAAAATTACTTGGGTTTAGACTTGTCTTCTACTCCAAGTATCGGATATTTTGATAGTATTTTGTACATCATGAACACTATGAAGGCGATTATTAGAAAATCAATAATGTTTGCAATCAAATCACCATATGCGAAAACTGAAGTAGCGCCAGTCTGAGGATTTGTAACACTGTATGAAAGATCCTTTAAGGAACCTGAAGGCAAAGCTAACCCTACTATTGGATTTACTAAATCATTGACAAATGCGGTGATTAATTTTGATGAAGCCGCACCTATTACGAATGCAATTGCCAAACCAATAATGCCAAAGGTCTTAAGAAATTCCATAAATTGTTCTATCAATGATTTTGATTTTGGTGGAGGTGTTGTCTCTGACATATCTGAAAAAAAATCTTAATGAGACATAAAAATCAACCTGAATTATGAATTTCTTAGAATCACTATTTAATTCGAATGTTGTTTTTTAAAAAAAAGTTCAACGGGCCCGAAGGGTTCCGCACCTATAGCGGTGTGTTTTTTGGTTCCTAAAGTACAAACCCAATACTAGGTTTTTGATGTATTGCTTAACACTACATAAATTGAATCATTTTTTTCCATTAGCAATTTGAGCTAGCTTTATCCAGTGATTTGTGTCTAAATAAACTCTTTTAGTCATATCAATTCAATAATGTTTAATCTTTATAGACGTAAATTAGTATTATTGATAAAGATGTAGAGGACAAACGCTTTCGGAAATTTCTCAAAATATGTTTGAAATTCTTAATTAATAATTTAATCACTTTTAATAGAGATTTGCTTCTGGAGAAATTAACAAAGAAGAATATGAAAACATGATAAAAGCCTTAGAATAGGGCGTTATACAAAAACTCCAACGCCTTATACCGGCGTTAAGAGATTACAATTTCGCTAAATCACTTCAGTATAAAAAACTAGATCGCTTAATCACGATATCTTAATTATTACAACATGTTTCTAGAATCTAATGAATAAAACAATAATTATTCTAGCAATAGCGGCAGCTTTTGTTGCAGGAACTTTGGTTACATTTCTCATATCAGATCAAACCGCAGAAGCAGCAAATATGAGTAGAAAGTTTACAGCTCAAACTACTGCAATGTCTGATGTAGATCCAGTGCCAGGACATTCAGCGCACCAATTGGTAGTAGCTATACCTCCAAGAGATGACGGAATGATTTGGAAGGGAACAGTAACATGGACATCAAGCGTACCTGTTGATGTGGTGGTGTTACATGAATATGATCCAAGTATGGAAATAGATGAACGAGGTTCACCATTGATAGCACCATCTCCATTTACTGATGGAGAAATTGCAATAACATTAGTTCATCCAGATTCTGGTTCGATAGTACCTTCTGGAAGTATATCTTTCGTAGGTAGTGCGTTAGCCTTCCATACAATTGATGGCACTCCATTCACCATTACATATACCGTTGACGCAGTTGCATATAAGATCAGAAACTAAACCTTCTTTTTTCTTTTTTTTAATCCAAAAAACGGAGACCTCGATGAGTGCAAAAACACGTGAACTTGAACCTAAATCGGTAGGGCGTTGACCCTTTTGTACCGTTCACTTACCTGGCGTCGAACCACTAGTTTCCAATATCAAGTTCGAATCTTTATAGACCCGAACCTCTACTGGTCAATTTTTCATATCAAAAAATGTAAAACGGACTCGAAGGGATTCGAACCCTCGACCTAACGCTCCGCAAGCGTTCGCACTGTCCAAGCTGTGCAACGAGCCCAATAGACTCGCTTGTTCGAATTTTTAAAAACGTTTGGAAAACCAAAAATCTGAAGTTTATGCTTCAGATTCTGCCTTTTTTACAAAGACATGGTTCATTATAAGGCCTGCAATTATGCCACCAATAATTGGCCCAACCCAATAGACCCAATGTAACTCCCAAAAGCCTGATGCGATTGCAGGCCCCAAAGTTCTTGCGGGGTTCATTGATGCGCCGGTGAGTGGGACACCTACGAGGTGTAATAGAAAAACCATACCACCAATGGATAACCCATGGATTCCAGCTGCTGCTTTTTTGTGTACAGCTGTCATAAAAATTACTGTTACTAAGAAGAATGTGAAAATTGCTTCTAATCCTACTGCAGACATTGCACTAGAATTGATAAGATCACCTGGGGATTGAGTACCAAAGTTAACTTTAGCTCCAAGTTCAGGCAATATTGCTTTTAGTGTAAACGCAGCCGCAATTGCACCAATTATCTGAAATACGATATATCCAATTCCATCTGCGATTCCAATTTTTTTTGTAATAATCATCGGAATGGTTACTGCTGGATTGATGTGTGCACCAGAAACATGGCCAAATGCATAAACCATCAAACCTATTGCACCTCCATGACCAAGTGAAATCATAATTATTGCCTCTATTGACAAACCATCACCAAAGGCAACTGCTGATAGTATAATTGAAAGAGGACCAAAGAATACTAGTGCGTATGTAGCTATAGCTTCTGCAAACCAGTTCCTAGGAGTAATCATCAAACTCAAGCCCCGTCAATTGTCATATAAAAGATTCGGGTAAAATTTAATGTTTTATAGTAAAAATGAATAAACTGAGAAAATTTTTGGTTCACTGACCAAATCCAAGTTTTGTTCTCCAGCTCTTGGTTTCACCTTTTGGTTTTTTTACACCAATATTATCAAGGTACTCGTATGTTATTTCCGTGCCACCATACCCAATTAATTTAGATTTTTTAAGATCGTGTAGTCTAAAATCCTTTCCGTTATCTAGGCAAAGTATAGCATCATCACTAATGTCAAAACCAGAACCTTGATCATGAAATTTTATCTTGCCTCCTTTCATTAGTGTTATTTCAACATCATAGGTTACTTTACTTCCCAAAATTGAGATATTCCGACCTTTGACCTTCACATTGTCTACTAAGTTAATTACCATAATTTCATCGGCTTCAAGCTTTACTGTATTTCTAATATAACCTGCAACAATTTTCCCTTTGAGAGCTTTAAGCTCAGTAAAGTGTTCCATGGTAATGAACATGCCAACCTTACCTGAAGGGTCAGGCAGTGTCTCCTTTTTGCCAAATACATCACCAACTATAATGTCGCCATTATCAACGGTAATTTTTGCACCGTTTTCAATAACATACCCATTTTCAATTGGATCAATAAGTGAGAGTTTTCCATTAATTACATGAATGCGTGTTCTTTCATTTTGATTATCTGAAAAATATGGATTAGAAATGCTTCCCCACATCATTACAGATCCATCATATGATAAATTCCCAGCCCAAAACTTTCCTTTAATTGATAATGCCTTTGTTGCCTTTCTCTCAAATTCAAGCTGACCAAGCTCCTTTGAACCAAAAAGCCTAACACCTGTGGTATCTGTTCTGCTCAAAGCTGCTGCCCACTCTTGAGCTCTTTTTACTTCCTCTGCAACATCGTGTGATAAGATTAAGTTTCGTTTTCTTTTTTCTTCTTCAGAATCACCAGAATAGAATCTGGATTTTTTAGTTTTTTCTTCGGGAGAATCTGGATACTTTTTGCCTAATTTTAGATCATCAAAGGCGCGCTTGATTTTTTTAAATTGCTCGTCATCACCCCCCCTGTCTGAATGATGCTCAAGTACCAACTTTCGAAAGGCGTCGCGTATTTCTATGCGGGTTGCGTTCTCACTAACTCCAAGTATTTCGTAATTACTTTGTACCATGTTTTGTATCTATCCTATTTTTGCGTAGTTTAAAATCTAATATGTAATTTGGTATTAAAAAATAATTAATTAGGGAAGCCAAAAGATTGAAAATATGATAAAAGAGGGGGATGCTGTTCCAAAGTTTGAATTACTTGATTCAAATGGTAAGACTGTGAAATCATCTGATTTCAAAGGCAAAAAACATGTGATTTATTTTTATCCCAAAGATTTTACACCAGGTTGTACGATTGAGGCCGACGAGTTCTCAAAAGATTATAATAAATTCAAAAAGGCTGGAATTGAGATTGTTGGGATTAGTAAAGATGATGTAGATTCGCATAAAAAATTCTGTGAGAAGATGAAAATTCCATTTGTGTTGCTTGCAGATACAGAAACTGAAGTTGCAAAGAAATTTGGGGTGTGGGGCAAAAAAAATTTCATGGGGAAAGAGTACATGGGGGTTATTCGAAGTACATTTTTAGTTGATGAAAAAGGAAAAATATTCAAATCTTATCCAAAAGTAAAAGCAGATGGTCATGCAAAAGAAGTTCTAGAAGCTTTTACAAAATAATTATAATATATTATTAAAAGAAAAGAAGGTTTTTGGGTTAAAAGCCCTTTGGTAATGAACCACGAGCCGAGTCACCAGAGCTAGATGAGCCAGACTCTGCACGTCTTTTTGCTGCCAATTCAGCAGCTGCTCGTTGAAATTCTCGTGATTCTCTTTCTTGTTGATCTAATCTAGCCAAGTATTGTTGCTCATATTCCTCAAGGGATCGCTTTTTTGAACTACCGCCACTTGAATGAGATTCTTTTGGAATTGTTTCAGATTTAGCTGGTGGTGGAGGCGGAGGAGGTGCTGCTTTAGTTTGTGTTTGAGCGGCTCCATGTCCGAGGGATATTCCATACCCCGTAAAGCTTGTAGCTTGTGGATGATATGCAAGTCTTTGTCTTGTTGCAAAGTATTTGTTAGATGGTGCTGTATAACCTGGAATCGTTGATTTTTGCAGTGTCCATGATGTTGTTGGAGCATCTGCACCTGTAGCATGACGTCTTGTCCATGCTCTTGGGTTTTCAGAAACATATGCTGGAGTCTTTGTTTTTCTTTCATGCCAATTACCAACTGGTACACGCTCAATTAATGATTCTCGTGTCACAAGTGATGCTGCGTGAGCTTGTGGGGCTGGCTTTTGAGATTCTGTTGGTTTAGGTTGAGGTGGTGGCGCTTTCTGAGCTTGGCCAGCTGGTTTTTGTCCAAGCTGGGCTGAAAGCTGAGATAGCTTACTTTCTAGTTGTGCAATTTTTGCTTCAAGATCTGCCTTGGTTGATTGTGTTGATTTACGTTTAGTAGCCAATGTTGAGGTTACATAGGGTGTGCTTTATTTACATTTTGCTTAGATTCAGGTCATAGATTAACAAGATCTGCTTTATTCCTAAATTTTTAAAAAATCCGACCAAGTTTTATAAAGATTGAAAGAGTATACGGCATATTGGACGATTTTGAGAAAGAATATCCCGGATTTGATTGGAAAAATACTCCTGCATACAAGCACCCTGGTGGGAGAAATTGTCCTTGTCCGAAGCATGAATATATTCGAGAGCAAATTAATTTTACAAAACAGGTAAATGAAAAAGGAAATGAAGCAAGTAGAGTTACACTAAAGTTTTGCCCAGAACATTATAAAGTATACATGAATGAGGTAATTCCTTCAATGCCGCTAAAATACAAATTACTAACAAAGATTGCACTCAAACTTGGCGCAATACAAATTGAGCAGCTAACTCATATGAAGTCAGACTTGTGTTTTTACTGTAAGTTTGGCTCTGGTGGCCATGATAAGAAAAATGAGCTTCCTCCAATTAATTAAAAAAGTAATTTTTTAAATTGGATCAATCAAAATTTTTGGTTTGTTTGGTGTGTCATGATGGCAGTTCTTTCCACACAAAGGACATTTTTTTCTGTCCAAAAAAATGCATTGGCAAATATGTGAATCAAGATAACTTTCAGCAGCTTTTGAAAAATCTCCTGTCCCATTACAAAATGGGCATTGAGAGCCAAGAAGCTCTATTGTTCCATTCCCTTTACAAACAACACACTTTGCTTCTACCACTAAGAAAAACCCTGTTACTTTGAATTAAAATCAATGTGTTAATATTTTTTTCAAAAAATGCTAGATTAAACAAATCTAGTTAAGCTTTATACACCTTCTCTTGAAACTAGAGGCGTGCCCATTGAGGATATCCATGAATATATTGAAGAATTAGAAAAGGCGGGTGAACTAAAACGGGTTAAAACCCAGGTTGACACTAACTTGGAGATTGCAGAAATTTTGCGCAGAACAATGTATTCTAATGGCCCTGCAATTTTGTTTGAAGATGTAAAAGGTTATGAGATGCCTGTTTTGGGAAATGCTTTTGGTTCAGAAAAAAGACTCAAAATCGGTCTAGAGACTTGTGATTTTACTGAGATTGGACAGAGAATTGTCGATATGACGAAGATGGAAATTCCATCTGGTTTTCTAAATAAGATTCGAAAACTTCCAGAGATTTCAAAAATGAGCGATGTATTTCCCAAGCTTGAAAAGAATGGCCTAGTTACAGAAGTGATTAATGATTCTCCATCATTTGAAAAGATTCCAATTCTTAAAACCTGGCCAAAAGATGCAGGAAAGTTTATCACGTTTGGCCTAATTGCAACAAAACATCCCGAGACTGGAATAAGAAACCTAGGAGTTTATAGAATGCAAATTTTAGATAATACACATGCTTTGATGCACTGGCAAAAACACAAGCGTGGTGCACATCATCATGATATATCAAAAGAAAAAGGAAAAAAAATCGAAGTAGCTATAATTATTGGTGGAGAACCCGCAACTGTTTTTTCAGCAGTAGCTCCTGTACCTGAAGGATTAGACAAATATCTTTTTGCAGGCATTACAAGAAAAAAAGGAATTAAAACTGTAAAATGTAAAACAGTGGATCTTGAGGTTCCTGCTAATGCAGAAATTGTTCTAGAAGGCTATGTTGATCCTTTTGATGTAAGAGTAGAAGGACCATTTGGAGATCATACTGGATACTATACACCACAAGAACCCTTTCCTACATTTACATTAACTGGAATCATGCAACGACACAAGCCAGTTTATCTTACAACTATAGTTGGCAAACCAATTCTTGAGGATGCGTACATTGGTAAAGTAATTGAACGTTCATTTTTGCCATTGATTAGAATGTTTCAGCCAGAGGTAGTTGATTTTGCAATGCCAGCGTCTGGATGGTTTCAGGGCATGGCAATAATTTCAATTAAGAAAATGTATCCAGGTCAGGCTAAAAAGGTCATGATGGGACTATGGGGATTAGGACAGCTTGCACTAACAAAAATCTTCGTTGTAGTAGATGAAGACGTAAATGTTCACGATTTTAATGATGTAATTTGGGCAATCACTACGAGAGCAGATGCTGCTAGAGATACCATAATAATTGATAATACTCCTACTGATACGTTGGATCCGGCTTCGCCTTTAGTGAATCTGGGCTCTAAGCTTGGAATTGACGCGACACAGAAAACTAAGGAAGAAGGTTTTAACAGAGAAATTCAAGAGATTGTAAAAATAGATGATGCTACCAAAAATCTTGTTGATTCAAAGTGGTCTAGTTACGGGCTTTAATGAATACGAACTGTATTGTAAAAGTTATCACGTTCTTCTACCTTAAAACCAATTTGTCTAATAGAATCAATTATTCTTTTGTCTGTGAGCTCAGTTGATCTTGCTCCAGTGCATGATACAACCTCTTCTCCGATTAAAGTTCCACCAAAGTCATCTGCACCATATTGAAGTGCAAGTTGAGCCATTCCTACTCCATTTGTAAGCCATGATGATTGGATGTGAGGAATCAATCCATCAAGTACTAATCGTGATATTGCAATCATTTTCAATAGTTGAAGGCCGCCTGCTCCATAGCTTACAATGTTTTCTTTTTGCAGCGCCGTATTATTTGGCTCAAAGCTCCATGGAATAAAGGCCATAAAACCTCGCGTTTTTTCTTGCAATTTTACAATTTTTTCAAAGTGTTGTGCTATTTCATATGCAGATTCAACTGAACCATACATCATTGTTGCGGAAGCTGGCAATCCTAATTCATGAGCCTCTTGCATAATTCGTATCCATTCATCACTTGAGATTTTTTTTGGACTGATAATTTTTTTTACTGAATCTACTAGAATTTCAGCTCCTGCGCCAGGTACTGATTGTAGACCTGCGTCTTTTAGTCGTGATAGTATTTCTTTTGTTGAAGATTTTTCAACACGCGCTATCATATCTATTTCAGAAGCTGAAAGCCCGTGAACTCCAACTTTAGGAAACTTTGTTCTAATCATTTTAAATGCAGATTCATAATATTCTATACCGAGATTAGGATTGTGACCTCCTTGAATGAGAACTTGCCTTATTTTGTACAGTTCCCATGCAGTTTTTACTCTAGCCTCAATATTTTCAAGTGAAAGCGTATAAGCTTCGTCATCGCCAGGAGATCTATAAAATGCACAAAACTTGCAATCAGTAATGCAGACATTTGTGTAGTTTAAAATAATATTATTAACAAACGAAGCCTTTTTCCCAAATTTTTTTCTAGTTAAATAGCCTGCAGTAAGCCCCATAAGATGAATATTATTCGATTCAAGTAATCGTAAACAATCCTCAAACCCAGGTCTTTTACCTTCGAGAGAATTTTCAAGGATATCACTAACATCACTAGAATGAATCTGTTCGCTAATTTGGCTCAATTGACTAGATTTTTGTGCTTTCTACTTGGTATTTAATCCTTGACTGGATAAAAATTCCCATATGACTTGACTAAATTTTGTTTTTTACACAAGTCACGTTATTTTTAAGTAAGGAACTAAAAGAGATTCATCATGGTTTCTGGACATGAGATTAGACTA
>Ga0187894_10000761_pt1 | contig 43415 bp, 36 predicted proteins | sample GBC1701081metaG_FD_136650 | JGI IMG/M metagenome (GOLD analysis project Ga0187894, IMG submission 136650) | White microbial mat communities from a lava cave in the Kipuka Kanohina Cave System on the Island of Hawaii, USA - GBC170108-1 metaG ... | reverse complement strand
TCGACTTGCGATGATCTCATCGAACCGGCTCCGGAGCCAGCCTTTTCCGGTCGATTGGCGAACTCCGGATTGAGCTGTTCCGATCAGAGGTTAAACAGAAGGGGCACACCGATCGTTCGGTCTGCAGATCGGCGCCGGCGCATCGACAGCGGGACGGCGCGGCATCGGCACGAGGGCCTGGCGCGCTCGGAGGCTCTCTCCGATCGCGCGGCAGGCCTCGGTCGCCGGGTTGGCACTGCCGTCGCCGGCGCCATCACGACGAGGCTCAGGGGCAGGTCGGCACGGACGGCGGCGTCGGGTCCGCCCGCTTGAAGGTCCACTTGCAGCTGCCGAAGACGCCGAAGCCGTCGCCCTCGAAGATCGAGCTCGCCTTGTACGTCAGCGCTCCGTTCGCCGCCATCGTGGCCTGGCCACGGACGATCTCTCCGAAGTCGGTGGGCGCCGGGGCGGTGCGGCACTCGACGAACAGCGCCTCGCCCTTGGTGTTGGGCTTGACGTCGTCGTTGATGACGCCGCCGACGTAGAAGTCCTGATCGTCGAGGCTCATCACCGCGCTCGGCCCCGTCTGGAGGATCTTCATCGTGCTGGTGAACTTCGCGATGGCTTTCTGGCCGTCGAAGGCATTGCAGTTCAGCGTCCCGTTCCACGTGCCAGTCAAGTCGATGGCGCGGGCCTGGGACACGGCCATTCCGGAGATGGCCAGGGCCGCCGTCAGGGTGAACGCCGTTCGCATCGATCGCCGCATCCGCCTCATCACTGTTCCCTCCTCGGTGTGGTGTGTGCTCACCGAGAAGTACGGCGACGGTCCGGCAGGCGGATTGCGGCGCGCGGTCGGTCGCGGACGCGGAGGAGGGCGGCCGTCTCGCTACTCGAGCACCGAGTCGGCTCGAAGCAGCAGCGAGGGCGGGAACGTCAGATCGTGCGCCTTGGCGGCCTTCAGGTTCAACACGAGCTCGAACTTCGTGGGCTGCTCGACCGGCAGGTCCGCGGCCTTGGCGCCCTTGACGATCTTGTCGACGAACATGGCCGCCTTCCGATAGTTGTCGGATCGGACCGGCCCATACACCATGAGACCTCCCGCCTCCGCGAAATTCCGGAGGCCGTAGACGCCGGGAAGCCGGTGCTTCCGCGCGAGATCCACGATCTGCTTGCTGTTGTCGACGGTGATCGCGTTCTCGAACACGACGAGCCCGTTCGCGCCCTCCCGCGCCATGGCGGCGAACGCCGGCTCGAGATCTTCTCGGCGCTTCACATCGAACGACAGGATCGTCAAGCCGAGCGACGGAGCGGCCCCTTCGGCTTCCTTGAAGCCGTGGACCTCGTGCGGGATTCGCGAGTCCCACACCACGGCCACGCGGGTCATCTGCGGCACCGCCTCACGCAGGAACTGAAGTCGCTTGGCGATCAACTCCGGCGCCTGGATGGTGGCGCCGGTGATGTTGCCCCCGGGCTTGGCCAGACTCGCCACGAACCCCGGCCCCACCGGGTCGCCGACCGTGGTCATGATGATCGGAATGGTCTTCGTCGCCTGCTGCGCCGCGCGGATCGCCTGAGTCGAGCTCGCGAGGATGACGTCGACGTTCAGCTTGACGAGCTCCGTCGCGAGATCCGGCAGGCGCTCGAGCTTGCCATCCGCGAAGCGCGACTCGAGCACGAAGTTGCGGCCCTCCTCGTAGCCGAGCTCGCGCATGCCCTGGCGGAAGGCGTCGATCAAGCTGGCGCGCACCGCGGCGTGAAACGGCTCGAGGATCCCGATCTTCAAGACCCGCCCCGCAGGCTGCGCCCAGCCGGCGGTCGGAACGACCGCCGCAACCACGAGCGTGACCAGAGCGAGACACTTTGCCAGCGTCACTCCCCCCATTCCGTTCCTCCTGAAGCGATCCAAGCCCCTCTCGATCCCCGGCGCGCCGCCGTTGGCCGCGCGACGGACACCATTCAGGCATAGATACCTGGCGGGGTCAAACGCCCCCGTCCAGCGCGCCGGTCGCCGAAATCCGTCACCCGATCGCCGGGCATTGCCGCGTTCTGTCAACGCCCGCTCCCGAGCCGGGTCCCGGCGCGGCGGCGCGTCACCCTCATCGCGATCACGCGCGTGTCGCAAACGAGACTCTCGCGTCGCCCGATTTCGACAGTCGACATTCGTCGCGCAATCGTCCCGCCCCTCGAGACGCATCGCGGCCGCGCGTTCCAACCGTCGACGGTGATTGATCACACCGACACGATCCACATCGGCCGAGACCGCGTGCGACTCGCGTGGCATTCACCTTGCTCCCTCCGGGTTCGCGTAAGGCTTCTCGCGATGCAGTGAGAAGCAGGGCCGAACAGAGATTGTCAGGTGTGACAAGGAGGGGAACATGATTCGCAAACGGATGGCCGCGCTCCTCATGGGCGCCGGAGTTCTATTCCAGGTCGAGGCGACGTTCGCCGACAGCAACCATGAACGGTCGCGCGCCACCCTCTCGACCAACGCGCGTGAATCCATCGAGACGTTGACCAGCCAGCTCATGACGCTCCAGTCCGAGCAGCAGCGCGGCGACGCGGCGGCGCGCGCGAGCGCGATCAAGACCATGGTGAGCATCGCGGCCGCGCGGGAACGGCGGCTGGCCGATCTCATCGCCGACCATCCTGGCGTCGTGCTCCGGCAGGCGCTCTCCGCACGCCTCCGCGCCACGCTGCCCGCGGCCGTGCAAGCGCACATCGAGGAAGAAGTGGACGCGCAGGGCGAGCTCGAGGTGCTGCACGAGGATGGGCCCAACGGAAGCCGGTATCACTATTTCCTCGATCGTCCTGAAGGGCGAGTCGCGCTGCACTTCGCCGCCGACGCGCCCGTGCTGCAGACGGGCGATACCGTGCGCGCCTCGGGCGTCCGCGTTCAACAGGCCATGGCGCTCGGATCGGGGACCGCGGCGCTGACGGTGCAGGCCGCTGCGCTGCCGAACACCTTCGGCGCACAGAAGACGGCCGTGATCCTGGTCAACTTCCAGGACAAGCCGACCGATTCGTGGGTGACGCCGGCTCAGGTGCGCAACAACATCCTCGCCGAGGACAACCCGCGATCGGTGACCAACTACTATCGGGAAGCGTCGTACGGGCAAGCGTGGCTGGAAGGCGACGTGTATGGCGTCTACACGATCCCGATGAACAGCACGGGCAGCTGCAACTACGGCTCGATCGCGACGTATGCCAAGCAGGCGGTGACCGGGCAGGTCGGCGCCACGAAGCTCTCGACGTACAAGCGTCTCGTCTACGCGTTCCCCCGGATCGGCTGCGGCTGGGGCGGACTCGGCACGGTGGGCGGAAGCCCATCGCAGTCGTGGATCAACGGCTCCCCCACGGCCGGGATCGTCAGCCACGAGATGGGGCACAACTTCGGCCTCTGGCACTCCCACGCGCTGTACTGCGACAACGGCAAGAGCGCGTGCTCGAGCGGCAGCACCGTGATCGAGTATGGAGACCGGTTCGACGCCATGGGTGACGGGATGGCCCCGATGCACTTCAACGCGGCGCAGAAGGAGCTGCTGGGGTGGCTCAACTACCTCGACTCGCCGCCGATCAAGACGATCCAGGCGAGCGGCACGTACGCCCTCGATCCCTACGAGACGGACACCGCCAATCCGAAAGCGCTCAGGGTGAGGACGCCCGCCGGCGACTGGTACTACATCGAGTTCCGCCAGGCGCTCGGGTTCGACTCGACGCTTCAGTACAACACGAACGTCACCAACGGCGTGCTGGTGCATCTCTGGACCGGCAATCAGAATCCCGACCGCATCTACCTGCTCAACATGCGGCCCGAGGCGAACGACTGGACGCACCCGGCGCTCGAGGTCGGATCGAGCTTCTCGGACGGAGGCATCACGATCACTCCCGCGTGGGCAGAGGGCACGGCCGGCGTCACCGTCACCTTCGGCGGCGGCGGTGGTGGTGGAAGCTCGTGCGTCCGCAGCGCCCCCACCGTGAAGGTCACGCCCGCTCACCAGCAGGGGAAGCCCGGCACGGCCGTCAGCTACACGGTGTCGGTGACCAACAACGACAGCGGATGCGCGACCGGCACCTTCAAGCAGCAGGCGACCGTTCCGTCCGGATGGGCGGCGAACTTCGGCGCGGCGACGCTCGACATCGCAGGCGGGGCGACCGCATCGACGAGCCTCCAGGTCACGTCATCCTCCTCCGCCGCCACCGGCACGTACACGGTCTCGCCGAAGACCTCCAACGCCGCGGCGCCGTCGAGCGTGGCGTCGGCGACGGCCACGTACGACGTCAAGGACGGAGGCGCAACGGGAACGTTCACCGACAACTTCAACCGCGCGGACTCCACCATGCTCGGCAACGGGTGGGCGCGAGTCACGGGCAGTCTGGGGATCCAGAACTCCAAGGCCACGAGCGCGGCGCTCAAGGCGATGAATACGGCGACCCAGCCGGGGCTGGTCGGTCCGGCCCAGACCATCGCCGCCAGCTTCACGTCCGGCGGGAACAACTCGGCGCCGGAGTTCGGGCTGCTCGCGAGGTACAAGGACGCCGGCAACTACTACGCCTGCTACCGCCGTACGGGCGCGACCAGCGTCGTCAGAATCTCGAAAGTCGTCGGCGGCGTCGAGACGGTGCTCGGCTCGGTCGGCGTCGCGAATCCCTCCAGAGGGACCTCGTTCAAGCTGGGATGTGAGGTCCAGGGGACGTCGATCACCTTGACGCTCAACGGCGCGAAGAAGCTCTTCCTGTCCGACTCGACCTTCACGACCGGCGCCGTCGGGATGAACGTGGGCTATCGGGGAGCCGGGAGCGGGACGGCCGCCTCGGTCTCGGTCGACGACTTCAGCGCAATCGTGCACTGATCCGACCCCGGAAGCGCCGAGAGCCGGGGGAGTGACCCCCCGGCTCTCGTTGTTGTTACGGCGTCGAACCCCGCCTTACGGCAGCGGGACTGTCGCCGCGGTGCAGAACTGACCGCCAGGCGACACCACGATCACATGATAGTCGCCCGCAGGGACGACGGGGATGTTCAGCGAGGCCGAGGTCGCGCTGGGCACGCCCGACACGGTCGTCGCGGTGCAGCCGGCGCCCGGGCAGTTGATCGCGCAGGTCGTGGCCACGAAGAACAGGTTCGCGGCGTTGTTCAGACCGCAGCCGTTGCTGAGGTCGATCGTGCTCGCACCCTTCGCGACCTCACCGACGCACGCGCAGCCGGCCGGCGGAGGCGGAGTGAGCGTGATCGGCTCGACGGTGATGAGGACCGCGACCGTCTCCGTCCCCTGGCCGATGGTGTTCTGGTGCAGGTGCGCCCGCGCGAACGGGGCATACAGCAGCGAGTTGTTGATCGTGCTGTTGTTGCCCGTGACCATGACCTCGACCGTCCCTACCTTGATGCTCGTGATGTTGACGTCGTTGATCGTGGCGTTGGGCTCGGTGCTGAAGACGTTCGTGAGGTTGACGGCCGAGCTGTTGCCATTCAGGGTTGCCTTGTTCTCGATGGTCAAGTTGCGGGCCTCGTACGTCCCGCCGTCGAGATTGAGCACGGAGTTGTCCTTGGCCCTGATGTCCCGGTAAGCTCCGGCGGGAAGGTTGCAGATCTGGAAGGACTGGCAAGTGAAGTTCGTTGCGCTCGGGTTAACGGTGGGAACCGGGAGCGGCGGCCACGCGGTGATCGGCAGCACGGCAGCGTTCTGGGAGCCGCAGGTGGCGTTGGCGTTGCCGCCGGTACTGATGTTGAAGTTGCAAGTGGTGACCGTCGAGCTCGTTCCGAAGAACATCCGGTTCGCGGTCGCGCTGCCGTTCACGATGTTGTGGGCGCCGATTCGCAGAAAGCCGTTCTCCGTGCCGCAGATCTCGTTGACCGCGATGTTGCCAGTGATGTTCGTTCCCCCGTCTTCCATCCCGATCTTGCACTGGGCGAAGAGCAGGTAGTCCACGCCATTGATCGTGACCGCCTGGGCAGGCACGACGAATGCGAGGGCGCAGAGGAGTACGAGGGACCCGAGGAACAGCCTGGTTCGCATGCTGACGCCTCCTTCTAGTCTGTTGTGGATGTGGGCGGTACGGTCAACGGCCTGATGTGCGCCTTCCCCAAATCATCCCTCCCTTGCGACAACAACGGAGTGAGTTGTGTCCCCGACGATTGGATCGAGGCATTCCCGTTGACCGAAGCTAGCGCAGGCCCCGGGGACGGTCAATTAGACCTTCGTACAATGCCGCGACCTCGGGGCAATCGAACGTCGTGACAGGGTCGGCGGCTCCCACGACGCAGGTTCCGTGCCCTTACAGCTCGGACGAAAAGTTTTCACCTATCAGGACACCCGGGGACCCAAAGACTCCCAGAAACGATTCGATCCGGGAGATTCTTTGTCCTTCCCGTACGCGCGCAATCGCTTCGAGAGCTCGGCGAACGTCGCCGACGGACATCCCGCCGCGGCGGGTCCGATCTTCGGATCCGCAGTATCCACGACCACCACGACGTCGAGCCCCGCGGCGCGCGCCGAGACGACACCGGTCTCCGAGTCCTCGAACGCGATCGCGCTCGCGGGCTCGACCTGGAGCCGGCGCAGCGCCTCGATCCACACGTCGGGGGCGGGCTTCGCCCGAGGGACGTCGTCGCCCGTGACGACGATCTCGATGAATGCGGAGAGCCCCGCCGCGCGGAGCGCCCCCTCGACGCCCTCGCGCGAGGCCGACGTCGCGACGGCGAGTCTCAGGCCTGCCGCTGCCGCGGTCTCGAGGAAGACCGCGGCGCCATCGACGAGGTCCGGCGCGACGGAGAGGCGTGCGCGCGCCAGCGCCTGCTTGCGCGCGATCGCGGCCGCCAGGACCTCAGGGGTGACGATCACGCCGTTCCTGCGAAAGACCTCCTCGAAGACCTCGCGCGTCCGATGTCCCGCGAACTCCGCGTAGTCGAACTCGCGGACGCCGTGATCTGCCAGGACGGCGAGAAACGCCGCGGCGTGAACGGCGTCGGAGCGGACGAGCGTGCCGTCAAAGTCGAGGAGGATCGCCGACCGCCCGGCCAGGAGCGAGGCGGCCGATGGCGGTCCGTCCGTCACCTGAGACGCCGCTCCAGGGCCTCCCGCCAGAATCGAACGCAGAGGTCGACGATCTTCTCGCCGTTGTGCTTGCCGAGGCTCGTCGGGTCCTCGAAGTCGTCGCAGACGACCGTCACGCCCATCCCCACGAAGCGGTCGAGGTCGTTGGGAATGTACTTGGCGACCTTCGGATCCCGCGGCTCGTTGACCAGGACCACGTCGATCAGCTCGCGCGGCGTCACCGGGTAGGGCGCCCCCCGCTGCAGGTGCCGGAGGGCGCCCGTCACCAGCTCGCTCGCCGTGTACTCGGGCGTCTCGTAGTCCTCGCCGATGTTGCAGACGAAGATCTTCACGGCGCGGCGATTGGCGACGATCGCCTCCGGGATTCCCCGCGTCATGTAGCTCGGATAGAGCGAGGAGTGCTGCGTCCCCGGTCCGTAGACGAGGATGTCCGCAGAGCCGATCGCCCGGACCACTTCGTCGGTCGCCCGAACGCGTGCCTGGATGCGGGACAGGTACGCGTAGCGCTCCTCCGGCGCGAGCGTGTCGAGGATCGCGCGATCGGGGTACTCGTCCACGATGAAGATGTCGCGAATGCGCACGTTCGAGCGCAGCTCGACGATCTCCGCCTCGCTGTAGAGCACCTCGCCGCTCTCGCGGATCGCGACCAGCTTCTGGTCCTCGAGGCTGGTCGGGAGGACCGTGCCCTGGATCTGGAAGAAGCGGTCGAAGAAGACCGTCGTCTCCGCGAAGTCGCGGTTGCACAGCTCGTAGGCGCCCGCGTAGAGACAATTCATGATCGAGCAGTCGGCGAAGTCGAGACGGAGGCGGTGCACCACCTCGTAGCGGAGCAGGCTCTGGACGAAGGAGCCGACGAGGCGGCGGAGGACGTCGCGCGTCCCGGCGGTCTCGAACCGGCACCCGCACAGCGTGTCCGTCTCGCCCCGCGCGAATCGCTCCAGCTCGGCCACCACGGCGTCGTGTTCCGTCCCGGCCGGATAGCGCCACGCGAACAAGTGCTGGAACGCCTCGTAGTCCTTCTGGTACGGGAACAGCATCTCTTCCTGATTCTTGCGGATGTCGGACGGTCCGAGCATCCGGAAGATCCGCCGGATGGCGCCCGTCGACTTGCCGTCGTCATACGCGTTGACGACCGAGACCAGGTGGCTGTGGTTGCGCCGGAGGAACGCCCGCGTGAGCGCCTTCGTCCCGCGACCGCCGCTGAACTGAACGATGTTGAACATACCTATCTCCGCACGTCGGGGGATGCGAGCGTCGCCGCCGACGTCACTGGACCGGGACCGCCTCGCCGGAGCGCCTGATACCGCTCCAGATCCTCGGGTGAATTGAAGGACGCCGCCGAGAGCGCCGACGCGATCGGCAGCGCCGCCACGCGTCCGCCACGTTCCGCGAGGACGCCGACAACGGCCAGGAATCCGAGCTCGCCCGTCGTCCGGCCGGAGAGCGCCGCCGGCGCCTCCCGCAGAATGCTGAGCACGGGCTCCTTCCTGAAGACGAAGATCCCCGTGTCGCTCTCGCCCGTCTCGGGGAAGCCCGCCGGGAGTTCGCGGCGCTCGACCAGGCGCACGACCCCGCCGGCCTCGCCGCGCACGACCAGCGTGTAGGGCGGTGTCGCGACGTGGCTCGGAAAAACGAGATCTGCCCCGTCACGAGCGAGCGCCAGGAGCGCCTGGCGGATCAACCGCGCGTCCACCGCGACCATGTCGCCCCAGACGACGACGAGCGTGTCCGCACGGTCAGCGCCGCCCGCCTGGTCGAATTGCCGAACCGCGTCGCCCATTCCGCGCGGCGCCGCCTGCACCACCAGCTCGGCGTCGCGACCCGCCTCCTCGAGCGCGTTGGCGATCGCGGATCGGCCATCCGGGCTCACGACGACAACCGGACGAGGATCGAATTCCCGGACCGCGTCGAGGATGCGGACCAGGATCGGCGTGCCATCGACGACTCGGAGCGTCTTCGGGAGCGACATGCCGCTCCGCGAGCCGCGGCCCGCCGCCGGGACCACGACACGGAGCGAGCCCGGTTCATGCGTCGGCGCCATGGTCCTCAGGCGTTCCTTCACGTCCGGGTCTCGTTCGCCCATCGCGATGCTCCCCGCCTGTTCAGACTTTCTGACGGTACAACGCGCGATCGACGACCGATGCCATCCGCGAGACGTCGAGCCCGCCGCCCAGGAACGCGTCGACTCGCCGGGCGTGCTCCTGCGGGCTCGCCAGCAGGTCGTTGTAGCTCACGTAGAGCGCCGACAGGCGCCGCTGTCGGGCGATCCAGCCCTCGATCTGCTTGAGATGCGCCTGATAGAGCCCGGTCATCTTCGCGTCGTCCTCGTCGCTCCACGGCTTCGCGTTGCGGAGCAGCATGCGACGTTGCGAGGCCAGGATCTCCTCCATCCGCCGCCGCATGAACACCACGCGATAGGGGTAGCACCGGGGCAGATCGACCAGGAGCGCGGACACCATCTTGACGACCTTCCCGCGCGCGTCGTCCAGCCACGCCTGGTCCTCCTTCACCTTCTTGACACGCTCGAACTCGTAGTAGCCCTGCGGGTTGTCGTCGTCCGGTTCGCGGATCCCGTCGACCAGGACCGCGAGCCCGCCCGCCTCGAGCATGCGCATCATCATCGAGGTCCCGGACCGCGGGAGGCCCGAGACGATCGTCACCACGTCGGAACGGACCTCGAGCGTCATTGCACGCTCGCCGAGAAGTTGTCGACCCGGTAGCTCGCCGTGCTGCTCGTGCCCGTGCCGAGCAAGACCCCGATGGATCCGCTCGAGAACGCGGTGTCGTCCGCGCTCAACTTCGGCACGCCGTTCAGATCGAGCGAGATCGTGGTCCCGACCGCGGTGGCGGACAGGCGGAAGAAGCTGTTGACCGCCGGATTCGAGAGCCCCACCTGCGCCAGGATGGTCTCCGTCCCGCCGACGATCTTCGAGATCCGGAGGAAGCTCGCGGGGCCGGGCTTGCGATGCGCGAGGTAGAAGTTCTGCGGGTCCTGGTACCGGAGGACGATCCCCATCCTCGGCACCGGCCCGTTGTCGACCGATGCGAAGTCAGCGGCCACGGTCTGCGTCGGGCCCGTGACCGAGGGGAGCACGGCGAGGTGGTCGCAGAACGCGTTCGGCGGTGTCGTCGAGGTCACGACGCACGCGGCTCCCGCTTCGTTCCGCAACTCGTTGCTCGCGATCTTGAACTGACCGTTGCCCCCCACTTCCTGCCACGCCGCCTGCCCCGACGGAGAGCACGAGAGTCCGGCTGATCCCAGGTCGGGCGTCGTCCCGTCATTGAAGTCGTCCGTCACGCAGAACACGCCGGCCGCCGGGGTCACGGTGATCTGGAACGGCAGGACGACATCCGCCGTGACCCCATCCGAGACCGTCAATGTGACGTTGTACGTGCCGGCGGCGCCGTAGGTGTGCAAGACGGAGGTGCCGACGAACGTGCTGCCGTCCGCGAAGTTCCACGTGAAGGTCAGCGGATCATTGTCCGCATCGTTGCCGGACCCGGTGAACACGATGTACTGCCCGGGGACGACGGTGAGCGGCGCGCCGGCCGCGACTGTCGTGTTGTTCGCTCTGGCCGTGGCCGTCACGATCGGTTGGGTGTTGCCCGGCCCTTGTGGACCGCGGTAGCTCGACAGCGCGTAGACGTTGCCGTCGTACGACGGGACGTACAGGGTGGCCGTGCCGCCCGTCGCCGGCGTCGCGGTCCCGCCGATGGCCGGGAACGAGATGATGTTCATCGGGACCGTGTAGCTCCACAGCACCGACCCATCGGTCGGCCGCAGGGCATAGACCGTCTTTCCGATCGCCACGTAGACGGTCTTGTCCGCGCTCACGATGACGAACGCGGCGTTGTCGGCGTCGAGCTGGACGGGCCCGAAGACCCATTTCTGGGTTCCGTTGGGGTTGACCGCGTAGAACGTCTTCCGCTTCGACGCGTACGAGCCGACGTAGATGGTGCCATCCTCGGCGATGGCCGGTGTCTGGTCGACGATGCCATCCGTGGTGAACGTCCCGGTCCCAGCCCCGAAGGTCACGTCCAGGCCTTGCGTGACCGGATCGACGGCCGAGAGGCCGTTCGTCGAGCCCACGTAGATGCGCCCGTGCGGCAGCCCCGGTCCGGGCGGCAGGACGACCGGCGACGCGCTGATCAGATTGCCGATCTTCAGCTTCCAGTTGAACGATCCGGTCTCCTTGTCGACGGCGTGGAACCACCCCGCGATGTCGCCGAAATAGATGACGCCGTTGTCGACGTCGAGCGTGGGCGATGAGGTGTTGACGAAATTCCCGCCCGAGTACGACCACTTGTACGTGCCGTCCGGGTTGAGCGCCGTCAGCGCGCCCGGACCATCGAGGTTCTGGCTGAATCCGACGTAGATGACGCCGTCGGGGCCGATCAGCGCCGAGCTTCGGACGTCGCCTTCATGTCCGTGGCTGTAGCGCCACGTGTACGGATCGCCATCCGGAGGACCACTACCCAGTGCATCGTTGTTGCCATCCTGATCGAAGGCGTTGAGCGCGTTGCCGCGGTCGCCGATGTACAGCTTCCACTTCGAGGGATTGTTCGGATCACCGGGATCCCTGCCGATGGCCACGGACGACGCCGAGGCATCGGCGACGAGCTTCCGGCATCTCGAATTGAGCGGCGGCGGATTCAGCGGCCACCGGTCCACCAGGTAGCCGTTCGAGGTTGGCGTCGGATTGATCGCGCAGACGCTCCAGCCCACGCCGACGTAGATCGTGCCGTCCGGGCCGATCGTCGGCGAGCTCTTGACCTTGTCGAAGCCGACCCAGGTCGCGATGTTCGAGGCCTGCGGCGTTCCGGACAGGAAGATCGGGCCGAGGAGCCCGCTCCGCCCGGTGTGGCGCTCGTTCCCCTGCAGCATCGGCCAGACGGTGTTCGCGGGCTGCGCGCCGGCGGGCGGGCTCATCGCCAGCACTCCCATGCCTGCGCCGAGCAGGATCGCGGTGAAACGACGCCGTGTCGATTGTCGACCCATGTGAATGTCGCCTCCTTGAATGTCTCGCTCTATCGATCCGCGCCGCGCATCGAAATGGACGGGCGCCGCTGTCCTCATCGCCTAGTTCCGCTTCTGGCCGATGACGGCCAGCGACCACCCCCACCGCGAGAAGGGGGCGACGGTGCCCAACGCCTGGTCGAGCGCGGTCCACCCGCGCCACGGCCGAGGCTTGCCGGTCAGACGCCTCGTGACGAACCGCCACGGCAACAAATACGTCGACCCCCAGCTCGTCGGCTCGAGGCCGACCTCGCGCAGGAGGCGCGCCAGCATCGGCGCATTGTAGAACCGGCGATGCGTCTTGTCCCACCCGTACCAGTGCTTGTTGCCGTGCCAGTACCGTTCGAAGGTCCCCTCGATCAGGTAGTTCAACGAGTGGTCGTTCTGGGTGGCGACATACGCGTACCCGCCGGCGTTGAGCTGCCGGGCGAGGCGCCGCATGAACGGCCGATCGTCGTCGAGGTGCTCGATCACGTCCTTGGCGAAGACGAAGTCGTACCGGCCGCCGACGGTATCCTCCTCGGCGTTGCCGAGCTCGACGCGCAGACGATCCGACACGTTCGCCTTCCGTGCGTAGTACTTCGCGGCGCCGACCGCGTTTGGATTCATGTCGAGGGCGTGGACCGTCGCCCCTCGCGTCGCGAGCCAGACGCTGAAGTAGCCGCCCCCGCAGCCGTACTCGAGGACGGACCGCCCGCGCCACTCGAAGGCCGCCAGCATGCGCTCGGTCACGGCGTTTTTCGAGCGATTCGTGTCGCTCCCGTGCATGCGCATGTACTTGGCGTGCGCCCGCTCGGGATCGGGCTCGCGCCACCAGACGATCCCGCCGGCATCGAGCGCGTCGACGTCGTCCATCGTCATCGCCGGGTCGCTCCGCTCACGCGAGGTAGCCCAGGTCCTCGAGTCGCTGGCGCATCGCCGCATCCAGCTCCAGCTCCTCGTCGGTCTTGCGCGCCGGGCTGAACGACGCGAGCCATTCGTCGAGCGACTTGCCCAGGCGCGCGGCCACGTCCGGCTCCGCGTCGATCAGGTTCCGCTCCTCGCCCGGATCGGCGGCGACCTCGTACAGCTCGTCCTTGCCGTCCGACGCCCAGACGTACTTGTAGCCGTCGGCGCGCACGGTCCGGAGCGTCCGGTCGTAGCGGGACGGATCGAACTCCGGGTACCGCTTGCGCAGGATGCCGACCGGAGGCTGGGGCTCGATGTACTCGGCGATGGCGGGACGCTCTGGCTGACTGCGGAGATCGCGCGGGAAGAGCGGCTGGGCCTGCACCTGACGCCAGGTCTCGTCGTCCTCGATCCCAGCCAGCGTGAGGATGGTCGGGAAGAGGTCCGGCGTCTGAACCTGCTCGGCGACTCGATCTCCGCGCGCAAAATCGGCGGGGCCGCCGACGATCAACGGCACGCGCAGCAGCGTGTCGTAGAGGCAGTACACGTGGTCCATGAGCTGGTGATCGCCGATGTTCTCGCCGTGGTCGCTGGTGATGATGACGAGCGTGTTGTCGAGGAGGCCCTCGCGCTCGAGCGTGGCGTGGAGCTGGCCCACGCGCTGATCGACGTAGCTCACCTCGCCGTCGTAGAGGCCCTTGAGGATGGCGAAGTCTTCCGCGCTCATCTGGGCTCGCCCCGTCAGGTATCGCCACGGGTCCTGGTTCACGGTTGCGATGCGACGGTCGTCCACGCCCTTCGGCAGGTGCAGGTGTCGATAGCGGCCAGGCGGCGCGTAGCGGAGGTGCGGCTCGATGTAGTGGACGAAGGCGAAGAACGGCTCGTCCATTCGCTTCCACTCGCGCATCCAGCTCCGCACGGTCGCGTTCACGCGCCACGCGCCGTCGTCGTAGAGATGCCACGAGCGGCGGAGCGCCCGCGTGCCCCGCTCGTAGAGCGTGTTGAGCGCCGTACCGCACGTGTGGAGCCATCCGTGGTCGGACTCGTTCGCGAGCGCATCGAGGCCCAGCGATTCCTTGCGATTTTGCCGCTCGAGCGGCGCGTTGCCGCCCCCCGTCTGCACCAGCTGCCAGCTGTGCGCGAAGCGATCGAACCCGCGGTTGAAGCGCGTCTCCCGGCTCAGCCAGTAGTTGCTCGACACCCCGTAGGTCCGGTACCCGTGGCGGCGCAGGACGTCGGGCAGCGGCAGGATGTCGTCCCGCAGGACCAGCCGGCTCCGGTCCACGCCGTGACGCGACGGGTACGTGCCCGTGAAGATCGAGGCGTGGGAGGGCGGCGTCCAGGGCGACGCCGAGATCGCGTTCTCGAACACCACGCCGCGCTCGGCGATCCGGTCGATCGAGGGGCTGGTCGCCCGCTCGTAGCCGTAGGCGGACAGGTGATCGGCGCGGAGCGTGTCGATCAGCAGGAGGAGGATGTTCGGTCTCGTCCGGCCGGCGCGCGTCCTCATCGCGACATCTCCCTCAGATTGCCGGCCAGCGGCCGAGATCCCGCCGGGGTGCGGCGCCGCTCCACCACCGACTCGATCGCGTCGAAGAGGATGCCGTCCATGACCTCCCAGCTGTACCGGTCGATGACCCGCTGCCGGGCGCGCCGCCCCATCTCGCGGGCCTCGTCCGGGTGCGTGAGCACGTGCTCGATCGTCGCCTGCACGGCGCGGCTGTCGCCTGCCCGCGCGATGTAGCCGCATCCGTCGAGGATCTTCGGCGTGTCGCAGAGGTCGGAGGCGATGACGGGCAGCGCCATGGCCATCGCCTCGTAGATCTTGGCGGGGATGTACCCGCGCGACTTCGGCTCGGGCGTCTGCGGCATCGGGGCGATGTCCGCAGTGGCGAGGAGCTCGGGCATCACCTCGAACGGCTGGGCGCCGAGGCAGATCGCCTTGTCGCGCCCCAGATCCATGATCTTCTTCGTGTAGCGATGGCTCGTGTCCCGGCCGACGATGACGAGCCGCGCCTTCACCTTGTCCTCGAGCGCGTGCAGGGCGGCGACGGTCTCCTCGAGGCCCTTGTTGGGCTGTGGGTTGCCGCCGAAGATGAGCAGGGTCGCGTCCTCGGGGAGCCCCCACTTCCGGCGCATCGCCTGCTTGTCGAATCGCGATGGGTCGAACCGATTCGTGTCCGTCCCCTGCGGCAGCCACACGCCACCGTAGCGCTCCTTGAGGAAGTCGCAGCACACGAGCCGCTCGTCGGCGAGGTGCGTCAGGTGATCGAGGACGTAGCGGTACTTGAAGCTGTGGCCGTTCGACCATCCCGGCCCAATCAGGTTCCGCGCGATCATGAGCGCGCGCGACGTCCGCGTCTTCCACCGGTAGTGGTCGTGCACTTCCCATTCGGGCATGTCGAGCACGAGCGGGAGGCGCCGGCGGTACTTCGCGAGCAAGCCGGCGCCGAAGCTGGTCATCGCCACGCAGTACGCGAGGACGACGTCGCCGGTGATGTGCCGCTCCATCTCGTGGATCGCCTTCGGCAGGCTGTTCTCCCGCACGACGGTGTACGAATAGTTCGCGAACCACGGGAAGACGGTCTCGCCCTGCTTCATGCGGCCGATCATCTCGACGTCGTAGTGCCGGCCGAGCAGCTGAGCGAGAATCCATCCCCGCGTGACGCCGTTGGACGCGAGGCTCGGGATCAGGACGGAGATCTTCATCGATGATTCCTCGGTTCGAGGTGCGACATTATCGGCCATCTCCGCCGGCCGCGCGAAGCGCCGTGGACCAGCGGCGGACGTTCGAGAGCGAGAGGCGGAGCCGGTGGAGCTCGTCCGCCACGAAGAACGACGTGGCGTAGAGGACGAGGGGAGCGCAGAGGAGCAGGAAGAGCTTGCCGCCGACGCTCATCCCGAGCGAGCCCCACGCGATCGAGCTGCCGATCCAGTACGCTGCCGCCCCCACGGCCGCCAGGCGGAACACCCGCGCGTACTCGTAGGGGACGGGGTAGAACCGGTATCCCACGATCAGTTCCAGGAAGAGCTTGACGCCGGAGCTCACACACACCGTGATCGCCGCGCCGGACGCCCCCCAGCGGGGCACGAGCGTGAAGTTGAGACCGAGATTGACCGCGACGACCAGCGTCAGGATGAGGGGCCGATACTTGACCTTCCGGTGCATCGGCATCCCGATGTTGCCGGCCACGGCGAGCGCGTCGAAGAAGAACGCGCCCGCGATCCACGGGACGACCCGGTACGCCTCCTGGAACGCCGGGGCCGCCATCACGTGCACGATGTCCTCCGCGAAGAGGGCGAGCCCGAGCCACAGGAAGCCCGTGACGGCCACCACGTACGTGAAGACCCGAGCGTACAGCGCGGGGGCGTCGGGACTCTTGCGATTGGAGAACAGGAACTGGGGCCAGGCGAGCTGGAATGCCGCCATGACGAACGAGAGGATCTCGGCGAAGCGGTAGCCGAGCGCGTACAGGCCGACCGCCGCGAGCGAGCCGTAGTGTTTCAGGAAGTAGCGGTCCCCGAGGTGCAGGACGAACATCAGGAGGCCGCTCGGCAGGAGGTACACGCCGTAGCCGAGCAGATCGCCGGCGTCTCGACGGGAGAACTTGAGCTTCAAGCCCTTCAGCGTGAGCGGGCACAGGATGGCGCACAGCGCGAGCTCGGCAAAGAGCTGGCTCAGGAGCACTCCGCGACCGCCCAGGTGGAGGCCGACCACGAAGATGATCGCCAGCGCCATCCCGACGCCCGTCCGAGCCGACGAGAACCACGCGTACCGCTGGGACTGCTCCTTCGCGCGGAGGACCGCGAACGGGAGCCGGCCCAGCGTCTTGAACATCACGGCGCCGATCCCGATCATGACCCACGCGGTGTATCCGCCGCTGCCGGTCAGCAGCAGCGCGAGCGGCTCCGAGAACGCGAGCGCCAGGAGGCCGACGGGCAGCGCCGTCAACGCGATGAGCCAGAGCGACGTCGTGAGCACCGTCTGGCGGTCCTCGGCGCTGTCGTGGTTGAAGTAGGTCCGGAACAGCGCCGTGCTCTGTCCCATGTTCATGATGATGAACAGGGCCTGGTCAAGCACGGCCACGAGCGCCAGCACGCCATAATCCGCCGGCGTGAGGTAGCGGGTGTAGACGGGAATCAGGAAGAAGCCGATCGCGCGGGTCCCCGAGGCGCCGAGCCCGTAGACGACGGTGTGGCGGATCAGGGTCTTGAGCTTGCCGTACATGGAGGCGGAGTCAGCGAATCCTGCAAATTCCGTTGCCCCGCGACGCTTCGCGAGGCCCGCGGACGGCGGTCCGCCGCCAGGCCGGGTCGAGCCCTTCCCCCGGAATGGCGGGACCGCACTCGATATCGGGCACTTGCTTGACTGGGCGATGGTGCCACTGGTTGTCCACGTTTGAGGCGCTCCTTCCGGAGGCGTAAACGACTGCAATTCCGCTACCAGGCAGGGACAACGAGAACTCGGGAGGATTGACGGGCCGCCGGGGCGAGTAGGTGAATCTGTTTCAGAGATTAGGCAGAGTTTTTCCTTGCCCCTTGCTGGCACGAAGATTGAGGGAGGGGCAGAATCACGCCGCTCGCAGGCGTCGCCAGACCATCTGGGCGCGCTGCAAGAGGTCGTAGGCCCCGTCCATCTTCTTGCCGAACTCCGAGATGGAGTCGCGGCGGCTGACGTAGGTGCGCCTCAGCCGGAACAGGTCGGTGCGCCCGTCGTTGAGCCCGGGCTCGATCGAGCACGCGGCGGCATAGCCCTCGTCGCGGACGATGCGCTGGACCGCCGCGTTGACGTCGCCCCGGGGATAGCAGAAGAACGGGACCGGAGCGCCGAGCCGGTCCTCGAGCATCCGGCGGGAGTCCCCGATCTCACGCCTCGCCACGTCGCCGGAGACCTGGGTGAGCATCGGATGCGTGATCGTGTGGGAGCCGAACTCGATGCCACGCGCCTGCATCTCCTTCACCTCGCGCCAGTCGAGCGGGCGCGGCACGAAGTCCGTCCGGGTGAGCGTCGGGAGCCGATCGGTGCCGATGTACCCGACCGTGAGAAACACGGTCGCCGGCACCTTGTACCGCATGAGGATCGGCAAGGCGTGCTCGTAGTTGTCCTGGAACCCATCGTCGAGCGTCACGACGACACCCGACTCCGGAAACGTCCCTCGGCCGATGCGGCGATCGATCGCCTCGGACAGGGAGAGCACGCGGTACCCGTGGCTCACCAGGTACGCCATCTGTTCCTCGAAGGCCTGCGGACTCACGCTCGAGCGGATCGGCGCGTCGCTGATGCTGTGGTAGTAGAGGATGCGGATTCGGTTCGCCGGCGCGATCGCGCGATGGAGCGTGTGCAGCGCGAGTCCGAGGGACGCGAGGAGGGCGCGTGGCAGCGGTGGCACGATCGGTGGCGCTACTGGACGGAGACGCCCTACTTGCCGCCCGAGATCCTCGCCGAGTGGCCCAGCACCAGCTCGCCGTCAACCCCGGCGCCCGGCGCGAGTCGCGTCCGCTCGGGGCGTGGACGCTCGTCGCCGAACCGCCAGATCGTGACGAGGCTGGCCCCGTTTCCGGCGGCCCGAGCAGCCATGCCGAGTCCGAGCCCGATCAACCCCCAAAAGAACACCTGGAGGGGGATCTGGAAGAACACGTTCACGCCGCTCATGGAGATCAGGAAGCCCACCCCCGAGGCGAAGATCGCCGACAAGAGGCTCCGCTGGTACGGGTCGCGCGTCTTGCGAACGCCGCGGGAGATCCCCTGGAGTGCAGCACCCAGGATTCCGAGCATCGCCAGCCAGCCGAGCACCCCCACCTCGAGCAGCAGGGACAGATGCGCGTTGTCCGCCGCGACGCGCGCCTGATCGCGACGCGGGCGCACGTCCTGCCCGGGATGCGGGTCCAGGCTCTTGGCGCCAGACCCGAGCAGCAACTGATGCACCGGCGCCTCCCGGAGCACGCGCACCTCTTTGGCGACCTTGTCACGGACCGGCCCATAGGTCTTCGCGAGCGTCGCCGACTTGTCCCAGGTCCCGACGACCAGCGTCGGGACCAGGAAGAGGCAGATCACGAGCGGCACGGTACGGGACGAGGCCGACGCGAGGAAGACCGCGCACGCCACGAGCAGCGCCAGGAGGCCGAGGAAGTCCTGGGTGAGGAGGATGCTGGTGAACGAGACCGTGGTCGCGACGAGCCAGAAGTCACGCCCGTGGCGCGTCCGCGCGTGCACGAGCTGGCAGAGCAGGAGCGGAAACCCGAGCACGAGATACGCGGCGAGCACGTCGGACTTGGCGAACGTGGCCTTGATGGCCGAGGACGCCACCCGAAGGCTGGCCGCGCCGTCCGGACCGATGGCGAGGGCCGAGTGCTTCATCGCAGCCAGCTCGAACAGGCCGACCAGCGAGAGGCCGAAGCACGTGAGTCCCGCCAGGATGGCGGCGGAGCGGCCGAAATCGCTGGTCAGCCGCGCGTTGAGCAGCGCGAGCGCGACGAGAAAGCCCGTGACGACGTAGTAGCCCGTCCCGCGCAACGCCGTCTCCACGTCCGACGAGACGATGGCCGACACGATCCCGACCCCGGCGAAGACCGCCATCGGCCAGTAGATCGGCGAGCGGTACAGGTAGAGCTTGTTGCTGTACGTCTTCTTCGCGAGCATCCAGGCGCCGAAGAGCACGATGGCCAGGTAGAGCATGTTGACCCTGGCGCCGAACACGGTGGCGTAGAGCCACGGGTAGAGGCCGGCCGGGAAGAACGAGGCGAAGAGGAACAACGCGCCCATGACGGCGCCTGCGGTCACGAAGCGGTTGAAGATCTTGACGAACGTGAGGCCCATCAGCTTGAGATCGAGCCCGAGCGACTGATGGCGGATGTACACGACCTCGTAGCGGAGCTTGTTCCGCGGCTCCGTCCAGTAGCCACCGCGAAGCTGCGCGAGGCCGGTGGCGCCGGGCCGGACCTGGAAGCGCCGCGCATAGCCGGGGATCTCGCGCTTGAAGCGGTCGAGGAAGATCGGCCGCACCGGGCGCGGGCCGACCAGGCTCATGTCGCCCTTGATCACGTTGAAGAGCTGGGGCAGCTCGTCGAGCTTCCACTTCTTGAGGAACTTCCCGATCGGCGTGTAGACCGAGTCGCCCTCGGTGAGGAGGCGCGCGCCGATCTTCTTCTCGGCGTCGACCTCGAGCGTCCGGAACTTGTAGATGTGGAAGATGTGCTCGTCCTTGCCCACGCGCTCGCCGCGATAGAACACGGGCCCGCGGCTGGTGAGCTTCACGGCGAGGGCGACGAGCCCCATGATCGGGGACAGCAGGGCGAGCCCGATCACGCAGAGCAGTATCTGGAAGAGACGGGACGCGAGGTTGTCCGCAGGACCGGGCGCGACCGGCAGGTCGTGGATGTCCGCGGCGGATCGGCTGACGCTCACGCTCATGATCAGGCGCTCCGCCGCCGGAGATCGGCCGGGTTCACGGGCGGGCCGAGGCGCCCCGTCGCGGAGGGCACGTTCTGGATCGGCCGGTCGGACGCGTACTCCTCGTGCCAGGCGGCGAAGATCAGCAGGCCCCAGAGGTTCCGGCTGTAGTCGGCGCGCAGGTCGGCGTGGTCGCGAATCATCTGCTGCACGTACGCCGGGTTGAAGAACCCCTGCTCGCGCAGCCGCTTCTCGGACAGGACGTCGCGCACGTAGTCGGACAGCTCCCCGCGGAGCCAGGCGGGCACCGGCACGTTGAAGCCGCCCTTCTTCCGGTTGAGGATCTGGCTCGGCAGCCGATGGGCCATCGCGCGCTTCAAGAGGTACTTCTTGCGCAGGCCGCGAAGCTGTAGCTCCGGCGGGATCGTGGCGGCGAACTCCACCAGCTTGTGGTCGAGGAGCGGCTCGCGCGCCTCGAGCGCGTGGGCCATGCTCGTCCGGTCCACCTTCACCAGGATGTCGTCCGGCAGATACACGCGGAGATCGACGTACTGCAGCCGGGTCAGCATCGCCGTGGCCCGACACTCGGCGAACTGGCGTTCGAACGCGTTGTAGGGGGCCTCGAGGGCGTGCGTCCCGTTCGACGCGTACAGGTCGCGCTTCGTCTCGTCTGAGAACACTTCCTTCCACGCATAGTGCGCGCGCTCCGGGGGAAGGTGCGCCGCCCGGACGAAGCGCTTGGCCTTGTAGTCGAAGCTCACCTTCTTGTGCGAGACGGGAAGCCGGGACACCAGCGACGGGATCAGGCCGGTGAGCCGCGGCGACAGCCCCCGGTAGAGCGACGCCATCTTGTACGCCGCGTACGTTTCGTAGCCCGCGAAGACCTCGTCGCCGCCGTCCCCGCCGAGGGCCACCGTGACGTGTTGCCGGGCCAGCTCGGACAGGTAGTACGACGGGATGGCCGAGGAGTCCGCGAAGGGCTCGTCGAAGAAGTGCACGAGCTTGGGCACGAGATCCACCGCGTCGGGCCGGACGACGAACTCGTGGTGGTCGGTCTCGAAGTGGCGCGCCACCAGCCGCGCATACGGCAGCTCGTTGAAGCTCGCGTCCTCGAACCCGATGGAGAACGTCTTGATCGGATCGGAGGTCACCTCGCGCATCACCGCGACCACCGTGCTCGAGTCGAGGCCGCCGCTCAGGAACACGCCGAGGGGGACGTCGGCGATCAAGCGGTACCGGACCGACTCCTTCAGCAGCTCCGTGAGCCGCTCGACGTAGTGGGCCACCGGCTCGATCCCGCCGCTCTGGTGCCCCGCGGGAGGGTCGGGACGCCAGTACGACTCGACGGAGACGTGGCCGCGGCGCGCGACCAGACGATGACCGGGCTGGAGCTTCTTCACCGCCGAGAAGATCGTCCGTGGGCCGGGCACGTAGTTGTAGGAGAGATACTCGTGCAGCGCCTGGCGATCGATCTCGCGCGGAACGCCGTCGGCGAGCAGCGCCTTGAGCTCGGACCCGAACACCAGTCGATCGGGGAGCGCGGCGTAGTAGAGCGGCTTCACGCCGAGCCGGTCTCGCACGAGCACGAGCGTCTCGCGCGCGGCGTCCCAGAGCGCGATCGCGTACATGCCGCGCAGGTGATGGACGAACTCGACGCCGTACTCCTCGTAGAGGTGGACGATCGCCTCGGTGTCGGAGTTCGTGGCAAAGCGGTGCCCGCGGGCCTCCAGATTCGGCCGCAGCTCCCGATAATTGTAGATCTCGCCGTTCTGCACGACCCAGATGGTCCCGTCCTCGTTCGAGAGCGGTTGATGACCGCCGGCGAGATCGATGATGCTGAGCCGGCGCATCCCGATGCCGGCGGGCCCGTCGACGTGGATGCCATCGTCGTCTGGACCCCTGTGAGCCAGCGTCTGGCACATCGCCCGGATGGCTTCCAGGGCGACGTGCTTGTCTTTGTTGCTATTGAGCTTTCCGGCTATGCCGCACATGTCCGAGTAATCTTCTTTCCCAAACTGAGGAACGGTTTCCCCAATATCAGAAGGGGCCCGAGGCTGCCTGCTTGACGAGCGAAAGACCCCACTTCCAACCCCGGGCTTTTCGCCTCCAGTTCGTCCGCCAAGCGCCGACAGGGGGCATCTGGCTGCGAACTCTGTGCCAAGGGGCCTCGACACGGTGGGTTGGGCTGCATCGCACCGAGCCCATCCGTGGCAAGGGAATTGCTGCCTCCAACCCCGGTCCGGAAAACCGCACCGCCACGACAAGCACGTCACGCCCACACACAGGAGAAGGCATGAGGGTCGGTATCGTTGGAGGAGGCCAGATCGCCACCGTTCACATTCCCTACGCCCGCTCCTATCCGGGAGCCGAGGTCGTGGGGATTGCGGACACGGACCTGGGGCGCGCCGCAGAGACGGCCGCCCGCTTCGGGATTGGAGAGACCTGCCGGACGCTCACGGAGCTGATCGCGCGTCACCGGCCGGATGTCGTGCACATCGTCACGCCACCGCAGACCCATGCGATGCTCGCCATCGAGGCACTCGACGCCGGGTGCCACGTCTTCGTGGAGAAGCCGATGGCCGTCAACGTGGAGGAAGCCGAGGCGATGGAAGCCGCGGCCCGCCGGAGCGGCAGGAAGCTCTGCGTGGATCACAACCATCTGTTCGACCCTGCGCTCGTCGAGGCGAGATCGATGCTCGGCCGGGGCGCGATCGGTGAGCTCGTCTCCGTGGAGACCTTCGAGGGCTTCTCGCTCGGCACGCCGGACAACCCGTACGTGCAGCCGGGCGCCGCCGCGCACTGGGTCCATCGGCTTCCCGGCGGCATCTTCCAGAACCTGGCGCCGCATCCGGTCTATCTGATGCTGGCCTTTCTCGATCCGCCGAAGCGCCTGCACGCCGTCGCCCAGAAGACCGGGCGTGTCCCGACCTCATTCGCCGACGAGCTCCGCGTGCTCGCGACGTCGGACAACGGCATCGGCTGTTTCATGGTGTCGCTCTCGATCCAGCCGTTCATGAAGTACGTCCATCTCTTCGGGACCGAGGGCACGATCCGGGTCAACCTCTCGACCAACAGCTTGACGCTGGCGAAGAACCGCGACCTGCCGCGCGCGCTGTCGCGCGGCATGCTCGGCGTCGACGAGGCGACTCAGCTCCTCCGAGGCACCGTGGCCAACGCGTACCAGGTCGCCCGCGGACGCCTGCGTCCCTACCCGGGCATGGGCGTCCTCATCCGGGACTTCTACCGGAGCATCGAGGAGGATCGCCCGGCCCCGGTGGACGGCGAGGCGGGCCGCGAGGTCGTGCGCGTGCTGGATCTGGTGTGGGAGCAACTCGGCCGCGGGGCGGGCGATGCCGGCGTGAGCCTCGGAGGCCCGAATCGATGAAGGTCCTGGTCACGGGAGGTACCGGTTTCCTGGGGCGGCATCTGGTCGAGCGGCTGGCGCTCGAAGGCGACGAGGTGTGGGTGCTCGGTCGCAGCGGGCAATCGGTCGCCGATCTGCGCGGTCTGGGTGTGCACCTGGTGTCCGGCGATCTGCGGCAGTGGCCGTCCCTCCAGAAGGCGGTGGAAGGCAAGGACGCGATCTTCCACTGCGGCGGCAAGGTCGAGGCCGGCGGGCGCTGGGTCGACTTTCTCGAGGTGAACGTGCTCGGCACCGAGCGCCTCATCCAGGCCGCGCTCGAGCACGGCGTGCGCCGGTTCGTTCACGTGAGTTCGATCGGCGTCTATCCGGAGCGCCCCGCGGGGTCGGTGATCCGCGAGGACGACGGCTACGACGAGAACACCGGCCGCGGCGGCTACACGCGGTCGAAGACCATGGCCGACCAGATCGCGTTCTGGTACGCGCGCTCGCGGTCGGCTCCGATCACCGTGATCCGGCCCGCCACGATCTATGGGCCGGGCGGCAAGAACACCCTCGTGCGCGCCGGCGTCGCAAAGGGCGGGTGGAACGTCGTGTTCGGCGACGGCACGAACGTGCTGCCCCTCGTCTACGTCGACAACGTGGTCGACGCGCTCGTGCTGGCCTCGCGCCGCGACGAGGCCATCGGCCGCGCCTACAACGTGGTCGACGACGATCGCATCACGCAGCGACAGTACATCGAGCGCATGGGCGCGGCGCTCGGGAAACCGCACAAGACGGTCTACCTGCCGCTCGGGCAGGTCCGGGTGCTCGCCGCCAGCGCCGATCTCGCGAAGGCGGCGTTGAAAGGCGGTCGGAAGAGCCCTCAGGGGATGTTCTCGCGCATCAGCCGGAGCCTTCAGAGCGTGCAGTACGACACCGCACGGGCGAAGGCCGAGCTGGGATGGAAACCACGGATCGACTTCGAGGCCGCCATTCGGCGCCTCGCGAAGGGGGAACGTCGGTGAACACGCGACACGTTCTCGTCGGTCTGGCCGCCGTCGCCGGGGCAGTCCTGCTGACTCACGCCGTTGCGCCGCCCGCTGCGGCCCAGCTGCCGACCACGCTCCTGGTGACGGTGAGTGACAACCTGGACCCCGCGGCGAGCGGCGGCCAGGTCATCTACGCGGTGACCGTGAAGAACGACGGCTCGACGAAAGCGAAGGACGTCGTCGTCACGATCCCGATTCCCCCGCAGACCGGATTCGTCAAGTGCACGCACGCCGACCTCACCTACGTGGAAACACCCTGCGCGGTCACGGCCGGCGTCGCGTCCGCCAAGTATTTCAAGATCCCGGCGCACCTCGAGGTGCGCATCTCGCTCACGCTCACGATGCCGGTCGTGAGCTCCGTTTCTACGGTCACCGTCGAGGCCACGGCCGACGGTGACGACGCGACCGACGACCGCAACCATGCGGACACCACCGTGCTGCCCCCCGGCTCGTTCGTGACCTACTTGCCGTCCGGGCGCGTCGGCGCGGTCGCGTGCGGCACGACGCTTACGCCGGCGGATTTCGGCACCGACACCACCGCGCAGCTGAGCGGCAGTCTCGGCTGCACGTCGGGCGCGTTCGGCCTCAAGGTGGCCGCGCCGGCGATCACCCTCGACCTCAACAAGTTCAAGATTTTCTGGAACGCGGCCAACGCGGCGGGCACGGTCGGCATCCTCGTGAGCGCCAAGAAGGTCACGATCCTCGGAGGCAGCACGGGAGGCACCAGCGGCATCGAGTCCTTCGACTGGTGCGTGAAGGACGAAGGCAATGCCAAGAAACTCAAGATCGACACGGTCCGGTGCTTCCGGCCGCGCTCGGCGGGATTCGACCTGGCCTCCAAGAAAGTGCAGGTCCTCAACTGCCTCGTCGACCGCGCCACCGGTGGGAACGCCAGCACCACGGCCGAGCTGCCTGGCGGGATCGGCATTCGGACGCGCGGCGACGGCGCGCACGTCAACGCCACCATCGTCCGGCGGAGCACGCACATCGGGATCTCGGCCGAGGGCGTCGACGGCGACGCGAGCGGCACGGTGGCGCTGATCGACGGGAACACCTCCACGATGCGGATCGAGCAGAGCGCGGGCATCGGGCTGCTCCTCGAGGGGGGGCCGCACAGCGTGAAGGACGTCTACGTCGAGGGCAACAAGCTGCCGGGGGCCGGCAGGGACGGCGTGGTGGTCGGCACGACGGGCGTCGACAACGTCATCGACGGCGTGGTCGTCAAGAAGCACGCGGGCAACGGCTTCGTCGTGAACGGAATCGGCACCTCGATCTCCCGGTGCCAGGTGGAGGGCGTCGAGGACCTCGGCGACGATCTGCAGGACGGCTATGTGATCGCGGGCTCGGGCTCGGACCTGAGCGGCAACAGCGTGCAGTTCACCCGGCACGGCTACGTCGTGACCGGCATCGACACCGTGCTCGAGAGCAACGGCGCCGAGAAACTTCTCGGCGACGGCTACGTCATCGACGGCGACAGCGCGGACGCGGCCGGCAACTGGGCGAAGGAGAATGCCGGGCGCGGGTTCGTCATCGGGGGCAACGCCGGGCTCTTCGACACGAACACGGCCGAGAACAACGACAGCGACGGGATCGTGATCATCGGTTCCAACAATACGCTGAAGGCGAACCGATCGAAGAAAAGCGGCGTCACCGGCATCACCGTCTCCGGGACGGGCAATGCCTTCAACAGCAACGCCGTGGAGCTCTCTACCGGGAACGAATGGGACATCGGCCCGAACAACCTCGACGACGGCAGCAACAAGAAGAACGGCTCCGTGTTCTCGTTCACCGCGGCCGGAGGCGTGTTCAATTAGCTCGCCGGACGCCGTCTCGTTCTCGTTCGGGCTCCGTGGATTCGCGGCAGCCTTTGGCCTGCTGCTGGCCGCCGTGCTGTCGCCGCCTCCAGCCGAAGCCGGGACGTGCGGAGGCGGCGTGCCGTGCCGGTGCGGTGACACCATCATCGCCAACGCCTTCCTCACCGGCGACCTCGGTCCGTGCACCGGGCACGGGCTGATCATCAAGAGCGGCGTCGAGCTGGACTGCCGGGGCCACGTGATCCAGGGGTCCGGCGGCATCTCGGAACAATTCGGGGTCCACATCGAGGGCGCCAGGGACGCGGAGGTCCGTGGCGCGACCGTCAAGGCCTGCCGCATCAGCGGCTTCCGGCGCGGCATCCGGCTCCGGGGCGCGAGCAGCAGCCTCATCGCCGACAACACGACGACGGGCAACGGCAATTTCCAGACGCACGAGGGCTACGGCATCGACGTCTCGGGCGGATCGCACAACAACATCTTCCAGGCCAACCGGGTGGAGCGGAACGCCGACGAGGGCATCCACGTCGGCACCGGGAGCCACAAGAACCGGTTCGTCGACAACACGAGCCGCGACAACCACCGGGAGGCGCTCTACTTGCTCGCCGCGGACGGCAACGTGTTCATCGGCAACACGCTCGGGGGCGGCGGCGTCAACAGCCTCTACCTCAAGGACTCGAGCAGCAACCTGTTCGAGCGCAACACCTTCGTCGCCAGGACCGCGCGCATCATTGGGACGGCCCGCGACAATCGGTTCATCGACAACACCTTCTCGGGAGCCGGCCTTCACTTTGCCCCCTACAAGGGCGATCCGTCGCGGGCCCCGACGAACAACGTCGTGATCGGCGGCTCGATCACCGGGACGCGGGAGTGCGTCCGGTTCACGAGCAGCCGCGGCAACGTGGTCACCGACGCCGCGTTCGGGGACTGCCGTACGGCCGTCCGGGCGGAATCGCCGTCCGGGCCCTCGGAGAACGGCGTCATCGGCCCGGCTCCGGCGACCGTGGAGGTCGACAACGCCTCGAGCCTCGACCTCGGACGCCGCGTGAGCATCGAGGTCCGCGACGCCGACGGCGCGGCCGTTCGGGACGCCGAGGTTCAGGCGGTCGACGCGACTGGCAAGGCCCTCTTCACCGCCGCCACTGACGACAAGGGCTCCACGGCGCCGCAGGTCATCATCACGGCGACGCTCAAGGGGTCGCAGACCATCGGGCGAACGCCGATCCGGATCACGGTCACCAAGCCGGGCTTCGCGCCAGAAACCCGGACGCTCGGGACCGTCGACGAAGCGCGCCTGGCGGTGACGATCCGGCCCTCCGCCGACAGCCTGCCCGCGTCTTCGCCGCGATCCAACTGAGCACCTCGTAACTCCACCGCTGGTTCGCTCCATCCCGGAAGCGCGCGGCGATGCGGCGCCAGATCGCCGAGGACGAGCGGCGCGAGACACCAGCGAGCGGGGGCAGCGCCGTCTCCGGGGCTACCATGGGCGTGATCCTTTCGCGGCTTCACGAGGAGTGCGCATGGAAACCATCTGGATCGAGATCGTCCTGATCGCCGTCGCCATCCTGGCCAACGGGTTCTTCGCCGGTTCCGAGATCGCGCTGGTGTCCGCCCGGATCAGCCGACTGGCTCAGCTGCGACAAGAGGCGATCGCCGGCGCCGCGACGGCAATGAGTCTCAAGGAGAACCCGGAGCGATTCCTCGCGACCATCCAGATCGCGATCACCGCGGTCGGAACGCTGGCGTCGGCCGTCGGCGGCGCCACGGCGATCGACGCGCTGACCCCCTGGCTCGCTGGCCTCGGGCTTCCGGGAGCCAAGGACTGGGCGGAGCCGGTCGCGCTTGGAATCGTCATCCTCGCCATCACCTACGGGGCCCTCGTGTTCGGCGAGCTCGTCCCGAAGGCGGTCGCGCTCCGGAATCCCGAACGGATGGCCTGCGTGGTCGCCCCGGTGATCTCGAGGCTGAGCCGCGTCTCCGCGGTCCTGGTGCGCGCGCTCACCGCGTCCACCAGCGCCGTGCTCCGCGTGCTCGGCCAGGGCCGGGTTCAGGAATCGCCATTCATCTCCGAGGAGGAAGTGCGGTACCTCATCCAGGAGGGCGCCGCGAAGGGCATCTTCGAGAAGGTCGAGGAGGAGCTGGTTCACAACGTCTTCGAGTTCGCCGACACGACGGTCCAGGAGATCATGACGCCCCGTCCCCACATCCGGGGGCTCGACGTCGCCACGCCTCCCGCGGAGGTGCTCCGGAAGGCGGTCGAGATCGGCCACTCGCGTATGCCGGTCTACCGCGACACGGAAGAGCAGCCGGTCGGCATCGTGCTCCTGAAGGATCTCCTCCGGGCTGCGGCGGATGGCGTTCCGCCCAGTCTTTCCGACCTGGCACGAGAGCCGTTCTTCGTTCCGGAGACGGCCCGCATCAGTTTCTTGCTCAGGGAGTTCCAGCGTCATCACCAGAACCTCGCGCTGGTGGTGGATGAGTACGGCGGCGTCGTGGGTCTCGTGACCCTCGAAGACGTGCTCGAGGAGATCGTCGGCGAGATCCGCGAGGAGGGCGAGGCGGCGACGCCAGCACTCGCGCATCGCCTGGCGGATGGCTCGTACATCGTGGACGGCCTCGTGTCGATTCGCGACGTGCGAGCGAAGCTCGGGTTGCCTGTCAAGGAGTCCGAGACCTATCACACCGTCGCTGGATTCCTGATCGATGCGCTCCAGGCGATCCCGGCACCCGGCGCGTCAGTGACGGCGGGCGGATATCGCTGGACCGTCGTCGAGATGAACGGCCCCAAGGTCGTCACGGTCAAGGTGGAACGGCAGCCGGGGTGACGCGGCCGCGCGCGTGGACCGGCTCGAGCACCGACGAGGCGTACCGGCTCCGTTCGGTTTCGCGGTTGCCGTCACGACCCGTCGGTCGTATAACGGAAGGCGGGTGTGGCGGCATGGTGCCGCCATAGGTTGGTTCTTCGAGTGGTCGGGCCGCCACTCGTGAGACCCGAGACGGCAGAGCCGTCTCGCCCTCGTGCCACGCGTTCGATGTCGCGTTCCCGCACGAGGGGGCCAGTGGGAGTGCTGCCGTGCCCGACACCCGGCTCCTCGATCCGCCGAAGCTCACCGCTCCACAGATTCGTCTCGCGTTCGACCGCTCCGAGTTGGCCGACGCGCGCAGCTCCGTCGTCGCGCTCGTCGGTCTTGCGAAACTCTTCTCCTGAGTCGCGCGACATCAGTGGAGGGAACCATGCCAAAGGTTGGACGCTTCGTCACCGATCCTCGGGCAGGTGCCTATTGCCAGGTCACGCTCGACAGTGGGGAAAAGATCATCGTCAACCACGACAAGGGCGGCTTCAAGGGCGGAATGCTGACGATCGAGGTCTCGAAATTCATGGGACTTTCGTCGAACCGGCTCTTCGCCTGCAACCTTGACAGCCCGCATGGCAAGGCGGTGCTCGAGTGGCTGACCCAGGGAGCTGAGCCGGGGAGCCTTGCGGCCACCCCGCTGGGCGCCGCGGTCGCGTTCGTCCGGGAGGCGGGAACGCTCGCCGACCTGAAAGAGCGGTGCCAGACGCTGATGTCGACGCGCTAGTCCGTGGAGTTCCGCGAGCTTCTGCTCGGGCTCCTGCTCGTCTGGCTGGTCGCCAAGGCGGCCGGCGAGGGAATGGAGCGCATCGGCCAGACCGCCGTCCTCGGCGAGCTGCTGGCGGGCGTGTTGATCGGGCCCGGCGTGCTCGGGCTCGTGCACGAGTCCGATGTGCTCCACGCGCTGGCCGAGTTCGGCGTCCTGATCCTGCTCTTCGAGGTCGGCCTCGAATCGGACCTCGACGAGTTGCTCGAGGCGGGCCTCCAGGCCACGCTGGTCGCGATCGTCGGCGTGATCGTGCCGTTCGCCGCGGGCTACGCCCTGATGCACTGGCTCGGGCATCCGCCACTCGTCGCGACCTTCGTGGGCGCCACGCTCACCGCGACCAGCGTCGGGATCACGGCGCGGGTGCTGACCGACCTCGGCCGTCTCGGCGATGCCGGCGCCAACGTCGTGCTGGGAGCGGCGGTGGTCGACGACGTTCTCGGTCTGGTCATCCTCGCGGTCGTGACCGCAGCCGCCCAGATCGGCAGCGTCTCGCCCGGCTCGGTCATGCTCCTCACGGGCAAGGCCGTCGTCTTCCTGGTGGTCGCGATCCTGCTCGGGGTGCGCCTGGCCCCCACGGTGGTCGGCTGGATCTCGCGCATGCGAGTGCGCGGCTCCCTCGTCGTGTACGCCGTCGTGTTTGCGCTGGCTCTCGCGGTCGTGGCGGATCTGATCGGCCTCGCGACCATCATCGGCGCCTTCGCGGCGGGGCTGATCCTCGCCAAGACCGAGCGTCGCGCACACATCGAGGAGCGCATCCGTCCGGTCGCGGATCTCTTCGTCCCGATCTTCTTCGTCACGGTCGGGATGAAGGTGGAGCCGACGATGCTCGATCCGTTCTCGGGCAACGCGCAGTTCGGACTGGCCATGGGGCTGACGGGGCTCGCGGTCGCCTCGAAGCTGGCCACGGGCCTCGCCGTCTATCGCAAGGGCATCCGGCGCTGGCCCGTCGGCGTCGGCATGGTGCCGCGCGGTGAAGTGGGGTTGATCTTCGCGGGAACTGGACTGGCCGTGGGCGTCATCGCGGCAGACCTGTACTCCGCGCTCGTCGTCGCGGTGATGCTGACGACGTTCGTGGCACCGCCCTGGCTCAAGGCGCTCTACCGGACCCGCGAGGAAGCGCCCGATGGACGCGCCGGCCCATCTCGAAGTTCGGACGTCGACGGCACGCAGCAACCGCCGCTCGCACCGGGCCCACCCCGTCCGGGGTAGGAACGCCCGGCTCATGGCGGCACCGTGCCGCCATCCCCGCCCGCGCGTGGACGTTGCTTCCTCGCCACGGTACGATGCCCGCGGCACGGCGATCGCCGACGCCATGGAGGCTCTCGTGGACACCGTTACCAGCGCGCCTGTGCGCGTCGCCATCGTGGACGACCACACGTTGTTCCGCGAGGGCGTGCGCCTCATCCTCGAGCTCGAGCCCGACCTGGCGTACGTCGGGGCGGCCAGCACGGTCGAGGATGCGCTGGCCCTGATTCGTCGGGAGCGCCCGGCGCTGGTGCTCCTCGACCTGCGGTTGTCCTCGGAACGTGGCATCGACCTGCTCTCGGAGATCGCGACGTGGCGGGTTGCGCCTCGCGTGCTCGTGGTCACCGCGTTCCCCGAAGAAGGCGACATCGCCGAGGCGCTGAGGCTGGGAGCCCAGGGCATCGTCTTGAAGGACGCCACGCGGGACACGCTCGTCGCGGCGGTGCGCGCGGTCAGCGCGGGTCGGCACTGGCTGCCGCCCGAGCTCGGCGTGAAGGTGATCGCCGGCCTCCGGTCGTCCGCGGGGACGAGCATCACCGATCGCCTCGAGCAGCTGACCGCGCGCGAGCGGGACATCGCGCGCCTGGTCGGCGAGGGGCTGAAGAACCGGGACATCGCGATGCGCCTCGGCGTCGCCGAGAAGACCATCAAGGGGCACCTGACCAACATCTTCCTGAAGCTCGGCGTCAAGGATCGCCTCGAGCTCGCGCTGCTGGCCGTCAAGACACGTCTCTGCGCCAGGCCGGAGCGCTGACGTGACCCGCGGCAACCTGTTCGAGTGGAACCCGGCGCTGGAGCGGCTCATCGGGGCCGTCAGGCTGGCGCTGGCCGCGGGCAGCCTCGCGGTGATCTGGATCGATCCGACGCAGCCGAGCAAGCACGTCGGGATCGCGTATACCGCGTTCACGCTCTATCTCGTGTACAGCGCGATCGCGTTTCAGATGATCCGCGTCCGACCGCGCCCGTGGCTGCCGGTCACCACGCAGCTCATCGACCTCTTGTGGATCCCGCCCGTCCTCCTCTTCACCGAGGCCGGCAACACGCCCTATTTCCCCTTCTTCGTCGTGATCATGTTGACGGCCGGAATGCGCTGGGGAGTGTGGGCCTCGTGGGCGGTCACCGCCTACAGCCTGATCGTGTACGCGATCCTGCTCTTCATCGAGCCGCCGACCCCGCTCGACCTCAACAACGACATCATGCAGCTGGGCTACTTCCTGATCGTCGGCATCCTCGGCGGGTATCTGGCCGAGTACCGGCGAAAGCGCGAGGCGGAGCTCAAGATCCTGCGCGCCGCCAGCGAGCTGATCGGGACACGATACACGGCGGCTGGCGCCCTGGAGGCGGTCGTCGACACGATGCGGAGCAGCGGGGTCGCGGACGCCGTCATGGCGGTGATCCGTACGCCGGTCGAGGGCGAGGTCCTCGCCATCCGGGGCGCCGGGGATGTCACCTGCCTGGGCGCCGAGGAAGCCGCGCTGTTCTTCTCCGCCGCGGCGAACGGTCGGGGGGGCAAGGGGTCGAGCGGCGCCGAGCTCAGCGAGACGGACAGCCTCCTCTTGCGCTTCGCCGAGGCCGAGCGCGGCCTGGCGTACCCGGTGCGCGCGGGCGATGAGGTGGTCGGTTGGGTGTTCCTCTTCTTCCACTCGGTCCGGACGGTCCGCCGGATCTCGGCCGACTTCCCGAATCTCCTCCTGACCCACGTCATTCCCCAGCTCGAGACGCTCTACGTGCTCGAGCAAGCTCCGCACGCGCGGGTCGCAGAGGAGCGCCGTCGGATCGCGCGCGACCTCCACGACAGCTTCATCCAGGCGCTGGCCGCGTTCGGGTTGCGGCTGGACGTCATCTGCGGGACGGGCGGCGCGATCCCGGCGCCGATCTCGCGCGACCTCGCGCAGTTGCGGGAGATGGTCGCTCAGGAATACCAGCGAGTGCGCGCCTATGTCACGGACATGCGGGATCCGACCGAGATCGGTCCGGACCTGCGCGCGCTGATCGACCACGTCGTTGCGCCCTTCCGGACCCGGACCCGGTTGCCTGTCGACGTGGCGATCGGGGCCGAGGTGGCGCCGCTCCCGCGGGCGGTCGCCCGCGAGCTGGCGCCGTTGTTGCGCGAGGCCCTCACCAATGTCGAGAAGCACGCGCGCGCGACGCGGGTGGCCGTCGTCGCGCGACTCGACAAGGACGAACTCGTCGTCACGATCCAGGACGACGGGGTTGGCGTGACGGCGCCCCACGTCGGCATCGGCCCCTCGCGTGGTCATGGGTTGTCTTCGATGCGCGAGCGCGCGACGCTCCTCGGCGGCGACCTCACCGTCAATTCAGGCGTCGGAGGCGGAACCGAACTGATCGTCTCCATCCCCGCTCGGCGCTTCGCCTGAGGGCCCGCGCCGTCCGGCGCGTGCCCCGCTCCGGTGCCGACGGTCTCGGAAAGCGGTTCCCCACATTGGCGACGCGTCTTCTGACCCGCGGCAGCGCCGTACCCGCGCTGTGTGGCGTTTCCTCGCGGTGAGCGCCGCCGGTGGCCGATCGCCGCCGGTGGCACTCGACTTGCCCCTTCTCCTGCGCTGCCGCGAGAGAGCCCGGAGGGTCGCGAGACCATGGTCTCGGGCCAAAGGTCGGGCCGGAAGCGAAAGGAATGCCCATGGATCGCTCATATCGCCGTTTCGTCGCTTGCCTCGGTGTCCGGATTGCAGTGCTGCTGTCCGCCCTCACGTTGTCGGTCGACGCCTGGGCCAGCCCCACGTACTACGTCGACGGCGCGAGCGGCGACGACAACCGGACGGCGGCCGAGGCGAGCCGTCCGAGCACGCCGTGGAAGACCATCAAGAAGGCGGTGAGCGCAGGCGGGCTCATCGGCATGACCAGCAAAGGCGTCGTGCTGGATGGTTACGCGGTCGTCGTCGCGGCCGGCCTCTACATGGAAAGCGTCGAGTCCAAGCGCGACGGACTCTCCACGGCCCCCGTGGTCATCAAGGCCGTTGTGCCCGGCGCCGTCACGATCCAGCCGCCCGCGGGAAGCAACGGCTTCTTCATCAGCCATCACCACCACGTGATCGACGGCTTCGTCGTCACCGGCGGCAGCATCGGCATCCGACTCGGAGCGCACGACGGCGGCGACGGCCCGGTCAACGGACTCGTCGCGCGGAACAACCGCGTCCACGGCAACACGAACAACGGCATCCAGTTCCTGAACGCGCAGCACTGCGAGGCCGCGTTCAACACCGTGTACGACAACGGCGCGACCGGCATCAACTATTCGGGCAACGCCAGCGTGATCCACGACAACGTCGTCCACGACAATGGCAAGTTCGGCATCTACGTCCGCGACGGCGTCGACCACCAGGTCTGGAACAACACCGCCGACGGAAACCCGAAGGGTGACATCAAGATCCAGGGATCCGAGATCGCCCCGCCAGGAGGTCGCACGTTCTATGTCGGGCTCGTCGGCAACGATGGCCATTCAGACGTCCAGGCGCAGTCACCGCAGACGCCCTGGAAGACGTTCGCGCGGGCTCTCTCCGGCATGTACCCCGGCGACACGCTGCTCATCCTGCCGGGGCTCTACACGGCCAAACTGGAGTCGGTGCGCGACGGCACTTCGGCGGCGCCCATCGCGGTTCGCGCGGCCGACCCCGGCACCGTGACGCTCCGGCCGGCGAGCGGCTCGGCGGTCTACGTCGGCCACCACCACCACACCGTCGAAGGCCTCGTCGTGACGGGCGCGGCGACGGGCATCCAGCTCGGTCCCTACAAGGACACGTCGGGCACCGTGAACGGCCTGGTGGCCCGGCACAACGACGTCAGCGGCAATGGCGCGGGAATCAAGCTCACCAACGTCGTCACGGCGACGGCGGCGCACAACGTCGTGTGGCACAACGCCAAGGACGGCATCGCGTACACGTGGCTCAATCAGTCGAGCTGTCCCGCGGGGAGTGGCGCGACGATCTTCAACAACCTCGTGTTCGGCAATGGCGGCGCTCTTGGAGGCGAATACGGCGTCACCGTAGGGTGCGGGGATGCCAACCGAGTCTCGAGCAACACGGTGTACGGCAACCACAACGGCGGCATTCGACTCGGCGTGGCCGGCGTGGTGCCGGTGACCGGCGTCGTGGCGAACAACATCGTCGTGGGAAGTCCGGTCGGGATCAAGGAGCCAGCAGGCTCCGGGTACACCGGACGGATCACGCTCGACTTCAACAACGTGTTCGGAAACACCAAGAACTACGCCCTCGGACCGCTGACGACGGTGGGCCCGAACTCCATCTCCGCGGCACCTGGCTTCGTCGATGCGGCGAGCGGCGACTTTCGGCTGGGCCGGATCGCGACCGGCCAGGCCGTCGATAGCCCATGCATCGACCGAGGGTCGGACACGGCCGATGGCGTGGGTCTCGGCGGGCTCACCGCCTTCGCCGACAAGTACCCGGACGTCGGGCGGGTGGATCTCGGCTACCACGGGACGCTGCTCTACCCCGCTCAGGGCACGCTCACGGTCAACCAGGCGTTGCTGGCATTCCGATCGGACGGCGCCGCGGAGTTCGCGTTCTCGGCGACGCTCTACCCGGGCCCTGGCAATGACGGGATACGGCTCGGCACCGACTACGCGCGGGTGACGTTCGGAGACCTGGACTTCCCGGTGTGGACCTCCAGCCTCGAGGAGCAGGGCGGGCTCTGGGTCTTCAGCGCGAATGGCGGGGCCGTGACCGGCACATTGTCGAAGCACGGGGATGGCAGCGTCACCGTGTCGCTCAATGCGACCGCGCTCACGCCGTCAGCCATCAAGTGGCCGACCAGCGTCGGCGTTCGGGTCGGGGATGACGTCGGATCCGCCTCCGTCCTGCTCCAGGGCCAGCTACGCCTGCCCTAGGCCAACGCGATGACTCGATTGCCGATACGCCTCGCGCTCGGATGCTCTGTCGCCCTTCTCGGAGTCGCGGTGAGCTGGGCCTGGTCCGAGCCCGAGACCGTCAAGGGCGTCCCGTGGGGAGCGTCCGTGGACGAAGCGCGCGGCATCTTCCGGATGGCGGGCGCGCCACCGGCCGAGGCCTTCTGCTATGGGATGACATGCGTGTGGGACACGACCCTCGGGGCGGTTCCGGTTCGGCTCGTGCTCGAATTCCCGAATCGCCGCTTCGCACGCGGCGTGGTCCAATTCAAGGCCGGCAACTATGCGGCCGTGCGCCAGCACTTCATCGACACCTATGGAGAACCCACGGACCGACGCGCCCCGCCGGGACCCGGTGGGACCGAGCGCTTGACCTGGTCCGGCAATCGCGTGGCCATCGAACTGCGCGCTGCCGCCGACGCTGAGGGTCGCGCAACGATCACCCTCAAGGACATCGGCGATCAGCGACCGGACGGAACGCCGCGGCCGGGCCTCCGCTAGGCGGGCGTTGGCTGATTCGGCACGACGCTCACGGTGGCCCCGAATCCCTCGAGTCGCCGCACGTACTCGTTCACCTGATCGGGCATCACGTGGCGAAACCCGGCCACCGGGAGCTGTTCCAGCATCCGCGTGGCGTCGGCGTACGGGAGCCCGTACTCGCGCGCCACTTCGCTCGCGAGGCTCCGGCGCGATTCGGGATCTACGGGCGCCCGGGTGATCATGACGTCCACGGCAGGGAATCGGTACTGACAGTGATGGCAGGCGACCGCGCGCACGGCGAGCGGCTTGCCGCACTGGGGGCACAGGACGAGCTCGGGCGAGTAGCGCGCCGGATACCACGAGTGCACGAGCAGCGCGAGCGGGCCGAGCGCGGCGCCGAGCACGACCCAGCGCCGGACACCCCGGTTCTTCCTGGCGGCGAGACGCCCGCTCAGCATTGCCGAGCCCGCCCACACGAGGACGAGCGAGAGCACGACGGTCGTTGCTTGCATGCCGATCATTCCCTCCTGCGCGAGAGCCTTGAAGGGGGCCGCGACGATCCGACCCCCTTCGAGAAGGATACCGAAAGACAGGCGCGAGAGGCGCGCGCTATCGCCAGGCCGTGCCCGAAGCGCCGGCGGGCGCGCCACCCACCGGGGCGGCGCCCGGGGCGCTCGGGTCACGCCAGAAGGGGCTCTTGCGCTCGGGGAGCGGCCGAGGGCGGGACACGATCTCGCCCAGGTGACTCATGTCGGTGGCGATGCGGGTCATGATCTCGGCGAGGTCCTCGCGCTCGGCGCGGAGCTGCGTCAGCTCGGCGCGCAGCGTCTCGACCTCGGCGCGGAGCGTCTCCGCCTCCCTGGACGACGCCTCGACGCTCGCCCGGAGGGTGTCGTTGTCGTCGAGCAGCTTCGGGATCATGCCCAGGAGCGTCCCGGCCTCCTCGATGAGGGCCACCGCTCGTTGCCGAGTGTCCTGCACGCCTGTCGTCTCCATGGTCGTCTCTCCTCGCTCCTGCAGGGCGATCAGCGGATCGCCACCGCCTTGACCTGCCGGAAGTCCGTGACGCCGCCGAGCACCTTTGCGATGCCATCCTGCATGAGCGTGGTCATGCCCTCGTTTCGCGCCTGGCGCAGGATATCGGGCACCTTGTCGCGGGTGAGGATCATCGACTTGATCACGTCGGACGCGACCAGCAGCTCGTGAATGGCCGCGCGGCCGCGGTATCCCGTGTGCTTGCAGCTCTCGCAGCCCTTGCCGCGCAGGAGCTGGAGGCTCGCGTCCGCGGCGATCCCGAGGCCGGCGAAGTCCTCCTCCCCGTACTGTCGATTCAGCTCGGCGACCTCGTCGGTCCCAGGCGTGTAGGGCTGGGCGCAGTCGCGGCACACGCGCTTGACGAGGCGCTGGGCGAGCACGCCCAGTAGCGCATCGGCGAAATTGAAGGGATCGAGGCCGAGGTCGAGCAGCCGGACGATGGTCTCCGCCGCGCTGTTCGTGTGAAGGGTGCTCAGCACGAGATGGCCCGTCAGCGAGGCCTCGATGGCGATCGCCGCGGTCTCGGCGTCGCGCATCTCGCCGACCATGATCACGTCGGGATCGCCGCGGAGGAACGCCCGCATGGCCGCGGCGAACGAGTACCCGATCTTCGGCCGGATCTGCACCTGGCGCAGGCCGGGCTGCGTGATCTCGACCGGATCCTCGGCGGTCCAGATCTTTCGATCCTTCGTGTTGATGTGGGAGAGGAGCGCGTGCAGCGTGGTCGTCTTCCCCGAGCCCGTCGGCCCCACGCAGAGGATGAGGCCGTACGGCTTCTCGCTGAGGGCCGTGAGCTCGGAGAGGTTGCGCTCGGTCAAGCCCTGGCCCTTGAGCGGGATGATGTCCTGCTGCGGCAAGAGGCGGAGGATCACGTCCTCGTTGCCGCCCACCGTCGGGATCGTGGCCATGCGCAGCTCGATCTCGCGGTCCGCCACCCGCACGCGCAGCTTGCCGTCCTGCGGCTTGCGGCGCTCCGCGATGTCGAGATGCGCCATGATCTTGAAGCGGGCCACGAGCGGTCTGCCGAGCGGACCGGGAATCCGCTCGTGCTCGGCGCACGTGCCGTCCACCCGGAAGCGCACGACCGTCTGCTTGCTGAAGTTGCACGGCTCGATGTGGATGTCGGACGCGCGGTCCCGGTACGCGTCCATGACGATCTGATGGGCGAGGCGGATGACCGTGTTGTCGGAGTCGGTGACCTCGGCGCCGTCCTCCGCCTCGACCTCGTCCACCTCGATCTTCAGGTCCGCCCAGTCGCCGAGGATGCTCCGGGTGTCCCCTCCGAAGCTCGCGTCGATCAGCGAGACGATGTCGTCGGCGAGGGCCACGGTCAGCTTCACCTTCCGGCCGGCGAACAGCCGCTCGATGCTGTCCACCTCCGGCAAGTCGTGCGGGTCCTTCATCACGACCGTGACCGTGTCGCCTTCGCGCTTCCAGGGGATCCAGGCGCCCGCCTTGAGCCGCTGCGCGGTCAGGTTCTTGAGGAGGTCGGGCGCCACGACCACGCGCTTGTCGAGCGAGACGAACGGGCACCGGTAGAAGAGGCCGAGCGAGGTGCCGAGATCGGACTTGCGCACGCGGTACTTCGACACGAGGAGCGACTCGACGCTCTGCTGCTGATCCTTGGCCTCGGCGAGCGCGGCCGTGAGCTGGTCCCGGGTGATGAACCGCTGGGCGACCAGATAGTCGAACTTGAGCGGGCGCGATGCCGGAGTCGGCGGGCTCGGCGGGGCCGGGACGGTGGAGGATGTCGCCGCCGCGGCCGTCGAGGCCCGCAACGTGCTGGCGACCGCTCGGATCCGCTCGCCCAGGTCGAGGGGATCCACCTGCGAGCCGGTTCCGAGCGTCGCGGACCCGCTCACGGCTGCTTCCACTCGGAACGGCAGCAAGGCATGGGATTCTCCTCGGCGGACCGGCTGCAGGATGGGTGCCACCGGAACCGAGCCTGCTAAGTCATTGAAAGCGCGGCGGCAGCGTCCTGTCTCGCGCGCGTCGCTGATGCGGCGGCTGACGAAAACTGACAGGCGCCATCCCGCCGGCTGACGCTCTTTGACGCCGAACGAGCGCCGCGTATACTCCCCTGCACGAGGAGGGCAGCCACACATGAGCTTCGAGCGACTCTCGATGCCGATCGGCGAGGCGATGTTCAGTCAGCGCTCCGTTCGCAAGTTCCGGCCGGATCCGATTCCGTCCGAGGACCTTCGCCTCATCGTGGAGGCGGCCGTCAAGGCGCCCAACGGCGGCAACCACCAGATCGGCCGGTTCCTCGTCGTCACGGACCGCGAGAAGATCCGCGCTTTCGCCCAGCTCTATCACGAAGCCTGGTGGGCGAAGCGATGGGACGACCATCGCTGGAAGGGACCCGAGGATATCCCACCGGAGGAGAAGAACTACCGCGCGGCCATGGGTCTCGCCGACACGATCGGCGACGTGCCCGCCATCGTATTCGCCTTCGCCGAGCCGCCGGGATGGGCGAACTCCATCGTGCCGGCCTGCCAGAACCTCATGCTCGCCGCGCACGCCCTCGGCATCGGCTCGATTCCGACCACGCTGCACGCCAAGGTCTTGGATCGTTTCTACGCCATGTTCGAGGTGCCGAAAGCCGTCGCGTTTCACTTCTGCATTCCCCTCGGCTATCCCGCGGTGAAGTACGGTCCGAGCGTCCGCAAACCCATCAGGGAGACGACGTATCAAGATCGCTGGGGCAGCGCGGTGTCCTGGCGATGACCGCCAAGCCGGCAGTGAGCCTTGCCGCGGTGCCCGGCCGGCGGCGAGCGACGATCGAGATGGCGCAGCGCCTCGAGCAGGAGGGCTTCACGGGCGTGTACTGCCCGAGCCTCGGCGACGGCATCGCCCTGTGCGAGGCGATCGCGCTCAACACGCGCGAGATTCCGTTCGGCACCAGCATCGCCAACATCTACGCCCGCCATCCGTACGACTTCGCCCACACCGCCGCGTTTCTCCACGAGGTGTCGGGCGGTCGCTTCCGGTTCGGGATCGGCGTGAGCCACGGACCGACCCACGAGCGGCTCTCCGTCAAGCCCGGCAAGCCCCTCGGCGACATCCGCCGATTCGTGGACGATCTGCGGGTGGGCGCCAAGACGGCGGGCGAGTTGCCGCCGATCGTGCTCGCCACGCTCCGGCAACAGATGGTCGCGCTCGCCGGCGAGATCGCGTCCGGCGCGGTCTGGGCCAACGCGGCGCAGAGCCACATGCCCGCGTCGCTCAGCCACCTGCCCGCCGGCGCGCGCGCGAATCGCGCGTTCTTCATCGGCAACATGGTCCCGACCTGCATCGACACCGACCGCGCCGCCGCGGCGGCCGTGAACCGGCGGACGCTCATCAGCTACGTGAAGCTGCCGAACTATCAGAACTACTGGATCGAGGCGGGCTTCGAGGACGAGATGCTCGCGATCCGGAAGGCCATCGCGGAGGGCGACGACGCGCGAATTCCCGAGTTGATGTCCGAGCGCTGGCTCTCCCAGGTCACGCTCTACGGGAGCCCGAGTCAGGTCCGCGACGGCATCGAGGCCTGGTACGCGGCGGGCGTGACGACGCTGATCGTCGTGCCATCGTCGGCGCGCGGCAACCAGATGGTCGCGTTGCAGCAGTTGATCGACCTCTATCGCTGAATCCACGGGAGGCGCACACCTCATGCTCACGCTCGAGAAGCCGAAGGACGTGTTCCAGCACATCGGCGAGGAACTGGGCCCGTCGGAGTGGCTCACCGTCACCCAGCAGATGATTGACACGTTCGCCGAGGCCACCGGCGACCATCAATGGATTCACGTGGACGTCGAGCGAGCCAAGCGCGAGATGCCGGGAGGCAAGACGATCGCGCACGGCTATCTGACGCTCTCCCTCCTCCCGCGCCTGGCTCCGACGCTGATGAAAATCACCGGGCGGAAGCGGGGCGTCAACTACGGATCGAACAAGATTCGCTTCATCACGCCCGTGCCGGCAGGCGGGCGGATCCGGCTCCGCCAGCGGCTCGTCAACGCGGAGGAGACGAAGGACGGCGGCGTTCGCATCACCAGCGAGATGACCATCGAAGTCGAGGGCGGCGAGCGGCCGGCGATGGTCGCGGAGACGATGGGCATCGTTTATTAACTTCGGAGGGGGCCTCGACGGCCCCCTCCGATACCTCCCCCCAGGACACAGCATGTTGCGCCGGCGGAGCCGGCGCTCGAACGCGGATCGCACGACCGGCGAGGTCGGAGCCGATTGCTCACGCCGTTCGCGCGACGCGGGGGCACTTTCGGTTGATTTCGGCTAGGGCGTTGGCGGGCGGCGGCGGCGGCGGATCCAGAGTTCTCTCCTGATCCAGGCCGTGACGAACAGGATGCCCGCGACGAGCGCGACCGCGAGCCAGCCCGCGTCGCTCATGGCTCGAGGTAGGAGGACCCCTCGCGCCGGACGGCTTCCTCGAGCGCCTCGGGGTGCCCCATCGGCTCCTCGAGCATGATCTCGGTCGGCGCCGACTGCCTCATGTCGTCTCGCCCGTAGCGCACCTCGACCGGCAAGATGACTCCTGGCACCGGCGGTCGCCCAAACGCTTCCGGGTGCTGATGGCGGAAGCAGTCGGCGATCATGTCGAGCGCCGATCTGCTGCCGGGCACGGATACCGAGATCGTGGTCCCCATCACTCGCTCACGCGACTGCCGGCGCAAGAGAGCAAGAGTGGTACCAGACGCGGTATCTCGGGAGAGAGGCCGCAATGTGGTCGTGGCTATCGCGCATTGCTCGAGGCATGCCCGCGATTGCGCAGCAGGTCAGTGGCGGCGCCATGGCCCACGGTCTCTTGTTACCGCGTAGCCTTTTCCATCCAGGACCGCCGCCGCGTCCTCGACAAGCTTTTTTCAGACTCTAGGGATCGCTCATTGCCCTGGCACGTTCGTCGCACTCAGGCAGGGCAGGAGGTCACCCCGATGAGATCACGATTCGCACCGTTCGCGTGCCTGGCACTGGCGTTCAGCACATTCCTCGCGGCTCCACCAGCGATCGCAGCGCCGCCGGAGATCGCGGCGATCGAGGCGACGGCGCCGCTCGACAATCCCTCTGAGGAGGCGGTCAAGGCCGCCATCACCGTCGCCGTGCAGAAGGCGGCTCGCGGTGCGATCGCGATGGGCTTGCCGTGGCTGCGCATCGAACGCGCGTACGTGCGCCAGGATTACGTCGGCGTTCAGGTCATCGCGATGAAGGCGCAGCCCTCTGATGATGACGCCTCGTCGACGCCGCCCGATCGGGACACACCGCTGGATCGTGAAGGCGACGGGGCCGACGGCGAGACACCGACCCTTCGGCTGTGAGGAGAGGCCCTTCCCAAGCGCGTCAGGATTTCCTTCCGACCATCGTCTTTCCCGGTAAAGGCTACGCTCCCACCGAATCGGCGGGAGCGTATGGGCGGCAGTTCCGCGCAGAAGCAATCGGGCACGGCACTTGCCTGTAGAGCGGTCCCTGTGAGGCCGGGACATCCGGTCGCTGAGACAAGCTGACACACCCACCCGAGAGAGACACGAAAACGAGCGCCTGGTTCGCGGGCGCATGAGGGCGGCTGGAGGACCGGGGGCGGAGGGACGTCCGGCCTCCAGCCGTCCATATCACCCCAGGACGCGGGATGGGCTCC